>LAZR01000052.1_pt1 | contig 168294 bp, 157 predicted proteins | sample 329461 | NCBI WGS metagenome assembly LAZR01 (sample SAMN03002196, study PRJNA259156) | marine sediment metagenome | biome: sea floor; feature: Hydrothermal impacted sediments; material: marine sediment; isolation source: Loki non-amplified sample from Loki's castle hydrothermal vent sediment ...
CTCCTAATACTGTTGTTGTTTGGGAATCTTTAGGAATGATTTACAGAGACATACAGAGATTTGTTGATGGTGCTACGGACTGGGCGATTGATTCTTTTGAAAGGGCAATTGAATTAGAAGAAAAAAATCCAATTCTTCATACAGAGGTTGGTAAATTGTATTTAGCTTTGAATGATACTGAAAAAGCAAAACAAAGCTTTGCTAGGGCTAAAGAGTTAAAACCAGATTATGTAGATGCTTTGATTCAGGAAATTTTACTATATGAAAAGGATGGAAGTTTAGATACAGCTATTAAACGAATGGAAGAGCTAGCTAGAGCTTATCCATTTAATGTTGACGTACAGTTTCAATTGGGCAGGCTCTATTTTAACAACGGCGAATCAGACAAAGCAATTATTCAATTTGAAGGAGTAATTAGCTTAGTACCAAATCACTCCAATAGCCTTTATTCTCTTGGAATAGCTTACTCAACTAGAGGAGACAAAGAAAAAGCAATTTCTATTTTTGAAAGAGTTTTGGAATTAAATCCTGCCAATCAAGACATTGTTAATAAGTTAGAAGAATTAAAGGGAGAATAGTTTAAAGATTGTATAAGTCATGTCTTTTGTGATGTAAGGGTTGACATTTTTTTAGAGATTGGCTAGAATTACACCTACAGTCCTTGGACTATATTTTGTATATTTTTATTAATCTTTTATATATAATTTCAATTTGCTTCCCTTCGGCTGGAAAATTTAAATAAAAACGTTTTAGTTGTTGGTCACAGTAATACTACTCCCGAATTTGTAAATAAATTAATAGACGAGCAAAAGTATTTTGATATTGATGATAGCGAGAACGGAACTCTATTTATCGTCAAAATAATTAATGGTAAATCTTCAGTTGACAAACTTATTTTCAACTGTAATTGTCCTGATTAATCTTTTTCAAATTTATATTCATTAGCAATTAGTTTTAAAAGGCTAAGACATTCATTGAATTGTTCTTACTTTTGTCTGTGATGCAGAATACTATTAACATTAAGAATAAAAGGGCTCGTTTTGAATATGAGCTCTTGGATACATTTACGGCAGGTATCGTTTTGGCGGGAACCGAAATAAAAGCCCTTAGAGAAGGTCGTGCCTCTATTTCTGAAAGCTTTTGTGAGTTTAATGATAGAGAAGAACTATTTGTAATTAATATGCAAATAGATGAATACTCGCACGCATCTCATTTTAACCACAGACCAAAAGCGGAACGTAAATTACTTCTACAAAAAAGAGAACTTAAAAAACTTAGCAAAGAAGTCAACACTTCTGGTTTAACAATTGTACCGCTTCGCGTTTTCTTGAACGAAAGAGGTCTTGCGAAAATGCAAATTGCTTTAGCCAAGGGTAAAAAGCTTTACGACAAAAGAGAATCTATGAAGGATCGTGATAACAAAAGAGATCTAGACCGAGTTAAAAAGAATTTCAATAATTAGTTTTTATTCTCTAACAGAGGCACAAATCTAAAAGAACCGTATTCTGTTTTTGAGAATTCTTTTTCGGTTGTTCTAACAAATAATGTCATTATTTGCTCTTCAAAACCAATAGGTATAACTAACCTACCTCCTACTTTCAACTGAGACAATAAGGCCTTTGGCACTTCTGGCGCACCTGCAGTAACAATAATACGATCAAATGGCGCCTGTTCTGGCAGCCCTTTATAACCATCACCAAAGATTATTTTTTTAGGCCTGTAACCCATTTTCTTAAAAAATAAATTTGTTTTTTTGAACAATTCTAACTGTCTTTCTATCGTCCAGACTTTTACTCTTAAGTTTAAAAGCACTGCAGTTTGATAACCACTGCCCGTACCGATTTCTAAAACTTTCTGCCCTTCTTCTATTTGTAATAATTCCGTTTGAAAAGCAACAGTATATGGATGTGAAATTGTCTGGTTTGCAGCAATAGGAAATGCTTTGTCTTGATAGGCATGCCCTTCAAAACTACTATCCATAAACAAGTGCCTAGGTATCTCTCTTACAGCATCAAGTACTTTTCTATCAGCTATTCCCTTGTCTATTAATATTTGCGCTAAATGGTTGCGCATGCCCCTGTGCTTTAAGGTATCTCTCAATGGTAGTTGGTTTGACCATCAAAGTTAACAAAGTTCTTTATACGACGGAAGAACCTTTTAAAACTAATCAGCATTTTTTATAAAATTGAAATAACGCATAGGATAAAAGTACCTAACTATGTGTATTTTTGATGAAAACGAAACAAATGTTAAAAGTTGGTGTTTTAGGAGCTGGGCATCTAGGTAAAATCCACCTTAGACTTCTAAAAGAATCTAATAAATATGACCTTATAGGCTTTCACGATGCAGATAGTTCTAATGGTCAAAAAGTTAGTGAAGAATTTGGATATACCTTTTTTAAAAATCTTGATGATTTAATAGATGCAGTAGATGTTGTAGATATTGTTACCCCTACACTTTCACATTACGAATGTGCTAAAAAATCAATTGAAAAAGGTAGGCATATTTTTATAGAGAAACCAATTACACATACTCTAGAAGAAGCCAATTCTTTACTTGAACTAGAAGAAAAATATAATGTAAAAGGACAAGTTGGACATGTGGAACGTTTTAACCCGGCATTTACATCTGTAAAACACGCTATAAAAGAACCGATGTTCATTGAGTCTCATCGTTTAGCAGAATTTAACCCAAGAGGAACAGATGTTCCTGTTGTATTAGATTTAATGATTCACGATATCGATGCTATCTTAAGTGTTGTAAATTCTAAGGTAAAACAAGTAAATGCAAGCGGTGTATCTGTTATTAGTAAATCTCCTGACATTGCAAATGCTAGATTAGAATTTGAAAATGGATGTGTAGCAAATTTAACCGCAAGTAGAATTTCATTGAAGAATATGAGAAAATCTCGTTTCTTTCAAAAAGATGCTTACATATCGGTAGATTTTCTAGAGAAAAAAGTTGAAGTAGTAAAAATGAAAGATGCTCCAAAAGAACCGGGAGATTTCGACATGATATTACAGAATGCAGAAGGAATCAAAAAGCAAATCTATTTTGAAAATCCGTCTATTGAAACCAACAATGCGATTTTAGACGAGCTTGAGTCTTTTGCAGATTCTATTAACAACGACACGGTGCCTGTAGTAAGTTTAAAGCAAGGAACACAAGCTTTAAAAGTTGCTTTACAAATTATCGCAGCATTTAATCCAAAGAAAATATGAAAAACATAGCAATTATAGGCGCAGGTACTATGGGTAATGGAATAGCTCATGTATTTGCTCAAAACGGATTTAGAGTACACCTTATTGATGTTTCTAAAGAAGCTTTGGATAAAGGTCTAAGCACCATTTCAAAGAATTTAGACCGTATGGTGGCAAAAGAGAAAATAAATATAGCTGACAAAGAGCGTACTCTTTCTAATATTACTTTGTTCACCGAATTAAAGACGGGTGTTGCCGATGTTGAACTAGCCATAGAAGCTGCAACGGAAAACGTAACTATAAAACTGAGTATTTTTAAGGAACTAGATGCTCTTTGCAATGAAAATACAATTTTAGCATCTAATACTTCATCTATTTCCATTACACAAATAGCGGCAGCTACCAACAGACCAGAGAAGGTTATTGGTATGCATTTTATGAATCCTGTTCCGATAATGACCTTGGTTGAAATTATTAGAGGCTATAGCACATCAAGTGCAACTACTTCTGCTATTATGGATCTTTCAAAACAATTAGGCAAAACGCCTACAGAGGTTAATGATTATCCAGGTTTTGTTGCCAATAGAATTTTAATGCCAATGATTAATGAAGCCATTGAAACTTTACATCATGGTGTTGCAGGTGTACAAGAAATAGACACAGTTATGAAATTAGGTATGGCACACCCAATGGGACCTTTGCAATTGGCAGATTTTATAGGGTTAGATGTATGTCTTTCTATTTTAAATGTTATGCATGATGGATTCAAAAACGCAAAGTACGCCCCTTCCCCTCTATTGGTAAATATGGTTATGGCAGGGAAAAAAGGCATTAAATCTGGAGAAGGTTTTTATAATTACGCCGAAAGCAAAAAAGCTGAGGTAGTATCAAGTCAGTTTACAAATTAAGATTACCAAAGAAGTGAAAATTATATGTCAATAAAAGAAAACCTTTTAGTTGTTACAAATACAATTCCCGATACAGTAACCCTTGTTGCTGTCTCAAAGACAAAACCCATGTCTTTTATTCAAGAAGCATATGATGAGGGTCAACGTATCTTTGGAGAGAACAGGGTTCAAGAAATGACAGAAAAATGGCAGGAAATGCCCAAAGATATTGAATGGCATATGATTGGTCACCTTCAACGGAACAAGGTAAAATACATGGCAGAATATGTTTCTTTGGTGCATGGTGTCGATAGTCCTAGATTACTAGCTGAAATAAACAAACAGGCAGAAAAACATAACAGAATCATTTCTTGCTTACTACAAGTGCATATTGCAGAAGAGGACACCAAGTTTGGTTTTAATGAGGAAGAATTGCTTGAATTGGTAAGTACTAAAGAATTTAAGACCTACAAACACATAAAGATTGTAGGGTTAATGGGAATGGCAACTTTTACGGATAATATGGACCAGGTTAGACGTGAGTTCAAAAATCTAAAAGACTTATACACCAAACTCAAAAACAACTATACAGACTTCAACATCCTTTCAATGGGTATGAGTGGTGATTATAACATTGCAATTGAAGAAGGTAGTACTATGGTACGTATAGGAAGTAGTATCTTTGGATCAAGAAATTAATACCCTAAACCCCCACTACCCAACAAATCTTATTATATTAAATGTACGCAATTTTAGATATTGAAACTACAGGAGGAAAATTTAATGAGGAAGGAATTACTGAAATTGCTATTCACAAATTTGATGGTCAAAAAGTAGTAGACAAATTTATTAGTCTGGTAAATCCTGAAAAGGAAATTCAACCTTTTGTTGTAAAACTTACCGGTATTAATAGTAAAATGTTAAGGACAGCACCTAAGTTTTATGAGGTAGCCAAGAGAATCATTGAAATTACAGAAGATACTGTCATAGTCGCCCATAATGCGCAATTTGATTATAGAATTTTAAGAACGGAATTCAGACGTTTAGGTTATAATTTTGAGCGTAAAACATTGTGTACTGTTGACCTTTCTAAATTATTACTGCCAGATGCAGAATCTTATAGCCTAGGGAAGTTGGTGAGGTCTTTAGGAATTCCTGTAAGTGATAGACATAGAGCAAATGGTGATGCTTTGGCTACTATAAAATTGTTTAAATTATTACTAGCTAAGGATTCAGAAAAAATAATTATAAAGGACACTATCAGAAAGGAAACCCAAGGTGAACTTTCTGAAAAACAATTGGATATTGTAAGGGACTTACCTAACAATATTGGTGTTTTTTACATGCATAATAAAGATGGAGACATTATTCACCTTAGCAAAACCAGTGACATAAAGAAGAAAGTAAATCAAATCTTCACCAAGACAAGTGATAAATCTAGAAAAATAGCGAAAGAAACTAAGAAGGTTACTTATGAACTCACAGGAAATGAACTGGTAGCTATTTTAAAAGAACACGAAGAGTTATTGAAGATTAGACCTAAATATAGTATTATTCCTAAAAAAAGAATGTACAGTCATGCTTTTTGTAAAAGAATTAATGAAAATGGCTATATCGTTATAGAGATAAAACCTTACCGTGAATGCGAAGAGCCTTTAGCTCTTTTCAACGGCGTATTCAGTGCTAAAAATTACTTATACAAAATTACCCAAGAATTCGGACTATGCGAAAAGGTAAACGGAATAAGTGAAGCTCGTAATAATTGCTCTGGTTATGATGCAGGAACATGCAAAGGTGCGTGTATTAACAAAGAAGATGTAGAAGAATATAATAATCGTGTAATTGCCGCAATCTCGAAAAATAGAGTTAATGGTAGTAAGGCTTTAGTAATAGATAAGGGTCGAGAAATCGGTGAACAAAGCGCGATTTTAATTAAAAATGGATCTTTAGTAGGTTTTGGTTTCTATGATCTTAACTATCAAATAAATAATATTCATATCTTAGAAAGTATTATCACTCCTATGAACGGTACACATGACGCTAATTTTTTGATAGAATCATACTTAAGAAAAAAGAGAGTGCTTAAAATAATGGAAATAAACGATTAGTTTGAAAGAGGACGAAAAACTATCACCCTGGAAGAAAAAGGTTCATGAGATTATTTATGAAGCAGATACCCCTATGGGTAAAATGTTTGATATTATTCTTTTCGTAATCATTATTTTCAGTGTTATCCTCATCATGCTGGAAAGCGTAAAAGCTATTGATGCAGAATATCATGAGATTCTTTTTGTTCTTGAATGGATAGTTACCATTTTCTTTACCATTGAGTACATTGCACGTGTTATTAGTATTAAAAAGCCTAGTAAGTATATCTTTAGTTTTTACGGTGTTATAGATTTTCTATCAACAATACCTCTTTATATATCTTATATTTTCGCAGGCTCGCAAGTACTTTTAGCTGTTCGTGCATTTAGGTTATTGCGCGTTTTCCGAATATTAAAATTGGCTCGTTTTCTAGGAGAAGCCTCTCAGTTAAAGAGAGCTTTAAAAGCTAGCAGGGCAAAAATCACTGTTTTCCTTTTTGCTGTACTTATCTGTTCAGTAATGATGGGAACACTTATGTATTTAATTGAAGGAGATGAAGCTGGGTTTACAAGTATACCCACTAGTATCTACTGGACCATAGTTACGCTAACCACCGTAGGTTATGGTGACATTGCTCCTATCACTCCTCAAGGTCAAGCAATAGCTACAATTATTATGCTTTTGGGTTACGGTATAATCGCCGTACCGACCGGCATGGTTACAGCTGAATTTGCTAGACAGAATGCAGACACTGCTAATCTAAAAAATGGTGGTAGCTTTGTTCATGTAAACACGCAATGCTGCCCAACATGCAGTAAAGAGGGTCATAGAGATGACGCTACCCATTGTTATAATTGTGGATCTATATTAAATGAATAAAATTCTAATTTCAGTTGTAGGCCCTACGGCCATTGGTAAGACAAAACTAGCTATACATTTAGCCAAACAGTATAATACAGAAATTATATCTGCCGACTCGCGTCAGTTTTTTAAAGAAATGAATATTGGTACCGCTGTGCCCAGTCTAGAGGAACAAGCACAAGCAAAGCACCATTTCATTCAACATAAAAGTATAACCGAAACTTATACGGTTGGGGATTTTGAACGTGAAGCTATTCAAAAGATATCTGAACTTTTCAAAATACATGATGTGGTTATTATGGTCGGGGGAAGTGGACTCTATGTAAATGCCGTAACCGACGGGCTAAACACCTTCCCCACAATAGATCCTTCTGTAAGAGAAGAACTAAATACCGAGCTTTCTGAGAATGGTATTAGATCTTTACAGCATAAATTAAAACAGCTCGATCCGGCATATTTTAATAAGGTAGATATTTATAATCCACAAAGAGTTATAAGAGCGCTTGAAGTTGCAATAGGCAGTGGAAAACCATATTCTTCTTTTATAAATAAACCTAAGGCAGAGAGAGATTTCAAACTTTTATCTGTTGGTCTAAGAGCCGAAAGAAGTTTAATTTATGAGCGCATTAATGAACGTGTGGATCTTATGGTCGAAACTGGTTTATTAGAAGAAGCTAAAAATGTACTTCCATTTCGCGATTACAATGCTTTACAAACAGTAGGATACAAAGAGCTTTTTAAATATTTTGATGGAGAGTGGACTTTAGATTTCGCCATATCAGAAATCAAAAAAAATACGAGAAGGTTTGCTAAAAGGCAGCTTACATGGTTTTTAAGAAATGAAGGTACTCTCTGGTCAGATTATGATTACGAAGCAAACACACTCTTAGATAAAATAGATATTGAAGTTGATAACTTAAAAAATGCTTAAAAAACAAATCTTATTTGTAATGGGTGTTTCTGGAAGTGGAAAATCTACTATAGGAAAGCTCTTAGCTGATAAACTAAATATACCTTTTTTTGATGGAGACAGTTTTCATCCAGAAGCCAACGTAAAGAAAATGAGAGAAGGTCACCCACTAAACGATGATGACCGTCAAGGTTGGTTAGAGCGTCTTAATGAGGTTGGAATAGAAAATTTAAATACTGGTGCGGTAATAGTATGTTCTGCCCTTAAACAAAAGTATAGAACTATTCTTAGACATAATTTAGAAAACAAACATCAATTTATTTACTTAGATGGTAGCTTTGAGCTTATAGACGCACGGCTTAATGAACGTAAGAATCATTACATGCCAAAAGGACTATTAAAATCTCAGTTTGCTATTCTTGAAATACCTACAGAAGCGCTTTCTGTTTCTATAGACCAATCTCCAGATGAAATAATAAATGATATTTTGGAAAAACTTTAAAACAAAAAAAAAGCATCCTAAATAGGATGCTTTTTTTTTAGTATTCTAATGGTAGATTATTCTCCTTCAGTCTTAACAACCAAACGGAAACCTTCACCATGAATATTCAATATTTCTACCGTATCATCAACTTTAAGATACTTACGTAATTTAGCTATATAAACATCCATACTACGAGACGTAAAGTAATTATCATCTCTCCATATTTTAGTAAGCGCTAATTCTCTTGGCATTAAATCATTTTCATGTAAAGCCAATAATCTCAATAACTCATTCTCTTTTGGAGATAATTTTATTGATTCATTTTCTTTATATTTTAAGAATCTTAATTTAGAATTTAAATGGAAACCACCAATTGTAAATTCAAACTTCTTACTATCTGCCAACCCATTAGAAGCTTTTCTTTGAAGAATTGCTTTTAATTTCATTAATAATACTTCAGAATCAAAAGGCTTGTTCAGATAATCATCTGCACCAGCTTTGTATCCTTTAAGAACATCTTCCTTCATTGTTTTTGCCGTTAAAAAAACAATTGGCACGTTCTCATTCTTTTCACGAATTTCTTTCGCTAATGTAAACCCGTCTTTATACGGCATCATTACGTCCAAAATACAGATATCATAGTTATCTTTTTTGAACTTCTCAAAACCTTCCATTCCATTCTTCGCCAAAGTGACATCAAAGTCATTCATTGACAAATAATCTTTCAACACAATTCCAAAATTTGGATCGTCTTCCACTAAAAGTATCTTCTTGTTTATTGTTTCCATAATTTTTTATATTAACGGCAGTTTGATGTAAAATGTACTTCCTTTTCCTTTTTCACTTTCAGCATAAACTTCACCTTGGTGATCTTCTACTATTTTTTTAACGTAAGACAATCCTAATCCATGTCCTTTAACGTTGTGTATGTCTCCTGTGTGCTCTCGATAGAATTTTTCAAACACTTTCTTAACCACAGCTTTACTCATACCAGTACCCTGATCTTGTACTTTAATAATAATATAATTCTTAGCTCTTTCTGTAAACACATCTATTTTCGGCGCTTCTTCCGAATACTTAATAGCATTATCAAGCATATTCACTATTACATTTGTAAAGTGCATTTCGTTTGCCAATACTTCAAAACGTTCCGCATCTAAATGTGTATGTATATATCCTCCTCTATCATCTACTATTAGCTCTACATGAGTTATAGCATCTTCTATTATGTCGTGAACATTAACCCTATCCTTACTAATATCAAGTTGATTTTTTTCCAACTTAGATATTCGCAATACATTTTCTACTTGCGCATGCATTCTTTTATTCTCATCACGAATCATCTGCAAGTATCGTAACACCTTTTCTTGATCCCCGATAATTTTTGGGTTTCTAATAGCCTCAACCGCAAGATTTATAGTCGCAATAGGTGTTTTAAACTCATGCGTCATATTATTAATGAAATCTGTTTTGATTTCAGAAATTTGCTTTTGACGAATTAACTGATAAATCGCTCCGGCATACGCTACTACTATTATGATGGTAAATAACAATGACAACATTGCTAAACCTAAAATAGACTGCACCAAGAATCGCTTTTTCTTAGGAAAGGAAATTAACAAATCGAAATTTGATACTCCTTCAAAGTCAACGAACATAGGTGACCTATACACGTTTGCTTCTGCATATTTGAATTTAGACGACTTTACTTTTGTCGGCAGACCATTGCTATATACACCATATTCAAACGCAATATCCACACCTCTATTTTCCAACTCGCGTTGTAACAACAATTCAATTTCTTGTTTCGAGACCCTTTTATGAATTGGAACACGTTTAGCGTGAACCATAAACATATCTTCCATGGCAGCCTTCTCCATTTTATTAAGACCTCCAAATTTCTCAATTCTTTGAATCGGATTTAAACGTGGTGTATTACCTTCTAAATCAAAATCTTCTCTAAAAATTGATGTAGTTCGTTTACTGGTATAATTTTTTATAATGGTGGTATCCGCACCATCACTACTATCAAAGAACGTAGACGAAATACCATAATCCTCTTCTAAAATACCGTGTTCATACAGTAAAATTTCATTGGAATTGATATCCCTATCAATAAAGAAAAAATTAGTAAGCTGAGTACCTTTAAGCTCCCCTCCTATACTATCCTTCGCATTTAAATACCTGTCAAAATAATTTTTAGATTCTCTTTCCGTAATCTTATTGGTGACGCTGTTCAATGCTTCAGAAACACTACTAGAGAATTGTTCTTCTCCACTGTCAATTGATTTCTTAATCCAGAAACTTTGAACGAAAATCAGACCAATAAGTGAAAGGCTCATTAAAACTACTAAGAGCACAAATAACTTTTTGTTCATTGGGGGTTAAAATTAAAGATTTAACAGTTAGAGGATAGTACGTTTAACCTAACCTTAACAAAAATGTTAAAATTGCTAAAGAACTAGCAATCAGTTAAGATAGAAGCGTGCACTTGAAGAACATTTGAGTTAGTTCTTTCTAAATCAATATTTTCGATGACATAATTACTCAAATCCAATTTCGCTTCATCATCTAGCTGATTGTTCATGCGAGAGATAACTTGCTCTTTAGTGCTCTTATCTCTATCTACAACACGTGCTATACGCTCTTCTTTGGGTGCTGTAACTAAAATTATACTATCATACAAGTCTTCCGACTTATTTTCAAACAACAAAGCTGTTTCTTGAATTACGTAGCGATAATCTTGATCTTTAGTCCAATCAATAAAATCTTTTCTAACTATTGGGTGAACTATGTTATTTAGTTCAGCCAATAAATCTGTATTACTAAAAACTTTTTTAGCTATAAATGATCTATTTAGTTTATCGCCCTCATACGCTTCCTCTCCTAATAGTTCAATTAATTGATTTTTAATTTCAAGTGAAGTATTCATTAAATGCTTCGCTCTTTCATCTGAATTATAAACAGGCACACCAAGTTCTTTAAACATATTGGCAACGGTAGATTTACCACTTCCTATACCACCTGTTAACCCAACTATTTTCATTCTCTTCTCAATATAAATTCAACCTCATTTGTACTGATTATAGCACTGTTCAAAGCTTTTGGATATTGTGCCAATTGTACCGTTAACCTATTACCCGATTCTTTTGAAATCTTTGAATAATCTGCCTCTACTGTAAAATCTTCAGCTGAAAGCTCTTTTAAATGCTCTAAGGTCCCTTGGCAACGAACTTCTATGATTTCTGGAAATGTGCGCACCTTAACTCTTTCTGGTAAATTAATAACCGTGACCGGCACCTCTATTACCCTTTCAGAAAACTTAACAATTTTTCCCGAAACCTTAACTACATCGCTAGAGAAGGTTGTTCCTAATAATTGCCTTGGTAATTTAAGTGCTACTTCATCAGTAAAAGAACTATTTAAATCATCCTTTTTTATTACTTCTGTTCTTATATTACGAATAGTATCAATCTGACTCTTAGGTCCAGATATTTGAATAGAATCGGGTATTATTTTTATTTCTCCTTCAAGAATATGGTTCGCAGCAAAAGTAAAATCAAACAATACTTTTACTGGAATTTTTTTAGTTTCTAAAGATGTAAAATCGAAATATATAATATCACTATCAAAATCTGTTAATATACTATAATTGTTCATCTGAGCTTCAAGCTGTATTCTAATTTGATCAGATGTCAAATAATAGCTATCATCTTTATGCATTACTTTACTAACGTCTAATTGTATATGCTTGGGCTTTAATTCATAACCTAGAAATTGGAAGCCCACCGCCTGTAAACGAACTTGAATCTCTTCTTTAGGGCTATTCGCCAACAAAAACTCTTTGGGAATATTTACATATTCAACCTGAAAGGTAGTATTGCTAGTATACGTTTGAGATAATTTATTGATTAACCAAGCGACGGAAGCACACAATAAGAACACTAGAAAGACTTTCACCTTTCTTTTCTTTAGTCCTGTTTGTATCCACTCTATTAAACGTTCCATCAATTCACTCTAAAAAATAATTTTGGAAAAATTTCCTCTGGTTTTTTATTGGAAGATTCAATATACAGGGTTGACTTTAAAAAACCGTACCCATATCCAACAAATTGTATCGCAGTTGCCAATAACGATAAAAATGCAACTTTTAAGTTGCGTGTTTTAAACAAGGCATCTATGAATAATACTAAAAAATAAGTTGTGTAGAAAAACAATGGAATCAAAAATCCTAACAAAGCCAACAAAATAGAAATCACTAAACCAATGCAAAACACGGTAGGAAACCAATAGGTAATCTTCTTTGTTTCTGGGTGCCACTTATTTAAAATAGGACGAACCATACCGAATTTATTGACTTGTATATAAAACTTATTCCAGTCTATTCGCCTTTTGTGATAAACAAATGCATCGGTAATTAACTTAGTTCTATATCCTTTGTTCCAAATCCTAATCGTTAAATCTGGATCTTCACCTGGGTGTATGTTTCCATAACCTCCGACATTTCGGAAAGCTTCTTTAGAAACACCCATATTAAAGCTCCTAGGCTGAAATTTATCTACAGCTTTTTTACCACCACGAATTCCACCAGTTGTCAAAAAAGAGGTCATCGCATAATTAATCGCTTTTTGAATATTAGAAAAAGACTCATGTGCAGCATCAGGACCTCCATAACAATGAACAAAATCTTCATTTAGGCTTTTCTCTGCTTCTTGTAGATACTGAGGTGGAAGTATACAGTCAGAATCCAAGACAATAAAGTAATTACCTTTTGCCTTTCCCATACCGTAATTACGGGAATCACCAGGACCTGAATTGGGTTTTTTATAGTAGGAAACAGCTAGTGAATCTACGTACCCTCCTATGACTTCTTCTGATGAAATAGTTGATCCATCTTCGACGATAACTACCTCAAAAGTTTTGTCATAGATTTGTAACCGTAGACTATCCAACAGTTCCTTAATTTCGTTGGGTCTATTATATACGGGAATGATAAAAGAAAACGATAAGTCCATTATTACTCTCCTTTTATAAATAGGCTCCAATAAAATTGGAAATTAAATCTTGATTAAAACTTCTCTATAACCTCTTGACTAACTCCTGTGTTAGAGAAACCACCATCATGAAACAAGTTCTGCATGGTCACTTTTCTTGTTAGGTCAGAGAATAATGTTATGGTATAATCTGCACAGTCTTGAGCTGTTGCATTACCCAACGGAGACATCTTTTCTGCATAGCTGATAAATCCGTCAAATCCTTTTACCCCTTGTCCTGCAGTTGTCGCAGTCGGTGATTGAGATATTGTATTTACACGAACATTTTTCTCTTTACCAAAGAAGTAACCAAAGCTACGAGCAACAGATTCTAAATATGCTTTGTTATCTGCCATGTCATTATAGTCTGGGAATGTTCTTTGTGCCGCCATATAAGTCAAAGCTACAACACTACCCCACTCATTCATTGCATCTGCTTTGTAAAGTGATTGTAATACTTTATGAAAAGACAGCGCTGAAACATCCCATCCTTTTGCTGTAAAATCATATTTCTCATCAGTATAAGCACGCCCTTTACGTACGTTTACAGACATACCTATAGAATGCAATACAAAATCAATTTTTCCTCCTAAAATCTCAACTGCCTTAGCTACTAAATTATCTAAGTCTTCAACACTTGTTGCATCTGCAGGAATAATCTCTGACCCTGTTTCTTTTGCCAATTCATCTATTTGACCCATTCTCATGGCAATTGGGGCATTTGTCAATACAAAAGTACCACCTTCTGCGTGTACCGTTTGTGCCGTTTTCCATGCAATAGAATTTGCGTCTAATGCTCCAAAAATAATTCCCCTTTTTCCTTTTAATAAATTATATCCCATGATGGTTGATTCTATAGTTAGATTTAATACTCAAAGATATCTAAAATATGTTAAAACCGAATTGATGTATTACGGAAAAAACCTAAATAAACCGCTTGACCAGTTGCGTTTGTATAACTCACATTCAAAACGCAAATTTAAAACTACGCAACTTAAAAAGCTTATACCTCTAAAGTTGAATTCAAAAGTTGTTTTGCATGCGCCAATGCAGAGTCAGATAAGTCTTTACCACTAAGCATATGAGCTAGCTCTACTACTCTTTCTTCTGTAGTCAACTGCTTCATATTTGTCATAGTACGCTCTTTACCTTCCGTTTTATAAACTTTAAAGTGATGATTTCCTTTTGATGCGACTTGTGGTAAGTGAGTAATTGAGAATACCTGTAAATCTCCACTCATTTCTTTCATGATATCAGCCATTCTGTTTGATATCTCTCCAGATACACCTGTATCTATTTCATCGAACATAATGGTTGGTAATTTTTCATATTTAGCAAGTATTGCTTTTATCACCAACATTATTCTAGACAATTCTCCACCCGATGCAACTTTTTTCAATTCACCATAACTACCGCCTCTGTTGGCTGTGAAAAGAAAAGATAGTTCATCCTTACCCGTCGAAGTAAAAGATTCCGAAGCGCTTAGTTTAATTTCAAAAGATGCACTTGGCATGCCTAGTAAGCCCAAATCAGATTCTAGCTTTTTCTTTAATTTCGGAATAACGGAACTTCGTTTTTCACGTAAAACGACAGTTTGTGCCTCTAAAGCAGATTCTATTTCTTGAATCTGCTTCGTTTTTGAAGCTATTTTTTGATCTAGATTGGCTGTTTCAAATACTTTATCGGCAAGCTCATTCTTAATAATGATCAATTCTGAGACATCACCAGCATTATGCTTCTTCAAAAGATTATAAAGTAACTGTAATTTGTTATTTACTTGTTCTAATTGATCAGGATTTGCTTCTACTCCTTCTTGTAAGCTTTGTAATTCTGAACTGACATCATCTAACTCTATCATCACAGATTTTACACGCTCATAAAGATCTTTGTAATTAGTTCCAAAATCAACCAATTTAGAGAGCGATTGACGCATTTCTGTCACTAAAGGTAGAACACCAATTTGCTCATCATTGAACAATTGATCTCCTTTTGACAGTTGCTCCATAATCAGCTCAACATTGTTCAGCTGCTCATATTCTTCTTCTAACTCTTCGATAACCCCTACTTTTAAAGGTGCTTTTTCAAGTTCTTCTAAAAGGAAAGAATTATAATCTTGCTCTTTATTAGCGGTGCTTTGAACATCAACTAGGCTTTGCAGCTCTTTTTCTGCTTTGCGATACGTTTTTAAACCTTTTCTATATTCCGATAATCGTTTTTGATTGTTTGCTAACGCATCAACCAATTTTAATTGGAAGTCGTTCTCTGTAAGTTGCATGGTCTGATGCTGAGAATGGATATCAATTAGGCTCTCTCCCAAACTAGATAAAACCCCTAGAGTAACAGGTGTATCATTTACAAAAGCTCTAGACTTACCACTAGGCAAGATTTCACGTCTAATGACCGTGCTTACATCATAATCTAAATCATTCTCCTCAAAGAATTTTTGGAGACCGTAAGTATCTATATTGAAGGTTCCTTCAATAATACATTTCTCGTCCTTTACTCGTAATGATGTTAAATCTGCACGTTTACCCAATACTAAAGATAAACCTCCAAGTAAAATAGACTTACCTGCACCTGTTTCACCAGTAATAACAGTAAAACCTTTATCGAAGTCTACTTCTAGACTATCAATTAATGCGTAATTAGAAATGGAAAGGGTTGAAAGCACGCGTTAGAATTTTAGATACACAAAGGTAATCTATAATTCCGTGCTTTAAAATGGTTCAATATTTAATATCGTTCCAAGTTGTAGCGTATAGAGGAGCAATTTTATTCAAAGTTTCCTTAAGTTTCACAATATCCACTTTTGGTCCGTCAGAAAAAATGTTCTTTATCTCTTCAGATTTTGCATCAAAAAACGTAGAAATCAAAAAAGCATTCGGTCTTCTATTGATCATGGTCTGAAACAAATTCATAGTACCAGCTATTACCTGTTTACCCGTACTATTATTATCTGGAAGAATATCAAGACCTTTTCTATGGTAGTTATACATCGCTATACGGTACTCTCTATAGGTATTTGATAAAAGGTTATCTATCAATTCAAATCTACTTCTATTAGAATCTGCCGACTGACTCCATCCTGCAGAATTACTTCCCTGAGCCTGGGTTACAATATTTTGTGCTTTTCTATAAAATTCTGTTCCACCTTCTAAAGAAAAAGTATCAGCATCTAAGCCCAACATAACATAAACATAGTAAGCCATAACGCTTACCAAATTAGATTCGAACTGATTTTCGTTAAAAATTAATGGTTGAAATTCGATGTATTGAAAATTGAACGCATTATCCTTATAATTAAAAACCGGAGACGAATAAGAGGTATTATAAACTGGTCTAGAAGATTGTATTTGAATATTACCGCTAAACATATTGGATTCGTACGATGTAATGGTAATGAACATTTGGGCATTTACCCTTTCGTTCTCCTTATATACACGGTTAGTCCATTTTGTTTTGTTTACAAAATCATTTAAGGATCGTTCTAAGGTCTTAAAAACCTGAAGCTCTCCTTGTGATAACTGATCTGAATTGACAGTAATCGCACAAGTTAATTCTTGAGCAATCGAAGTAAAATTAATAAAGGTAAATAGTAATAGAAATATAGCCTTACGCATACCGTCTTTTAATAATTTCATTGAAGATATCCACGGCAACTTCTGCCTTGGTCTTTAGTTCAAACGTAGTTATGTTAGAATTGGTATCTATAAATGAAATTTTATTGGTGGCACCACCAAACCCAGCACCTTTGTCTCGCATAGAATTCAATACAATGGCATCTAAATTTTTACGCTTTAGCTTACCCTTTGCATTCTCTATTTCATTTTCGGTCTCTAAGGCAAAACCAACTAAAAATTGTTGTTTTTTGTTATCTCCGAAAGTTTTCAAAATATCTTTATTTTTTACTAACTCAATAGTAAAGTTTTCTTCAGATTTTTTGATTTTTTGCTCAGCTATTGTTTTTGGTCTATAATCTGCTACTGCTGCAGCGCAAATAACAATATCTGAAGTTTCATAATACATTTGAGCACTATGATACATATCATCTGCCGACACAACATGTACTACATGTATATTATCATGAGAAACCGATAAATGTGTAGGCCCCGTTACTAAGTAAACTTCCGCACCTAAACTAGCTGCTGTTTTTGCAAGCTCAAACCCCATTAAACCAGAGGAATGATTTCCAATAAAACGAACTGGATCAATTGCTTCATAAGTTGGTCCTGCTGTAATCAATACTTTCTTTCCAGAAAGTGGCAAACCTACCGACAACTCTTTTTTTATAAATTCAATGATATTTTCTGGCTCAGCCATTCTCCCCTCACCAACCAATCCACTGGCAAGTTCACCACTAGTTGCAGGTATAATAAAATTTCCAAACGAAGCAAGCGCATCTAAAGAGCTTTTAGTACTTGGGTGCCTATACATATCCAAATCCATTGCCGGAGCAACAAAAACAGGACATTTAGCCGACAAATAAGCAGCCATTAATATATTGTCACAGTTACCTGTTGTCATTTTAGACATGGTATTTGCCGTAGCTGGAGCAATAACCATCAAATCTGCCCAAAGCCCCATTTCCACATGATTGTTCCAATCTACCGTATTATCCTCGGACTTCACAAAATCAAGTACTACAGGATTTTTTGCTAATGTGGACAATGTAAGTGGGGAAACAAAAGAGCTGGCGCTATCGGTAAGTATGACCTTAACGTTAGCGCCAGCTTTTATAAATAAGCGAACTAAGAATGTTGTTTTATAAGCAGCAATTCCCCCGGTAATCCCTAAAAGAACATTTTTGCCGTTCAACATATTTCTTATGCGTCTTTTTCTGTGTTTCTATGGTAGATTTTATCCATCAACCACTCTTCTACCGCCATAGCATGTGGCTTAGGTAATTTTTCGTAAAACTTAGAAACCTCTATCTGTTCTTTATTTTCGAAAACTTCTTCTAAACTATCGCTATAAGTAGCAAACTCTTCTAATTTCTCTAAAAGCTCTTTCTTTATCTCAGAGTTGATCTGAACAGCACGCTTTGCAGCAATTGAAATAGCCTCATAAATATTCTCAGTAGGTGCATCAAACTCATTACGGTCAATAGTTACCGTAGATACCGATGCTTTAGAGTTTTTTAAATCGTTCATATTCATAATTAAATTATTTATTTTGATTCAACGGTCTGCGCTTGCATACGTTGTAATTCTTTGTCTATTTTTTCAATTAAATTGGTAGCTTCCTTGTCGAATTTAGATTCTGGAAACTGTTTTTTTAAAGCAACATGAGCAGCTTTAGCATTTTTTAAACGCTCTTCCTTTAATTGCTCAAAACTATTTACCGCCATATGAGTTAAAGCTTTAACCTTAATAAACATAGCTTCTTCCCTAAATGGTGAACCAGGATTATCTGAAACAAAATTATCACTTGCAGCTACAGCAGATTTTAGCATATCATAATTGAACTCACCCAATTTGTTATACTGCTTTAATATCTCAAACGCTTTTTCTTCTTTTTTAGTAGTAAGCTCTTGCGCCATGGCATTAGCTTCTGCAAAATATTCAGATTCAGCATATGTATTTATAAAATTCTGTAATTTCAACAATGCCTTATCTGTATCGGTTTGATCTAAAGAAAACTCTGGAGATAATTTGTAGTAGCTTTTAGCTCCTAAAAAATTTGCTTCAACAGCCTTATCACTTTTAGGGTATGATTTCACAAAACGTTCAAATTGGTACCCGGCCATATTGAAATCGCCACGTTGAAAATAACTATTGGACAAGAAGAACATAACACGCTCTCCTTGAGGCTTTCCTACATATTTAGGTGCAATTTGCTCAAGCAATCTATTCGCTCTTCTAAAATCACCTTCTTCGTAGAAAGTTTCAGCCATATCATATTTAGCTTTTACATCATCATGCTTAAGTACTTTTTGGTACTCACTACAAGATTGTAAAGCAATGGCAATCAATAGTATTGGAAAAACTCTCCTCATTTTAAAAAACATTTTGCAAAATTAGTGATTATCAATGGATTTAAAAAACATTTTAAACCAATAAAAATACAGGCTTTATACCATAAGAATGTACTACCTAGAGAAGATTTAACGAATATTTATGCAGGTATGCGTATCATAGATTCCATAAATGAAACAATTCTATGCTTTAAGGAATCGCTAGCTGTTATTAATGGTAACCTTACAAAAGGTTTGGCTATACCCAAATATTCAAAAACAACTTTGATACCCGCAGGGTTTCCTTCTTCAAAAATTAGCTTCATGCCTTCTTGCATTTTGTAGTGATAACTATAAGCCAATTCGGTATTACCTTCTAAACCCTCATGCACCATTTTAGAAAACTCTTCTGGCAAACCTTGCCCTATAACAGAGATAACACCATCACCACCTGCTACTATGGTCGGTAATGCGGTAATATCATCACCAGAAAGGACTAAAAATCCTGCTGGCCTTTTTGATATCAATTCTTGTACTTGTGTCATATCACCACAAGCTTCTTTAACAGCTACAATGTTTTCGAATTTCTTTGCCAAACGAACCACTGTTTCTGGTAACATATTACTACCGGTACGCCCTGGTACGTTATAAACTATAATAGGTAATGGAGAAACTTGCGCTAATGCTGCAAAATGCTGATAAATACCTTCTTGAGTAGGTCTATTATAATATGGAGAAACAGATAATATAGCATCATATGCAGATAAATCTACCGATTGCAATTCCGCTACCAAAGCCATGGTATTATTACCACCTACACCAATTACCAAAGGCAATATACCCGCATTGGCTTCTTCAACCGTAGACATTACCAATTGTTTTTCAGCTTTGGACAAGGTTACAGATTCTGCAGTAGTACCTAAGACCACCAAATAATCTATATGACCTTCAATATTAAAGGCTACAACTTTTTTAAGAGCCTCTACATCTACATGACCATCTTCCGTAAAAGGCGTTATTAAAGCTACACCTGCACCCCGTAATTCTTTCATAATTAAATCTCTTTAAAAATGCCCAAGTACTTTTTCAATTCTTTTTTAAATATTTGAAAGTCCTTTAAGGGCGTATCTAACATTAAATCATTGTAAGCAGGACCAACTTTTTTGAATCCTACTTTTAAACGCGCCTTAGTCTTCATTGACATTAAATTCAATAATAGACTGTCTTCGTCATAATAATTTACTAAAAGGTCATATTCCCTGCCCAAAAATTCATGAGCATAGCTATTCTCAATTTCTCCTTTCCACCCTAAATCTTTATCTGAAAAAACTGGAGTGGCATAAGGCGAGTTTTTATCATAAAAACGCTTATAACCAATAATTTTAACTGCGTTAGGATGAAGCGACAACTCATCTTGAAGCTGAAAAAACACTTCAGATTTATCAAATTTATCTAAATCAACAATACAACCTACAGAACGTATACCTTTACTCTCACGTGCTACAGCAACTGGTGTTACCACCAACTGTTTTAATATCTTACGGCCAGATTTCCGCTTAAACTTGTCCTTAATTCCTTTTAAAAACATGTATTTTTACATTTAGACAAATGTAAATAATATCCCTGCAACTCTATGGCGAAGTTAAAACACTTTGATATTTTAAAAATACAACATTATGTTATATTTATAACTTTGATTGGATTTGCATCTTGCAAAAACACTCCCGAGCACCTTACTGAATTGAATGGCAAGCAGATATCTATTGACAGTAATTATACATCGGTAGATAGTATTCAAAAATTTATTTTACCCTATCATGAACATGTAGAAAGTATTTTAGATAGCACATTGGCATATGCACCATTTAACATTACTAAAACAGACGGTAAATTTAATACCACGGCAGGTAATTTAATGGCAGATATTGTACTAAGCGAAGCCAACCCAGTATTTAATAGTCGAACCGGGAAAAATATTGACATGGTTTTATTAAATCATGGTGGTATTAGATCCGTAATATCTAAAGGAAACGTTACCTCAAGAACTGCTTATGAGGTAATGCCTTTTGAAAACTCTGTCGTGGTAGTAGAACTTAAAGGGGAGGCATTATTGAAAATGGTTGACTATTTAATACAATCAAAAAGAGCACACCCAGTTGCTGGAATTCAGCTAGTATTGAACAAAAACAAAACGGTTAAAACATTCACTGTAGGAGGAAAAGCTATAGATAAGAACAAATCTTATTTTGTTGCTACATCAGATTATTTGGTAACCGGTGGCGATAATATGAACTTTTTTAAAGAAGCACTTTCTAAAACAGAAACCGATTACAAAATACGTAATGCCATGATAGATTTCTTTTCTAAAGTGGATACTATAACTCCAAAAGTAGATTTAAGATATTATCAATTACAGTAAAATGGAAAGAAGAAAATTTATAAAAAATACTGCTGCATCATCTAGCCTATTAACTCTTGGTGGTTTAAGTCTAAACTCGTGCAACGTAACTACAAAAAAACATATTACCATTTTGCATACTAATGATGTACATAGTCATGTAGATGCTTTTCCTAGCGACCACGCAGATTTTCCTGGTTTGGGAGGCTTGGCTCGTAGAGCTGGTTTAGTAGATAGTATTCGTAAAGAAAATCCACATACATTTCTTTTTGATGCTGGTGATATTTTTCAAGGCACCCCCTACTTCAACTTCTATGGCGGCGAATTAGAATTTAAACTAATGAGCATGCTTAATTATGATGCTACCACTATTGGTAATCATGATTTTGATAATGGTATTGACGGACTCTTAGCACAAATGCCCTATGCTAAGTTTAATTTTATAAGCGCTAACTACGACTTCTCTAATACAGTTTTAGATGGACTAACTCAACCCTATAAAATTTATGAGAAAGACGGAATTAAAGTTGGTGTCTACGGATTAGGAATTCAACTATCTGGTTTGGTTACTAAGCAGCTTTATAAGGAAACTGTTTTTCTTGACCCATTTGAGATGGCAGCAGACATGGAAACAAAACTTAAGGAAGAAGAAAAATGTGACTTGGTTATTTGTCTTTCCCACTTAGGGTACGAATACAATATAGACCAAAAGCCAGATGATTTAAAACTAGCAAAAAAAACTAAGTACACAGATTTAATTATTGGCGGGCACACACATACTTTTTTAGATAAACCAACAATAGTCACCAATGCTGCAGAGCGCGAGGTACTAGTGAATCAAGTAGGATGTTTTGGAGTAAACCTTGGTCGTATAGATTTCTATTTTGATAATAAAAACACTACAGCTAACGGATATACAATTAAAGTCTAAAAATTAGACCTCAGCATGCTTTACTACAAACGTTGTTCTAGTGATAACCAAAATTTTAGGGAATTAGTAACCTTTCTTGATGCAGATTTAGCATTGCGAGATGGTGATGAGAATGCTTTTTACGCACAATTTAATGGCATTGTTGAGTTAAAAAATTGTGTTGTTTTTTATTCTGATGAAACCCTTGTTGCTTGCGGAGCTTTTAAAAGATTTAACGAGGACTCGGTTGAGATTAAACGTATGTATGTTCAACCAGATTATCGCGGAAAAGGAATTGCCTCAAAAGTACTATTAGTCTTGGAAGAATGGGCAAAAGAATTGAATTACACCTACTCTGTCTTAGAAACCGGATTACGCCAACCTGAAGCAATCGCACTCTACAAAAAGAACAATTACACAGTTACCGACAACTACCCACCTTATGATAGTATGGAGAATAGTGTTTGTTTTAAAAAATCGCTTTGAAGTTACATTTTATAACTTTATGCTTCATTATAAATCCAGTTCTATTTAATGGGTTTGATATCAATTTAACTACTTCTATAAAAAAGCATGTATCGCCTTCTACATGTCACTTGCTAAGTGAATAATTAGTGTTTTTATTTGGAGAATAATTACAAAAAAGAATTGAGCTAAAAATCAAAAAAAATAGCCCAATTCTTTCAAAAAATATCTATTAAACCAGCCTTCAAATTAATATTCAATATACTTATCGCAATAACCACATTTTAGACCACTGGTCATTAGTTGATGGTTGTAAACCCTGAATAGCATCTAGCATATGTTCTTCATTATATGGATCGTCATACCAAAATCGTTGTGGAGTATTTTGACCATTAGTTCCAGAAATTATATTAGCGTTAAAATCAGGAAAACCTGTTCTACGCCAATCGAACCATGATTCTGCTGTCAACCAATTTGCAATCCATTTTTGATGCATAATCACAGCTAGCTTGTTCGATGAATCATTATACAACTGAGTAACATGTGCCATATAAACGTCTTGATTAAACGGTACAAGCGTATTATTTTCTACATCGTAAACTGATAATGCATCTCCATCAGCAATATCATATTGATTTAAAGAAATTTCTATACCATTTTTATAAAAATCTAAGGCGTCTCCAGAAATCCAACCACGACTGCTTGCTTCAGCTAAGATAAACTGAGTCTCAGCAGCACTCATTAAGACCGCTTTTACAAGTGGATGGTGATTTTCTGCATATATATCAGAAAGATATGATGTATGCGGATTAGAAGCTGAACCAAGGTAGATATTCTCGTTTAGGGCATTAATTGCATCCTTATATTCATTTACAGTTCCACCAAGGTTAAAATCGTTAGGTGCGTTAAGAGCAACATCAAGACCAACATATAAGGCTGTGTTAATGTTGTTCTCTTCATCTTCATCATTATTTATAGCGGTAATATCAAAATCAACATAACGTTTCAATGCACCATCTTCCAAAATCACCTCATTTGAAGTTCCTTGCATAATTTGAATATCTACCGGGCGTACCCAAGCAGTTAATCTTGGATCTCCCAGTGCCTTAAGATCATTGACAATAGTCGCCGAAGGTTTTCTGCGATAAAATTCTGAACGAAAACTGAAATAAAGAGGACCGCCTACCCAACTATTGACATCATCGGTTCCTACAAAAGAGATTGAAGCATTACTTTCATTACTATCTAAAACAGGATATTCTCCACTATTATTGACCATTTCAGCAATATTGGCAGCTGGATCAATCTCAGTTCCGGTTTTTTCGGATAATCGCATATAGAATCTGAGACGAAGTGAATTAGCAAATTTTCGCCATTTCAAAGCATCACCCTGGTACATAACATCGGCATCTACAGCCTCGGCACATACACCCGCATTTTTCAAAAGTGCATTGGCCTGTTCTAAATCTTGTAATATTCCTGAAAAAATCACCTCTTGTTCATCATATACAGGTTTAAAGAATTCATCACCTCCTTTTTCAGCTTGTAATGCATTGGTGTACGGCATATCACCAAATGATGAAGTCATAAAACCAAACCAGTATGATTTCATTATAAGAGCTACTGCCTGATAATAATTCTTCGTTTCTCCAGATTTTTCTAATTCGGCACGTTGAAAAATATAATTACTGTCTTTAATGGGTTCATAAAAATTAGAGAAATCTTTTGCCCCCCATTGGTAATTGTTCTCTTCATAACTGGTAAAATCGCGCTGTAGATACTGAGTTGCTGCAGACAACTCCCCTGTCTCGTATGTTAGGTTTGTTGATATTTGAGCTGATTTAGTAAGTATACCTGTCAATACATATTTAATATCGACTTCTTTATCGGGGAGGTTATTTGGACTTATATTAATATCCTCGAGCGAATCACTACATGCGGTCGTAAAAAGTAGTACTGCAACTAATGCAAGCTTCATTATATTTTTATTTATTCTCATCATTTTCTTTTTTTATTAAAAACTAACATTAAGTCTAAATCCTATAGGTGCCGTCCAAGGTGCTATACTCCATTTCTCGAACCCTTGCTCTCCTTCGTTATAAGCTAACTCTGGATCAATTCCAATACCAGCCTTTGTCCAAAGCATAAAGTTTTTTGCATATAAGGCCACGGAGATATTCTGAGCCGAAATTAGTTTCGTAACACTCTCAGGAAGTTCGTAAGAAAAGGTAATGTCTCTTAATTTCACAAAAGATGCATCGTACATAAATGCATAACCAGTTCTCCAAAAACTACCGCTAGATTCCACTACTCTGTAAGCGTCGAAGAATTGTGTGCCTTCACCCCCAAAATTTTCGGTATATGTACCATCGCCGTTGTCAATAACACCGGGAAAGAAAGCACCATTATAATTACCATTATATTCAAAACCACCTAATTCTTGGTTTCGTCCACCAATCCATACATCGTTATCTCTGTAAATTGGATCAGATTTTATTTCATTTACAAGAGCTGTTCTATCTCCATCAAAAGAATTTGCATTTAGAATTCCTGAAAAAGTGCTTGAACTCACACCATTCTGCCAATCTTCTATTTTACCAGAACGTGCCATTCTCTTCATTGATTCAGAGTAGAAATCACCTCCCTGTCTCCAGTCGAAACTAGCAGAAATAGTAAAGTTTTTATATCGAAAAGAAGTGTTTAAACCAACAGCAAAATCATTGTTGAAATTCCCTACTTTAATCTGATTCTCTCTATTTCTATCTACTTCCCATCTACCATTAGAATCAACCAAATTCCATCCTTTATATTCGCCTTCCTCTACCTTTTTTATATAAGGGGAATACATATCTCCGATGATGCCTCCAACTCTTGTAAAAGCACCACCATCTGTTCCACCTCCAAAATCAACCCTGTCAATTCCTTCAATTAACTCAACAAGTTTACTCTCTTGTTTAGTGAAATTAACGTTCATGTTCCATTCAAAATCTTCAGATTTTATGGGTACTATATTCATCCCTAATTCAATTCCTGAATTTTCAACGTTACCGGCATTAATGGTGGTACTGGTATACCCCGTAAGCGGAGAGACATCTACATTTAAGATTTGATTTTTATTTTGGGTTTTGTAATAAGTGGCCTCCAAACCTAATCTGCCCTTAAAAAAACCAATGTCAGTACCAATCTCATATGAAGTTGCTATTTCAGGCTTAAGGTTAGTGTTCGGCATACTATCAGGAAGTGAATAAGTGAAATTATCGCCCCAATACCCTTGCGTTAATGTTGGATTGATTAAATATGGGTCTGTGTCTTTACCCACTTGTGCCCAACCAGATCGTAATTTAAATAGTGATAACCACTTAGGAGTATCGAACATTTCAGAGATTAAAACACTGGCGGAAACTGACGGGTAGAAATAAGAACTATTTTCAGTGGGGAGTGTACTAGACCAGTCGTTTCGTGCCGTTAAATCAATGAAGGCTAAATTTTTATAGCTGAACGAGGCCATGCCGTAAACACTATAAACTCTCTTCTTAAATAGTCCACTATTATACGCTAACCCGCCTCTAGTTACGTTTGAAAGCGTGTAAAGACCCGGTAGCACCAAATTATCGCCACCAGCATCCGTATTAGAAATGCGACTGTTCATGATATTTGCACCAACTGAAGGGGAAACGCGAAAATCTCCTAGTTTTTTATCGTATGAAAAGAGTACATCAACATTTGATTCTCTTGAATTTGTATTGTTAAGGGTATAGGCTCCAAAGGGCTTTGCCGTACCACTACCAAAACCGTCAAAAGACCATGGTTTTATAACTTCGGTTCTATTAGAATTTCCACTGTACGAAACACGGGCCATAGCATTTAGTTCTGGAGTTATTTTCCAGTCTAATTTTACATTACCAAAACCACTAATTTTATCAAAGGTATTTCTTCTCTCATTTGCTGAGAAGAAAGGGTTATTATAGCCTTCGGTAACATTGCGTTGTTGCGTATTTTTGACATCCCAATAATCACCTTTTAAATCATTGATATTAATGTGCGGAGCAATATTGTAGACATCAAAATATTGATCGTTACCACCTAACGCTTGGCTGGGATAGTTTTCCGATTTTGGATTAAAAAGGTCCACATTTGTTGATACGCTAACTTTGTCAGTGATATTATAGCGAGTTGCCAAACTAACGCTAATTCTAGAAAGTTCTGTGCCCGGTGTAAAACCCTCTCCATTTAAATGTGATGCAGATAAACGAAAATTACCTTTATCATTAGATCCACTGATACTAATATCGTTAATGGTAGTCAACCCTGTCTGAAAATAGTCTTTTAAACTATTCTGATAAAATTCTAAAGGTACCGATTCACCATTACTGTTCCATTGCACGGCAGAAGTACCTTCTTGAGCCCCATACCAGTGCTGCCATGTAGCTTCATCGAACAAGCCCTTTTGTCCGTTAGTAAAGCTGTTCTGAAGTTCAAAATACTTATAAGGTGTGTTGAGCGTTGAACTAGAAGTAAAAGAAACACCTATTCCTTTTTTAATACCAGCCCCAGATTTGGTAGTTATGAGTATTACTCCATTACCAGCTCTAGAACCATACAGAGCAGCTGCACTTGCTCCTTTTAACACAGTTACACTTTCAATGTTTATAGCGCTCATGTCAGACATAACACTTGAATCACCAACAGGAGAGCCGTCGACAACGACTAAGGGTTGATCGTTACCGGCCAGAGAAGTTTTACCCCGAATGTATACATAAGTATCTGCGTTTAAATCGTTTCCAGAACGACGGATGTCAAGACCAGAAACTTTTCCTGATAAGCTACCCAGCGCATTTTCTTGAGGAACAAGATTCAGTTTTTCGGTGTTGACCTCTCCTACGGAATAGCCCAAGGCTCTTTTTTCTCTTTTCATACCTAATGCCGTAACCACAACTTCATCTAAACCTGCAGCCGCCTGAACTAAAACTATATTTATATTGCCCTGGTTACCGACCAATACTTCCTTTGTTTTCATTCCTAAATATGAAAACTCAAGTATTGATTCACTGTTTGGTACTTCTATACTATAATTACCATCAAAATCAGTAGTAACTCCTTTAGTAGTTCCTATTAATACGACCGATACACCTGGAAGAACTTCTCCTTCCTCACTACTAACCACACCGGCAACCTCTTGTTGCGCCATCGTTCCTATAGTAATTATACAGAAACAAAAATGCAGTAATAACTGAATTTTTCTTTTTTTCATACGATATGTTTTTATTTAAATTGGTTGGCTCTGTTTGTTTGAGCTCATCAAAAGTATTTTAAACTTTTACTAAAAACACATGGTATTTTATTTAAAATATATGATTTTTTAACAAAAAAATAGCTTATTCGTATTTTATCGAAAATTAAAGTTAATATATCATTAGTTTTCAATAATAAACTTTAGAATACTAAATCTAGATTATGGAGTGTTTTAGAGTAAATTATTAGAATGGTAAACTTGTAATCAAATTAAAGTCTAATCAATCTTATTGAATAGAGGTATAAAAAGCCGAGTGAACATACATCACAAATTATTCATTGTATAATTTGGATTTATTAAGATGATTTGATAGATGACATCATCATTTTTAGTATTCAAAATTTAATTTCACAAACTGTCTTTTCAAAATAATCTTACAACACTAAATGCATTACTCTAAATAGTTTTTCATTAAATATTTTAACGATGAGCATTATAATTATAGTTTTAAATGAATAACACTCGACAAATGAATTAAGCGGCTAGAATAATTTAGCCCTCTGTTTCGTTTATCAAGTATTTAAATACTTGATTGATGACCATACCGTACATTCAACTATCTTTAATTACTAAATAAAACACTAATACCATAAGAAATGAAAATAATAGGCATAGGAAAGAATTATGTAGTTGATAAATCTGAAATAGACGGATTAAAGAATGATGTTCAACTCATATTTACAAAACCAGATTCTTCTTTAGTAACCGACAGTAAGGATATTGAATTTCCTCCTATTACCGGTCAGTTAATTTATGAGGTAGAATTAGTTGTTAAAATGGGAAAGACTGCTAAAAATGTTAGTATAGCAGACGCTAACTCGTACATCTCTGAGATAGGTATTGGTATTGATTATACTGCAAAAGACGTACTTACCGCAAGTAGGGACAAAAAAGGACCTTGGGCTCTGGCAAAAGGTTTTGACGGAGCATCACCAATTGCCGGTTTTAAACCTGTTTCTGATTTTCCAGAATTAGACAATATTAATTTTGATTTAGTCATTAACGGCGAAAAGAAACAAGTCGGTAATACAGGCTATATTATTTACAATTTTGCCGAAATTATAAGCTTTGTTTCTACTTTTATGACATTGAATCCTGGCGACATGATTTTTACCGGTACACCAGCAATAGGTGCAGGTGAAACATTTAAAGGAGATCATTTACAGGCTTCTATTGAAGGAAAATTATTACTAGATTTTAGAATGATCTAACCTCTCTTAACAGCAATAAAATAATCGGAACTATTAAGTGATTCCGATTATTTTATTTTACTCCTATATAGGTTATTAAGATTCTTGTTGTGATTTAAATACCGTAGGGCTAACACCTACATTCTTTTTAAAAAAACGAGAAAAACTACTAATAGATTCAAACCCTAACTCAAAAGCCAATTCTTTTGTAGTGACCGCACTTCTAATAAGCTTCCGCTTTGCTTCAGTAATTTGTCGTTGCTGAATAATCTGTTTAGCGGTTAGGTTCAGCTTATCTTGCAATACCTGATTTAATCGCTTTGTACTTATACCTAACTGATTCGCATAATATTCAGCATTGGTTTCATGTAGGAAATTAATTTCCATCAATTCTAAAAAATGAAACACTCTTTTCTGATAGATATCTTGAGGCAACAATTCATTGTTTTGAAATCTAATTAAATGCAACAAGATTACTTTCAACAAAGTTTTAAGCATAATGTAAGATACCGTACTACTAAAATACTCCTCCTTCAATAACTCGATCAATCTCTTGATCCGTTCTACTTCTCTAGCCTCTTTTATATGTAATTGAGGATATTTATTGAATATCGACATAACATCCAACGCGTACTCGATATCATCTTCATCGATTAAATCGCGTTGAAAATGTAATAAAATACCTTTGCCCCCTGTAGGCGAGTTCAATTTAAATAGTTCGTTTAAAGGTTTAAAATGTACCATTATGCTATTTACCGCATTGAACTCAAAGTAAATACCCATTGAATTATCTGATAACAATTCAGTATTTAAATCGAAATTAAGATCAATTTTAATTTTGGTTTTCCAGGTATTCAAATTCATTTACTTTCATGGTAGTTTATAAAAGTAAAAAGAATTCAAAGAACCTTAAGCATTCTTAAATTTTCTATTGATATAGAATATGGCTAATCCAATACATAAAGCTAGTATTGCTGAAACTCCGTATATCGCTAGGTAGTTTTTAGAAATGTATTCGATAAATGTAGAGAGAAACTGTCCACCAAAAACTCCCATAGAGAACAGACCTAAATTTTTGCCTTGATTATTTGCATTACTTGCTTCAATCATCATATGATTTAATAATGGTATGGTAAATCCAAAGCCAATTCCTATAAATATTGCTGTAAGCACTAAATACGTTACACTCATTGTCGTTGCCAGAACCACATAACCAAGCATAAAGAAAAAGAAGCCTAATGCTACCGTTTTACCATCACCAAACCACTTTACCATTTTAGGCATTTGACTTGCAGTAATGATTGCTACAAGCGATATAGAGGACATTAAATAACCGATTTCCGACTCACTAAATTCAAAAGCTGATGGTAAATATAGCGGTAAGGTTACAAAGCCTATAAAAAACAACATCATAGCTAAAAGTGCCGCCAAAAATATAAACTTAACCAGTTGCTTATCTCCTTTTTTTACTTCAGTATTCAATTTTTTGTCAAGGTCTTTATCATTAACCTTGGGCAGAGTCTTTAAAACCAATGGCAAACAGACAAGAGCTACCAGATATATATAAAAAGGATATTGCCAATTCAGTTCTCCTAGAATACCTCCAACAGCCAAGAACATTACTCCTCCCAACTCAATTGCCATTCCTTGCCAAGCAATCATTTTCATTCTTGTATCCCCTTCAAATTGCTTCGCGATATAAGCGGTGACAGAAACATTAACGGCAACCGTAGCGGCTCCAAGTAAGAACCTGTCTAATATTAATACATATTCATTGGTAATAAAGGCTCCGATAAGCCCAAGAAAAGCATAGGGAATAAGACCTAAGCCCAACAATTTTAACGGAGTTAGCTTATTCAACAATCTACCAATTAAAGGGGCAAATACCACAACCCCCAATGAAGGCAGCGTGATTAACCAACTTGGTGAAAAACTTAAATCTTTATGCTGCATTATACCTGATAAAGACGGTGCTGTTACTGTTCCCACCATTATCGTTAAACTACTAACAAACAGCAGTGTAAAAATTCCAAAGTTTGATATTTTTTTCATACTGTAAAATTCAAGCATATTCACCCAAATTATTATGCCAATTTTCTAAAATGGTAGTCTAAAATGGAAATCAACAACTAAAATTCGTCGATTTTGAAATGACGATTTTAGACGCAGAATTTACCTAGGCAAATATTAGTATGTATGGCTGATATTAGATCATTAGCTGTAAGAGCTTATGATAGTCGTTGCTTCAATTATAGAAGGCTTCATTTCAGTGATGAGTACTTAGGATATTGGGATGAGTATTACTGGACGCCCGATAATGCAGCAATTAATTTATACGATGCCAATGGAGATTTGTATATTTCTTTATTAAAAAATTATGATAATTACACCACTGATTGTGGAAATCTTTATATAAATATTGCAAGCCAACAAGTACTAGATGAAGAGTTATTTCGCTATCATCAAAAGAATATAGCAACTGCCGAGGTATTTGAAATGCCTGATGAAGATTATACTGCACAACTTACGTTTAATTTCAGTGATGGTCAATTAACCGCAGAATCAAATGTTCTTGAATTTACATTAGAATAGAGCATTTTAATATATAAACTTTATTAAAGAATTTAAGATTACTTTCATTCTAAAAATCATATTTTAAAATCAACTATTATTTTACATAAAATCAACCTGGTACGTTTTCTATGAAGAAACCATTTAACTTATTGCTTTTAGCCGTTTTAGCTATTTTTCAATTGTCATGTTCAAATGATGATGACAATAATGAGGCTAGCTTAAACTCTAAAAGTGTAACGGATTGTGGCGAATTGACCGTTTCACCCACTGGTGTCCAAGTTTGTATGACAGGTGCGGAATTTGCATTACCAAACGAAACCATAACCTATGCTGCAGAATACAACTCTAATCTTGCTAGGTTTACCTGGACTATAATTTCAGGAGATATGGAAATAATAAATATAGAGTACAGTGCTACAGATGGGATTTCAAAATCTATTGCCACCGTAAAGTTCAACCCTGATTTTAATGGTAATGGCGTAATAAAAATGTTGGCTAAAGATTCTAAAGGCAGCGGTGTTTTTAAGCATGAAGTTGCTCTTGAAAAAACTAATTAATATTAACTTTTTATAATATAATCCACAATTACCTTTAGCTCTTGGTCTAAGGTAATTGTTGGATATTCTTTACTTGCCAAGCGATACCAATACCCTGCATTAAAACGATCTCCTTCTTTACGATGTAAATAAGCATGCAACCAACTACCTAAGCTATTATGCATGTCTTGGGCAATATTATGTGATGCTTCCCAATCTCCTTTTGCATCATACCAAATTGCTTTTAACCCATCTGACCATTCTGTTGGAACTTGAGACAATTCTAAGCTCTTTTCAAATTCTAAATACGTTTTAGGTATCATTTTACTACGCGTTTAATGAGCTTTTCAACTGTTAATCCTTGTCCTATAATAGAGAATACGACTACGATGTATGTTATGACCAAGAATGCATCTCTATGCATATCATCTGATAAGCCTAATGCTAATGCTATAGAAATACCGCCACGCAATCCGCCCCAAGTCATTACCAAATTAGTTTTCGGTACAAAATCCAACTTTTTTTCAAAGAATTTTATGGGTAACAATAGCGATAGATAACGGCAAACCAACACTAAAGGAATAGCTAACAACCCTGCAATTACATATTCTGTTTTAAAAGATAATACTAGCATCTCCATTCCTATCAAAACAAACAACAAAGTATTCAAAAGAATATCTAGCAACTCCCAAAATTTATCTACATAAGTCTCTGTGGTTTCTGACATGGCTGAATTACGCACCGTATCATTACCAACCACTAAACCTGCTGCAACCATAGCCAAAGGTGCCGACAAATGGAATTTCTGCGCAATCAATGTACCTACCATTACAGTTGCCAAGGTTATAATAACTTCTATATCATAATCGTCTATGGATTTCATAAGCTTCCACGTTCCCCAACCTAATGCCAGACCTAGTACCAACCCTCCTATAACTTCAACTCCAAAAAGTTCTAATATATCTAGTGGGCTAACTGCCACCTCTGTTGCCGAAGCCAATTGAAATATCGTTAAAAATACAACTACCCCTACTCCGTCATTAAACAATGATTCTCCTACGATTTTGGTCTCCAACTGTTTTGGGGCACCTGCCTTTTTCAATATTCCTAAAACGGCAATTGGATCTGTAGGCGATATTAACGACCCGAACAGTAGGCAATAAATAAAAGAGATATTCATGCCTAATAATTGCAGTAAATAATACATGCTTGTACCTACCAAAAACGTTGAAACTAGAACACCTAAAGTAGAGAATACTAGTATAGGCCAGCGCTGTACTTTTAATTGTTCAAAATTAGTATGAAGTGCGCCTGCGAATAACAAAAAACTCAACATAATATCGAGTAATACAGATTTGAAATCTATTTGGGTAATTATGTATCGCTCAGCATTTATCAAAGTATCGTCTATATAACCGATACCAAAAACTACTAAAGTAAAAAATATAGTAATCAGCATTAATCCAATACTATTCGGCAATTTTAAAAATCTGGCATTTATATATCCAAAAATTGCTGATAGAAATACCAATACTGAAATTATCGTAAAAACATCCATAGTAATTTATGCTATCATATTTATAAAATCTTGCTCACTAATAATAGGGATTTCTAGCTTTTCTGCTTTTGCAAGTTTACTAGGTCCCATTTTGTCACCAGCTACCAAATAACTGGTCTTTGATGATATTGATGACCCTACTTTACCACCGTTATCTTCTATCTTCTTTTTAAGCTCGTCTCTACTAAGTATCTCAAACACTCCCGATACCACAAAAGTATTTCCAGCCAATCTATCGGTCTGGTTTTCTAATTTATCGGCAGAAATTTCTAATTGCACTCCGTAACTACGTAGTCTTTCTATCGCATCAATATTTTTTTCGTTCGCAAAAAAGTCAATAACACTTTGTGCTATACGCTCCCCTATTTCATCTACCGATGTTAAGTGCTCTAGTGTAGCTTCCTTTAAAGCATCTATATTCTTATAGGCTTTTGCTAATTTCTTTGCCACTGTCTCCCCTACAAAGCGGATACCCAATGCAAATAATACACGTTCAAAAGGCACTTGAACAGATTCTGACACTCCCTTTACCAAATTCTCGGCAGATTTCTCTGCCATGCGCTCTAGCGGTAAAACATCTTCTTTGGTAAGCTTATATAAATCAGCATAGTCATCAATTAAACCTTCTTTAAAAAGCAACTCTACGGTCTCACCACCTAAACCTTCTATATCCATTGCCTTTCTAGAGATAAAATGCTGAATACGCCCCGTTATCTGTGGAGGACAACCATATTCATTTGGACAGTAATGTTTTGCATCTCCCTCTGTACGTGTAAGCGCTGTTCCACATTCTGGACATTCATGTATATACTCAGTTGGCTTAGAGTCCAGGGATCTTTTTATTAAATCAACCGCAATAATTTTAGGTATGATCTCCCCTCCTTTTTCAACAAAAACGGTATCACCGACTCGTATATCTAATTTTGCAATTTGGTCGGCATTATGTAAAGATGCTCTCTTTACCGTTGTACCTGCCAATAGCACTGGTTCTAAATTGGCAACGGGAGTTATAGCTCCTGTACGACCTACTTGATACGTAATTTCTTTAAGCGTAGTAAATACTTGTTCTGCCTTAAACTTATACGCCATTGCCCATCGTGGAGCTTTAGCGGTATAACCTAATTCTTCTTGGTTCTGTAAACTATTTACTTTTATAACCACTCCATCAGTCTCATATGGCAATTCATGACGCTTGACATCCCATTCTTCTACAAATGCCATTACTTCGTCTGTAGTTTGACATAGTTTGGCTACAGTAGGCACCTTAAAGCCCCATTCTCGAGCTTTCTCTAACATTTGGTACTGAGATTCAATATTCAAATTTTTACCTACAATACTATACAATAAACATTCTAAAGGTCTTTGGGCGACGGCGCTACTATCTTGAAGCTTTAAGCTACCCGAAGCTGTATTTCTAGGGTTCATGTAAGGATCTTCACCATTAGCCACACGCTCTTCGTTCATTTTCATGAATCCATCAAACGGTAATACGATTTCTCCACGAATATCAAACTTATCTGGATAATTACCTTTTAGCTGTAAAGGAACAGACTTAATCGTTTTAATATTATTAGTAACGTCATCCCCTTGAACTCCATCTCCACGTGTTACTGCCTTTACCAGTTTTCCTTTTTCATAGGTAATACTTATGGATGCCCCATCATACTTTAACTCACATGTAAATGCAACCGGCACATCGCCCAAGTTACGCTGTATACGCTTTTCCCAGTCTTCTAAATCTTCTTTGGAATAAGAGTTATCTAACGAATACATACGATGCTCATGAACAACGGTAGCAAAATTTTTAGTGATCATACCACCAACTCGTAGTGAAGGAGAACTGGCATCATAGAGTTCTGGATGCTTGGCTTCCAACTCCTGTAATTCCTTCAATTTCATATCAAACTCAAAATCTGAGATTGTCGGGTTATCCAACACGTAGTAGTTGTAATTATGCTCGCGCAGCGCTGTTCTAAGCTCTTCTATTTTCGCTTTCATATACCTTAAAGTTGCTCTTTATTAATCCATTTCGGTGTTGGTAATGGAATATAATTTTCCATCTTCCCTAGTAATGAATCTATATCATCATCTACAAAAATAGTATTTATGTATTCTTTTTTTACAAATCCCTCTTTGACCATGTCGTGCATCATCTTTAAAAGGGAATCGTAGAAACCATTTGTATTTAATATTCCTATTGGATATTGATGTAGCCCTAATTGCGACCATGTCAACATTTCAAAAAATTCTTCTAGTGTTCCAAATCCGCCAGGCAGCATTACTATTCCGTCGGATAGACCATGCATTTTCAGCTTGCGTTCGTGCATATTCTGAGTCACTATCAATTCAGTCAACCCCTCATGAACGACTTCTTTCTTTCTTAAAAATATAGGAATAACTCCAATTACCTTTCCGCCATTATCCAAGACACCTTGGGCAACTTTACCCATAACCCCAATTTTGGCTCCGCCGTACACCAATTGAATATCCTGTTTTGAAAATGCAACTCCTACTTCATATCCTTTTGTAGCATATACTGGGTTTACACCCTCACTACTGCCACAAAATACAACGATACTTTTCATTTTTTTATTCCTTTTAACATTCGGTCATTACCGAACATGTCTTTTTTTAATTCAATAGTCTTAAAAACAGATTTATGCAATAATTGCTTAGTTTCTTCTCCTAAATATTGATTAATTTCTAAATACAAAGAGCCGTGCTTACTTAAGTGTTCAGAAGCAAAATCTATTACTACCTTATAAAACTTTAATGCGTCGTCGTCTGGTACAAAAAGCGCTAAACTTGGTTCATGCTGCAATACATTCTTCTGCATTTCTGCTTTTTCCAAATTGCGTACATAAGGTGGGTTAGAAACTATAATATCAAATTTCTTCTTTAATTTTTCTGCCTCAGCACCTGTAGAAGTTTCCAATGATAAAATATTGGCTTGGAAAAAATCAACCTTTGCATTAAGTGCTAGATTATTTTCCTCTGCTACTTTTAAAGCATCTTTAGAAATATCTAGTCCGAAGACTTTTGAATCTGGTAAATTTTTATATAAAGAAATAGGAATACAACCACTACCCGTACCCATATCTAAAATGGTCAATGAACTTTTTATATTTTTAGCATCTTCTATAATCCAACGTACTAGTTCTTCGGTTTCAGGTCTTGGAATAAGTACATGAGAATTCACCTTGAAATCTAAATCCATAAAATGGGTAGATCCTATAATGTATTGAATAGGCTGCTCTAATTTTAATTGAGCCAAGGCGCTAAATATAACAGGCTCTTGTTCTTTATCTATTACCAATTCTGTTTGAATAGCTAACACGAAACGTTCTAAACCAAAGTAATGCTCTATAAGTAAATAGAAAAAGCTATTGACTTCTTCCTTACCATAGATAGCATCTAATTCTATGTGATAAATATTCTTTATTTCCCTTAAAAGCACAATTAAAAAGTTTTAAGCATAAACACCGGACAAGAATAATGACCCGTATCTCCCATTCTTGCATCAATATATTTAAATCCCATTTTCTTGTATAGTTTTTGGGCAGCCTCCATATAAGGCATAGTCTCTAAGTAACAAGAATCAAAACCATACTCTTTGGCTTGATTCAAACAGACAGTAATCATTTTATGACCAACGCCTTTACCCCTAGCCGATTCTAAAAAGTACATTTTTTGAAGCTCACAGACATTACCTTCATAATTATCTAATTGGGCAACACCTGCACAACCTAAAATAATGCCCGATTCTTCTACCACAAAATAGGTTGCCTTAGGTTTCACATAATGCTCAAACATTTTGTCTAAGGAGGGATCTTCATATGCTGTACCTACTTTTGGCACTCCTAAATCCAATAACACTTGCCTTATTACTTTAGCAACTTGAGCATTATCTTCCTTTCTTATTTCGCGTATTACTACATTTTCCATATCAAGAATGCAATAGGTTTTAAAGTACTATTTTTGAGGTGTGAAGATACGTGATATGCGTATAAAGGTAAAGTTTGATGTCCATTAATAATCTTGACCCCAATAATTCAATGCCGATACATTTAGATTCTCTTTCTACAGAAGAAAAATACATGCTTCGTTGCATTCAGATAGCTAAGAACGGACTTGGGACTACAGCTCCAAACCCTATGGTTGGTGCCGTTATAGTAAATGATGGTGTAATTATAGGTGAAGGATTTACCAGTGCATTCGGTGGTTCTCATGCTGAGGTAAACGCCATTAACTCCGTTAGCGATACTTCACTCTTAAAATCATCTACTATATATGTGACTTTAGAACCATGTTCACATTACGGAAAAACACCGCCTTGTGCCGATTTAATTATAAAAATGAGCATTAAAAAAGTCGTCATAGGATTAAAAGATCCTCATGAAAAAGTAGCAGGCAATGGAATTAAAAAACTAGAAGAAGCAGGTTGTAATGTACAAGTTGGTATTCTACAAAAAGAATGCAAAGAGCATCATAAACGTTTCCTCACTTTTTACACCAAAAAACGCCCATATATTATTTTAAAATGGGCAGAAACAGCAGATGGGTTTATTGCTCCCGAACCATTAAAACGTGGTGAGGAGAAGAAACCTTTTTGGATTACAAACGCTAAATCAAGACAGTTGGTTCACAAATGGCGTAGTGAGGAACCTGGGATTTTAGTAGGGACTAATACCGTTTTAGCAGATAACCCTCAATTGAATCTAAGAGACTGGGTCGGAAAGCCGCCCACCAGAGTAATTATTGACCGAAGCTTAAAAATTCCTTCAGATTTTTTCGTCCTTGACGGAAAACAAAAAACAATTATTTGCACAGAAATAAAAGACAGTAGTCTTTACAAAGAAGGTATCGCTTATAAAGTATTTGATTTCAAATCTAAATTACCGCAACAAATATGCGATATGCTTTATACCGAACAAATTCAAAGCATTATTATTGAAGGTGGCTCACAAACTTTAAAAAGCTTTATTGAATCTAATTTATGGGACGAAACCCGAATTTTCAAAGGAGCTTCTTGTTTCAAATCAGGATTAAAGGCTCCTAAAATAGAAGGGCGAATTCAAGAACAAATTCAAGTTTTAACCGACCAATTAACCATAGTAAGAAATGATTAAGAACATCATATTCGATTTTGGTGATATTTTCATCAACTTAGATAAACAAGCCCCTTTATTAGAAATGGCTAAGTTTGGATTTACAGAAATGACTCCAGAACTAGATATAATCTTCAAGGATTATGAAACAGGCTTAATGGAATCTGACGAATTTGTAAATAGATTACAGACTATTTTCTCCAATGCCTCTAAAGAACAAATTACAAAGGCTTGGAACTCAATTATTTTAGATTTCCCTGAAAAGCGACTAACTTTCATTGAGAATTTAAATAGCGAAAACCAATACAGGTTATTCTTATTGAGCAATACTAATGATTTGCACATAGATATTGTAAAAAAGTCTATGGGACTAGACCGTTTTAACAGGTTTAAAAATTGCTTTGAGATGTTTTATTTATCTCAAGAAATGAAAATGCGCAAACCAAATGCAAACATCTATGAGTACGTACTTCATGAAAATAAACTAATTGCCGACGAAACATTTTTTGTAGATGACACCAAAGAAAATACAGATAGCGCTTCTAAATTGGGAATTCATTGTTGGAACCTTCAAGTAGGTAAAGAAGATATACGAGAAATTTTAAGCCATCTCTAAAATGATGTATTTAGCGTTTAGTATCCTTTTTTCTAGTTTAATCTTTGTGGTCTTTAAATTATATGCCAAATATCAGGTACAGACAATTTATGCTATAATTACGAATTACTTTGTGGCTTGTAGTGTAGGTATTCTGTATTATGAAGAAGCAATTAACCTAGCCGAAATAACCGAAAAAAGTTGGTTTTGGGGAAGCTTGGCGTTAGGCTTATTGTTTATAGTGATTTTTAATTTAATGGCTGCAACCTCCCAAAAATTAGGAGTATCCGTTGCTTCTGTTGCCACCAAAATGTCACTTACAATTCCCGTATTATTTGGTGTTTTCTTCTATAAAGAAGAACTTGGCGTATTAGAAGTAATAGGAATTATTTTAGCATTATTAGCAGTATACTTTACATCATTAAAAAAGAACAAAGTTAAAGCTGAGAAATGGGCATTTGCACTACCGGTTTTAGTTTTTCTAGGTTCAGGAATTATAGATACTAGTATAAAGTATTTTCAAGATGCACATATGCCCGAAGAGGAATATGCCTTATTCTCTGCAACAGTCTTTTTATCTGCAGGTATATTCGGATTATTTTTCATCGGATTCAAATCTACCCAACAGCCACTAAAAGTAAATTTCAAAAACATTATTGGCGGTATTTGTCTGGGTGTACCTAATTACTTCTCTATCTATTTTTTACTAAAAGCCTTACAACACCCTACTTGGAACAGTGCTTCTGTCTTTACTATTAACAATGTGGCAATTGTAATGTTCTCTACATTATTGGGTATTATATTGTTTAGAGAGCGCCTAACAGTTAAAAACTGGTTCGGAATAGGATTAGCTATATTTAGCATTGTGCTGGTCGCTTTTGGTCAGAAATTAATGACCTACCTATAAAACAAGCCCAATCAATTTATATGGATACCTATAAAACAATTTCCAAACCATCTGAACCTATTTTGTTTAAAGAACGAAAGAGTAAGTTTTATGGTTATTGTTTTCCTGTATCTGATGAAGAAACTATAAAAGAACATATTGAAGCTTTAAAAAAAGAATATCCTTCTGCCAACCATGTTTGTTATGCTTGGCAAATGGGTATTGAAACAAAATCTTATCGTGCAAATGACGATGGCGAACCCAACAATTCTGCAGGTATGCCTATTTATGGTCAATTACAATCTTTTGATGTCACTAATACACTAGTTGCCGTTGTTCGTGTTTTTGGCGGAACAAAGCTAGGTGTAGGTGGTTTAATAAGCGCCTACAAAGAGGCGGCAAAGTTAGCTTTAGAAAATTCCAAAATAATAACCAAAGTTTTACAACAACGAGTAACGGTCATTTTTGAATATTCAGAAATGGACATAGTTATGCGTTTGGTGAAAAAACACCAACTACATATTATATCACAAGATTTACATCTAAAATGTAAAATGATCTTATCTGTGAACAAAAGTGATTTCAAAAAAACACTTAAACTTTTAAAAGCTCATCACAAGTTAGAAATAAAGCAAAACGAATAATTCCTAATACTTCAACTTATCCAATAATACCTGCGGACATTTGGTAGGTCTTTTACGTTTCATGTCCATAAACACCAAAACAGTATTTGCTGTAGCCAACAAATCTCCTGCTTCATTTTTTATTTCATAATCAAATTCGATTCGAACAGCAGGTTTTTTATTCAAAATAACCTTCACCGTAATTAGATCATCATACAAAGCTGGCTTTAAAAAGTTAATTGATAAACTAATTACTGGAAGCATTATACCCCCTTCTTCCATGCTTTTGTAGGAAATACCTAGCGACCTTAACCATTCAACTCTTGCCAATTCTAGATATTGAGCATAATTACCATGATAGACAACTCCCATCTGGTCTGTTTCACTGTATCTTATTCTAAAAGAAATTTCGTTTGTACGCATTTATTTAAAGTAAAAAGTATATATTTAAAAGCTCCCCTGTTAGGCAAACGAACATGAGAAAAAAAAAGGTCAAATTCAATGACTTTCCATTTTTTTTTTAAATAATTTGTTCACATATTTGCCCAAGTTGAATGAGAACCTAGATTGAAATATTTCAATCACTTTTGGCTAAATGCTAACCATTAAAAGTGTATAATTTATTATGAGTGTTACTGCAAATTCCGTATGGAAAAACTGTTTGGTGTTTATTAAGGATAATATCCAACCGCAGGCATTCAAAACATGGTTTGAACCTATCAAACCTGTTAAGCTATCTGAGAACGCACTAAGTATTCAAGTTCCAAGTAAATTCTTTTACGAATGGCTAGAAGAACATTATGTTAAACTTTTAAAAGTGGCTCTTACCAAGGAGTTAGGAGAATCTGCAAAATTGGTCTACATTATTCGTATGGAGAATACCTACGGAAACAAAGAACCTTTTACTGAAAAGATTCCTAGTTCTAACAGAGGTGCAATGGCGGCTCAGGAAATGGATGTTCCGATTAAGTCAAAAAATCCAGAATTACGTAACCCTTTTGTAATTCCAGGAATAAGAAATATAAAAATAGAATCTCAATTAAACCCTAATTACAATTTTGATAATTTCTTAGAGGGTGATTCTAACCGTTTAGCAAGATCTGCCGGTATGGCTGTTGCTAACAAACCAGGTGGCACATCATTTAATCCTTTATTAGTTTTTGGTGGTGTTGGTCTTGGAAAAACACATTTAGCACATGCTATTGGTGTTGAAATAAAAGATAAATATCCAGAACGTACCGTTTTATACATTTCTGCTGAGAAATTTACGCAACAGTATATAGAATCTGTAAAGAAAAATACAAGAAATGATTTTATTCATTTCTATCAGTTAATAGATGTATTGATAATTGATGATGTTCAATTCTTATCTGGTAAATCTGGTACACAAGATGTATTCTTCCATATTTTCAATCACTTACATCAAAACGGAAAACAAGTAATACTTACTTCAGATAAAGCTCCTGTAGATATGCAGGATATTGAACAACGTTTACTTTCTCGTTTTAAATGGGGATTATCTGCAGAATTGCAAAGTCCAGATTACGAAACAAGAATCTCTATCTTAAAGAATAAATTATATAGAGACGGTGTTGAAATACCTGAAGACATCATTGAATATGTTGCAAAGCATATTAAATCAAATATTAGAGAATTAGAAGGTGCCATTATTTCTTTGATTGCACAGTCTACTCTAAACAAAAGAGAAGTAACTATAGAACTTGCACAGCAGGTTGTTGAAAAATTCGTTAAGAATACTAAACGAGAAGTTTCAATTGATTACATACAAAAAGTAGTTTCTGATTACTTTGAAATGGATGTTGCTACTTTACAATCAAAAACTAGAAAAAGACATATTGTACAAGCAAGACAGCTAGCTATGTTTTTCGCTAAAAAGTTTACTAAAGCATCGCTAGCCAGTATAGGTTCTCAAATTGGAAAAAGAGATCACGCTACCGTTCTACATGCTTGTAAAACCGTAGATAATTTAGCAGAAACCGATAAGCAGTTTCGTAAGTATATTGATGACTTAACAAAGAAATTCTCTTAAAACTTACTTTAAATGAAGGTGTTGATGGTTTGCCTAGGTAATATATGCAGGTCACCATTAGCAGAAGGTATCCTTAAAAGTAAAGTTGATGCTACAAATATTTACGTTGACTCCGCAGGTACTGCAGGATATCATGTAGGTAATGCCCCAGATCCAAGATCCATAAAGGTTGCTGATGAACATAGTATAGACATTAGCTCTCAGGTTTGCAGAAAATTTACAGTTTCAGATTTTGATTCTTTTGACTTAATTTACGCCATGGATAAAAGCAATTATGGCAACATAATTAATTTGGCTAGAAGAAAAGAAGATGCCGAGAAAGTAAAGCTACTTTTAAGTGAATTGAATACTGAAAACATTGAAGTTCCAGACCCATACTATGATGCTGAAGAAGGATTTGAAAACGTATTTCAAATGATAGACAAAGCTTGTAACATTATAGCCGCAAGATTAGAAAGTAAATAAATGAGCACACAAAACGGTAAAATAGGAAAAGTTTATTTGATACCTTCTACATTGGGTGATATGGCTCCTTTAGAAGTATTACCAATTTCAATTAAACAAACTATAGAAAAATTAGATCACTATGTGGTTGAAAACGAAAAGACTGCTCGGCATTTTATAAAAAAAATTAGCCCTAGAAAATCTCAACCCAGTTTAAAACTATTCGTTTTAAACAAGTTTACGGAACCTGAAGAAATTCCTAGTTTTTTAAACCCTTGCCTAGAAGGCTTTGATGTTGGCATACTTTCAGAAGCAGGTTGCCCTGGTATTGCCGACCCAGGTGCTGCAGTAGTAAAGATTGCCCACGACAAAAATATTCAGGTAATTCCCTTGGTTGGTCCTTCTTCTATTTTATTAGCATTAATGGCTAGTGGCATGAATGGTCAAAATTTTGCATTCAACGGCTACTTACCTATTGAAGGTACTGAGCGTAAAAAGTATATCAAGAACTTAGAACGCAAATCTAAAGAAGAAAAACAATCGCAGGTATTTATTGAAACCCCTTATCGAAATAATAAAATGCTAGAAGAATTAATTAAAACTTTAGCACCTAGCACTAGAGTTTGTGTTGCTGCAGACATAACCTTACCAACAGAATACATTAAAACCAAGACTGCCATTAATTGGAAAAGGGAAAACGTAGATTTACACAAAAGACCCGCTATTTTTATAATACAAGCATAAAAAAAAACCTTGACAATTAAATGTCAAGGTTCCTCATTTTCATATCTACTTAAACTTTTATATTCTTGGGTTTCGTTTTGCTTCAATCATTGAAACATCATAACCCGAAAACTTCTTCATATAGTTAGAAATACTTGTGCCGTAACCATCGGCGATTTCCATACGACCATGTGATCTTAAATATAACTTTACGTTGCCTGGCCCTGCTAAATGAGCAGCTGCCAGAATACCAGATTCTGTTACTTCCACCCCATTCATATACACACCAACGAAGCGCTTAATATCTCGTCTTAGAATCCATTTGTTACGAGAGGTATTTACGAGAAAAACCTTTTCCTGTAATACAGGATTGTTCAAAAACTGATTCCCATTATAAACACCAACCAATTCTAACGTACCTAACCCAAATTGATATTTACCTAAATACCCAAAAGTGTTGGTTACAAAATAATTGCCTTGAGACTCTTTAAAAGCTAATGCTTCTTTAAAGCCTATAAATTGACTACCGAGAAATGGTGGTGCAATTTGATAATTTGATAATAAAGCTTCGTCTTGAGGAAACGAAACTAAAGTAGGTTCTTTTACTCTTAGCTGCTCAGGCACTTCAACCTTAAAAGGTTTAAATCCATAACCAGATAGAATAAACATCACAATAAGAGGACAACTTGCTAATATCCATCTTTTCATACTTTTTATTTCTTAAGACTTACGGCGACTACTATTTGCTTGCTTAAATTTCTGCGGCAAAGGTAGAACTGAAATAATAAGAGTTTAAAAAGGTTCTGTTAAAAGAATCCAGATTTAGTTAACAAGTCCTAAAACTCGGTTAAAAGCTTACCTATTGATTTTCTGAGCATTAATCCATCGGATGTACTGCTCTTTATTTCGGTTATGTTGCGTTAAATTCTCTGCAAACATGTGATATCCGAACTTTTCTACATTTGCTACAAAGTAATAATAGTTATGTTTTTTAGAATTCAAAACAGCATCAATTGCCGTAATATCTGGCATTGCTATTGGTCCTGGAGGCAAACCAGCATACTTGTAGGTATTGTAAGGAGAATCCATCTCTAAATCTCTATATAATACCCTTTTAATAATGGTGTCATAATTACCGGTTTCTTTTTTAATAGCATAAATAACAGTTGGGTCTGCCTGTAACAACATACCCTTTCTTAATCTATTAAGATAAACCCCTGCAACGGTTGGTCTTTCATCTACTTTTGCTGTTTCTTTATGAACTATAGACGCCAGAGCAATAACTTCATTAGGTTTCAAGCCCAAGGCACTAGCTTTTTCTTTGCGAGCATCTGTCCAAAAACGATTATACTCTTTTAACATTCTTTCTCTAAAACCCTCTGCCGAAGTATTCCAGAAAAACTCATAACTGTTAGGGATGTATAGTGATATTTTATTGTCATCATCAAAGCCATTGGCTTTCAAAAAGTCTTTATCATCGAACGCCGCAACCAAAGCAATACTATCAGCTTCAATTTGGCTAGCAATTCTACCTGCTAGGTCATTTATACTTTCTTGATTGTTAAAAGACACTTTTACAGGTAAATTTCCACTTCGCAATGAGTTTACTATCTCATTGTTATTCATCCCTTTACCTATCTTATATCTACCTGGCTTAATATTACTTATATACCCTTTTCTATCGGCTGCGGATTTAAAAGAACTAAAATCATCTAATAAAGGAGAAAGACGCTCTTCCAAATCACCTATAGAGGCATCACTTGGGATAAAAACTATAGCTTCTTCATTATTAAAACTTGTATTAGGGGAGAAAAAAGTGCCAAATACTATGTAAGCGAAAATTCCACCGCCAATTAAACCTACGAGCACTATACCCAATAAAATACGTTTGATGTACATTAGTTATTTATTTTTTGCAATAATAATTCATTCTTATAGGTATTCTTGAAACGCACCCAATCTTTCTTAACTCCCACGGCTACAAAATTCAATTTTTTGAACAAGTGTAGACTTGGGGCATTTTCCTCCAGTATATTGGCATATATCTGTTTAAGCCCTAAGACATCAAACAAATAATCACATAACAAAGTTATGGCCTCTGCCCCTATTCCTTTATTTCTTTGACTCTCATCTAAAATAATAATGCCTATTCCAGCGCGTCTGTGATTTGGATCAAAATCAAATACATCAATCAGACCAACGGGTTTATGCTCATTTGTACATATAACCAACCTTAACTGCTTTACATCATAAATATCTCTATGAGCATTATCTAGATAAAGCTGCAAAACATCTTTCGAGAACGGAGTAATAGTTCCACTAACCTCCCAAACTTCTGTATTATTCTCAAGTTCATACAGAAAATTAAGGTCATTCTGTTCCAAAGCCCTTAGATAAACCTGTTTTCCTTTTAATGTTACCACGTTAATTCTCCTTTAAATACTTGTTTTGCTTCGCCCTTTAAATAGATATCATGATACAATCCATTATCTTCTTTAAATGACACCTCTAAATTACCCCCTAGCGCATTTACAGGTATAGTTTTTTCTTTTGTATTTCCTAAATAGTACATCCCTATCGCAACAGCTGTTACCCCTGTACCACATGACAATGTCTCATCTTCAACACCACGTTCGTAAGTTCTAACATCAAAACCGCCAGAAGTATTGGGTTCTACAAAATTAATATTACTACCCTTCTCCCCATAAACACCATAACGCATACGCGCACCTTCTTTCACAACATCAAATGATTTTAATTCATTGACCAATTGAATGTGATGTGGCGACCCAGTATTCATAAACAGTGCATTTGCTTTTTCTTTCACCTCATTAACATCCATCATTTTAAGGCTGACCATATCATTATCGATTGTTGCCTCGTGCAAACCGTCTACAGCTACAAAAACAGTCTTCTTACCAATGACATTAAGAAAATAAGCAAAAGCTACAATGCATCTACCGCCATTACCACACATGCTACCTTCATTACCATCGGCATTAAAATAAACCATTCTAAAATCGGTTTCCGCATCATTCTCCAACAAAATAAGTCCGTCTGCACCTACTCCAAATCTTCTATGACAAATCTTAGCGATTAAAGTGGTATCTTCTTTTGAAAATTGCCCATTGCGGTTATCAATCATCACAAAATCGTTACCCGTACCTTGATATTTATAAAATATATTTTCCATGCTAGTATAATAGCTTCAAAGATAGCACATAATTACGTTTTGCTTGGTAGTTAAAAAGTAGTTAAACGCTTACCAAGTAACATAAAAACAAGTAATTTTGTGTAGAATACGTTAAAACTTTAATGAATATGAAAAGAATAGCAAGTCTCCTATTTGTATCCGTTTTTGCAGGTGTGATTACATTGGGTGCCTACAAACTATTTTTCGAAAAGGAAAATTTCACCATTATAACCCAAGACAGTAATAGTGGTTTTGCAAATGCAAGTTACACCCCAACTTCCGCAAGAGGAGCTGGTATTAACGAAGTTGACTTTACTACTGCTGCTGAGAACACAGTAAATGCAGTGGTACACGTAAAGAATATTACCATAAGTCAAGCCCCTGCCAATATATTCGATATTTTTTATGGAAATGGTGGCGGTAGGTCCGTACCTCAAGTAGGTACAGGGTCAGGTGTTATTATTTCATCGGACGGATACATTGTTACAAACAACCATGTAATTAATAAAGCAAATCAATTACAGGTAACGCTAAACAATAACAGAACTTACAATGCAGAACTAATTGGAACCGACCCTAATTCTGACATTGCATTAATCAAAATAGACCCAGAAGAAAAATTACCTTATTTAGCTTTTGGTGATTCTGATCATACAAAAATTGGTGAATGGGTATTGGCAGTTGGTAATCCATTTAACTTAACCTCTACCGTTACGGCCGGTATTGTTAGTGCCAAAGCTCGTAATTTAGGAAAAAACCAATCTTTTATACAAACAGATGCCGCAGTTAACCCTGGCAACTCTGGCGGTGCTTTAGTAAATACAAATGGGGATTTAGTAGGTATTAACACTGCTATTACCTCACAAACTGGTTCTTATGTCGGCTACTCTTTTGCTGTACCTAGTAATATTGCCAAGAAAGTTGTTCAAGATATTTTGGAATATGGCAATGTTCAAAAAGGGTTTATGGGAATTAGTCCAGCACCAGTAAACACAAGAGATGCTATTGAAAGAGGTATTAATAATATTGACGGTGTATACATTGAACTTGTTGAAGAAGAATCTGCAGCACAAGAAGCCGGAATTATAGTTGGCGATATTATTAAAAAAGTGGATGAAATAGATGTACATAAATATCCTGATTTAACCGGATATCTTTCCACCAAAAGACCTGGAGACACTTTACAATTTCTTATCAATAGAAAAGATGAAGAATTAATTTTACCATTGACCCTTAAAGAAAGACAAACTTTGGTTGTCCCAGAAATGGGTCTTGAGGTAAAAAATCTTACAGAGCACGATAAAATGGTTTATAAAACGAAAACTGGCGTGAAAATTATAGGTGTTCCCGAAAGATATAGAGGCTATGGTTTATCTGAAAAAGTAATCCTTAAAATTGATGATAATGAAATTGGGAATATTGATGATGCCTACAATGCGTTTGGCGGAATCTCCAAATATGGCAAAACAGTTATTACAATGGTAGGGTCAAATGGTGAACGAGACCGACTCATCTTTCAATAAAAATCCAATAAAAAATACAGCCTTCGCAAAAACGAAGGCTTTTTTTTGAAAAATATTTATTTAAAGTGCTTAATTTTTCTAGTTTTGTGCGAATTATAAAATTAATCAACTAATTATGGCTCCACAGACCACATTTGAAAAAGAGCTCGCATTTCAAGCAGATCGTAGAAAAGCTACAACTGAATTCATTAAAATTGTAAGCGATCTATGGTATGATAAATCCATTGAAATTGTTCTTTTCAAAAATCAGGTTATTGATAAAAATGTAAGTGACATTATTCACTTGCACGAATATGCCGGCGAATTTGTACAAAAACCTATATCTATTTTCGATTCGGTAGAGATACTGCGCTCTATTTCTGATATGTTATTACCACCATCCAAATTAGATATTGGTAAACTAACATACGAATACCACTCAGACAACAACATCTTAAACAATGTAAATTCTTTTGTGATTGATAAGTTACAATCTGCTCAAGATTTCAAAAACATAGAGCCAAAAGATGTAGTATTATACGGCTTTGGGCGAATTGGAAGATTAGTTGCGCGTGAGTTAATGTCCAAAACCGGAAAAGGAAATCAATTACGTCTAAGAGCAATTGTTGTAAGAGGCAAACCTAGTATAGAAAATCTTGAAAAAAGAGCTAGCCTACTTAGAACTGATTCAGTTCACGGTATTTTCAACGGTACGGTTAAAGTTGATTATGCAAACCTTAAACTTATTATCAACGGTACTACGGTTCATGTTATCTATGCTAACATGCCAGAGGAAATTGATTACACCGAATATGGTATTAAAGACGCCTTAATTATCGACAACACTGGCGCATTCAGAAACAAAGAGCAATTAGAAAGACATTTACAGGCAAAAGGCGCATTAAAAGTGCTATTAACAGCTCCTGGTAAAGAAGTAGCAAACATTGTTCACGGAGTCAATCATTTAGAATATGACCCAGATGACACTTCTATTTTTTCAGCTGCATCATGTACCACAAATGCTATTACACCTATCTTAAAAGCAATAGAAGAAACTTTAGGAATAGAAAAAGGACACCTAGAAACCATACACGCTTATACAAATGATCAAAATTTGGTCGATAACATGCATGGTAAATATCGAAGAGGTCGTGCTGCTGCACTTAATATGGTAATAACTGAAACTGGTGCAGGACAAGCAGTAACAAAGGCATTACCTTCTTTAGATGGCAAATTGACGTCTAATGCCATTCGAGTTCCTGTGCCTAACGGATCATTGGCTATATTGAACTTAGACGTAAGTCAAAAAACATCTCTAGAAGGCGTGAATTCTATGATTAAGAAATACGCGCTTGAAGGAGATTTAGTAGAGCAAATTAAATATTCGTTGGACAAAGAATTAGTTTCATCAGATATTATTGGGACTTCTGCGCCATCAATCTATGATAGTATGGCCACAATCGTATCCAGTACAGGTAAAAATATTATCCTTTATATATGGTATGATAATGAATATGGCTATTCGCATCAGGTAATTCGTTTAGCTAAGTATATTGCCAAAGTGCGTCGTTTCACCTATTATTAAAAATTTGAAAGCAAGACATCTATTTTTGGAATAGTAACGTAGTTAAATAAACGTGTTCATGCTTTGTACTTTTTTTTTATAATTCGACAATTATAAAGTACTTTAGTCAACTCTAAATTATTCAAATTAACCTAAGAATCTATTACATGAAATTCTATAGAATACTATTACTGCTAGCATTTCTTTTAGCTAGTAACGTACAATTTGCGCAAGACACTGAAGAAGAGGAAGATAAACTGTCTTTAGACGAAGGTCCTATTAGTAATCAATTCGATTATATCGCTAAGCGTTCTGGGAACTATAGAGCAGATGGCATCAGGTACGAAGTTGTTAAGGAAACCAATCTTTTTAAGATTCGAAAGAATGTATTGGATTCTATAGCTGCTATGAATAAAAAAACGGGTGAGCTTAAAGCAACCATTGCAGAGCACGAGACTACAATTACATCATTAAATAAAAAGTTAGAGGAAACTACCACTAACTTAAGTGCTGTTACTGAAGAAAAAGATAGTATGTCTTTTATAGGTATTCCAGTTTCTAAAGGAACTTATAATTTTATTCTTTGGACTATCATTGGTGGATTGTTCTTAACACTTGGTTTGTTTATATACAGGTTTAGAAATAGTAATATTCTAACTCAAGAGGCAAAACAAAATCTTTCTGAATTGGAAGTCGAATATGAAGACCATAGAAGAAGAGCTTTAGAGCGAGAGCAAAAAATTAGTAGGCAACTACAAGATGAGATTAATAAACAGAAGAAATCTAAATAATTAAAAGCTCCTTTAAAAGGAGCTTTTTTTTTGATATGAAAACTATACAACAAATTACAAAATCGCAGATTGCCGACATTGCTCCATTATTTGATGGTTACAGGGTCTTTTATAATATGGGATCTGATATTGATGCCGCAACCAAGTTCTTGAAAGAAAGAATTAGTACTAATGAATCTATCATATTCGCAGCATATGAAGGCGATATTGCCGTTGGCTTCGTACAACTTTACTATACCTTTTCTTCGGTAAGCTTAGAAAAGTCACTTGTATTAAATGATTTGTTCGTTGACCCTAACTATAGAGGAAATAACATAGGTCAACAATTACTTTTAAAAGCACAAGAATATTGCAAAAACAATGCTTATAAAGGACTCGCTTTAGAAACTGCAATTGACAATCCGGCACAAAAATTATATGAGAAACTAGGATGGACCAAAGATTACCACTGTTTTCATTACTTTTGGCAGGTTAAATGATGATGCAAAATCAAAAGATGCGAATAGATATTATTACTGTATTACCCGAATTACTTACAAGCCCCTTTGATGCCTCTATTCTTAAGAGAGCTATAGAAAAAGGGTTAGTTGAAGTCCATTTTCATAATCTTAGAGATTACACGGATACCAAGTACCGCAATGTAGATGATTACCAGTTTGGTGGCGGAGCCGGTATGGTACTAATGATCGAGCCTATAGATAAATGTATTACAGAACTAAAGTCTCAACGTACGTATGATGAAGTTATCTATATGACTCCAGACGGCACAACATTAAATCAAAAAATGTCTAACAACCTTTCTATGGTTGAAAATATTATTATTCTTTGCGGACATTATAAAGGTGTTGACCAACGAGTACGAGATGCTTTTATTACCAAAGAAATATCTATTGGAGATTATGTACTTTCTGGAGGAGAGCTAGGTGCTGCTGTGCTCTGCGATTCTATAATTAGATTACTACCAGGAGTATTGAATGATGAGACCTCTGCTTTAACAGATACTTTTCAAGACGGTCTTTTAGCTCCACCTGTTTACACAAGACCCGCTGAATACAAAGGAATGAATGTACCTGATATTTTATTAAGCGGAAATTTTGGAAAAATAGAAGAATGGCGAGAAAACAAAGCTTTTGAGCGCACTGAAAAACTTAGACCAGACCTATTAGAGTAGCTGAAATTGAGAAATAAATAAAAAGCATCTAAATACTTGTATGTTTTAATTTAAATATTAATTTTGCACCCTGTTAGAATAACCTCTGACGATAATCGTGAATGTTGCTCTAATTTAATTCCTATTAACTATACAATGGAATCATTAATAAAATTTGTACAAGACGAATTCGTAACTAAAAAAGAATTCCCAAAGTTTTCTTCAGGTGACACAATTACTGTGTACTACGAAATTAAAGAAGGTGAAAAAACTAGAACACAGTTCTTTAAAGGTGTTGTAATACAACGTAGAGGTTCTGGTTCAACAGAAACTTTTACTATTCGTAAGATGTCTGGAACAGTTGGTGTTGAACGTATCTTCCCAATTAACTTACCGGCACTTCAAAAAATCGAAGTTAACAAACGTGGTAAAGTACGTAGATCTAGAATTTACTACTTCCGTGAATTAACTGGTAAGAAAGCTAGAATTAAGGAAGTAAGAGGATAATATCTTCTTCATTATAATATAAAGCACCGCTTCAGTTTTGAGGTGGTGCTTTTTTATGAACAAAAGTGAATAACTCATGTTTATAACATGTTGATTAATAAATATTTACAATTTTCAGGTTTGAACTGTTTTTTTTCGTAAATTGAAGTGTGATTAAGAAATAGTACTGACGAAAAATCCTTTTCAATATCACTACGAAGTTTACGTTCTTTCGTATTGTTGTTTGACCTACACATTTAAAGTTTATTAAATGAGGTAAATTTTAAACTTATTCGCTGTCGCTAATAAAATTTAAAATTAATTGAATCTTAAAAAAACTATATACTAGGTTTTTAATTTTCAATGAAGGCAACAAAAAAGAAATGATGAGTAGATGTTAGATAACGTATCTGAGAATCGAAAAACATTTTAAACGTTGAATTAGCGAAACGGATGCAATCAAGGGTTGCCGTTTTAATGAAATATTAAAACAAACTGTCCGTAGACTTTTTCTAAAAAGCCATATCATTGTATGCGTACATTGATATGGCTTTTGTTATTTAACAAATCTTCTTCCTCAACCTTAAATATTAAGACACCTCCTCCCTTTTAAGCTTTTATAAAATCGTATATTTGTTCCGCTTAAATTAAAACAAACCGCAAATGTCCAAAATTTTTTATACCAAAACAGACGAAGCGCCTGCATTGGCAACAGAGTCTTTTTTACCTATTGTAAAAGCTTTCACAAAATCATCAGGAATTAAAATTGAAACTAAAGATATTTCTTTAGCTGGTAGAATTGCCGCTACGTTCCCTGAATTTTTGACAAAAGAACAACAGGTGTCCAATGATTTGGAAGAATTGGGCAACATGGCAAAACAGCCAGAAGCAAACATTATTAAATTACCGAATATTAGTGCTTCAATTCCACAATTAAACGAAGCTATAAAAGAATTACAATCTAAAGGTTACAAATTACCTAACTATCCAGACGAGCCTAAGAATGATGAGGAGAAGGAAATTAAGGCAAAATACGATAAGATAAAAGGTAGTGCTGTAAATCCGGTTTTACGTGAAGGTAACTCTGACCGTAGGGCTCCTAGAGCCGTAAAAAATTACGCAAAACAGAATCCACACAGTATGGGTGCTTGGAGTTCTGACTCTAAAACACACGTTGCAACAATGAGTGATGGTGATTTTCAGGCAAATGAAAAATCATTAACCTTAAATAACGCAACCTCAATACAGATTAAGTTAGTTTCTGATGGCTCGGAAACTATCCTAAAGGATAAATTAAGCCTACTTAAAGGTGAAATTATTGACGCCACTGTCCTGAACAAAACTGCATTACTTGACTTTATAAAGAAAGAAATAAAAGATGCAAAAGATAAGGGTGTTCTTTTCTCTGTGCATTTAAAAGCAACAATGATGAAAGTTTCTGATCCAATTATTTTTGGACATTTTGTAGAAACATTCCTTAAACCAGTATTTGTAAAATACGCAGATACTTTCGAAAAATTGGGTATTAGCCCAAATGATGGATTAGCTAGTCTATACCAGAAAATTGAAAAGCTTTCTGCAAGTGAGAAAGATGCTATCACTAAAGATTTAGATGAAGCATTGGCTAATGGACCTGATTTGGCTATGGTAAATTCCGATAAAGGAATTACCAACCTTCATGTACCAAGTGATATTATTATTGATGCTTCCATGCCTGCAATGATTAGAAATTCAGGTAAAATGTGGAATGCGCAAGGTAAGGCTCAAGACACAAAAGCTGTTATTCCTGATAGTAGCTACGCTGGTATCTATACTGCTACAATAGACTTCTGTAAAGAGCACGGTGCATTTGACCCAACAACTATGGGTACTGTTCCTAATGTTGGATTGATGGCTCAAAAAGCTGAGGAATATGGTTCTCACGACAAGACATTTGAAATTAAACAAAATGGAACCGTTCAAGTTGTCGATTTGGAAACTGGAAAGATTTTAATAGAGCACACTGTAGGTGATGGTGATATTTGGCGTATGTGCCAGGTGAAAGATGCTCCTATTCAAGACTGGGTAAAACTAGCTGTTTCAAGAGCAAAAGCAACAAATGACCCTACAATTTTTTGGTTAGACGAAAATAGAGCGCATGATGCAGAACTTATTAAAAAAGTAAAAACATATTTAGCTCAAGAAGATACTAAAGGTCTAGACATTCAAATCATGTCTCCTATCAAAGCCACAGAATTCACATTAAAAAGAATGAAAGCTGGTAAGGATACCATATCTGTTTCAGGTAACGTTTTACGTGATTATCTAACTGATCTTTTCCCTATTTTAGAAGTTGGTACAAGTGCAAAAATGCTTTCTATTGTTCCTTTAATGAATGGTGGCGGACTTTTTGAAACTGGTGCTGGTGGTTCTGCCCCAAAACATGTAGAACAATTTTTAGAGGAAGGACACCTTAGATGGGATTCTTTAGGTGAATTTTTAGCATTAGGGGTTTCTTTAGAATTCTACGGTGAGAAAAATACAAATGCAGCGGCGAAGGTATTAGGTGATACCTTGGATAGCGCAACCGAAAAGTTTTTATTAAATGATAAGTCTCCTTCTAGAAAGGTAAAAGAAATCGATACCAGAGGTAGTCATTTTTTCCTTGCTAAATATTGGGCAGAGGCTTTGGCATTGCAAGATGACGATGCAGAGTTAAAATCAATATTTTCAAAAGTGAGTTCTGAGATAAATGAAAAAGAATCTCAAATACTTACAGAGTTAATTGAAGCACAAGGCTCTAAACAAGATGTTGGTGGTTATTACAAACCAGATCCTATTTTGGTTAAAAAAGCAATGAGACCAAGTACAACTTTAAATAGTATTTTAAAATCTATTTAACCTTGTAAATACATACTACTAATACCTTCAACGAAAGTTGAGGGTATTTTTTTTAGCAATAAATTAGTTATAGGAGTGTCCCCTATTTCTAAGTATTTTTACAAAAAAAATTGATGAAAGGATATCTACCATTTATTCTCTTCTCTCTTCTATGTTTTTCATTCAATTCTTGGGGTCAACAAAAATTTACCTTAAGTGGTTCTATCTCTGAATCTAGTAGTAACGAAACTCTTATAGGCGTTACCGTAGCTATTCCTGAGTTAAATACAGGGGTTACCACAAATGAGTATGGCTTCTATTCTATTACACTACCAGAGGGCACATATACAGTTCTAATCAGTTACCTAGGTTTTGAAGATATAATACAAGAAATTACGCTAACAGAAAATAAACGTATTGATTATCTGCTTAAAGAAGAAGCCGAACAATTAGACGAGGTTGTGGTTACTGAAAATGTAGAAAAGATGGACATCAGAAAACCACAGATGAGTGTAAACACACTTTCTATTGGCACTATCAAAAAAATACCTGTAATATTAGGTGAGGCAGATGTTATTAAGTCCATTTTACTTCTTCCCGGTGTTACTAATGCTGGCGAAGGTGCTTCTGGTTTTAATGTACGTGGTGGCGCAGCAGATCAAAATCTTATTCTTTTAGACGAAGCAATTATATTTAATTCATCACATCTATTCGGTTTCTTTTCTGTTTTCAATCCTGACGCTATTAAAGATGTAAAGCTTTATAAAGGGGGAATTCCTGCACGTTATGGCGGTAGAGTATCTTCCGTATTAGATATTTTTCAAAAAGAAGGTAATAGTAAAGAGTTTAAAATGAACGGTGGTATTGGTGCTGTTGCCAGTAGACTTTTAATTGAAGGACCAATTAAGAAAGATAAAGCAGCCTTTTTAATTGGTGGTAGAGCTTCGTATGCGCATCTATTTCTGCCTCTTTTTGATATTGATAATACTGCATACTTTTACGACCTTAACACCAAATTAAACTACAGGTTAAACGATAAAAATAATATTTTCCTTTCTGGTTATTTCGGCAGAGATGTTTTCGGTATCAACGATAGTTTTGTAAATACGTATGGCAATACCGTTGGTAATTTTAGATGGAACCATTTATTCTCTGACAAGCTATTTTCTAATCTATCACTAATATACTCTGACTACTACTACGGACTAAAATTAGATTTTGTGGGATTCAATTGGAATTCAGGTATCAGAAACTTCAATGTCAAATACGATCTAAAACATTACGCAACAGATAAACTACAGATAAACTATGGGGTTAACAATGTTTACTATCAATTTAACCCTGGTAAAATTGAACCAAGCAATGCGGAATCTGGTATTGTTGAAGAACAATTAATTCAAAAATATGCAAATGAATTTGCTGCGTATGTTGATATTGAGCATAGGGTAACAGATAATTTAAGTCTTGGTTATGGATTACGTTTTAGCCATTTCATGAGATTAGGGCAAGATGAGTTGAATGTTTACTCAGGTAACAATCCCGTTGAATTCGATCCACTTTTATTAATCTATAAAGAAGCAGAACCAATAGATGTTATTAATCCAAGTAGAGGTAAAACGATATCGAACTTTAGCAATTTTGAGCCTAGAGCATCTTTATCGTACACTTTAAACGAAACTAGTTCAATTAAAGCTAGCTATACTAGATTGGCGCAATATTTACATCTTCTTTCCAATACAAGCTCCCCTACTCCATTAGATGTATGGACACCTAGCGGTCCGTTTACTAAACCTCAATTGCTTGATCAATATGCATTCGGGTATTTTAAAAATATAAAAGACGGTGATTATTCTGTTGAAACCGAAGTTTTCTATAAAGACGTACAAAATAGAATAGATTATATAGATGGTGCCAATTTAATTGCAAACAACGCAATTGAACAGGTAATTTTAAACGGTGAAGCACGTGCCTATGGATTAGAATTTCTTTTACGTAAAAACGAAGGTAAACTTCAAGGCTGGCTAGCATACACCTTATCTAAATCTGAACAGCGAACACCAGGACGAGAATCTACTTCCGATAACGGACGCAGCAATCTTGAGACGGGAATAAATTTCGGCAACTGGTACAACACTCCTTATGATAAAACACATGATGTTTCTTTGTTTTTAAGTTATGATGTAAGTGATAAATGGAGTTTTAGTGGAAATTTCACATACCAAACAGGACAGCCAACAAATTACCCTATCGGTCAATTTGAATTTCAAAACTTAACCGTTCCCTATTATGGTCTACGTAACACACAAAGATTACCTGCATACAATCGACTAGATTTATCAGCTACACTAACCACTAGGAAAAATGCTAATAAAAAGATTAAAGGAGAATGGATATTTAGCCTATACAATGTTTACAACAGAAGAAATGCAGCGTCAATAAGCTTTAGACAAAATGATGATACAGGGGCTAACGAAGCAGTTAGAACAGCCATTTTCGGAATTGTACCTGCTGTTACCTACAACTTTAAATTATAAGTTATGATACGTTATTTGCTATTATTACTAACCGTAACATTATTCATTTCTTGTGAAGATATAATAGATGTGGACCTACCGGAGAATGAAACAAGACTCATTGTTAATGGTATTATAAGGGTAGATGAAACTCAAGAATACTTACCAATAGAAATTAGAGTTTCAGAAAGTAGTTCTTTCTTTGAAAACAATACAATTGCCACTATCAATAGCGCTATTATTTATTACGGCACTCCAAACCCAGATGCCCCTGAAATTTTAGAGGGTGGCGGCGTATCAAATTTAGTAGAATTAGAACCGGGCAGTGGTATATGGATTCCTGATCCAACATTCGACAGCGACCAAAGAATAAGAGTTAGTAGCATAAACGAAGGCGATGTTTTTCAACTTACAATTGAAACCAACGAGGAACGTTATTTCGCCACTACAACCTATGTAAAATCCGTTCCTATAGATTCATTGGTACAAGGCGACGAAACCTTATTTTCTGGAGACGAAACAGAAGTTATCGTAACGTTTACAGACCGTGGTGATAGAGATGATTTTTACGTGCTGGATTTAGATTTCGGTGAATTTTTAGTTACAGAAGATGAATTCTATCAAGGGCAGACTTTTGTTTTCTCTTACTTTTATGATAATGAATTAGAATTGAATACAAGCTCTGTAGTAGACATAAGTCTATTAGGCGCTGATGAAGCGTTTTATAATTACATGAATCAGATTATTGTACAATCTGGTGGTGACCAAGGACCTTTTCAAACACCTGCAGCAACAGTTAGAGGAAATATTATAAATATTACCGGAATAGATAATAATGAAGTTTTTGATAATGTAGACCGCTCCAACAATTTTGCGTTGGGTTATTTTGCAATTGTAGAAGAATATAAGGATAGTATCGAAATAACAAATAATGAGAAGAACTGATAAAGACCTACTAGTAACAGGTCTAAAACGCTTAGCAATAACTGTAGTTTTAATGTTTACAGCTCCACTTGTTTTGTGGCAGGCATTTAAAAATCAAGAACATTTTTTATTCTGGCCTGTTTGTATCTTAGGTGTAATACTAGGCTCCTATGCTGTATATATGGGTTTTAAAGGGATTATGACTATTATGAACTCATTATTCGGAGAGAAAACTAAATCTCGTTAATTGTTGGGTATTTTGGTTGTTCTCTTCCATTTATTGTACAACTTATCATAGTCATAATCTAAAACGGTTTCTTGACGCTCTAGTTTACCTTGAGAGAAAGCACGTTGTAGTATATCTTCTATTAAGTAATCTTCCTCTATTAAATCTGGATGAAATTCTTCCTTTATACTAATACTAAAAAGTTTAGCGGTTGTATTATACCAAAATGCTCGCCAGCCATTTCTTAAATCTTTAACCAAATCAAACGCAGTAGTACCAGTTTGTCTATATATTAATTTTACCAAAATTTGTCCCTCCGTACGTGTCAATTTTTTAAGTTCTTCAGAAAATTCCTCCTCTATAAACTTCTGTACTTTTTTGGTGTATTTTTTACGTTTTCTATTGTTCTTTATGTCAGCTAAACTATCGTTTAACTCTACCAAACGTTCAGCTGCCATCTTTGCATACGGATATACTTTTTGTGTTTTTCTACGCAAAATATAATACCGTAACTTATCATCATATGATGAGAATTTGAGCTTACCAAATACATAAGCTTCCTCTAGAGCAATAGAATTTTGTACTAGTGAATCACCTGCTATTATTATCAATTTTTCAGCAACTGAATCCAATTCCTGTTCCTCAACCTGAGCATTACATAATAGAACACCGGTTAAGATTATAAAAAAGGCTAAAAAGTTATGTTTCATTACCATGAGCTAAACAAAAGTCCTGCCAAAATTAACGATTATTAAAGAAGGTTATTATTAATACAACGCTAATATTCTTAAGTTTGTATCTTAAACTTACATTGATGGCTGATAAAAAAATAATTACTAAAAAGTCACTTGACTTTTTTGAAAAATACTTGAATAATGCTGCTCCTACTGGTTATGAATGGGAAGGACAAAAAATATGGATGGACTACCTAAAACCATATGTAGATACTTTTATAACAGATACTTACGGTACCGCAGTTGGAGTTATTAATCCTGACGCTAAATATAAGGTTGTTATTGAAGGGCATTCAGATGAAATCTCTTGGTATGTTAATTATATTACAGATAACGGTTTAATCTATGTTATTCGTAATGGCGGAAGTGATCACCAAATTGCTCCTTCTAAATGGGTAAACATACATACTAAAAAAGGACTCGTTAAAGGTGTTTTTGGCTGGCCGGCTATTCATACCCGTAAAGGTGAAAAAGAAGAATTAGCCCCGAAACTAGACAACATCAGCATAGATATAGGTGCTAAGGATAAAGCTGAAGTAGAAAAAATGGGAGTTCATGTTGGTTGTGTTATTACATACCCTGATACTTTCCAAGTACTTAACGATGATAAATTTGTTTGCAGAGCAATAGATAACCGTGCTGGTGGATTTATGATTGCAGAAGTTGCGCGTCTACTTCACGAGAATAAAGTAAAATTACCATTCGGTCTATATATAACTAATTCAGTTCAAGAAGAAATAGGTCTACGTGGTGCTGAAATGATTACACAGACCATTAAGCCTAACGTTGCTATCATAACAGATGTTTGTCATGATACTACAACACCAATGATTGATAAAAAGGTACAAGGACATACCGAAATTGGAGCTGGACCAGTTATCTCTTATGCTCCTGCAGTACAAAACAAACTACGTGAGCGCATATTAGATACAGCTGAAGAGAAAAAGATTCCTTTTCAACGTATGGCTGCTTCTAGAGCAACTGGTACGGATACCGATGCTTTTGCTTATAGCAATGGCGGGGTTGCTTCCGCATTAATATCTTTGCCTTTACGCTACATGCACACTACGGTAGAAATGGTACATAAAGATGATGTTGAAAATGTAATTCGTTTAATTTACGAAACACTTCTAACAATTAAAGACGGAGAAACTTTTAGTTACTTCGAATAAATTTATAAAATCCCTCCTCTTTTTGTGGAGGGATTTTTTTTTACTTATGGATGAGTTAATTGATATTTTAGATGCTAATGGCAACATGACTAAGAAAACTGCCATGAAGTCTGAAGCTCATAAAAACGGATGGTTTCATCAAACAGTGCATGTTTGGTTTTACACCTCTGATGGTAAAATTCTATTGCAGCAACGTGGAAAAGAAAAAGATGTTTATCCTTTATTGTGGGATGTATCTGTAGCCGGTCATGTTGGTGCAGGAGAAGATATTGTAGAGGCTGCTATTCGTGAAATACAAGAAGAAATTGGGCTAGCCACTACTCCATCTGATTTAGAAAAAATAGGAATTTTCAAATCCATTCAAAATCATTCAGAAGAATTAAAAGACTATGAATTTCATCATACGTTTATTTCTAAATTGAATGTACATTTCAACAGCCTACAAAAACAAGTAAGTGAAGTTGAAGCATTAAAACTTATTCCAATAAATCAATTTAGTGAAGAATTAAAAAAAATCTCTAAATACGGTTACGTACCTCATAACCCTACGTATTACGAAACTATACTTTATAAAATATTTGAGTGTTTATACTAGTTACAAAATCTACTTCGCCTTTATAAATAAAGTATAATTATCTAAAAACCAGATTCTTCTGACATTTTTACTACACCAACAGTTAGTATTAAATTAGCAAAACGTCTTTGCTCACCTGTCTGTATAATTAGGGTAGTGGCAGGTTCTCTTATTTTATCATAAAAAGACCAACGTTCCATCTCATCCCAGGTTACATCTCCAAGCAACTGTTTATACGAACTGTGAATTTCTGCATTTGCTTCTGCTGGTTTTTTCATAACAATCGCCCCTTGAACTGGGCAAACCTCAAGTATCCCTTCAAGAACTGTTAAAGCATCTAATAGACCTGGTTTAAAATTTAAGTGTACAGTAGTAGAATTAGGACCTGTCATAGCACCTACTGGTAAATTTCCGTCTGCAATAACAACTTGCGCAAAATGTCCGGAGCGTGCGAGTACTTCCATAATCGTTGGGTGAATAACAGGAGTTTTAAGCATAATTTTGTTTTAAAGTAAGTAAAGCACTAGATACCAAATGATTTCTAGTGCTTTACTATTATAGAATCATTAATTACATATTATAAACACCACCATTGATGTCAAGTGTAGCACCAGTAATAAATCCATCATATTCAGATGCCAAATACAAAACTGCTCTTGCTACATCATCTGCATTACCTGCTCTTTGAATAGGAATGCCTTTTGTAGTTTCATCTGCCGATTCTTTAGTGGTATGTGTATTATGAAATGAAGTACCTAAGATCAGACCTGGTGCAACCGCGTTTACTCTTGTTCCTTGTGGTCCTAATTCTGTAGATAGTGCTCTTGTATACGTTAAAATCGCTCCTTTGCTGGTTGAATAAGCCAATGATCCAGGATGACCGCCTTTACGACCTGCCAACGATGCTAAATTTACAATGCTGCTATTTTCATTTTTTGCTAAGTAAGGCGCTGCCGCTCTAGTAACAAACATCATTGAAGTAAGATTAATGTCCATTACCTTATGCCAGAATTCAGTTTCCATTTCGCTTAGCATTTTACGAGCAACTAAAGAACCTGCATTGTTTATAAGAATATTAAGCCCCCCTAACGCTTCTACCGTTTTATTCACTAAAGCATTAGCATCTTCTTCCTTTGTTAAATCACCACTAATAGCAATGGCTTTTACCCCTTTACCCGTAGCATAGTCAACTAACTTATTTGCTGTATCTGCGCTAGAAAAATAATGAATAGAAACGTTGGCTCCACTATCAATAAAATGTTTGGTTATTGACTCTCCAATTCCTTGAGCCCCAGCAGTTATCAATATATTTTTTCCAGTTAATTTGTTACTATTCGTCATGATTATTTTTTAATTATATAACTTGATTTTTTATTTTGGTTTAAATAATACCTATCTATCCTACGTTTGCGAATTGTATCAATAAATTGGTTAACCAAATATAATCAAAAATGACTCAGTAATATTTTATCTGATTTTAAGGTATTTAGCTTAAGTGATTCACAAAATCTTCAACCTTATATAAGCTGTATTCTTCTTGTGAACCTTCCTTCATGTTTTTGACTATGAAAGAGTTCTTATCTAGCTCTTGTTCCCCTATTAAAATTACATAAGGTACATTACGGTTATTAGCATATTTCATCTGTTTTTGCATCTTAGCGCTTGATGGATAAATATCGGCTTTAACACCTGCCTTACGCAACTGACTCACTAGCTTTAAAGCTGCCATTGCTTCTTTATCACCAAAATTAACACACAATACTTGCAATGATAGATCTATGGCTTCTGGGAAAAGATTTAAATCTTCAAGTACTAAATAAATACGGTCCAAACCAAAAGAAATACCTACACCGCTGACATTTTTTAAACCAAAAATACCGGTAAGATCATCATAACGACCTCCACCACCAATAGATCCCATTTTAACACCTTCTGGTGCAGTAACTTCAAAAATAGCACCTGTATAATAATTTAAACCACGAGCTAAGGTTACATCTATCGTTAATTTTGCCGATTGTAACCCTAGAATTGAAATAGTATCCAAAATATAACGAAGCTCTTCTAATCCTTTTTGACCTTCTACAGAGTCTTTTAACAGAATATCCAAACGCGCTAATTGCTCTTCATTACTACCTTGCGGTAAGAATAACGGAGATGCCTTTTCAATAGCTTCCGCAGAAATTCCCTTAGATAGCATTTCTTTTTTAACACCATCCTCTCCTATTTTATCCAACTTATCTAGGGCAACGGTGAAATCTACCAACAAATCTTTAGCCCCAATAACTTCCGCTATTCCCGCTAAGATTTTTCTATTATTCATTTTAATGGTAGCACCTTCCAATTTTAATTCAGAAAATACGGCATCGTACAATTGTATCAATTCAACCTCCTGTAATAGAGAATCTGACCCAACAACATCTGCATCACATTGAAAAAACTCCCTGAACCTTCCTTTTTGAGGTCTATCTGCTCTCCAAACTGGTTGAATTTGATAGCGCTTAAATGGAAAATCCAATTCATTTTGGTGCATCACTACATAACGCGCAAATGGTACGGTTAAATCATAACGTAATGCCTTCTCCGTAATTCTAGGGGCGATAGTAGCTGAGTTTTTATCAGCATATGTAGCATCATCTACTTTACTAATAAAATCTCCCGAGTTCAATATTTTAAAAATCAGGCGATCACCTTCTTCTCCATACTTACCCAACAAAGTTTCTGAATTCTCAAACGAAGGAGTTTCTATAGGCTGAAAACCATAAGTTTGAAAGTTCTTCTTTATAATGTCAAATATATAATTACGTTTGGCAATTTCAGATGGATTAAAATCGCGAGTTCCTTTTGGAATAGATGGTTTTTGTGCCATTAATTTTTTATTGTGTTACAAATATAGCCCTCAAATAAGAAAGGCTATAATTACGTGGTTAGCTTATAGTTTTAATAATATACTAAGAAGTGCTAATTACTTTTTCGAACCACTTGTACAAATCTCCTTTTGTAATAACTGCCCCTTGTTGAAGTAGTAAAAATTTATCTAAATTTTTATCCTCTGTATAAGCTTTAGATGCGGTTAAATATTCAACAAAATCTGATTGCCAGTTTCTCTTGAACCAATCAAAACCAATTGGTGTGGTTAAATCTATTCCCGGATTCATCACTTTTACCGAGATAAGCTTCATTTCCTTTTCAGTTAAATAAAACAGATGCATTTGCTTATCTGAAATATTCTCTAAATATGAAACTTTACCCAATACACCTTCCCAAACCAAATCACTAAAAATATCAAGTTCCTCTTCAGCAACCTTAGGTTTATCTCTTTTTATAGTATCCCACTCATCACCTGTAATAGATTGTGTAGCCAGAAAATTGACGAATTCTGGACGCAATTCCTCTAATTGTTCTTTTGTTAGCCTTGTATATTTCATTTTGCAAAAATAAAAAGCCCTAACATATTTGCTAGGGCTTTTTCAACTTAATTTTAATTATTTAAAAGATATATCTTAATCCTACTTGTGCTTGCCATCTAGATAATAAACTAGCATCATAACCAAATGTCTCAGTCAAATCTGAATTGAATGTATATGTAGGTACATTAGTACTAGGATCAACAGACACCCCTATTGGTTGTACATTGTTTGGTTGTTGTACCAATCCCCAATCAGAACTGATCATGTTTCCTATATTCAACACATCAACACTAAATTGAATGGTATTGGTTTTTCCTTCAGATACAGTGATCTTATAGTCTTGTAGAAACTTAACATCCCAACGCCCTCTCCAAGGTGCTAAAGCTCCATAGCGCTCAGCATACTCACCTCTACGACCACTTAAATAATCGTCTTGAGCAATATAAGTATCTAAAGCTGCTCCTTGACCAGTACCTGAAAACTGCATCTGACCTATTTCAGCAGATGTAGGAACATAAATAAGGTCATTAATACCAGATCCATCTCCGTTGATATCTCCACCATAAGTATAATTGAATCTTCCACCTTCAGCGTACTCAAAGAACGTAGAAAGTGTAGTTCCCCATTTACCATTACCATAAACCCAGTTTTTACTAGCAACACCAATAAATCTGTGTCTATCGCCATATTTAGAAGGCGCCAAGACATCTGCGTTAGCATCGTTTATAATAGGGTTACCCGCAAAAGCATCTGATGTAATTTCCGCTTCAATAGAATTTACATCTTTAGCATCTAAATAACTGTATGCCAACATGGTATACAAACCTTTATCAAATGTTTTTTGCGCTTTAAAAGAAGCATTCCAAATTCTACCTTTGTTAGAATTTGTAAAAACATAAGGACCAGCCCCTAAACCAAAGCTATTTAGTAAATCGCCTGAAGTATAAGTTGCCCTTGTATCAACTCCAGAAAGATTCCCTGAAGGCGAAGTCAATGCCCAGTTTTGTACATGTGGACCATTAATATCTTTTGTGTATGATAAATCTGCAGTTAGTACCATACCGTTATCCAAACGTTTATCTGCACCTAAATTGGTTCTCCATACTTGTGGAAACTTGTAATCAGGGTCAACAGCTTGCAAGAAAAACACATCTGGAGCAGCAATTTGGTTTCCTAACCATACGAACGGGAAACGACCTGTAAACAAACCAGACCCACCACGCAATTGTAATGAACGGTCACCGTATACATCATAGTTAAAACCAACTCTTGGTGAAATTAACCAATCGTTTGTAGGCATTTCAGTATTATCAATAAATACCGTTTCTCCCGTATTTGGGTTTTGGTAAGGCTGATCAGCAATTACAAAACCTCTATCTATAACATCTTGTGCTTTTTGCGCAGAATCAAAGAATAAAGGTTTATCAAAACGAACACCATATGTTAATTTTAATTTCTCATTAACATTCCATTCGTCTTGAACATAAAATGCAAATTGACCCACGTTAGTTTCTGCTAATGCCCAACCTTCACCGTCAGGAACTGCATTGTTAGCATTGAAAGTAGCTCGTGGTCCTGCAAAATCATACGTAGTGGCATCAAAATCTGCTATATCTACGCTACCGAACTTAGAAAAACCATAACTCGTTAAGTTAAATGAATTATCGAACATAAATTTCTCTAATGAAAAACCTACAGTGTATGTATGATCACCTTTGTAAAAGTTAAGGTTGTTTGTAATTTGAAGTACTTTTTGATCTAATCTGTTATTAGCAGAAAAAGGTTCGTGACCAGCGATTATGTAATTAGAACCATCTTTAGAAATATTGATTGAAGGTGCCGGAGTAGAAAACGGGCTTCTATAATCGTTGAAATGTGTATACCCTACTTGTAATTTATTTGAAGCCGTTGCCGATAAAGATGAATTTAATTCTACCTGAATCGATTTAAGCTCATTATTTATTTCATATCCAGAATTCTGAAATTGCAAGGTATTTGCATTTGGACCTCTAAATTGTATTGCCGTTGGGTGAGCAGGCTTCTGTTTAGATGCATTCAAGAAATTATATATAATTGCTAAGCGGTTGTTATCATTAATGTTCCAATCTAACTTAAGAAGACCTTTTGTAGATTCTGCATCATGCGTAAAACCTTGATATTCTCCCGGATCATAACCTACTGCAAGTAATTGGTTTCTAATGGATATAAGGTCACTTTCTAAAACTCTAGATTCATTAATAGCGCCAGAACCTGTGTTTGGCACCCAACCGTTTGTTCCTAAATCTGTACGCTCATCTCTTTCAAAGTTTGCGAAGAAAAATAATTTATTTTCAACTATTGGACCACCTATACTAACACCATATTGGCTTTGATCTAATTTAGGCTTTACAATGTCATCACCTTTAATCTTTCCACCGGTCATATCTTCATTTCTGAAAAATCCGTATACCGTACCGTGAAATTCGTTAGTTCCACTTTTAGTAACAGCATTTACAGAAGCACCTGTAAAGCCAGATTGGGTAACATCATAAGGGGCTGTAGAAACTTGAATTTGTTCAATAGCATCTAATGAAATTGGCTGAGAATCTGTTTGCCCACCTGGTGTAGCTGCATCTAACCCAAATGGATTATTAAAAATAGCCCCATCTAGTGAAAAGTTATTGAATTGATCATTTCTACCACCAAATGAATTACCACTTGCCGTAGGCTCCAATCTTGTAAAATCTTGTGCTGAACGAGAAATAGTAGGTAAACGAGTTAACTCTCTTCTTCCTACACTTGTTTCCGCTCCTGTACGATCACTGCTAAATGTACCTGATCTATCAGATACTACAGTTACTTCGTCTAAAGCTTGGCTTTCTCCAGCTAATTTAACGTCTATGTTAAAGGTTTGCCCTAAAGATAAATCTACATCCGTTAAAGTATAAGGCTTAAAACCTACGTAAGATATTTCTACCTTGTAAGGACCACCTACACGAAGGTTTAAAAGATTAAATCTACCATCTTCATTCGTAATTGACCCGTACTTGGTACCGGTTGGAGTATGGACGGCGACAATGTTTGCGCCAAATAATGGTTGATTTTGATCGTCCATTACTAAACCTCTAATATTCGAGGTAGTAACTTGACCGTAAGTTGCACTTACAAAAAGCAGCAACAATAGTTGAAAAAACAAATTGTTTTTCATGAGAAATGGTTTTGAGTTATTTATGAGTAATTTAACAAAAATACCAATAAAAAAAGAGCTATGCTTGCGCATAGCTCTTTTAAAGTTATCAACTTAGAGAGTTAACTATTTTTGTTCCGCAACTACTTCGAAACCAAAATCAACAATCACCTCACGGTGTAATCTGATCTGAGCATTGTATGGTCCAGTTCTTTTAACTGCTCCACCTTGAATGCTTATGAATTTTTTGTCGATTGAATGACCTTCTTTTTCAATTGCATCAGCTAAATCACCATTAGTAACAGAACCGAATAATTTGTCGGCAGCACCTGTTTTAGCAGTAATTTTTAATTCTAAAGCTTTTAATGCCTCTTCTATTTTCTTAGCGGCATCTACAACTTTTTTATCTTTATGTGCTCTTTGCTTTAAGTTCTCAGCTAAAACTTTTTTAGCAGAAACAGTAGCCATAGCAGCTAAGCCTTGAGGTATAAGGAAATTTCTTCCGTACCCGTTCTTAACATTAACTACATCGTCTTTAAAACCTAAATTTTGTACGTCTTCTTTTAATATAAGCTCCATGATTCTTTTCTTTTATTTTAATAAATCAGCAACATATGGCATTAACGCCAAATGACGAGCTCTCTTTACGGCTTGTGCCACTTTTCTTTGATACTTCAATGAAGTTCCAGTAAGTCTTCTAGGTAACAATTTACCTTGCTCGTTTACCAACTTCAATAAAAAATCAGCATCTTTATAATCTACGTACTTAATACCAGATTTTTTAAAACGACAATACTTCTTCTTAGTGTTGGTTTCAATGTTCAATGGAGTTAGATACCTGATCTCTCCATCTTTTTTTCCTTTTGCCTGTTGTTGTAATGTTGCCATAATACTTAAGCTTTAGCGGTTTTTTTGTTTCTTGTTCTTCTTCTTTCTGCCCATGAAATAGCGTGTTTGTCCAACTTAACGGTCAAAAATCGCATAACACGTTCATCTCTTCTAAACTCCTGTTCGTAAGGTGTAACTACCTCACCAGTGTTAGTGAATTCGAACAAGTGGTAAAATCCACTCTTTTTGTTTTGGATAGGATAAGCTAATTTTTTTAGCCCCCAATTCTCTTTAGCTACCATTTTGGCGCCATTGTTAATTAAGAAATCTTCGAATTTCTTAACTGTTTCCTCTATCTGAACATCAGATAGAACGGGATTCAAAATGAAAACAGTTTCGTAATGGTTCATATTATATTTGTTTTTAAAGAGTGCAAAAATAGATATTTTTTTAAAATAATTATAAGAAATACGAATATTCTTCGTTATTGAATGGTAACAACATTAAAAATTAAACCAAATCTTAAACATATCATCATTACCAATTACACGATCAACAGTGCATTGTTCACATCTTTTGTTGCAGTACATCTTGTTTTTTCAGTTCTTTGTCGATGATTTAACCCCACAAATCAACCCTTATGAAATTAAGAAGTATCATCGTTGACGACTCATCTATGCAAAGGATGGCCGTTGCCAAGTTGGTAAACAATCATCCTAATTTAACTATGGTAGCAGAATACAGTAACGCTATCGAAGCTAAAAATGGAATCAAGAACCATGAGATAGATCTTATTTTTCTTGATGTTGAGATGCCAATAATTACAGGATTCGACCTACTCGAGTCATTAGAAAACAGTCCTCAGGTAATTTTGATTACCGGTAAACCAGATTATGCGCTTAAAGCATTTGACTATGATGTAACGGATTATTTACATAAACCGATTACTATGGCACGTTTTGATGCCTCTGTTAAAAGAGCTGTTGCAAATTACGAACAATTGCACAGAGTCAATGAAGACGAAGAGCATATTTTTGTAAAAAGTAATCTTAAGAAAAGAAAGGTTATTTTAAATGATATTAAGTGGATTGAAGCTCTTGGTGACTACATAAAATTAGTAACTGATGAAGCGAATATCGTAATCTTATCAACAATGAAGTCTTTTGAAAAGCAATTGCCAGAAGATAAGTTTTTAAGAATTCACAAGTCTTACATCATTAACCTTGAAAAGGTTGAAAAATTCAACAGTAAAAATGTTGAAGTTAGTGGTAGATCAATTCCATTAAGTAGAAATAAAAAGACAGAACTAGCCGAAGCGCTTAGTAACGTATAATATATGGTATAAATTTACTTTCAAAAAAGACCGCTAATTAGCGGTCTTTTTTAGTTTATATATGGTCAACATTATATATAACTCGTACACCTCTATACATTGCAACAGATTTAAACGATTTTTCTATTCTTCTAATATTCGCTTTTGTCTGTGCTAAAGAGTGTACTTTCTGAACCTTAATTACAATATGTTTTAAATATTGATTTCGAATTCGAGCCACTGGCGGATATTCAGGCCCCAATACCGTACCTCCGAAATTTGAACGTAACGCACCAGAAAACCAATCGGCAGCTTCATTTAAAACATTATAGTTTTTATGCTTGAACGTTACTTTTATAATTCTGTTTACTGGCGGGTATTTAAATTGCTCTCTTTCATATAGCTGTTCTTTATACATCCCTTCATAATCACTATTCGTCACTTGTTTTAAAATCTGATGATATGGATTATAGGTTTGAATTACTACACGACCTCTCTTTTTAGTTCGCCCTGCCCTACCCGATACTTGTGTCAATAATTGATAGGTTCTTTCATGTGCACGATAATCAGGAAAGTTCAATAACGAATCTGCATTCATTACGCCTACTAAATTTACATTCCTAAAATCAAGCCCTTTGGCAACCATTTGTGTTCCCACCAGAATATCCAGCTCTTGCTGCTCAAATGCGGTTATTATTTTTTCATAACCATGTTTACCACGTGTGGTATCCAAATCCATTCGCCCAACCTTAGCATCAGGAAACAGCGCTATAACCTCTTTTTCAATTTGCTCCGTACCAAAACCTTTGGTATCTAATTCAGAACTACCACAAGCAAAACAACTTTCTGGTAACGCTGTATGATGACCACAATAATGGCAACGCAATTGATTTCTATATTGGTGATATGTTAGACTAACATCACAATTGGGACATTGTGGAGAATGACCACAGGTTAAGCATTCCATTAACGGTGCAAAACCCCGTCTATTCTGAAATAGTATGATTTGCGCACCCTCCTTTAGCGTTGCTTCCATTTCAAGAAAAAGTCGTTCAGAAAAATGTCTTTTCATCTTTCTTTTTCTTGATTCCTCCTTAATATCGACCAATTCCATTTCTGGCATTAATACATTACCATACCGCCTAGTTATTTCAGCATAGCCATATTTACCCGTTTTCGCGTTGTGATACGTTTCTACACTTGGTGTTGCTGAGCCTAAAAGAATATTTGCTTTATGAAGATGACCCAAAACTATAGCCGCATCTCTTGCATGATATCTTGGTGCCGGATCAAATTGTTTAAATGAACTTTCATGTTCTTCATCTACAATAACCAAACCCAACTTACTAAATGGCAAATACATTGCTGATCTAGCACCAATGACCAATTGGGCCTTTGGCTTTTCCTGTAAAACATTCTGCCAAACTTCTACCCGCTCTTGTACGTTATATTTTGAATGATAAATTGCTATTCTTTCGCCAAAATATTCTTGTAACCTACTTATTAGTTGTGTCGTCAAAGCAATTTCCGGTAATAGATAAAGCGCTTGTAATCCTTTCTCTAAACACTCTTCTATTAATTTCACATAGACTTCGGTTTTACCTGAAGATGTTACCCCTTTTAATAAAGTAACTTTATTTTCTTCGAATGCCGATTTAATATCAACTAAGGCAGCTTCTTGATATTCATTTAATTCTTTGGTTTCAGAGTTATCGCTTTCACCATCATAACTAACTCTATCTGTTTTAATAAAATATTCTTCTAGAATGCCTTTATCAACCAATGACTTTATTACTGCTTTTGAAGTATTGCTTGATTTTTCGAGCTCAGTAACTTTTATTGGCTTTTGACTTTTTAACTGCAATTGAAATAACGAAAGCACAACTTGACTTTGCTTAGGCGCTCTAGTCAATGAATTTAAAAGTTCTTCTAATTTATCATCGGATGAATGTTCGTCTCCCAATTTCACATACCGTACCAACTTAGGTTTATACTGCTCATAAACCTCTTCTTTAAGAACAATTACTTTTTTCTCCAGTAATCGCTGTAAAATTGGCAGTACATTTTTTCTTTCAACAATGGCAGAAACTTCTTGAACCTTAAGTATAGACTGATGTTGAAGTGCTTCAAAAACTAAAAATTCATCATCTAAAAGTTCATTTTCATTAATTTCATATTCTGTATTTCTGAGCACTAAAGTTTCGCTTTCTAGTAAAAAAGCTCCAGGTAAAGCACTACGCACTACCTCACCCAACGTGCACATGTAATAAGAAGCTATCCACTCCCAATGCTTTAGTTGTGTAACATTTACAATAGGATAATCGTCTAGTATTTCATGAATCTCCTTCGCCTCATAAGCTTCCGGCGGATTTTGATGAACACTAAAAATGATTCCTGTATATATTTTGGACTTACCAAATGGTACGGCTACGCGCATACCCGGCTGTAGTATCTTAGCCTCTTCTTCAGTTATACTATAAGTAAAACTAAGCTCTAAAGGAATTGGTAATATTACATTAATAAAGTTTGCCATAGTTACCCCTCCACTCGAAGCCAAGTTTGGGTTCTAAAGATAAATGCCAAATATCCTCTTACCTTTAATTCATTGGTATTATCGGGATTCAACCATATTTTAAAACGAAATGTCATGGCTTGTTCTGGATCAAAAAGTCTTTTACCTTTCCATTCACCATCATCATGAAGTTGACCTGCAGTAATAATTTCCATTCCTTCAACGGGCTTATCCTTTAAATCTCCATCACATTTCACACAAGTAACTCCTTCTTTTCCTTCTTCTAAGATTTTCACAACCTTACCATACATCAAACCTTCTTTCTTATAAATTTCAATAACACCCTTTGGCAGACCGGTACGATCATCTATAGTTTTCCACTTACCAAAAACGGATTGTGCAGAAATGCTCATTGAAATAAATAGTGTAAAGAGAATACTTAATTGTACAGTTTTGTTTATCATTCTTTTTTAGTGATTTTACGTAATGTGTTTAGAGACGCGTTCAGCTCAAACCCAAGTAGCAATATATTAGAATTTAACCAGATGTATACCATTAAAATTAATAATCCTCCTAACGCACCATATAATTCATTGTATCTAGCAAATTTCTCTACATAAATACCAAACAGATATGAGGTAATTAAAAATAACGTAGTGGTCATTAAAGCTCCAAAAGAAAAGAACTTTGCTTGCCTACCTTCTCTCGTTCCAAAGTAATACAGAATTGCTGTGGTGAAATAGGACAGTACTATAAAGAATAACACTTTTGCTATCTGCACACCTACCACTTCATCTTCACCCAAAATATAACCACCTTGTTTTGCAGCAAACTCAGATAAGTAACCAAGTACATAAAACTCAAAATATATAAAGGCCACGAAGCCTACTAAAATTAAAATAGACAATATTAGTCCCACCATTAACGCATATAGGTATTGTCTAAAAAAATGTCGTGTAAGATCAATATGATACGACGTTTCAAAACCTCCAAAAATAGAGTTTACGCCATTTGCTACTAAAAAAATAGAAAGTAAAAATGATGAAGATAGTAATCCTCCGCGCTTCTGATCTTTAATTTGTTGAAATACCTCTCCGAAATAATCACCTGTAGCATTTGGCAAGAATGACTCTAAAAATAATCGAAACTGCACTTCAAAATCACCATGTTCAATATAAATATATGGTAATAAAAAAGGCACTAAAGTAACCATAAAAATAATCAATGGAAACAAGGCCATAAATAAGCTAAAAGCAATGGCACTAGCACGTGTAGACAATGTACCTCTTAAAATACCAAGCACATACATTTCAGTAAGGTCATAAACGGAAAGCCCCTCAAAACCTGGTAATCTGATTTTTTTTAAAAACCGGACAAACCAATTTATGATTGGAATCTTTTCTAATTTTTCTTCGACCTCTAAAGACATCTACACTGCTTTTAAACTCAAATCTAGGTTATAAACCGAATGAGTCAATGCTCCAGAAGAAATAAAGTCTACACCACATTCTGCATACTCCCTAATAGTCTTCTCATTAATTCCACCAGAAGACTCCGTTAAACAAGTGTCGCCTATTAATTTTACAGCTTTTCTAGTATTTTCATAATTAAAGTTATCTATCAATATACGATAAACCTCTTCCGACTCTAAAATTTCTTTGATTTCATCTAAATCTCTTGCTTCAACGATAATTTTTAAATCACGACCAGTTTCTTTTAAGTAGTTCTTAGTCTTATCAATTGCTTTGGTGATTCCGCCAGCAAAATCAATATGATTATCCTTTAACATTATCATATCATACAATGCAAACCTATGGTTTTCGCCTCCACCAATTTTTACCGCCCATTTTTCTAATGCACGTATGCCTGGTGTGGTTTTTCTTGTATCTAAAATCTTTGTTCCTGTCCCTTTTAAAAGATTAACGAACATATTTGTTTTTGTAGCTATAGCGCTCATTCTTTGCATAGCGTTTAATACCAAGCGCTCTGCCTTTAAAATACTTTGAGAACTACCTTCTACATAAAAAACAATATCACCATGACTTACAGGAGAGCCATCTTTAATTAAAACTTCTATTTTTAAATTAGGGTCAACAAAGTAAAATACAAGTTCAGCAAAATCAACTCCAGCAATAATACCTTCATCTTTCACTAACAATTTTGCCTTACCCGTTGCTGTATCTGGAATACAGGCTAACGAACTATGATCACCATCTCCAACATCTTCACGAATGGCATTTGCTATGATTAATGTTATCTCTTCTTTAAATTGTTCTTCTGAAATCATATTTGTAATATCTATTGTATTGCTAATTTACAAATCCATTTGCGAAATTGATTTACTTTTGACATATGACTATAAAACTTTTAGCCATTGGCAAGACAGATAATTCTCAACTGCAAGAGCTTATTGAAATATATCAGAAAAGATTACAACATTATGTCAATTTTGAAATCGAATTGATACCAGATTTAAAAAAGACAAAGAATTTATCTGAAGACCAACAAAAGGAAAAAGAAGGTGAGCTTATCCTCAAAAAACTAGCTCCAACAGATATATTAATACTTTTTGATGAAAAAGGTAAACATTATACTTCTGTAGAATTTTCTCAATACCTTCAAAAGAAAATGAATTCTGGAATTAAGCAATTGGTCTTTTTAATAGGTGGTCCCTATGGATTTAGTAACGACATATATGCTAAGGCATCAGGAAAAATAAGTTTATCCAAAATGACCTTTTCACATCAAATGGTGCGTTTATTTATTACTGAACAAATTTATAGATCCTATACTATTTTGAAAAATGAGCCTTACCACCATCAATAAATAAGGCTTTGACAAATGTATTGAAATAGTTTACGCTGGTTTCATTAAGGATTTTACCATGTTATTTGAGACTACTTCTAGATCAGTAAGTTCTTGCATTAAAAAGGAAATTAATTCTTCTTTGTGCTCCATATTTTTTTCAATTTTAAGAACGCGATTATAGTTCTTAATATTTTTCATGTGCGATTCGAAAGCATGGGTTTGATGCCAATTAATTTCTTTTAATTTTTGATTTTGGATTGCCATCTTTTTAATGGAAGGATTAATAAAAAAGAAAATTTCAAAAATTAAAATCAATAACGAAAACATAGCAAGCTCTAACTCGATTATCATAAGTGTTTTAATATCCTTTTCTGAAGCTTTCTGAAATTGCCCTACAATGGTATCCATCTTCACCAAAAATTGATCTGATTCTGATGAGAGCATTTCCATATCTACAGAACCTAATTCATTAAAATCATCTAATGATTCAAGAATATAATTAATGCTTGGCTGTAGTTTATTGAAATTATTTTGAATTTCTTCATTATCCAATTTTGGAATACCGGTTACTTCATTTCCTTGCTGTAAAGCTATATTAGTATTCGATAGCTTATTCATCGCTAAACGTAACTTACCATAATTGCAAGTACCGTATTTACACTCATAAACACTCTTTACAATAGACTGAGACAACATTCTTTGTCTACCAGCCTCATTTATTCTTAACGAATCTTGCCGCTGTCTCGCCAAAGAGTATTGAATTATTGATTGTATTAATATCGTTAATACAATCACCTTAAAACCAGTAGATAATAGTTATTAAAACTCTTACCAAATTTAAATTTCGATAAAACCCTTTTAAACATAATTGGAGATATTTCCTACAAAATATAAATATACCATAACCATAACCACACATTCCTAAAAATGTTGTAGTAAAAGCTAAAAATTGGTCAAAAAAAAATGCAAGTTTTTCAACTTGCATTTTGGAATATAAAAGATATTACTTTTATGAAACTACTAGTAAAGCACTCTAAATTTTATTGTGTTCTCTACCTTCTTCAATTCTTTGATTACTTCCTTGTTGTATTCTTTATCTAAATCTGTGATTACGTATCCAACTTCATTATCCGTAGATAAATACTGGCTATTGATATTCAATTCATACTGTGCCAATACCTTGTTGATTTTAGCCATTATACCTGGCACATTTTTATGAATGTGTAGAAAACGGTGCGATTTGTTTTGTTTTGGCAAACGAATATTAGGGAAATTAACTGCATCAACAGTATTACCAGAATTAATATAATCCATTATCTTATTTGGCACAAAATCTGCAATATCACGTTGTGCTTCTTCTGTACTACCACCAACATGTGGAGTTAAAATTACATTTGGAAAACCTTGTAATTTTGTTTGGAAATCTCCATTACTAGCAGGCTCATCTGGATAAACATCTACCGCAGCACCACCGATATGACCATTTTTTAAACCTTCTGCCAGTGCATCTATATCTACTACAAAACCTCTAGAAAGGTTGATTAGCATTGCACCTTTTTTCATTTGCTTTATTTCGCGCTCACCAATAAAGTTTTTATTCGCTTTATTATCATCAATATGTAAAGTAACTACATCAGATACGTTTAATAAATCTTCGAGCGTATTGCATTTTACCGCATTACCTAAAGCTAATTTATCATCCACATCATAATAGTAAACACGCATACCCATAGCTTCTGCCAATACCGACAATTGCTTACCAATATTTCCGTAACCAATTATACCCAAGTTCTTACCACGAACTTCTCTTGAGCCTGCCGCTGTTTTTTGCCATTGACCTTCGTGAATCTCCCTACTACGATCAAAAACACTTCTCATTAGCATAATAATTTCACCTATTGCTAATTCTACTACAGATCTAGTATTGCTATACGGAGCATTGAAAACTACAACACCTTTCTTTTTAGCTGTCTCTAAATCTATCTGAGTGGTTCCTATACAAAAAGCACCAACTACCAATAGTTTATCGGCAGCATCTAAAACAGTTTGTGTAACCTGTGTTTTTGAGCGAATACCGAGAACGTGAACGCCCTTGATTTTTTCGATCAACTCTTCTTCAGACAAACTATGTTTGATCAATTCAACGGAAAAACCGTCTTCTGATAAATTATCGAATGCAGCTGTGTGCACGTTTTCTAATAGCAGGACCTTAATCCTATTCTTTGGGTACGAAATATTTCTTGGCAACTTGTTCACAAATAAAAATTCATCTAAACTTGGTGTAACATAATCCGCATTACTTGCGGCTTTCTCTCTATGCACGTTTTCCGTATAAGCAAAAAACTTATCTGCTATACCTGCTTCGCGCATTACATAATCACTGTAACCATCTCCAATAACTTGAACTTCCCCGTCCAAATTCATTTGCTTTAGGCAATCAATTTTACCATTGTGCTGAGATAGTACATTCTTTTCATCGAAACCGATGATATTTCCTTCTTCGTCGAATTTAAATGTATTTGCATACACTCGATCAGAAGGTATATTGTATTCTTTTACAATAGGGTCTATAAACTCTTTAAATCCGCATGATATCACATAGATATCATCTGCATATTTTTCAAAAAACTCTTTATTTGATGCTATAGATTTAGATATTTTACTTCTTAGCTGTTCAACCAGACCTTCTAAATCATCCTTTTTAGCATCTAACAACTTAATTCTACGCTCTAAAGACTCTGTAAACGAAATATCACCGTCAATACCTAAATTGGTAATCTTTTGTATTTCTTTAATTACTTCATCTTTATTAGACCTTCCTTCTAAAGTCATTTCTGCAAGAACATCTAAAGCCTCTACCCTAGTTAACGTACTATCAAAATCAAAAACGTATTTTCTACTTACTTCTACCATTATTCTCTTTGGTTTGGATAGGGATTTTTGTCGTTAAAATAAGTAGCAAAAGTAAAAATTTAATTTATCCTGATATGTGATATCTTGGAAATAAAACAAAAAGCTTTTGTTATGATGTAATTTGACAAAAAGATAATCTCTATTCTAAAAATTGTAGAACGGAATTAGAGAAACCTTTTGTTTTATATGTACCATTATGATCACCGGGAACTCTAATCAATTTTCCGTTCTCAAATGTATTACGTAATTCTTCTGCACTACCATTATCCGAATCTTCATCTCCGCAAATTACAAGTACTGCTATCTTAATTTTATTTAAGTCTTCTACAGATGTTACCGGCTGGTATTTTTGTTGCAAATGAAGTGACCGTAAATCTGCTTTAATAGATTTTGCATAGTCAACAGCGCCTTTCGTTATTTCATCTACATCACCCTTAAAAGCTTTTGCGAACATTATTCTCCTGTCCCAATTAGGGTTCGTAAAATCTATACCCATACCACCTAATACCGCTTTTGTAACTCTAGCATCTTCGGTTAATAATTTTGCCAAAACAATACTTCCTCTTGAGTAGCCTATTGCTTTATAAGACTCCATATTTAAATGATTCATTAATAAAATCAAATCTTTTACCTCTGTATTGTCTTTATAAGCTATATCTGTTTGCGGTTTATCAGAATCTCCATTGCCTCGCATATCTGGTATAATTACGCGATATCCAGAATCAAGTAAATCTTGCTTTAAAGCTGTTTTCTCCCATGATTTTCTAGAATTTATAAATCCATGAAGTAATAATACAGGTTCTCCATCTCCTTCATCTGTGTAGATTATATGCACGCCATCAAAAGATTCGAATTCACCTACTTGAGAAGTTACCGTCGAAGCGAATAACAACAACCCCAACCAGAGAAAAAAATACTTTTTTACCATTGTAAATTATTTAGGAAATGTAAAGGAGTCCCGCTAGAATAGCCATACCAAAACTAACCAAAGTACCAATTAAAATATACTCTGTTAGCTTTCTATTATTTCGTTCTTTAAGATCGTTGAATCTAAAAACAGATTTAGCAGCTATCAACAACCCGATAACTTCCCACCTACCAATTACTATAAATATCAACACAAATAAGCGTTCAATAATCCCAATGTATTTACCAGCATTAGGTAATGATTTATGATCTGTCTCTATCTGATTGGACATACCTTCTAATACTTGACCCATAATAATTGACGCTGGGTAGGTTACAAAAACAATTGCCGTTACTAAATACCAATCTAAATTTTCGAAAAGAGATAAGGTATGAGTGTATAGATCCGAATAAAATGCGCAGCAATAGATAACCAGAATATGAAGTATTTGATCTATAAAAAATGGAATACTCTTATTCTTAAACATTTCATTAGCATACAACTTTAATATATCTATAGCTAAATGGGTAATTGCCACTACAAAGGCAATTTTCCATAAAGACAAATCCCATAGTAAAAGCATGTACAAAGCAAAATGCAGTAGTACATGTAGATATAAATATTTGGATGTTATTTTATTTGATTGTTTATGAAGTACCCATTTTCTTGGTTGTAAAACAAAGTCTCCTATTAGATGACCCAGCACTAGTTTTATGAAAATCAACATATTTATTTTACTATAATTAATTCTTTATAATATGATAATACATCTAATACTAGATCTAATCTTGCTCTTTTTAAACGTTGACTTACAGCAGATTGCTTTATCCCCAATCTTTGTGCTATTTCTTTCTGTGAAAATTGTGGATAGTCAAGTGCCAATGTTACAATCTCTGCTGAAACTACACTCCAATCATCCATAAAATCTAATGCTAAACGTAACATTAAATTTAATGTACGGTCATTACCCGTATCTCCGGTAGCAATACTGAGATTTACTTTGCTTTCCTTTAAGGTTTCAAAATTACGCCCTGATCTTTGATAAGCAGGACCATTAGATTCTGTTACCCCAGTGCCTATATATGTTTCTAGACCAATACCAACACCCATTCTAACATCTAACCCCTTAATAGATTTCAACATAGCCTTAATACGTATAGCCGTAAACAAAGCATTTTTTTCAGTAACCTTTAACTGGAACTCATCTCCACGATAAATTTCCCAATTCATTGGGGATGCCCCAAATTGGTTGAAGTAATTCTTTAATAAATCAATCCATTGAGAACTTGGATGATCTTCAGAATTAATAATGTCTCCAGTGATTATCGCTATCATTATTATTAGTTATTACGCTAATATATTAAATTATAAGCTAATTCAATAATATTTTTAAATATTAGCACAAATACTAATATAGTTGAAAGTAATACTTTCTAGAACCAGCGCCTTGTTAAGATACAATAATCTTTAAAGGAACGCCCAAATTTTTCTAAGAGAATTCGTTCTTCTGGAATAATTTGAAAACGATTCATATACCCCACAAACAAAGCAGCAATCAATGTATTAAAAGCATTTCCTAAAATAACACCTAAAGCTAACAAAATCAACAGCAAAGACAAATACATTGGATTGCGAGAAAACTTAAAAATACCGCCAACTACTAAATTAGAAGCCTTACCTGGTTTTGTTGGATTTATAGTAGTTTTTGCTCTACCAAACTGCAATAGCGCCAGTATAGCAATTAATACACCCAAGCCTACTAAAATTTTGGCAAGCAACATTCTTCCAAAAAAATCAAAATAACCAATTGGTAGAAATTCTGCCAATAAATACATCATCAATCCAAAACATACAAACACTAAAGCTGGTGGTACTTTTAATTCCATTTTATAAAATTACTACTTTTGATAATGTAAATTAACAAACCAAATTCCAAATTGTTAGTATGAAGCTTGTATTTGCCACACATAACCCCAATAAATCAAAAGAAGTTCAACAATTGGTTCCTAGCCAAATAGAACTAATAAATTTAGAAACTATAGGCTGCACAACAGATATACCCGAAACAGCAAATACACTTGAAGGAAATGCAAAACTAAAGGCCGATTTTGTAACAAATAACTACCAACTATCATGTTTTGCTGATGACACAGGTCTTCTAGTTAATTCACTTAATGGTGAACCAGGTGTGTATTCTGCGCGATATGCCGGTACGCAGGCAGATTCAAATGCCAATATGGATAAGTTATTAGCTAACTTAAGCAGCAAAAAAGATAGGTCAGCTTACTTCAAAACTGTAATCGCTTTAAACCTAAATGGTAAAACACATATATTTGAAGGCAAAATAGAAGGAGTAATTACAGTAAATAAAAGAGGTGAAAATGGTTTTGGATACGATCCAATCTTTCAACCAAATGGATACGAAGAAACATTTGCCGAGCTACCATTATCAATTAAAAACAAAATTAGCCACCGCGCAAAGGCGTTCAAAAAATTGATAACATACTTAAATAGTATTCATGTTACAGGAGAAAAATAAAGGAGAAACAGTAGTTGTATCGGTTGCATCAGAACGTGCAGAAGCTATCGGGGGTGTACTCATTGCAATATTCGCCGCTCTTATGGCAATATCGCAAATGGTAAATGGCGAATTGGAAGAAGAAATGATGATTGCACATAACAATGTAGTAAGCTACTCCAACTGGTATCAATCTAAAAGTATCAAAGAAAGTTTAAAAGAAGGTGAGCTAGATTACCTGAAAGCCTTAATTGAAAGCGGCATCGTTACGGAAGGAAAAAAATCGATAATAGAACAAAAAATAGCTGAAGTAGGAGAAAAAATAATCAAATACGAATCAGAAAAAACAGAAATCTTATTAGGTTCTGACCATGTAGGTAAAGAAAACTGGGTGCAAGATATTGAAGGAGAAATGGGTATAATTACTGGCGTTAAAGAATGGGAAAGATTGACGAAGTCTTATGACTACGCTACCAAAAGATTCGATTATGCGTTACTATTTTTTCAAATTTGTATCGTGCTAGGTGCTGTTTGTATAATCATTTACGACAACCCTAGGCTTCAAAAAGGATTAATTGTGCTAATGATTATCTTTGGTATTACTGGCGCATCCCTTTCTATATATGGCTATTTACTAGCACCATAGTATTACTTTCCAATAAATTATACTGATTCAATTATTCGCAGTACCTTTGCCGCTTAATTAACGCCGCTAGTATAGCATGTGTTGCCCTGAGTCTAAATAGGTTATATACGATAATCGCTCTATGCAACATTCATATTTGCGATTTAGTATAACATATTATGACAAAGTTTGAAGCACTAGGACTGCAAAAGTCTTTATTAGATGCTATTACTGATATGGGTTTTGAAACCCCTTCAGAAGTTCAAGAAAAAGCAATCCCTATTTTATTGGAAGGTGAAACCGACTTGGTTGCCTTAGCGCAGACAGGTACAGGTAAAACTGCTGCATTCGGTTTTCCATTAATTCAGAAAATTGATAGCAATAGCAGAACCACACAAGGTTTAATTCTTTCTCCTACTCGTGAGCTTTGCTTACAGATTACGAAAGAAATGCAAGCGTATTCTAAATACGAACGTAATATTAATGTAGTTGCCATTTATGGTGGTGCTAGTATTACAGACCAAGCAAGACAGATTAAAAAAGGTGCACAAATTATTGTTGCTACACCTGGTCGAATGAAAGATATGATCAGTAGACGTCTTGTCGATATTTCTAATATAGATTACTGTATATTAGATGAGGCAGATGAAATGCTGAACATGGGCTTCATGGAAGATATTAAAGATATCCTTTCTGGTACGCCTGATGAAAAATCTACATGGTTGTTCTCTGCAACTATGCCAAGAGAAGTGGCCACTATTGCCAAAAAATTTATGCACTCTCCACAAGAAATAACTGTGGGAGCAAAAAACTCTGGAGCATCAACTGTACAACATGAATATTATGTTGTTGGCGGTAGAGATCGTTATCCAGCTTTAAAGAGATTGGCAGATACTAATCCAGATATATTTTCAGTTATTTTCTGTAGAACAAAACGTGATACACAAAAGGTTGCTGAGAATTTAATTGAAGATGGTTATAATGCAGGAGCTTTACACGGAGATTTGAGTCAGAACCAGAGAGATTTGGTAATGAACTCTTTCCGTAAAAGACAAATTCAAATGCTTGTAGCTACTGATGTTGCTGCACGTGGAATTGATGTTGATGATATTACTCACGTAATCAATTATCAATTGCCCGATGAAATTGAAACATATACGCACCGTAGTGGTCGAACAGGTAGAGCTGGTAAATCTGGTATTTCTATGGTTCTTATTACACGTAGCGAACAACGCAAGATTAGAGCTATTGAAACTAAAATCAATCAAAAATTTGAATTGAAAAAAGTTCCTTCGGGAATGGAGATTTGTGGTATTCAATTACATCACTTAGCTAATAAAATAAAAGATACTGAAACTAATTCTGACGTTGACGGTTATTTACCTGAAATTAATGAGATTTTAGAAGGTATTGATCGCGAGGAATTAATAAAGAAATTGATTTCTGCAGAATTCACAAGATTCTCTAACTACTATAACAAGTCTAAGGATTTAAATTCTTCTGACAGTGGTAGAGATAGAGAAAGAAGTGATGACAGAAGAGGTGGCGAAATACCAACTAGTGGTGCAGTTCGCTACTTTGTAAATGTTGGCGAAAGAGACGGTTACGACTGGATGTCCTTAAAAGACTTCATTAGAGATACTGTTGGTTTAGGTCAAGAAGATGTATTTAAAGTAGATGTTAAAGAAAGTTTTTCTTTCTTTAATACAGAGTCGGAAGTTACACAACAGATTCTAGAAAAATTCACTGAATTTAAAGTTGACGGTCGTTTTGTAAACGTTGAAGTTTCTAAAAACCCCGGTGGTGGTGGTGGTGGAAATCGCAGAAGCGGCGGAAGCGGTTTTGGCGGAGGCTTTAAAGGAAAAAGAAGTAGCAGTGGCGGAAGAAGAGATGATGACCGCGGTGGAAGAGGAAGAAAAGAAGGTAGCTCTGAGTCAAAAGGACGAAGACGAGATAGAAGTGAATCTAGCTCACCTAACTCAGGAAAACGACGCACTACCAAAAGAAAAGGAGATTTCTTTTAGTTAATTGTATATTAAAAATACGCTTCGGCGTATTTTTTTTGTTTTGTTTGCATCCTAATTACGCGTCAGTACAATGAGATATCTTTTATCGCTTACAATTTTGTTCGTTTCATTTATAGGTTTATCACAAGAGTCAGAAGAAGGCCAACGCCTTAATGCCATGGTGATAAATGCCCAAACTGACGAACCTCTAGAAAGTGTACATGTTGTTAACCTAAACCAAGTTTTTGGTACGATTACCAATGAAAAAGGTGAATTTTCAATTGCCGCTGCGGTAAATGACACACTATATTTTTCTTTTCTAGGTTTTAAATCTCAGAAAATTAGGGTAACGAACGATATGTTCAAATTTAAGGATACAGAAATCGCCTTAACAGAGCTCGCTTATGCTCTTGAAGAAGTTATTGTAAGACCATATCAACTTACTGGCTACCTTGAAATCGATGTAAAAAATCTACCTATCAACAATGCTTATCAGTACAGTATCTCTGGCTTAGGCGTAAGCTATGAAGGCGGTAACAAAAACCCTAGTGCTGTTACTAAGGTATTAGGCGCTATTCTTAACCCCGCAGATCTATTACGGAACCTTTTTGGCAAGAAGCCTGCGCAAATGCGCAAGCTTAGACAAATGCGAGAAGATGATGATATTCGTAATTTGCTAGCCTCTAAATTTGACAGGGAAACGCTTACAGAATTTCTTCAATTAGAAAAAGTTGATATTCAAGATATTTTGAACAACTGCAATTATTCAAAATCATTTATTTCTACAGCTAATGATCTTCAGATACTTGATGCAATTAGCAGCTGCTATGAAGAGTACAAAGTTCTTAATAGAAAGAAATAATATTTTTTAAAACGGAATCCTTGTTATAGTTTTATTGAAAATAACAAGGAAATGAAAAATGTACTCCTACTTGGGCTATTATCTATAGTAATAACTTCTTGCCAACCAAAAGGTAAAGACAAGACAGAAAATATAGCTGTAGTTAAGGATACAATCGAAACCCCTAAAAAAAATCCTAATTTTCAATGGGAAGCTGCTACGGTATATTTTCTACTTACGGATAGATTTAATAACGCAAATCTAGATAACGACTTAAATTTTGAGCGAGATGAAGAAACTGGAAAACTCAGAGGATTCCTAGGTGGTGATATTCAGGGTATTACAGAAAAAATTAAAGATGGTTACTTTTCTGACCTAGGTGTCAATGCCATTTGGTTTACCCCTGTTGTTGAGCAAATTCATGGAGCAACTGATGAAGGCACAGGTAACACCTATGGATACCATGGATATTGGGCAAAAGACTGGACTGCTCTTGACCCTAATTTTGGAACCAATAAAGATTTAGATATTTTAATAAAAACAGCACACGAGAATGGTATTCGTATTTTATTGGATGTTGTCTTGAACCACACTGGACCAGTTACTAATGAAGATCCTGTATGGCCAGAAGAATGGGTAAGAACCTCCCCTACTTGCGAATTCACCACATACGAGAATACAACAGCCTGCACTTTAGTTGCCAATCTCCCAGACATACTAACTGAAACTGATGCTGCTGTAAATTTACCAGATGCTTTACTTGCGAAATGGAAAGCAGAAGGCAGACTAAGTGAAGAACTAGATGAATTAGAATTATTTTTTGACAGAACTGGCTATCCAAGGGCTCCCCGTTTTTATATTATAAAATGGCTTACCGATTATGTTAACAAATATGGCGTTGATGGTTTTAGAGTTGATACCGTTAAACATGCCAATGAAAATTCTTGGGCGGAGCTATATAAAGAAGCTTCAATTGCATTTGAACTTTGGAAAAAGAAGAATAAAAATAAAGTACTTGATGAAAGTCCGTTTTACATGGTCGGGGAAGTATATAATTACGGAATATCTGGCGGACAGGAATTTGATCTAGGAGATAAAAAAATAAATTATTTTGACAACGGGTTTAAAAGTCTAATCAACTTTGAACTAAAAACAGATGCCAACAAAGAATACGAAGCTATTTTTACAAAATACAGCAAGCTGTTACATACCACTTTTAAAGATAAAAGTGTTTTAAACTACCTTACATCTCATGATGATGGGCAACCTTTTGACCAAGATAGAACCAACCCAAAAAGAGCAGCAAACGTTCTTTTATTAACCCCAGGAGCTTCACAAATCTATTATGGTGATGAAACTGCAAGAGATTTAACCATTGAAGGTACTGAAGGCGATGCCACACTGCGTTCTTTTATGAATTGGGAAGAATTAGATACTATTCCAAAAAAACAAGAAACCTTAGCCCACTGGCAAAAACTAGGTACTTTTAGAAACGACCACCCATCTATTGGAGCCGGTATTCACAAAAGAATTACAAAAGCTCCTTATGTTTTTAGCAGATATTTCAGTAAAGATAATTTTGTAGATAAGGTAGTAATTGGCTTAGATCTGCCGAAGGGCAAAAAATCAATTTCTGTAAAGGGTGTATTTGGCAATGGCACGAAACTGTACGATCGATATTCTGAAATAGAATTAACTGTTGAAAATAGTAAAGTTGTTTTAGACAATGAATATGATGTAGCCTTATTAGAACTTATACAATAAAGTAAGAATTTAAGCATTTGAATGAACAGCAATTCTATTGCCTTCAGAATCTTTTAAAAGCCCCATAAAACCATGCCCATCACCTATTTCGGTTTTTGGTTGTAATACTTGTCCGCCAGCTTTTTCTACTTTACCTAGAACTATGGCGGCATCTTCACAAGCAAAATATATTAAAGCACCTTCGCTTAAACTAGGAACATAGCGTTCATGTTGCACTAAAGCGCCATTTGCTTGACCTAAAACAGGTTTATCAGGAAATAGTCCCATCACAAATTCTCCAAAACTATTGACCGTAATGGTTACTTCTAATATAGACTCATAGAACTTTTTAGCTCGTTCCATATTTGCTACCGGAATTTCAAACCATGCTATCATTTGCCGTTATTTAATTTATCTTTTAAATTCTGTAATCCCTGCTCAAAATCTTTTCCTACCATTTTATCCATACTCATAAATAGCATCAAAATACTCATAGGAAATTTATTCTTACCAGTAAAACCCCAAGTAACCTTACTTTTATTTTCATCTAAAGCATCAAGATTCATATAACAATCAGATTGTGACTTATAGGGCTTAAAAAATCGCAAGTCTTGCTCTATACGTTTACCCTCCACAATGCGTGTTATTTCTTGCTCGCCCTCACCTACATCTTTATTACCGTTCCAATGGCTAATTGCACCTACACTACCATCTTCTCCCGTAAACTTCAAATCCATATTAGGGTCTTTCTGAGCCCATGGAGACCATTCTTGTTGTTTTTTTAAAAATTTTAAATGTTCCCAGACCAATTCTGGCGGTTGATCTACTGTTATACTCCTAAATACGTGGTAAGTTTTAGGGGCTATTAATGCTAGTACAACTACTAAAACTAAGAGTATTGCAAGAATAATTAATAGGGTATTCATTTGTTGGTCAATTAGTTAATTACCATCAAGTTAAGTAATTTTTAATTATCAGAATTATATCGTGCCAAAATATCATTAATACTTTTAATCGACTTCTTGGTCCAATCTAAGCGTCTTTCCAATCTTTCTTCTTCTGTTAACCTCCAATCAATATCCGATGCTTTTAATTTTGATGTTAAGTGTTGCAATATGATTGCTGCAGAAACAGATATATTCAAACTCTCCGTGAAACCTACCATGGGTATCTTTAAATAGGCATCTGCATTTTCAAGAACATAATCACTTAAACCTTTGTTCTCGGTTCCAAAAAATAGTGCCGTTTTACTATCTATCTCGAAATCTTGCAACAAGGAACTATTGGCATGCGGACTAGTTGCTACAATTTTGTAACCTTGCCCCCTTAGTGTATCTATTACCGCTTTTGAATCTTTGTATCGTTTAATATCTACCCATTTCTGAGCTCCCATGGCAATTTCCTCATCTAGGCGCTGACCATATTTCCCTTCAATTAAGTGAGCGGTCTGCACTCCAAAAGACTCACAACTTCTTACTACAGCACTTGTATTATGCATTTGAAACACATCTTCTACAGCTACGGTTATGTAATCAGTTCGTTCATTTAATATCTCAGTAAATCTCTCTTTTCTTTTTTCTGAAATAATTTCTTCTAAATATGCTAAAAGCTTCATATCAATCATGCAACCAAGATAAGAAAAGTATATTTTTAAGCTTAATTTATTGCCATCATGAAAAACATAGTTGTATTAACGGGAGCCGGAATTTCAGCAGAAAGCGGATTAAAGACCTTTAGAGATGCTGATGGTCTTTGGGAAGGGCATGATGTTATGGAAGTAGCTACACCCGAAGGGTTTCAAAATAATCCAGAATTAGTTCTTGAATTCTATAATCAACGAAGACGACAATTATTAACGGTACATCCTAATGAAGCGCACAAAGCTTTAGTAGCTTTAGAAAAGGAATACAACGTGCACATTATCACCCAAAATGTAGATGATTTACACGAACGAGCCGGTAGTTCTAATGTTATTCATTTACACGGAGAGTTATTAAAAGCAAAGAGCACTGATAAAACTGAAAATATTTTTGAATGCCAGAAAGATATAGTACTTGGTGACACCTGTAAAAACGGATTTCAAATTAGACCTCATATTGTTTGGTTCGGCGAAGCCGTACCCCTTCTAGATGATGCAATTTCAATAACAGAAAAAGCTGATATTTTAATTATTATAGGAACTTCTATGCAGGTATATCCAGCAGCGAGTCTAATTGATTTTGTAGATTTAAACACACCTATTTATTTCATTGACCCAAAGCCCGCTATTAAAAATTCTCAAAAAAATAAAATAACGGTAATAGCCGAAAATGCAGTTGAAGGTGTGCCTACTTTGGTTGCTTCCCTAATTGATAAATAATTCTGGTCTGCCTTACCCATTCTACCAATTCAGTTACTTCGCTAACAGAAAGCTTAGTATCTGCATGTATTAAAGTATACTGAGATAACGGCATATTACCACTCGAAATCTCATCTTCGATTTCTTCTAATAAGTGATCCTTTTTAGTTAGCGAATAATTCTCCCATTCAGAAAAATTCAAATGCTCTTTCCCTTCAGTAACATGGTCTGCCAACCAATAAGAAATAGGAGCTATATTATTATACCAAGGGTATTTCGTGTTATTGCTATGACAATCGTAACAAGAGGTTTCAAATATTCTTCTAAGCTCTTGAGTAGGGTTTGTCTCCTTTATAAAAACTGCTGTATGGTTACCAGGAGAAATGTTTTTTGTAGGACTGAAAAATTGCATGGCTATAAATACAACAACCACACCTAGGCTAATTTTTTTTAGTAATTTCATATTTGGGGAAAATATGGTTTAAAGATACAATTTTATGAATAAGGATGAGCTTTACGAAGCATTGAATTATGTTAATGCAACTCGTGAAAATCGTAGTAAAATGGCTATTACCGTTGAAGCGCAGCCAGACCTTATGTTGTACTTAATAGAAATATCTCAAGAAAATTTAGATCCCATATCATGTAAAGCGAGTTGGGTCTTAGAATCTGTTGTTAAAACCAATCTTAATTTTATTATCCCCGTTATAGACCAATTCATAAATTCCTTAAAATACTTAACTTTAGAATCATCTATTAGACCCGCTTCAAAAATTTGTCTTCTTTTAGTTCAATATCATTTTTTAAAAAAAACTTCTACATCAATAAGTATACTTAAAGAATATCACTTAGTTACTATTTCAGAATCTGCCTTCGATTGGTTAATTGGCAACCATAAAGTTGCTCCAAAAGCCTATTCAATGACAACGCTTTTATTTTTAGGTAGAAAAATAGAATGGATCCACCCAGAACTACTTCAAACATTAAAACAGAATTATGTAAATGGAAGCGCAGCATATAAGGCTCGAGCTAGAATGACTTTAAAGGTTTTAGAAAAATAATGACCATGGTACATACCATTGTTCATTAAATGATCCTTTTTGGCTATAACTTAAATAGTTTAGTGTTTTAAACTTTAGTATGAATAGGTATATTTGCCCCTTACTAATTTAACCATAGATTATGTCTCTTAACGCACTAAATGCTATTTCGCCAATTGACGGCCGTTATAGCTCAAAAACCAGTTCTTTATCTGCTTATTTTTCTGAAGAAGCTTTGATAAAATATAGGGTAAGAGTAGAAATAGAATACTTCATTGCGCTTTGTGAAATTCCATTGCCACAATTATCTTCTTTTGATATTTCTAAATTTGATACGTTAAGAAAAATTTACACTGATTTTTCTACTTCTGATGCGCAAGAAATAAAAGAGATAGAGAGAACAACAAATCATGATGTTAAAGCTGTAGAATACTTTATTAAAAAAGCATTTGATTCTTTAGGCTTATCAAAATTTAAAGAATTTATACACTTTGGCTTAACGTCGCAAGATATAAACAATACCGCAATTCCACTTTCTATTAAGGAAGCAATGAATGATGTTTATGTTCCTCAATATTTTGAATTATTAGAAAAACTTGATGTTCTTACTTTAGAATGGTCAGACATTCCTATGTTAGCAAGAACACACGGTCAACCAGCCTCTCCTACCCGATTAGGAAAAGAAATTTTGGTTTTCGTAGTTCGTCTAAAAGAGCAATTTAATTTATTGAACGATATACCTAGTGCAGCTAAATTTGGTGGTGCAACGGGTAATTTCAATGCGCATTTAGTTGCCTACCCTAGTATTGATTGGAAAGCCTTTGGTCAAAATTTTGTACAAGAAAAATTAGGACTTCAACATTCATTTCCAACAACACAGATTGAGCATTATGATCACCTAGCAGCTTTATTCGATGGTCTTAAACGAATCAATACTATTGTATTAGATCTTGATCGCGATTTTTGGACTTATGTATCAATGGACTATTTCAAACAAAAAATTAAAGCAGGTGAAGTTGGTTCATCAGCTATGCCACACAAAGTTAATCCTATAGATTTTGAAAATTCTGAAGGAAACCTTGGTCTCGCTAATGCAATTTTTGAGCACTTATCTGCGAAGCTACCTGTTTCTAGATTACAAAGAGACTTGACGGATAGTACTGTTCTAAGAAACGTTGGTGTTCCGTTTGCACATACAATCATCGCTTTTCAATCTACCTTAAAAGGTTTGAACAAATTACTTTTAAATAAAGAGAAATTTGAGCAAGATTTAGAAAACAATTGGGCTGTTGTAGCAGAAGCTATTCAAACAATATTAAGACGTGAAAGCTACCCTAATCCATATGAAGCTTTAAAGGGACTTACAAGAACTAACGAGAAAATTAATAAAGATTCTATTGCTAACTTTATAGATACTTTAGAAGTTTCTGATGAGATCAAAAACGAATTGAAGCAAATATCTCCAAGCAATTACACTGGTATTTAAGCCAGTTTTAATGCATTAAAATTTTTCTTTTGTTCATATACGTCATATCGCCCTTTTAGGGCGATATGCATTTTATTTTGTTATTCATACTTCATATATTTCCTATGAAAGCAAAATTAAAAGTATATGCAAACAAATTTCTCAGTTGAAGAATCGGTAAGTAATTTATGGGATAAATTAGATGGTTGGTTAGAATCTATCATTCTAAAATTACCAAATATAGCCATGGCGGTTTTGGTATTGTTTTTATTTTACTTTCTGGCAAGAGGAATACGTAAAATTCTTAAACGAACCCTTCTAAGAAAAATATCTCAAGTATCCATTCAAGAAATAATTGCAAAAGTAGTCTTCGTAGTAATAATTTTAATTGGCTTCTTTATAGCTTTAGGTGTTTTAGACCTCGATAAGGTATTGACAAGTATTTTAGCGGGTGCAGGAGTTGTTGGTTTGGCAGTGGGTCTGGCATTGCAAGGGACTTTAAGTAATACTTTTGGCGGACTTATTCTTTCGTTTATGCCTCAGCTTAAAATCAATGATTTTATTTCTGCAGATGGGGTTTCTGGTTTTGTTACCGAAATTAGCTTACGAAACATAATTCTTAAAAAACCAGATAACAACATTGTAGTAATACCAAACTCTAAGTTTATTGACGGATCTTTCACTAATTACTCCATGAATGAGAGAAATAGAATTTTTGTTAATTGTGGTGTCGGATACGAAAGCGATTTACAAATGGTAGAGGACTTAACGGTCAAAATCATATCAGATAATTTTGAACAACAAGATGACGAGAATGTGGAATTCTTTTTCACAGAGTTTGGAGATAGCTCTATTAACTTTATGGTACGTTTCTGGGCAGATTGCGTAAATGTGAAACAAGAACATGCCGCAAGACACAAGGCTATTAAGATAATCAAGAAACAGTTTGATGAACGAGATATTAATATTCCTTTCCCGATTAGAACATTGGATTTTGGAAAAAATAACCTTCAAATTGTTAAGGAGTAACATTTGAAATTATAAAAGCCCGTTGAGCAAGTTCAACGGGCTTTTTAATAACTAACTAGACTAATATTATTTATTTATTTGAACTTCATGCGGATAAGGAATTTCAATACCTGCAGTATCTAATGTATTCTTAGTTCCTTCAATTGTTGCAAAATATACATCCCAAAAATCTTCGGGCTTACAGAAAGGACGTACCGCAAGGTTAACTGAACTATCTGCTAATTCAGATACATTAACAGAAGGCGCCGGGTCTTTTAATACTTTAGGATTTGAAATCAACATTGCCAACAGTACCTCTTTCGTTTTCTGAAGATCAGAATCGTAAGCTACGCCAACCGTAGTATCAACTCTAATTTTACCTTCTGCAGTATAATTTACAATGTTACCATTAGCCATAGCACCATTAGGTACAATTGCCAATTTATTCTCTGGTGTTATTAATTTAGTTGTAAAAATCTCTATTTCTTTTACATTACCCAGTACACCTTGTGCTTCTATTAAATCACCAATTTTATAAGGTTTAAATATAATTAATAACACACCACCCGCAAAGTTAGAAAGTGATCCCTGCAATGCTAATCCAATTGCTAAACCAGCCGCTGCAATTACTGCTGCAAAACTTGTAGTTTCAACTCCTAAAGTCGAAATAACCGTGATAATTAAAAATATTGTTAAAGCCCATTTCACTAAACTCAATAAAAATTTCTTTAGCGATTCATCATACTGTTGTTTGGTCATCCCTTTTCCTGTGACACCAACCAACTTTTTTATAATCCAAGAACCAATTAAATAAATCAGTATAGCACCAATAATTTTTGGTCCAAATACCATTATAAAATCAATTCCTTTGTCAATCCATACTTGTGTGTTTTCCATCTTAAATAGTTTGTTTAGGTTGTTTAATAATTGTTCTCACTTATATGACACCAATTTTATTAAAAGGTCACAATAAAAAGAGATGTTAACTACTATTAGAACGAATAAAAAACCCGTTACGCTTACGTAACGGGTTGTATTTAAAATAAATAGAGGCTAAACTTAACCTTTAATTAAATCTCCAAGTTGTTCCAATCCTTTTCCATTAAAATCTGATTTTTCCATTGCCTGAATTAATTGAACGAAACTCGCCGGATTCATATTATCTCCCAGTACACGAACGAGAATCAATCCTTTTTCATCATTATCTCCAAATATGATTACTTCATCAATTGTGTCTTCATCACCTTTTAACTGTATGGTAGCCTTACCCATCGATGTATTCATTTTCATAAGCTCGCTATAATCAGACCCTTTTAATATGGATTTGATTGCTGCTTTTTGAGTTTGATAATCGGCTTCGTTTTCAGGTTTTTTCTGAAAAGCCAAAATATTCAACTTTTTAAGTGATGAAGCTACCTCCATTTCTGATTCACTCAAATTAGCTTTCTCCAAATTTAAAAGACTAGAAGGTAAATCAAAAGACATAAAATTCGGGTTTTCTGCACTAGCGACATAATACTGCTGTATACTTTGTTCTGATGAACAGGACGATACGGCAAAACCTAAAACCAACGTAACAATAAAATATACTTTTTTCATAATGTACTTTTTAAATTAGAAAAGGTCTTCCTGTGTACAGGAAGACCTTTTACTATATATGTATTACTTACCCGAAGCCTTATTTAAATCACTCGGCAAATCCATTTTACTGGTCAATGTTCCAATTTTATTTAAATCGATATCACCGGTTAAACTAACCAAAACGGTTTCAAGTTTTCTACCATGATCTCCTATCTCCACATTATCTAAACCACTAACAAACATTAATAATTCTGAAACATGGTCTTTCTTTGAGCCATCTTTTACATAAAATTTTACGTTAACATCTTTGTCTTTTACACGCATAAGCTCTTCTAATTTAGAAGATTTAAGGTATTTCTTTACCGTTGATGTCATGTCTGCAGAAACCGAAGCATCTTCAGTCATAAAAACTTTTATGTTTTTTAATCCACTAGCGACCTCCATGAATTCCTGCGCATCCGCATCATCACTCATTCCTCCAAATTTGGAGACTAGGTCTATCATTCCTTTATTAACGATTACAGACCCTACATTGTCCATATTCTCATATTTGTCAAATACAGATTGTGAAAATCCAAATACGGGTAAAATTGCCATTAAAATTACTACTGCTACTTTTTTCATGATTGTTGTTTTTAGTGCCTTGTTCGTTTTTCGACTTTGGCGATTGATGAATTGATGATTATTATTCGCATTGAAATTAAAGGGTCAATGCATACTTATTTTGATTAATTCCCTTTTTTAGATGCTTTCCCTAATTGGTCACCACCTGGTAAATCCATTTTGTCTGTCAACTTTGATACTGATCGTAAATTGATATCACCTGTTAAGGATAATAAAACTGTTTCTAGTTTTCTACCATCAATGTCTATGTCTTTATCTTTTAAACCTGTTACGAACATTAATAGTTCTTTTACATGGTCGCTATCCTTACCTTCCTTGACGTAAAATTTTACATTAGAGCTACCATCGCGAACTCTCATTAGTTCTTCAAAAGAAGAGCTGCTTAACCTTTTTGTTACCCAACTATCTACATCTTTAGATATAGCTGCATCATCAGTTGTTATCACCTTGAAACTGGTAATAGAATTAACCAATTCAAAAAACTCCTTGGCTTCTGGATCATCTGAACTTACACTCATTTTACCCAACATTTGAAACATTTTTGGCTGCATAGCCACAAAGGTTACCTTATCATTATCCTCATATTTTTCGAAAATATCTTGAGCATTAATAATTACAGGGGCTAACACTAAAAGTGTTAATACTAGTATCTTTTTCATTTTAATTATTTTTCGTTAAAAATTTATTTGTTGTCTTTTCAAATTCTTCTAAATGATACAATTGCTCTGTACCTTTATTAAAATTCATTGCTAATAAGGCAAATGCCTCTTTTGCAGATTCAATTTCCTCTTGCGTATACTCATCTGCTAAAGTAACTGGAGGTGGTGTAGGCTGATAAAAATAAACCCCTACCATAAAGATTGCAATCGCAGCAACGGATACCCATTTCAAATAGTCTCTTCTAGGTTTTAATGGCACCTGCTTTGTAAAGCGCTCTTCTTTTGCTTTTGATAAGTAATTGAATAAAGGCGCATATTGCTCTAAATGTGGTGCAATATCATCTTCCGAGAAGTATGCCTTAAGCATTTCTTCATCGGCTACCGTGGTGGTAGCTTCAAAGTACTTTTCTATTAATTTTTCTATGTTATGCAATTCCATAATTATGCTTTTCCATTAATTTTTTCCTTACGGTTTTTCTTGCTCTGGACAAAGCAACCCGTATGGCTGTAGGTTTCATGTCCAATAATTCTTCTATTTCTTCATATTCATATTGCTCAACATCTCGCAATTGTAATACCATCTTTTGCTGCTCTGGCAATTCCGCCATTATACGTTCTACCCAGTTAATGCTATCTTTTGCTTCTAATTCACTTTGTAAGGACGTGCTAGAATCTGTATAATTACTATGCACTAATTTTAAATTGCTAGCTTGTTTCGACTTTAACCTATCCAAACAAAAATTCTTGGTCATCGTCATCGCAAACGCTTCTACATTATTATATGACTCTATTTTGTTTTTCTTGGACCATAGTTTTATTAGTATCTCTTGTGTTGCATCTTCAGCTTCTTCTGTCGAAACCAATAACCTTTTAGCCATACGGAACAATTTATCCTTAAATGGTAACACAATATTTAAAAACTCCGTTTGTTTCATTTTGGTTTGGCTGTTTGTAAACTTTCTTAACGGTTTACAAAAAGAAGACGATGTATAACGATTTTTGTTACAATTAATTTTTAATTAAAACACTTGTAAGTAAATTTAACATCCTAACACTAATTATTTACGTACGTACTTAGACATTGTAGTATCACAATTATAAGGAAGATTCTAATTACTGGAATATTCCCTAACAAGAATTAAAAAAAGCTATGAAAAAATTTTTCTTATCCGTCCTTTGTTTGGGACTTATTGTTACCTCTTGTAAAAAAAATGATGATGACCCAGTCATTGAAGAAGAAATTGAAACTCCAGAAGAAGAGACACCTGTTGTTGTGGATATTGAGGTCCAAAACTTTTTTTGGCAAACCTTAAACCTTTACTATTTCTGGCAAGGTGATGTGCCTGATTTGGCTGATGATCGTTTTGATACTCAAACTGCTTACGAAGAATACCTTACCGAGAATAATGACCCAGTAGCTTTACTAGAAAATAAACTACTATTTTCAGAGGATCGATTTACATTTTATAGTGATGATTATACTGAATTAGTAAATGGCTCTGCCGGAATATCTAAAAGTAACGGACTTCAGTTTGGACTTGGACGTATAACCGATACCGACGAGGTTTTTGGTTTTGTTGAATATGTCATTAAAAATTCTGATGCTTCAGGCAAGGATATAAAGAGAGGCGACTTGTTTATTGGCGTTGATGGACAAACATTATATTCCAACAGAGAAAACCCTGCTGACAACAACCTAGATTTACTTTTTGGCGAAAATGATACCTATAGCTTAAATATGGCTGAAATTGTTGATGGCGGCATTAGTCCCAATGACAAAAAAGTTACATTGACAAAATCTGAAGGTTTAGTTGAAGATCCTATTCATGTAAGCAATGTAATCACCTCTGGCGATAGAAAAATAGGTTATTTAATGTACAATCAATTTGTAGCCGGGTCAGAAGATGCTTTGAACGCCGTTTTTGCAGATTTTACAGCGCAAGGTGTAAACGATTTGGTTCTAGATTTAAGATACAATCCTGGTGGTAGAGGCTCTACCGCTGCTGTTCTTGCTAGTTTAATAAAAGGTACCACTACTTCAGATTTATTGTTTAGAACTATTTACAATGCCAAGCTACAAGCTCAGTTCGACAGTAGTTCTACCGATAATTTCTTTGTAAGTACTACCGGTTCTTCTGACGGTAATTCTAATGCTGCTTTAAATACTTTGAACTTGAGCAAGGTGTACATCATTGCTACCGAAGCCTCAGCCTCAGCTAGTGAGCTAGTAATGGTCGGCTTAGAACCTTATATTAATGTGGTACATATTGGTGGTACAACTGTAGGTAAAAACCAAGGATCTGTTTTATTCGTTGATGACCCAGAAGGTGGTAATGTTTATGCTGCAGACAGAGTTGATAATATTAACCCCAATGTTCAATGGGGATTACAGCCAATTATAAGTAGAGTTGAAAATAGTGCTGGTTTCTCTGATTATGTGGATGGATTAGTACCTGATATTGAACTTCCAGAAGACATTACCGATTTAGGCGTTCTTGGAAATGCCAACGAGCCATTATTGGCAAGAGCTATACAAGAGATTACTGGTAATGGCGCAAAAAGGAATTTTGAAGTTTTGATTCCTGCAAATGTTGTTTCTAGCTCTAAGCTTTACAATCCAAGAAATACGACCTTGCTATTAAACAACAGTATTCCTATTGGTAAAATTCCTGTAGCTGAAAAGAAATAAATTCATAACATTTCAGTTACCTTAAATATGAAGAAGATAATAATATTATTAGTTGCCATTGTTTCACTATCGTGTTCCAAAGATGATGATTTGTCTTTGCCGAGTACAGTAGACCCAGATGGCTCAGCAGATGTAGAAGTGCAAGATTTTATGTGGAAAGCCATGAATTTTTGGTATTTCTGGCAATCTAATGTAGATGATTTAGCTGATGACCGTTTTGAAAACAGCGAAGAAGGGAGAGCAGCATACACGGCTTTTCTAGATTCAGAAGATGATCCTGCTGCTTTTTTTGAGAATAAGCTACAGTACATACAAGATAGATTCAGTTTTTATAATGAAGATTATCGCGAGCTTACCAATTCATTGGCAGGTATTTCTAAAAGTAATGGATTAGAATTTGGTCTTGTTCGTTTCCAAGATAGCGAAGAGCTTTTTGGTTTCGTACGTTATATAGTTCCAAATTCCAATGCCGCTACTACTGAAATTCAACGTGGAGACTTTTTTACGGGTGTTGATGGTCAAACATTAAATCTAAGCAATTACATTGAATTACTTTTTGGAGAAAACGATACCTATACTTTAAACATGGCAGGTTTTGTAAATGGCAATATCGAACCTAACGAAGAAGAATTTGTTTTGACCAAAGAAGAGGGTTTAGCAGAGAACCCAGTGTTTATCTCTAAGTCTTTTACCATAGGTGGAGAAAATATTGGGTACATCATGTATAACCAATTTACCAATGAATATGATGATGAATTGTATGCTGCCGTAGAAGCTTTAAAATCTGCAGGTATAACCAATTTAGTGATAGATTTACGTTATAACCCTGGTGGTTCCGTTAATACCACTCGCCTATTGGCAAGTATGATTTACGGAACTAATACTTCAGATTTATTTTTAAGAAAAAGGTATAATGATAAATTACAAGATCAGTTTAACGATAGCCAGTTAGAAGTATATTTTACGGACAAGGTGAACGGTAAAACCATTAATTCTTTAGGCTTAACTAAATTATACGTGCTAACCTCATCAAGTTCCGCTTCGGCAAGCGAGCTGTTAATTAATAGCCTCGAGCCATATATGGATGTAATTCAGATTGGGAATGTAACGAGAGGCAAAAACGAGTTTTCTACCACTTTAGTAGATGACCGCGAAAACTCATACTTATACACACCATCGCGAGTAAATGAAATTAATCCAGATAACCAATGGGCTATACAGCCTTTAATTGGTAGAAATGAAAATGCAGATGGTTTCTTTGACTTTACAAGTGGTTTACAGCCAGATTATGAGTTATTGGAAGATTATGGTAACCTTGGTATTTTAGGGGAAGAAAATGAACCGCTACTAGCTAAAGCTATTGAATTGATAACTGGGCAAACAGGCAAACGTAATTATACAGTACAATACCCTATAAATACTATTAGCAGCTCTAAAGAGCATAGTTTAATGAGTGATAAAATGGTTGACGATACTGTTTATGATCTAAAATTTTAAAGCTTACGCTTTAACTGCAAATAAAAAAGGACAGCCAAACGGCTGTCCTTTTTTTTATATTAAAGACTTAGTTTAAACCCAAGCCTAACATTTCTACCTTTCGTAGTAAAAGAAACTACCTCGGTATATTCTTCGTTTAAAATATTATCAACAGCCAAGAACGCTGATAGATTGGTACAAAACTGATGTCTCAATTGTAAGTTAGCCAGACTAAAGCTATCTAAAGTTACATCTGAAAATGTGGCAAAATCGGTATCCGTTCTATCCGATACATATTGATAAGATAAACCTACAAATGTATTTTCTTTAATCACATATCCTAGAGTGGCATTTATCTTACTCTTAGGCACTCTTAACGCCAATCCTTCTTTAGAATTTGTATAGGTGTAATTCGCATCAAAAGAAAGACCTTCTGCTAATTCCGTATCCAATCCAACTTCTACTCCATCAAAATGAGCAGTATCGGCTGAATTTCTATATTGGCTCTCAAATGTATTTGGATCAATTGTTACATATGCTATTCTGTTATCTTCTACTCTATTAAAATAAATAGCATTAATAGTGAAGGCATCAGAAACTTTAAATTCAAATCCACCTTCTAAAGTACTATCCTCTTCAGGGTTCAAATCTGGATTAGCTCCAAAAGGACCATACAATTGCGATAAATTAGGCGCAATGTAAGAAGTAGCATAAGACCCCATAAACTTTAAATATCCATCATTTATATCAAATCTGTAAGATGGATTAATATTGTAAATGAAATTAGAACCGTAGTTACTATGATTGTTTAAACGTAAACCTGCATTTACATTAATACCTCGATCACCTACATATACGGCATTCAAATAAGGATCTATAGTATTAGAATCATACTCTTCACTAAAAAAAGTCTGATTTTCAATATAGTTTAAACCTACTATAGTATGAATGTTCTCGGAAAAAGTGTACTTATTAAAAACATCTACAATGTATGATTGCGAGTCATAACTCGCTGGAAAAGTAGATTCAAACACCCTATCAATCTGATTAAATGCTGTATTTACATTGATACTTCCATTTTCATACCCGTAAGTTGAACCTAGACCAAAACGAGACTGTTCACTCGTAAAATGAAAATCTGCATCTTCTATTGGAAAACCATTATCGTAGTCACTATTCAGTTTGTTATAAAAAGCAGATGCATTAATTTCAAAACGATCAGAGAATTTATATCCCACTTTTACATTTCCATCAATTCTTGAAAACTCATCAGATTCAGTCCCTATCGCTGCAGATAATCCATCGGTATATTGATGTCCACCAGAAGCTAGTATTGAAAGCTTACCCTGTTTTGCCGTTAAGTTTACAGTATTAGAAAAATCGGAAAGATTATAATTCTGATCTGCTTCGGTCTGGTTAGTTCCCATACTCGAAATTACATCTAAGGCAAGTCCTTCCTTTGATGCCTTTTTGGTGGTAATATTTATAACCGCCGTTGCGGCAGAATTTCCGTAAAGTGTACTTGCTGCACCTTTTAAAACTTCAATACTCTCGATTTGATCTGTATTTAATAATCTTAAATCGTACTCAGCACTAGTCCCAGATGGATCAGATACTTGAATACCATCAATAATTACCAATACCTGGCGGTTATTTCCTCCCCTTACATAAGTAGAAAGGTTTTGACCCGCAAAGCTTCTGGTCCCATTAATTTCAATTCCGCTTTTAGTGTTGATAATTTCGGCAACAGAACGTCCTTGGTTTTGTTTTAATTCTTGTTGCGAAATAGTAATTACGGTTTTACCTGAATTCTCACGCTTTAATTGAAAACGCGAATCACTGACTACAACTTCATCTAGTTGCACCGTTTTTGTAGAATCTTGCAGTTGCTGTGCCTCTACTTTTGCACACAATAATACTGTGACCGCTGGCCACAAAAGGTAATTTTTCATTCGTTTAAATTCATAAACGGGAGTGTAGTATGTCTGTACCCATACGTAAACCTTTATCCCGAAAGTTTAACATTTACTGTTTGAATTAGGCAGGTCTCCTGACTTGTTAAATGCTATTTCGCCTTCCCATGATTTCTGAACCGGTTCAGACCTCAAAGTGACTTTTGAAGAAAATAGCACCTTCTTTAATAGAAGTGTCAAACAAAATCTATTTGCCAATAGACAGGTTTGATATTAACTTACAGTTGCGGGAACAGTTCCAGTTTTTCACTGGATTCCCTTTTAATTTCATTGCAAAAAGCAACAAAAACCAAAATTCACGGCGAAAGTAAACATTTAGTTTAATCTTTCTAAGTAAACTTATATAATACTACATTTGAAAACTAGACGAAATTTAATCATGACCAAACGCTTACTTTTTATCAGTTTTTTATTTTTTTTATGTACCTGTAAGCAAGAAAACAAGGGTTCAATTCCTGTAAAAACTCCAACCGGTAATACCTCAATACAATACGCAAAAGGATTTACTATAGAAAAACAACCATCGGGCATTACTATAATTAAAGTACTCTCACCATGGTTAAATTCCGAAAAAACTTACACCTATGCATTAATTCCTAAAGAAATTCAAGCTAAGGTATCCTTAAACAGAAATGAGTACGATGCTATAATTTCCACACCTGTAGAAAATGTAGTCCTAACCTCAACAACGCATATACCAGCTTTAGAAGAATTAGGGTTATTAGATAAATTAGTCGGTTTTCCAGATACAAAATATATTTCATCTAAAGCTGCTAGAAAACGAATTCAAGCTGGTCAAATTCAAGAATTAGGAATCAACGAAAACCTAAATACTGAAGCAGTTATAGCACTACAACCAGAACTTATTTTTGGCTTTTCCATCAATGGAAGTAACGCCATTTACGAAACTATTCAACGTGCTAACATTCCTATTGTTTACAATGGAGATTGGGTAGAAGAAACTCCTTTAGGTAAAGCCGAATGGATAAAATTCTTTGCCCCTTTCTTTAATAAAACAAGCGAGGCAAATTCTATTTTTACTCGAATAGAAAAATCCTATTTAGAAGCTAAAGAATTAGCCGCTAAAGCTACGAAACGACCAACAGTGGTTAGTGGGGCACTTTATAAAGATGTATGGTATTTACCTGGTGGAAAAAGTTGGGCTGCAAATTTTCTAAGTGATGCCAATGCTGATTATCTTTGGAACACATCTAATGAAAGTGGGAGTCTTTCTTTAAGTTGGGAAAGTGTACTCGACATTGCCCAACATGCTGAGTATTGGATTGGACCTGCACAATTTGCATCATATAAAGAAATGAAATCATCGAGTCAACATTACCAACAATTTGATGCTTTTAAGAACGGGAAGATATTTAGCACTGCAAATACCACTGGCGAAACAGGTGGTACCTTATACTATGAGCTTGCGCCTCAAAGACCAGATCTGGTACTAAAAGATTTAATTTATATTTTGCATCCCGGCTTATTACCTAATTACGAACCGTTCTTTTTTAAACCCTTGCTCTAATTGTTAAAACAACCCACTTATTCTATTCATTTTATACTGCTACTTATTGTGTTACTGGTATGCTTTGTTATAAATATTTGTTTGGGTTCTGTTAATATTTCTTTCTTAGATACTGCTAAAATATTATTTGGTACCGTTACCGAAGATTCATCTAACTCATATATTATTTGGCAATACCGATTACCAAAAGCTATAACAGCTATTTTGGTGGGTGGCGGACTATCCCTTAGTGGTTTGTTAATGCAGACCTTATTTAGAAATCCCCTGGCAGGACCTTATGTTTTAGGTATCAGTTCTGGAGCAAGTTTAGGTGCTGCTATAGTAATTATGGGCTCTTCGCTATTTTCTGGTTTTTTCGCATTCTCTACTTTTAATGACATAACATTGGCAATAGCATCTAGTATTGGTAGTTTTCTTGTATTATCACTTGTGCTAATGGTTGCTGCCAAAATAAAAGATACTATGGCTCTTTTGATTATAGGCTTAATGTTTGGTAGCATTACAGCTGCTGTTGTAAGTGTACTATCTTACTTCTCTAAAGCTGAAAAATTACAGCAATATATCTTTTGGTCCTTTGGTAGCTTAGGAAATTTATCGTGGTTGCAAATTCTCATTGTTGCCTCTTGTACCGCTATAGGCATACTTTTAAGTATTATAACAGTTAAGCCCCTTAATGCATTTCTACTAGGAGAGAACTATGCTAAGAGCTTAGGTATACGTTTACAAAAATCTCGTTATCTTATTATAATAGCCACAGGGTTGTTGGCAGGCTGCATAACTGCTTTTGCAGGACTCATAGCATTTGTTGGTTTAGCGGTACCTCACGTAACCAGACAATTATTCCATACAACAGATCATAAAATTCAAATACCCGCTGTTCTGTGCTGTGGAGCAATTTTAATGTTAATATGCGATACTGTTGCCCAATTACCCGGATCAGTTAGTGTTTTACCCATTAATGCGATAACAAGTATTTTTGGAGCTCCTGTAGTTATTTGGCTATTGGTTCGAAAAAGAAAAATGATATTCTAATTTTAAACTATAAGTCATCCAAAATACAAACCTAAATAGCACATTAAAAGTCAAAGATTTATCTATTGGTTATGATAAAAAAGTCATTGCTTCTAATATATCTTTTCAACTAAACAAAGGTGAGCTTGCCGCTATTGTTGGTGTTAACGGGATAGGAAAATCGACTTTACTCCGTACTCTAGGTAGATTTCAGCCCAAAATCTCTGGATCTATAGAAATTGAAGATAAGCAGTTAGATTCTTTTGATGATTTGGAAATAGCTTCAAAAGTGAGTGTTGTACTAACAGAGCCTATAGCATCTAAAAATCTATCGGTACATGAGCTGTTAGCTTTAGGCAGGCAACCCTACACTAATTGGCTGGGAAAATTAACAGATGAAGACCTTTCAATCATTAATAACAGTATTACCCTATTAGAATTAGAGTCTTTCTTAGAGAAAAAATGTTTTCAATTAAGTGACGGACAATTACAACGTGTGCTTGTAGCAAGGGCCTTAATACAAGATACAGATGTAATTCTTCTTGATGAACCCACCACTCATTTAGATCTATATCACAAGGTTCAAATTTTAAAACTCCTTAAGTCTATTGCTCACGATACTAATAAAATCATACTATTTACCAGTCACGAAATTGAACTCGCCATTCAATTATGCGATAAGATGTTGATTTTAGATGGATTAGAAAATTTGTTTGATCAACCTTGTAAGCTAATAGCAAACAAAAGCTTTGACTCCCTCTTCCCTACTGATATGATTTCTTTTGATGCTAATACAGGTTCTTTCAAAATAAAGAAATAGGGATTATTCTAATTTTCTATAATTGATTGAGGTATGTTAATTAAAACAGATAAGCACTTTTAAAGTTTACTAATCAATCAAGTATCTTTACCAGATTACTTTTGTTAACTGATGAACGAAATCTATACATACCTAATTATTGCAATCCTTTGCCTTGCCATTGGATATTTTCTTGGCAATTATATTCAGCTTCTAAAAACGAAATCTCGTCAAAGTACTTTAGAGGAGCGCGAGCAACAAATGCATAATAACCTATCGGTATTTCAAGAGCGTTTAAAAGAGAGCGAAAAACATAAACTACATCTACAATCAGAAAAGGAACAACTCGGCAATCAAATTGTACGTTATCAGGCAGATTTAGAAAACTTACAACAAAAGAATAGAGAGCAAAAGGAGGAAGTAGAAAAACTACAAGAAAAGTTCACTAAAGAATTTGAGAATCTTGCAAATAAAATTCTTGAAGACAATAGTATAAAATTTACAGAGCGAAACGAAAAGAATATCAAAAACATTCTTACGCCATTAAATGAGAAAATTCTGCTTTTTGAGAAGAAGGTAGAAGAAAGTCAGAAAGAAAACATCAGTATACATTCTGCTTTAAAAGAACAGTTATTAAACCTTCAGACTCAAAATATAAAAATTACCCAAGAAGCTGAGAACTTAACAAAAGCTTTAAAAGGCGATAGTAAAATGCAAGGTAATTGGGGCGAATTAGTTCTTGAACGTGTATTAGAAAAATCTGGTTTAGAGAAAGACCGAGAGTATTCTGTACAACAAAGCTTTACCCGCGAAGATGGTAGTCGAGTATTACCCGATGTCATCATTAACCTACCCGACGGTAAGAAAATGGTGGTGGATTCTAAAGTATCCTTAACCGATTACGAACGCTTTGTTAATGCTGAAGATGAACTTAAAGATAAGTATCTAAAAGATCATATAAGTTCTCTTAGAAGACATGTAGACCAGCTATCTGCCAAGAAATACGAAGATTTGTATGAAATGGAAAGTCCAGATTTTGTACTTATGTTCGTTCCTATAGAACCTGCATTTGCGATTGCTATCAATCAAGACAATTCTTTATACAACAAAGCTTTTGAACAAAATATTATTATTGTTACTCCTTCCACACTTCTTGCTACCTTGCGCACCATTGATAGTATGTGGAATAATGAAAAGCAACAACGTAATGCGATTGAAATTGCGAGGCAAGCTGGTGCTCTTTATGATAAGTTCGAAGGCTTTGTAAGCGACCTTATGAAGGTGGGCAAAAAAATGGACGAAGCGAAAGGTGAATATCGTGGGGCAATGAACAAATTAGTAGATGGTCGTGGTAACATTATCACCAGCATTGAAAAATTGAAAAAAATGGGTGCAAAAGCTAAAAAATCAATTCCAGAATCGCTATTAAAACGCGCTATTGATGATGATGATGATTTTGAAGAAGAACCTAAATTAGAATTATAATAACCAACCATTAACTATATATTACTTAAACACATGAAAAAGATAGTCTCATTACTTTTATTAGGAGTTGTTGTCATTGGCGCACTCTATTATGCCTTTATTTATTTTGTCACTTTCAGCGAAGGTGTTCGCTCAGGAGAACTTATAAAAATTAGCCATAAAGGTGTTTTGGCAAAAACGTGGGAAGGTGAAATAAGTCAAGGAATTTCTGGTGCACAAATATTCTCATTTTCTGTACTAGATAAAGACAAAGAGGTTATTGAAAAACTACAGGAGTACCAAGGACAGTATGTAAAAGTTAGTTATGTAGAACGCTATACTACATATTTTTGGTTAGGTGATTCTAAATATTTCGTCACCAAGGTACAAGCAGAACAGTCACCTCATTTCAGAAACTAGATATTCACGTTTAAAAAAAGAATCAATGGAAAAGTTTAAAAGTGTAAGAGAGTCTAGAGTTTCAATAACAGAATTGATGCTTCCCTCCCATTCTAATTTTGGAGGTAAAGTACATGGTGGACATATATTAAATCTAATGGATCAAATTGCGTTTGCTTGTGCTTCAAAACATTCGCGGCAATATTGCGTAACTGCATCGGTTAACCGTGTAAATTTTTTAAACCCTATTGAGGTAGGTGAACTTCTTACATTAAAGGCAAGTATAAATTATACAGGTCGCACATCTATGGTAGTTGGCGTTAGAGTAGAATCTGAAAATATAACTACAGGTACTAAAAAGCACTGTAATTCATCATATTTTACAATGGTAGCTAAGGGAACAGATGGAAAAAATGTTCCCGTACCAGGACTTATTATTTCTGATGATCAAGGTATTAGAAGATTTGCACGAAGCAAATACCGCAAATTAGAAGCTCAAGAAAGAGACACTAAATTTGAATCTAAAACCTTTAATTCAGAAGACTATATTAAAGAATTGGAATCTGAAAATATTAAAATAGAGCTTAAGTAAGAAGCTTTGCTGCGGCTGCATCTAAAAACCAAACCAAATCTTTTGTTTTTGGTGCAACGTGGCTTGCCGGGTATACTAAATACCCTTCTTCCCTATCTATAATTATCTTAACCTTTTCTGCCTTGGTCTCTCCTGTTACCAAGAAAGCTACTGTTTTGGCATTATTTATAATTCTACCCGTTAGTGAAACTCGTCTTTGACCAGATTCTGGATGTATTGCTACTTCACAATTATCAGGTGAAAGCCATAAATCAATCTCATGAGGGAAAATAGATGCTGTATGGCCGTCATCGCCCATACCAAGAATAACTAAATCGAACTGAGGCAGCCCCAACTCTTTAGGCAATTCTTTGTCCAATAATTCGCCATAACGCTTTGCTTCCAACTTTGGATCAGCTTCACCTTTTATACGGTGAATATTTTCTTCTGGTATATCTACCTTAGAAATAAGATGTTCTACCGTCATTTTATAATTACTCTCCGCATCATCAGGTGCTACACATCTTTCATCACCCCAATACAAATGAATATTACTCCAATCCACATCACCAGCAAATTCCTCAGCCAGAACATCAAACACAATTTTAGGAGTACTACCACCAGACAAAGCTATGTGAAAGGCTTTCTGTTCTGTAGATTTTTCAATAAGATACTTAGAAAACTCTTCTGCTACCTTTGTTTTATTTTGATAAACTTTTACTTCCATCTTTACTTAAAACTTTAATTATTCCTTTTGCGACCTAGCAAATTACACAGTAGCCAGACTCATCTGCTAAATTCTCACTAGGGTTACGCCATTCTCCAACTCCTTCAATAAGCTCATTCGCATTTTCAGGACCCCAAACTCCGGCTGCATAACCGTACATTTTTACATCCTTTCCATTTTTCCAATACTCTAATATAGGATCTACAAATGCCCAAGCTGCTTCTACCTCATCTGCACGTGCATATAGAGTTGCATCACCTTGCATAGCATCTAGCAAAAGACGCTCATAAGCTTCCATCACATGAGTTTCAGTTAAACTTGAATAGTAGAAATCCATATTGGCACGTTCTACTTCAAAACCTTGACCAGGAACTTTTACTCCGAATTTTATTAAGATACCTTCATCTGGCTGAATACGAATAATCAATTTGTTATCCTTGTTACTTATACCAGATTCCTTAAAAATTTGATGATGTGGAGTTTTAAAATGTATAACCACCTCGGTAACTTTAGTTGGCATACGCTTTGCCGTTCTAACATAGAAAGGTACATCTGCCCAACGCCAGTTATCTACAAAGAACTTAATTGCAGCAAAGGTTTCTGTCGTTGAATTCTTATCGACACCTTCTTCTTCTCTATAGCCTTTTACTTGTTGTCCATCTATTTTAGAAGATACGTACTGTGCTCTAATAGTATTGTCATAAAGCGTCTTCTCATCAGTCATAATCTTAAGAGACTTCAAAGCTTTCAACTTTTCATTACGAATTTCCTCTGCATCCGCGCTTAAAGGCGGCTCCATTACAATTAAAGCTACAATCTGCAATAAATGACTTTGAAACATGTCTCTTAATGCACCAGACTTATCATAATAACCTCCTCTTTTTTCAACACCTACACTTTCAGCATTGGTAATTTCTACATGATGTATATAATTTCTATTCCAAAGTGGTTCAAAAATACTGTTGGCAAAACGCGTTACTAATAAATTCTGTACCGTTTCCTTTCCTAAATAATGATCTATTCTAAATATCTGACCTTCTTTAAAATAGGTATGTAATCCATCGTTTAATTCTTTCGCAGATTCTAGGCTATAGCCAAATGGTTTTTCAACAATAATTCTTCTCCAACCGGTAGTCTCTTTATTCAAACCCTGATCAGATAAATTCTTTGCAATCGGCTCATACAAACTTGGCGGTGTAGACAAATAGAACATATGATTACCATTGGTATCATATTTTTGATCTAAATCTGATATCCTTTTTTCTAAACGCTCATATGATGTGTCATAATCCGAACCTAAATCTTCGTAGAAAAGTTTATTAGCAAATTTTTGAATATAATCCTCGTCAAACTCTTCTCTTTCTTTTTCTAAATAAGGGCTCTCTAGAACTACCTTACTTCTAAATTGTAAATCGCCCAAATCACTTCTACTCACACCAAGAACCACAAAATTTTCAGGTAAGTCGTTACCTTTATATAAATTGAAAATTGCGGGTATTAATTTCCTTGCTGTTAAATCTCCAGATGCCCCAAAAATTACGAGCATTTGATTTTCTGTCTTTTTCATTATGGGTTGATATTCTTTATTATTCAAATATCTTAAAATCTAAGCCATTATTGGTCTTCTTTAAGACGGAATTTGGAATTAAAGTCAATATTTTAAATTATTTTTGGTTGACATTATGTTGCTAACTATATATAAGTAGAGTGTTGTAACATATTTGTGTATTTTAATTAAAAAACAATCAATTTATGTATGATTTTGGTTTAGTAGGTCTTGGTGTAATGGGACAGAATTTTATCCTTAATGTAGCTGATAACGGATTTTCTGCCTACGGATATGATTTAGATGAAGAAAAAGTAGAGGCTTTAAAGACTTTAGGAGGAGATTTAGACAAAGTAAGTGCTTCTAGCAATATTAAGACATTTGTAAAAAATTTAAAACAGCCGCGTAAGATAATGCTATTAGTACCTGCTGGTAAAATTGTAGATGCTGTTATAGAATCATTGTTACCACATATTGACAAAGGTGATATCATCATTGATGGTGGTAACTCTTTCTTTACAGATACGGACAGAAGAGAAGCTCAACTACAGGAAAGAGCAATTAACTTTTTTGGTGCAGGAGTTTCTGGTGGTGCAAAAGGTGCTCGTAAAGGCCCAAGTATTATGCCTGGTGGATCAAAATCTGCATACGAACATATTAAACCAATTTTTGAAGCGGTTTCCGCTAAATATAATGGAGAACCATGTGTTGCTTATTTAGGTCCAAAATCTGCTGGAAACTATGTAAAAATGGTACATAACGGTATAGAATACGGGTTAATGCAATTAACTTCTGAAATCTATGATGTACTAAAAAAAGGTGGTGATTACACAAACGATGAATTACATAGCACTTTTGCAAAATGGAATTCTGGTAGATTACAATCTTTCTTAGTTCAAATTACTTCTGAAATATTTGAGCAAGAAGATGACCTTACAAAGGGACGCTTAGTAGATCAAATTCTAGATAAAGCAAAACAAAAAGGTACTGGAAAATGGACAAGTCAAAATGCGATGGATTTAGGTATTCCTGTTCCATCAATAGATATTGCCGTAAGTATGCGTGAACTTTCTGCTTTAAAAGAGGAAAGAATTAAAGCCGATGCTCTTTATGATAGACCATCTGTTGCCCACATGGATAAAGAAAAATTGGAAGAGCTTACCGAAAAAGCATTATTCTTCTCTTTTATTATAACATATTCGCAAGGCTTGCATCAACTAGCAGATGCATCTAAAGAATACGGTTATGATTTAGACATTGCAGTAATTGCAAAAATATGGAGAGCAGGTTGTATTATACGCGCTGGTCTTTTAGCTGATATTACAGAAGCTTTTAAAACTGAACCTACTTTACCTAATCTTTTACTTTCTCCAAATTTCGTAAGTAAAATAAAAGAAACTGTTGGTGCAGCTAGAGAATTGGTTGCTTTTGGAGCACAAAACGGAATTCCGTTACCAGGTTTATCAAACTCGCTTACTTATTTTGATGCATATACCTCTAGTAAATTGCCGTTAAACTTAATTCAGGCGCAACGAGATTACTTTGGCTCTCATACTTATGAGCGTTTAGATCGTGAAGGTGTTTTCCATACAGAATGGGAAGATTAAAATTCAACAATTGATAAAATTAAAAACTGTTTTAAATAGTATTTGCCTTTCAGTGATGATTGTTACGACCATAGTGTCTTGCAAAGAAAAATCAACGGAAGAAATTCCTGTAGAAGTTCTTGATAATCATACATTAGATAGAAAGGCAAATGCTGTTTTTATAGATTCGCTCGTTAGACAGGTTTATGTACCCATCTATTCTGATATTTATAATCAAACAAGAGATTCTAGAACTTTGCTTACAGCTACATTAAGCATTAGAAATACAAGCTTAAAAGATAGTTTGTTCGTAAGTAAAATCGATTATTATAATACTGAAGGAGATTTGGTCAGGAGTTATATTGACTCCCCAATTTACCTTACTCCTATGGAATCTATTGATTACGTAATTGAACAGCAAGACACCTCTGGTGGTAGCGGCGCAAATTTTATGATAAATTGGTACTCAAAGAAACATTTGAACCCATTGTTTCAAGCTGTTATGGTTGGTGGATTGGGAGCGCAAGCCTTTTCATTTACTACTGAAGGAATTGAAGTTATCGAGTAATAACCTCTATGCAATACCCTTAAAGACTAAAAAGTCTTTAATTCACACCTTTTAATATGTATTCCATTTACGTTATTGAGTTGTCTAAAAAAGTGTTCACTGAGAATAGAAAATTCAGAGAAGCTAACCCGCAATTTAATGGTGTTCTCGAATGTCTATATGTAGGCATGACAAGTAAGACGCCAAAAGAACGATTTGAGCAACATAAAACTGGTGCATTAAGTAAAAAAGGACATAATCTGTCTTCAAAAATTGTTCATAAATATGGCATGTACTTACGTGGCAGTCTTTTCAATCATATTGACCCTATAAAGACAAGAGCAAAAGCCTTAAATATGGAAAAGCAATTGGCTCTTGAACTTAGACGTAAAAAATATGCGGTATGGTTTAATTGATATAATCTCTATTATTTATTTAGGAAGCGGAGTTACTGCATCTAACAGCTCATCTTCCATACCATAGTACTTCAAAGCAAAACCGAAAGCGATTACCGAAAGAATAATTCCCACTAGAAACACTGTATAGGTCCATCGTAATAATCGGTACTTCTCTTGCAAAACTTTACCTAGGTAATACAAATCCATACTTAAAGAATCATAAATAGATTCCTTGCTTTTAATGATTTCTCTTAGTTTGGATTTAAAGTCCTTTAATTCCAACGCATGGAAGTTTCCGAAAAATAAAAAGTTAGTATCTTTCTTCTCGATGTCGTTTTCTACAACCCCTGTATTATCAACTTTTGGACGCGTTGCCAACACGGACATTATCATTGATGCTATGCTAAACAGCACGAATATTACCGTTGGGTAAATTAAATAAGAATTTGATGGTGAATCTAATTTTGGTATTAGGTTGGCTAGTAATAGTGAAATAATAATAGCATTTACTGAGAGTAGAATATTTGCTTTAGTATCTGCAATATCACTTAATTTTATGTGGTTTCTAAGCTCTATACGATATAACGATTGGATTGCCCTTTGCGGACTCTCATCTTTCAATCTTGCCTTTAAAACCTCTTTCTTTTCTGTCTTCTCTGCCTTTTGTAATCTAGAAATCAAAGAAAGTATATTCTCCTCTTTTTTTTCTTGCCAATTCTCTTTAGCATAGTCGGTGTAAAATCGATGCTGAATACGAAGTTTTTCAACGTAGTTTAAACGCCATGTATCTAGATCGGGAACCGATTTATTAAAATTCTCTAATTCGAGACGAAGCAATTGTAGCATTTCCTCAAAATTCTCTGAGGCATAAAACCAACAACTAACATCCTTCAAAATAGCTTCCTCATCATTTTCTGGGCTTTCATCTTGCCAAGGACAACTTATTAAGCTTCGTATTTGATCGATATCTTTTTGATCAACTTTATTCTCTTGTAGAAAATTTGAAGCTAATTGAAGACTCCCATTAATATGATTTTCATAATCTTCCGCATAACCCGCATAAAGAAACCAAGTAGCGGTTAAAACTCTATTTGCATCAACTTGTTGATTACTATTTGCATCTAAAATCTTATTTACTTCCGTAATAGTCTTGTTAGCATACCCTTGGCTATGAAAAAGAAAATTCTTGTTCATTTGGTCTGCCAAAAGATTCTTAATATACTTTTCAACCTTATTTACTATAAGTTTATTCATAATTATAAGTTTGTTGGTTTGCAACGTCAATTAGATAAATAATAATAGACATCTATTTTTCAATTGACTTTTCTTGATTGACACAATTAAAACATGCCATTTGAGATTTAGTCAATTTTAAATTATCAGACCCTTTTAAATCTTCTGATAATTCTTCGGCTTTAACCAGTTCTTTTTTAAACCGAATTGCATAATCTAAAAGATTATCTCGCCTACTTTTAATCTTTGTTATTATTTCAATACCATCCAATTCGAAAATATTATTAGACCAAACGGTAAAAGATGACATAATAGCTTCGTCTGTTAATAATTCTTGTAACTGTCTAGCCTCTTCTTCAAATACCGATTGTGGGATATCTCTCATAAAATAAATATCAAATGGAGATATTAAACCTGGTAAGAAATCAATTTCTTTTTCAAAAGATTGTACTTCAGGAAGAAAAGCTTGATTAGATATTAAAATAGGCAATACCCCTTCTAAATTAAAGAATGCATTATCCCTATCGCACGGCAATGGAAATGCATTTATAGAATCCCCAATATTTTCAATTGCCCACCCCCACTGTTTTGCATGACGATCCCAATCTCCAATAAGCAAATCGAACAGCCTTGCTCTAACTAATGATTTTTCATCTATGGTGACTTTATTTGGGTATTTTATTTTTAGTTCTTGTAGATTATCTGTGTCTATAAGGGAATCTATATTTACCTTTTTCAACCACTTCGCATTACCTTCTGTTTCATATTCCAGTTGAAATAACCGATTACCAAATTTTTCATTATAACTTACAAGTTCTACTTGTTTTGGCAGAAATACCAATTGAGGTTCTGTATTAAATATTTCAGCCTTTTTAGATAACTGAGCAACCACTAGAGCTGCATAAGGATGTTGTGCAGAAATACCGTCGACTACTATATTTTCAATACCAAATGTTTCGGCTATTTCAGGTATCAAAGGCGAAGGGTCTTTTGATACACTTCTCAAGGTCATTAATGTTCCATCATCCCGCTTTAACTTTAAAGAATGAGTTTGCTGACCGCCACCTTCTTCTAAGATTTTCACATGTCCTTCTAAATCATCTAAGTACAGAATTGGCACTTTTACCGGAGTAGCCCAAGCTTTTCTATATTGCGCGCCCTGCATAACATTTTTAATATTATTTGCTTCATATAATGTACTTGCCGCGACCAGTACAGAATCATAGTTTTTAAAATCTATATCATCCACATCAGAAAATCCTAAAATCTCACAAGTATCGAAAGTTTTATTGGTACTGTATAAAGACCAGTATGCCATTGCGATGAAAATCAGCATTATTAAACTTAATATGAAAATTATTTTTTTCAATTCCTTTTTTTTTAAATCTATTACTAAACAAGAATAGCCATAAAAGGAGCGTAAGAATTACCTAATAAAATTAATTTTTAACCTAAAAGGCAATGAACTAAACAAGTGACAACTACATCTGCCATAATACCACATGCATCAATATTATGTTAAAATTCTACTGATTTGTCATTTTAAAATGATTAAATTTAATGGTCAAGCAATTACTTTATTTTAAAATATCTTTTATGAACGGATTAATAATGGATTACCCACTAACCACTAACACCATATTGAATTATGCAAAAAGTGCTTTTCCAGATAAGAAGTTAATCTCGTATTTACCCGATGGCAGTAGACATGAATATACTTATGGTCAACTTCATAAACGCTGTTGCCAACTCGCAAATGCGCTAAAAAATAAGCTAGGCATTACCAAAGGTGACATGGTAGGCACCTTTGCTTGGAATCATTATCAACATGTTGAATTATACTACGGTATACCAGGAATAGGTGCAATTTGCCACACGATAAATATTAGGTTATCATCTCAGCAAACGGAATTCATCATCAATCATTCTGAAGATAAAGTGATTTTTGTTGATGCAACATTGGTTCCTTTATTAGAAAAAATTGCACCTAAACTAGAGACTGTAGAAAAATATATTATAATAAATGCCCCCAAAGGATTTACCACTACTCTCCCCAACACCATTCACTACGAAGATTTAATAGGGGAGCAATTAGAAACAATAGATTGGCCGGCAATAAATGAGAATGATGCCAGTGGTATGTGCTACACCAGCGGTACGACAGGTATGCCTAAAGGAGTTTTATATTCCCATAGGTCAACTTATTTACACGCCATGACGATACTATCACCTAATGCTGGTAACTACAATAACAATGATATTATTTTATTGATAGTTCCACAGTTTCATGTTATGGCTTGGGGCTTCCCTTATATGTGTTTATTATCTGGATCAGACATGGTAATGCCCTCACTGCATTTACGACCCGATGCAATTATTAGAATTCTAGAAAGTGAGCATATTAATAAGGCAAATGGTGTACCATCAATTTGGAGAGGAGTTTATGAAGAAATGAAGAAGAACCCTCCAAAGAATAAATTAGCCTTAGAGGAGTATTTAGTAGGAGGTTCAGCTCTGTCTGCCAGTCTTATCGAAAATTTTGAAAAGGATTTTGGCATTAGAGGTGTTCAAGCTTGGGGCATGACAGAAACTTCACCCCTTGGTACAGCTAGTAGATTACAAAAAAAACACAAAAGCCTAAGCGAAAAAGAACAAATAAAAATACGAGCAAAACAAGGAATTGAATTTCCAGGTATAGAAATGCGCATAATTGGTGATGACGGTAAAATAGCGCCAAGAGATGGTAAAACCATGGGAGAACTACAAGTAAAGGGCGCCTGGGTTATTAAGTCTTATTTTAAGACTAATAGTCGAGATAATTTCACTAAAGACGGCTGGTTTAGAACTGGAGATGTAAGCACAATAGGCGCTGATGGTTATATGGAGATTACAGACCGAACCAAAGATTTAATTAAAAGTGGCGGAGAATGGATTTCTAGCGTAGCTTTAGAATTGGCACTAATGTCACATTCCAAAATCAAAGAAGCCGCTGTAATTGCCATACCTGATAAAAAATGGTCTGAAAGACCGTTGGCTACATTAGTACTAGTGGATGAAAATGACCCTGTATCAATAGAAGAATTGAAAGAGTTTTTAGCCAAGGATTTTGCCAATTATCAAATTCCCGATAATTACATAACTATAGACCAGGTACCAAAAACAAGTGTTGGCAAGTTTGACAAGAAAGAAATTAGAAGATTATATGCAGAAGGAAAACTCTAATTTATTTTAAGTTTCCCTTCCACCTATAAAGTTAGTCTTAAAATAAGACTACTTACTTAAATACATTTTACGTCTAGCGTATAAGTTGTAAAATTCATCATCTTTAAGGCTGTCAATGAAAAGAATGCTTTCTCCTGTACTCTTCATTTCGGGACCTAAGTTTTTATTTACATTAGGGAACTTATTAAAAGAAAATACTGGTTGTTTTATTGCAAAACCTTCTAATTGAGGGTTGAAGTTGAAATCTTTCACCTTCTTCTCTCCTAACATAACTTTCGTTGCGTAGTTAACATATGGCTCTTTATAAGCTTTCGCTATGAAAGGTACCGTACGTGATGCTCTAGGGTTTGCTTCAATAATATATACCACTTCATCCTTTATAGCGAACTGAATATTGATTAAACCTACAGTATTCAATGCAAGTGCAATTTGCTTAGTATGATCCTTAATCTGCTGCATTACCAATTCCCCAAGATTAAATGGTGGTAACGTAGCATTAGAATCGCCTGAATGAATTCCACAAGGCTCAATATGTTCCATTATTCCAATAATATAAACATCCTCACCATCACATATAGCATCTGCTTCAGCTTCTATAGCTCCATCCAAGTAATGATCTAGCAATAACTTGTTATTCGGAATCTTTCTAAGAAGATCTACAACATGCTCTTCTAGCTCTTCCTTATTTATAACAATCTTCATACCCTGACCTCCTAATACATAAGACGGCCTAACTAGTAACGGAAAGTCCAACTTATCAGAAAGAGCTAAAGCTTCTTCAGCAGTCTCTGCTACTCCAAATTCTGGGAATGGAATATTGTTTTCTTGTAAAAGCTTCGAAAAACTACCTCTATCCTCTGCTAAATCTAAAGACTCAAAACTTGTACCTATAATCTTAATACCATATTTAGATAGTTTTTCCGCTAACTTAAGTGCCGTTTGTCCTCCTAATTGAACAATTACACCTTCTGGTTTTTCATGGCGAATTATATCATAAATATGCTCCCAAAAGACAGGTTCAAAATACAATTTATCAGCAGTATCAAAATCCGTTGAAACTGTTTCTGGATTACAATTGATCATAATAGTTTCATATCCGCATTCAGCAGCGGCTAATACTCCGTGAACACAACAATAATCAAACTCTATACCCTGACCAATTCTGTTTGGACCAGATCCTAAAACAACAATTTTTTTCTTATCAGAAACTATACTGTCGTTTTCTACATAACGAGTGCCATCAGGTTTCTCAATTTCCTCCTCAAAAGTTGAATAATAATAAGGTGTCAACGCTTTAAACTCAGCAGCACAGGTATCTACCAACTTATAGACTCTGTTTACATTAAGCTCTGTACGTTTGTTATACACCTCACTCTCATAACAATCTAGCATATGTGCTATTTGTCTATCTGCAAAGCCCTTCTGCTTAGCTTCTAACAATAAATCTTTTGAAAGCGTGGCTATTGTAAACTTTGTAATCTCTTTTTCTAAAGCGTATAGTTCTTCATATTGTTTTAAGAACCACATATCTATTTTTGTAATTTCATGAATACGACTCAACGGAATACCCATTTGAATTGCATCATAAATTACAAATACACGATCCCAACTTGGTATAGTTAATTTACTTATAATTTGCTCATAGTCTTTATACCCTTTACCATCTGCACCTAGTCCATTTCTTTTAATTTCTAAAGACTGTGTGGCTTTATGCAATGCCTCTTGAAAAGATCTCCCAATCCCCATTACCTCTCCCACAGATTTCATCTGTAAACCAAGCGTACGATCAGAACCTTCAAATTTATCAAAGTTCCAACGTGGTATTTTTACGATTACATAATCTAATGTTGGTTCAAATAAAGCTGAAGTAGATTTTGTTATCTGATTATCCAACTCATCTAATGAATAACCAATTGCCAATTTAGTAGCGATTTTAGCAATAGGATACCCAGTAGCTTTTGATGCCAATGCAGATGACCGTGATACACGTGGGTTAATCTCAATAGCTATAATATCTTCTTTCTCATCTGGACTCACTGCAAACTGCACGTTACATCCTCCTTCAAAATCACCGATACTACGCATCATATGTATCGCCATATCTCTCATTTTCTGAAAAGTACGGTCAGATAATGTCATTGCTGGTGCTACCGTAATAGAATCACCAGTATGAATACCCATTGGGTCCATATTTTCAATGGTACAGATAATTACAACGTTATCATTCTTATCTCGAAGTAATTCTAACTCATATTCCTTCCATCCAATTAAAGCTTTATCGATCATTACTTCATGAATTGGAGAAATCTCCAATCCGTAACTTAACAATTCATCAAAATCTTCTGGCTTATATACTATAGACGCTCCAGCTCCACCAAGTGTATATGATGCTCGTATAACCAATGGGAAACCGAATTCTTGAGCTATTTCTTTTCCTTTCAAGAAAGAAGTTGCTGTAGCTTGGGGTGCCATTCCTATACCAATTTTAAGCATTAACTCCCTAAACAGTTCTCTATCTTCAGTAATATTAATAGCATCAATATCGACCCCAATAAGCTCAACACCAAAATCTTCCCAAATTCCTTTCTTATCAGCCTCAATACATAAATTCAATGCTGTTTGACCACCCATTGTTGGCAAAACCGCATCTATCTGTGGATGAGCTTTTAATATTTCTACAATAGATTTTGTAGTTAAAGGTTTCAAATAAACATGATCCGCCATTGTTGGATCAGTCATTATTGTCGCTGGGTTACTATTAATTAAGATAGTTTCAATACCATCTTCACGTAAAGAACGTAAAGACTGACTACCTGCATAATCAAATTCACAAGCTTGACCGATTACAATAGGACCTGATCCTATTAATAAAATTGAGTTTAAATCTTTTCTTTTAGGCATTTTTGAATTGAGTATTTTGGGAATTGGACAAAAAAAAGGTGCTACTTTTAAAAAAGTAACACCTAAATATTTTAAAAACTATACAATCATTATTTTTTATGTCTTGTTTCAGAGGAAACAGTCAATTTCTTTCTTCCTTTTGCTCTTCTTCTAGCAAGAACCTTTCTACCGTTTACGGAAGCCATACGCTCACGAAAACCATGTTTGTTCTTTCTTTTTCTCTTTGACGGCTGATATGTTCTTTTTTGTCCGGGCATGTCTTAAACCTTTTCTATTATTTTGATATTTTACAGAATCCTCTGTGAAACTGGGCGCAAATATACAAAGAGTTTTTTCTTTGACAAGCGATATGAAAAAAAAATTTTTTATTAATCCGTACGTCTGAAAACCTAGCTTTTAACTAATTTTGTCAGAATTAAAACTAAACACTGTATTAGCTTATTTTATTAGGGCTCCTATTTACTCTAAGCTTTTCTCATCAGATAAAAAATCTACATTATATGTTCAATAAAAATTTAAAATTGGTTATTGCAGGATTAATAATTGCTTTTGCAATCTATCAATTTATAGAAGGTAACATTGGAAATGGTATCTCTCTTATACTTTTATCTACGATTTTCATCTTTTTATATTTTAGAAATGAAATTATTCTTTTGGCATTTTTAAGAATGCGAAAACAAGATTTAACCGGTACAAAGAACTGGTTAGATAAAATTAAAAATCCAGAAGCGGCATTAACAGTAAAGCAACAAGGCTACTATAATTACCTACACGGTATTATCTTTTCTCAAACAAATTTAACCCAAGCAGAGAAATACTTTAAAAAGGCATTAAAACTTGGTCTTACCATGGACTATGATGTAGCCATGGCAAAATTAAGCCTTGCAGGTATCTCTATGCAGAAACGTCGTAAAAGAGAAGCTACCATGCTTCTAAATGAAGCTAAGAAATTAGATAAAAACAATATGTTGACGGATCAAATAAAGATGATGCAACAACAGATGAAAAAAATCTAAAACTATTTCGATTCTCGGTAATACCCTTTATTTGGAATTTCTACTGTATATTTTTTACGAGAGCTATTATTTAAATGTGGCTCTCTTAACCAAGGATTGTGACGTTTTAATATTTTGTAATTGATTTCATATTTCTGTGCAAAATCTGCAAAATCACTAACAGGTTGATTCACCTCTACCGTAAACGTAGGTACAGCTTCATACATATCTTCTTTATCAATATGAAAACCATACTTTTCTGGGTTAGCTAGAATCTCTTTAATAGCCATAATTCTAAAAACGTATCTTCCTGTTTCACTACCAAGTAACAAATCCCAATAGTTATCAACTTGCTGAATACCCATATACTTGTTTATAGCACCAGGACCTGCATTATAAGCTGCAGCCGTTAACGCCCAACTACCATATTTACTTTTCCATTTATTCAAATACTCACAAGCAACCTCTGTAGATTTTTCTAAGTGATAACGTTCATCAACATTTGAATTCACTTCAAGACCGTACTCCCTACCCGTTTCTCGCATAATTTGCCAAAAGCCAGTAGCACCTGCAGGAGAAACTACATTTGTTAATCCACTTTCCGCAACTGCCAAATATTTAAAATCATCAGGAATACCATTTTTAGCCAATATTGGTTCTATTATCGGGAAAAACTTATTTGCCCTTTTCATCAACAATAAAGCGTTCGATTGCCAATACGTATTTACCAAGAACTCACGATCAATACGTTCCATAATTTCAGGGTCTTCTTGAGGTACGATTTCACCAGCAAAATTTAAATTCTCTGGGATATCTATAGAAGAAATTTTATACGATTTAGCAACGTTTTTCTGAACACTATCGTTAACGACAATTTTATCGTTTACCACAACAGCATCAGAACTTTGTACCGCAAATATTAATGTGCCCGCAACAAATACCACACCTAATAACATTAATATATTCTTAATAGTTTTCATCAATTTTATATTTTAAATTATTTGAACCAATTCTTTAGTCAACCAAAGGTATATATAGAACTTTCTTATTCCAAAATAATTGTTGGCAAGTTCTCGTTAAACCACTTAGCTCTATGAATTATCATTGTATGAGTTCCATTGATTACATGAATACAATTATCTATATACGCTATAGGAAAAACAGTATCCTTTTCCCCATGTATGTGCACCAAATTCTCACATAGCACATCTTGATCCCAATTAACCAGTTCATTAATACACCAGTCTATATACCCTTTATCCCTAATTGATAAATATTTCTCATATAAAGAAAGCCTTTTGGTTACACTTTCACCAAAAGCATATTTAGCCAACAATTCTACATTATTTACCAAACCAGTTGGAAGCAGTTTATGAATGCTAGTATACCTAGCAAACAACATACGCTTTGGCAATTCTTGTTTTGTTTTTACACTAGAAACGATAACAACCTTTTTAACCTTTATAAACTTTGACATCTCTTGAACTAGAAGCCCACCAAGTGAGACACCCAAAAGCACACTATTTTCATGCTTAATTCTTACACACATATTTTTAGCATAATCACTAAAGGAAATACCTTTTACAGGAACACTCCATTCTAAAAAATGTAGTTCAAATCTTTCTTTCGGTAATTTTATATACTCAAAAATAGCAGGGCTCGCCGCCATTCCAGGCATACAATACACATGAATTCTATTATCAATCATAGTCATGAAACGTAGTAAAAGCTAGGAAATTAGGGATTTTTTAACTACTTTTGGTAAAGAATGCGAAAATCACTTAGCAATATTAAACAATATTATTTATAGCATTTTAATCATGACAAATTACGATATGAGAACATCGTAATTTTTTTGTCTAGTAGCAACACTAAAATAATCTATATGAACGATGTTATTATTAAAGACAATTCTTTTCTACGCCAATTTGAGACCACAGTTGATGGACATCTAGCAAGAATAGAATACTCTTCTCAAGAACGTAAAGTGTTCCTAACAAAATTAGTAGTTCCTGAAGAAATTACGGATGAAAATTTTAGAGAAAACTTCATCAAAGCCGTTCTAAGTATAATTCAAGAAAGAAACCTTAGAGTTGTTCCAACAAGTCCTCACATAGCAGGATTCTTAAGAAAAAACCGACTACAGTACAAAGAAATGCTACCTATTGGCATTCGTATCTAAAAAATTAAAAAGCCTTTCAAATGAAAGGCTTTTTTTATACTTCTATTTCTAAATTTACAAAGCTAAATCGCACCAAGCCATCCTTATCAATTTCGGTCAACTTCACCGAATGCAGCGTATTCACTAAATCTGGATTCCATGGCGATTTTACTTTTACATAATTCTCAGTAAACCCGTGAATATATCCTTCTTTATTTTCACCTTCAAATAACACTGTAAGCTCAGTCCCTATTTGACTTTCATAAAAGGCACGTCTTTTCTTTACCGATAAGCCACGTAGCATTTTACTTCTTTTATTACGAACCTTACTAGGTACCACACCATCCATTGAAGCCGCCGGTGTATTATCCCTTTCTGAGTATGTAAAAACATGTAGATAAGAAATATCTAAATCGTTCAAAAAATGATAGGTCTCTAAAAAATGTTCTTCGGTCTCGCCAGGGAACCCTACTATAACATCTACACCTATACAGCAATTAGGCATTACTTCTCTAATCTTATGAACTCGCTCCGTATAAAGATTCGTCATGTAACGACGCTTCATTAATTTAAGCAGGTCATCACTACCACTCTGTAATGGAATATGAAAATGAGGTACAAAAATTTTGCTTTGGGAAACAAATTCAATTGTCTCGTTTTTCAATAGATTAGGCTCAATTGAAGAAATTCGCAAACGATGAATACCTTCTACATCATCTAAAGCTTTTACAAGATCTAAAAAAGTATGTTCATGTTTCTTATTACCAAACTCTCCTTTTCCATAATCACCAATATTGACTCCGGTTAAAACAATTTCCTTTATCCCTTGCTCCGATATATCCGCAGCATTCTTTAAAACATTATCTAAAGTATCACTACGTGAGATGCCACGCGCCAAAGGAATAGTACAATAGGTACATTTATAATCACAACCATCTTGCACCTTTAAAAATGCCCTGGTTCTATCTCCAATTGCGTAACTACCTACATAAAAATCTGCATCGGCAATTTCACATGAATGTATTTTACCGTAATCATTTTTTGTAAGATCGTTTATATAATCTGTAATCTTAAATTTTTCCGTAGCTCCTAAAACTAAATCAACGCCATCAACATCCGCCAATTCTTCCGGTTTTAATTGTGCATAACAACCAACCGCAGCAACAAATGCATCAGGATTAATTTTCTGAGCCTTCTTTACTATAGTTTTAAATTTCTTATCTGCATTATCCGTAACGGAACATGTATTTATCACATACATATCTGCTTTCTCCGAAAAATCTACCCTTTCAAAACCTTCATCTACAAAATTACGGGCTATGGTAGAAGTTTCCGAAAAGTTCAACTTACATCCTAAAGTGTAAAAAGCCACTTTCTTCTTCATCTAATAATCTCTTTGAGAGTGTAAAAATACTTAAACTTAATCAAGCTAAAAAAGCTTAACTAACTGTATTACAGATTTAAATACTTAATACTTTCTCCATTTTTTAGTTATTTCAAATACATGGGTTAGAATATCTGCTTCAACATCATCAAACTCCACGCCTCTTCTAGCCATCATTACTTTAGCTGCATCAAATGCTTTTGCAGGTTGGTACGCCGTAAACCCAGATGCACCACCCCAACTAAAACTTGGAACAAAATTTCTAGGAAAACCAGGAACATAAATATTGGAGTTTACCCCAATTACAGTACCTGTATTAAACATCGTATTAATTGCTGTTTTACTATGATCGCCCATCATTAATCCACAAAATTGCAAACCAGTTTGCTCAAAGCGTTCGGTAGCATAGTCCCACAAACGGACTTTTGCATAATTATTCTTAAGGTTCGAGTTGTTTGAATCCGCACCTATATTACACCATTCACCTAACACGGCATTTCCCAAATAACCTTCATGACCTTTACTTGAGTATCCAAAGATTACAGAATTGCTTATTTCACCGCAAACCTTACTATGAGGACCTATGGTAGTTGCTCCATAAAGCTTTCCTCCCATTTTTACAACAGCATTATGACATAACGCCAAACCACCACGAATTAAACTACCCTCCCATATTTCAGAGTTTTTTCCTAAATAAATAGGACCGTCCGTAGCGTTTAGAATACTAAATTCAACCTTAGCTCCTTCTTCAAGAAATATACGTTCTGGATGTATTAGATGATTTGTACTTGATATTGGCTGACTCTTTCTGCCTTTTGTTATAAAATCGAAATCTGACTGTAAAATAGTTGCGTTTTTATCGAAAATGTCCCAAGTATTATTGATGTGGACTAAATCGCCCTTGAACTCAATTTTATCAAAACCAACTAATTCATCTGAACTTTTTGAAGCATTAGAAGAATACGCAATGACCAAATCACCCGAAACCAATGCTTCGCCTGAATGCAAAGCATTAACAGCTTTCAACAAATCATTTGACGGCAATATTGATGCGTCAATGAATATATTAGAATCTACTAAATTAACTGGATATTTTATGCTTAAATATTCTTCGGTCAAAGAAGAAACAGAAACTTTTAAATAAGCTTCCCAACGCTCCTTTAAGGTCATAATACCTACACGAATTTCAGAAACTGGTCGCGTAAAAGTAAAAGGTAATAGATGATCTCTACGAGGACCATCAAAAAGAATAAAGTTCATGCTAGATGATTTTTTTCAAAATTAACAAATATCCCTAGAGCATCTATATATAATGGATAACTTCCTATATTTAAAAGTTAAGCGAAAAAGAAACGCCTTCGAAAATTTCGAAGGCGCTATATTTAATAAAGAAATAAAAGTACTATTCTTCTTCTTTTGTTTCTTCTTTTGTTTCTTCTGTTTTCTCTTCTTTTGAAAATTTCTTGTATTTGTTCTTGAACTTGTCGATACGACCAGCTGTATCCAAGAATTTTGCTTTACCAGTGTAAAAAGGGTGAGAAGTTCTTGAAATCTCCAATTTTACTAATGGATACTCAACACCTTCAACCTCTAAAGTTTCTTTAGTGTCAGCTGTTGATTTAGTTAAAAATACTTCTTCGTTAGACATGTCCTTAAAGGCCACTATCCTATAATTTTCTGGGTGTAAATCTTTTTTCATTATAAAAACTTTAACGCACCCATTCCGACGGGCACTCATTTTAAGGCTGCAAAAATAGTAAAATTATATAAACATGCAATTAGAATATTAAAAAAAGATTAAAAATATATTTCCTCACTTTTGTAACATTACATTACAACCGAACACTAATAAACAAATCAACCTAATACTTAATAAAAATCATGGAAGAAAATCAACCTCAAACAGGGAAATTTGCAAGAACTTATGGCTTACTTACAGGTCTTGTGGGTGTTGTATTTGCAGTTATGCTTTTTGTAACGAACATGCATTACGAACAAGTTACTTCAGTACAAATTATCCAAATATTAATATTAGCTGCCGGAATTGTGCTCGCAATAATTCAATTTAAAAAAGCAGGTGGCGGGTTATTGAGCATTTCAGAAGCTCTTAAAGTCGGAGCTGGTGTAGCATTAGTAGCTGGTATAATTGGTCTATTATGGTTTTTCATACAATCTAATTTTATAGAACCTGACTATTTAGATAAAGTATATGAAATAGGAAAAATAAAAGCGATGAAAGACAATCCTAGTCTTACCGAAGAGCAAATAGACCAAGGTATAGAAATGCAAAAAGGTTTAGCTTGGGTTATGTATCCAGTTGGCTTAATAATTAACGTTCTTATTGCCTTAGTTATTAGTTTAATTGCTGGCCTAATCCTTAAAAAAGAAGAAGCTGCTTATTAATGCTAAGTAATTGTAGTATTTTTGGAGACAATACCAGAAGTCGCGCATGCAATTATCTATAGTAATTCCGTTACTTAACGAAGAAGAATCACTTAAAGAACTTCATGATTGGATTGTATCCGTAATGCAATCCAATCATTATTCTTATGAAATACTATTTGTTGATGACGGTAGCACAGATAGCTCTTGGGAAATTATTACGGATCTATCTAAGAAGAACCCTGCCGTAAAAGGAATTCATTTTTCACGCAACTTTGGAAAATCACAGGCACTTCACGCAGGTTTTAAAGCTGTAAGTGGTGATGTCATTATTACAATGGATGCCGACCTTCAAGATAATCCAGAAGAAATACCTGGGTTATATAATATGATAACCAATGAAGATTATGAATTGGTATCTGGCTGGAAAAAGAAACGCTACGATTCTATCATCTTCAAAAACGCGCCTTCAAAATTATTTAATTGGGCAGCACGAAAAACTTCAGGTGTTCGATTGCACGATTTTAATTGTGGATTAAAGGCTTACGCAAAAGATGTTGTAAAAAACATTGAAGTTTCTGGCGAAATGCACCGATACATTCCTGTCCTAGCTAAAAATGCAGGCTTTTCTAAAATTGGAGAAAGAGTTGTAAAACATCAAGCTCGTAAATACGGTAAAACAAAATTCGGAATGGAACGTTTCTTAAATGGCTTTCTAGATTTACTAACCATTTGGTTTGTATCTAGATTCGGTAAACGCCCTATGCACTTATTTGGCGCATTAGGTGTTTTAATGTTCTTAATCGGATTCGGATTTGCTATCTATTTAGGTATAGATAAATTATTCATAAACAAGTTTGGAAGATTAATTACAGACCGACCGCAATTTTATATTTCCCTGATAGCCATGGTTATAGGAACACAGTTATTCTTAGCAGGGTTTCTTGGCGAAATATTAATACGTTCTAAGAAGGAAGAAAAAAGATATATTGTTTCTGAAGAAATAAATACGACTCTTTTAGAATAGTAAAATTCTCACTAACTTAATTGCACATAAAACTATAAACCAATGGATAACATCCTAGAAATTGCAAAAAGCTGGCTTACCGATTTTTTTGACCCAGCTGTTAAAAAAGAAATTGAACATCTTATCGCTAATGATAAAGAAGAACTGAACGACCGTTTTTACAAAAACATGGAGTTCGGTACAGGTGGTATGAGAGGTGTTATGGGTGTTGGCACCAACCGTATTAATAAATACACATTAGGCAAAAGCACGCAAGGTCTAAGTAACTACTTGAATGAAGTATACAAGGATGAAGAAATTAAAGTAGTTATAGCTTTTGATTGTCGCCACAATAGTGATACACTAGCAAGAACTGTTGCCGAAGTATTTTCTGCCAATAATATTAAAGTATACCTTTTCTCTGATTTACGTACTACGCCAGAGCTTTCTTTTGCGGTAAGACACTTAAACTGTCACGCAGGTATTGTTTTAACTGCTTCCCATAACCCTCCAGAATATAATGGGTATAAAGTGTATTGGACCGATGGCGGACAAATTGTACCACCACAAGACGGTAAAATTATAGCCGAAATTAACTCACTTAATATTGAGGATATAAAGTTTAAAGCGAATGAAAACCTTATACAAGTAATTGATAAAGAGGTTGACGAAGCTTTTATAGCACAGTCTGTGGAGGCTGGTAATTTCAATGCTGCCGGTAAAGACGATTTTAAAATTGTTTTTACTTCGCTTCACGGAACTTCAATTACCGCTATACCAGAAGTTCTTAAACGTGGTGGGTATGAAAACGTAACTATTATTGAGGAGCAGGCAAAACCTGACGGCAATTTCCCAACGGTAAAATCTCCTAACCCAGAAGAACCAGAAGCACTTTCAATGGCTGTCAAAAAAGCTGAAGAAATTGGTGCAGACATGGTTGTAGGTACTGATCCAGATAGTGATCGCTTAGGAATAGCTGTTCGTAATCTTGAAGGTGAGATGGAAATTGTTAATGGAAACCAAGCTATGGTTTTAATGACAAAATTCCTTTTAGAAAAGAGAAAAGAAAAAGGTTTTAAAGGAAATGAATTTATTGCCACAACTATAGTTTCGACCCCAATGATGGAGGCTATGGCCAAAGCATACGGAGTAGAGTTCAAAACATCACTTACTGGTTTTAAATGGATTGGAAAAATGATTAAAGATTTTCCACAATCAGATTTTATTGGTGGTGGCGAAGAAAGTTTTGGTTACATGGTAGGCGATTTTGTTCGCGATAAAGATGCGGTTACCTCTACCCTATTGGCATGTGAAATTGCTAGTCAGGCCAAAGCTAATGGCAGTTCTTTTTACAAAGACTTAATTCAATGTTATGTTGATTATGGCTTCTATAAAGAACATTTAGTTTCTATTACCAAAAAAGGTATTAGCGGCGCAGAGGAGATTAAGCAAATGCTGAAAGACTTTAAAGAAAACCCGGTAGAATCAGTAGCTGGTTCTAAAGTAAAATGGATTGAAGACTATAATACTTCAATTGCCAAAAATGTATTAACGGGTGAAGAAAAGGTTATCGACATTCCAAAATCTAACGTGCTTATTTACGAAACCGAAGACGGTACTAGAATAGCAGCTAGACCAAGTGGAACAGAACCAAAGGTGAAGTTTTACATTAGCACAAATACGAAATTAGAAAAAACTGAAGATTATAAAAAAGTAGCAGCGGAACTTGACAATAAAGTCAAGAGTATTCTTGCTGAGCTTAATTTAGCTTAATGAATTATTTCAAAAAGATTCTTCGCTTTGCGAAACCTTATAAGATATATGCCGTTTTAAACATTATATCTAACATCTTTTATGCACTGTTTTCAACATTGGCGATGATTTCATTATTTCCAATGTTGACCGTTCTTTTTAATAAAACTGAACCACTTTATGTAAAACCAGTCTGGACAGGAATCACTAAAGCAGAGGACTACGTTACCGACTCTTTGAACTTTTTCGTTACAGAACGAAGCCAAAATAGCGACCCAGGCGAAGTATTAATGCTCATGGTAGGACTAATTATAACCATGTTCCTTTTAAAGAACATATTTAATTACCTAGCCATGTACTTCATTACATTTTTGCGAAATGGTGTTCTTAAAGATTTACGAAATGAATTATATGATAAAACGGTAGAATTACCAATATCCTATTATTCTGAAAAAAGAAAAGGCGATACTATTGCCCGTATAACTTCAGATGTATTAGAAATTCAACATTCATTTTTATCTATTCTAGAACTTATTGTAAGAGAACCGTTAACTATAATCTTTACGATTATAGCTATGCTTGCCATAAGCCCCAAACTAACCTTGTTTGTATTTTTATTTCTTCCGCTCTCAGGGTTTTTAATTTCATTGATTGGTAAGTCTTTGAAAAGAAAATCTGATAAGGTTCAAAAAGAACAAGGGTATTTCTTATCAATTTTAGAAGAAACTTTAGGAGGATTAAGAGTCATTAAAGCTTTTAATGCAGAATCCGTATTTGCTAAGAAATTTCAATCTTCTACTAAAAGATTCTTCAACTTCTCTAATAGCTTACTTAACAGACAAAATCTAGCTTCACCTACTAGTGAATTCTTTGGTATTGCAGCTATTGGCGTTATTCTATGGTACGGCGGACAAATGGTTCTTGTAGAAAAAACACTAGAGCCAGGACTGTTCATTACCTACATGACCCTTTCTTATCAAATATTAACTCCCGCGAAAGCAATTAGCAAAGCATCATATAGCGTTAAAAAAGGTAACGCAGCGGCAGAGCGTGTATTAGAAATCTTAGACACTAAAAATCCTATTTCAGAAATTGATAATCCAATTCATCAAAAAATATTTAATAACGCCGTAAACATCAACAATATTTCTTTTAAGTATGAAGATGAGTACGTCCTAAAAAACTTCAACCTAACGGTTGAAAAGGGCAAAACTGTTGCTCTAGTAGGGCAATCTGGTAGTGGAAAAAGTACCATTGCTAATCTTGTCACTAGATTTTACGATGTTAACGAAGGTGATATTAGTATTGACGGAAACAACATTAAAAACCTTAGTAAAAAATCGCTTCGTGGTTTATTAGGGTTAGTAACTCAAGACTCTATTCTATTTAATGATACTGTTAAAAATAATATTGGCTTAGGTAAAGAAAATGCAACGGACGAAGAAATTATTGCTGCTGCAAAAATCGCAAATGCACATGATTTTATAATGGATTTACCTAAAGGATACGATACTAACATTGGTGATAGTGGTAATAAATTAAGCGGCGGACAGAAACAGCGCTTGTCAATTTCAAGAGCTGTATTAAAGAATCCTCCTATAATGATATTAGATGAAGCAACTTCTGCATTGGACACTGAAAGCGAACGATTAGTACAAGATGCTCTTGAAAAGATGATGAAAAATAGAACTTCTATCGTTATAGCACATCGCCTTTCTACTATTCAAAATGCTGATACCATTGTAGTATTACTAAAAGGAGAGATTGTAGAACAAGGAACACATGCAGAACTTTTAGAACTAAATGGCACGTATAAGAAATTGGTACAGATGCAATCACTAGCATAATACTCAAATTAAAACTATATCTTAAATAAAAAAAAGCCATCTGATAGATGGCTTTTTTTTATTATTAAAAGGTTGAATTATCTAGCAACCTTGAAATCGATAATCATAATCCGACTATCATTACTTTTCATTTTAATAGCTTCAAAATGTCCTTCTGCATTTTTGAGTAAAAGATCTTTTTAGAAGACAAATAACAAAACTATATTTTGGTCTATTTTAAAACGCTAAAAAAATTAAATCAACAGAAATAGTTTTAAAAAAATTAAATAACCCTATCAAACAATTAAACCTTTCTCTAACTTCATGGTCTTACGTTAAACAAACCTCAGTTTTAAGTGATTGAAGAGGAAACATTAGTATTAGATTTAAAATCAAAGAGCAAACAAGCTCAAGCTTTTGAGGTATTGGTAAATACTTACAAAGAGCGCTTGTATTGGCAAATACGTAGTATTGTTTTAAATCATGATGATGCTGATGATGTTTTACAAAACACCTTTATTAAAGTTTATAAAAATATAGACGGATTTAAAGGAGACAGTAAACTCTTTTCTTGGATGTACAGGATCGCCACTAACGAGGCTTTGAACTTTATAAAACAAAGAGCCAAGTTGCAAGGTGTTTCAGATATTGATTACCAAGAAAGACTAGTATCTAATTTAGAAGCTGATGTTTATTTTGAAGGAGATGAAATTCAACTTCAACTTCAAAAGGCTATCGCTACACTACCTGAAAAGCAAAAATTGGTATTTAATATGAAATATTTTCAAGAGTTAAAATATGAAGAGATTTCTAAAATATTAGATACTTCGGTTGGCGGATTAAAAGCATCGTACCACTTAGCCGTTAAAAAAATTGAACAGTATTTAAAAGAAGATTAAACCTTTTATATAATTGAATGTCAAATTAATATCATGAACAAAAACAATAAAAATCCGTTTAAAATTCCAGAAGGCTATTTCGATAGTTTTGAGGATAAATTAATGGACAAATTATCTAAAACCGAAAGTGCTATCCCGAAGGATAACGCATTTAAGATACCTGATAATTATTTTGAATCGTTCAATGATGCATTAAAAGTAAAGCAAAATACTGAGGCTAAAGTAATACCTCTTTTTTCTAATAAGAAAATATTTGCAGTAGCTGCTTCCATTGCCGCTATCGCTATTATTGCCTTAAATTATAACTGGAAAAACACAGAGGAAATAAGTTTCAATGACCTAGCAAATACTGATATTGAAACCTATTTTGAAAATAATGATTTTGATTTATCATCTTACGAAATAGCAGAAGTATTACCAGTAACCTATACTGAATTTTCAGATTTTTTAAGCTCCCCTATTGAGAGCGATAACCTTCTAGATTACTTGAATGAAAATGTAAGTGATTTTGATGAACTAAATATTGAAGACAATGAATAAACTTGTAATAATCATATTTCTATTTATATCTACCATATCCTTTGGACAAAGAAACCAAGATTGGGAGAAAATAAACACCTTAAAAGTAGCTTTCATCACTGAAAAACTTTCTTTAAGCAGTAAAGAAGCTCAAGAGTTTTGGCCTGTTTATAATGACTATCAAGAAAAAAGAAACGCTTTACGTAAAAAAGGGCATCAAGAAATTAAGAACAAAATAAAAGATGCCGATACACTATCTGAAAAAGAAGCTGAAAAATTATTAGCTCTTCATATGCAGATTGAAGAGGAAGAAGAAGTTTTAGACAACGATTTTCTTAAAAAAGTGAGTAAAGTTATTTCCGCAAAAAAGACACTTTTATTGCTACGATCAGAAGAAGAGTTTAAGCGCCAGTTAATGAAACAATATCGCCAAAATAAAGGTGGTAGATAATTATTTAAAAACTAGTTTAGAAATACGGTTCTTTCCCGCTGCATAAGCAATGGTATCATTTTGAAAACGAATGGTATAGAAGGAGTCTTTTGATAGTTCCTTCCAACTTTGGCCCATGTCTGATGAATAGGATATTCCTGTAAAACCTACAGCAACTAGACCATTCCCTTTTGTACTCGGTATAAACTGAACACAACTTTTGTAACCTGGCTCTTGACCATCTGCCAAAAGATTCCAGGTTTTACCGCCATCTTTTGTAATTGCCTTGTTAGCTTTTTTATTATCAGGATTTGTGTAATCTCCGCCAATAGCAAAGCCAAGATTTTCATCGTTGAAATCAATAGAATATATACCTTCCGTTGGCTCTTCGTTAAGTATTGGAGTTTGAAAAGACTCCCATGAGTCTCCTTTATCCGAAGAAAAAAGAACACGTCCAGAGGTCGATGCTATCCAAATTTTTCCCCCTACTGTCTTAATATTAGTATTACTAGCGGCAAATGCTCCCTCACCTTCTATTCCTTCTGGTAATTTTGAACAAGGTATTTTTGACCATGAATTTCCCCCATCTGATGTAATGATAATACTCAAACAACCATCAACAGAATCACCAACAGCAATACCATCCAAATCATTTAAAAAGGTCATGGCGTCATAAAATACCCCTTCCCCCTCTTCTTTATACACCAGCTCCATTCGCCCATTTACCCCAGTTTTATATAGAAGCGCTGGCGATTCTACAGATAACATGAAAAAATCATTTGATGTATGCGCAACTGCTCTAAATGATGGTACACTTGTATGGTACTTTTCAATATTTGCACGGACTTTACCCGTAGTCAAATCAACTGAACCAAAAGTGCCTTTATTTGCAGCAAAGGCTAAACTATTACCCATAAGCTCAATGGCACGAATACTAATTGAATCGGTATAAATCGTTTCAATATCGACAGAAGTAAATGTTCTAGGTTTTTGCTGTTCTGAACAAGAAACTATTAAAACTGCAAGAAGAAATATATAACGCATATGATTATAGTATAAAGTTCATCAAAAATAAATGGAATCACTTCTAAAACAATACCTTTGCAGCCTAAATTTTTGGAAGACTAAAATCATTTTAACTTATTTAAAATGAGGTAATGACATTAAATCTTCCTATCAAGTAAACAATACTAATGAAATTACATAGAAATCTGGTTTTTGCCGTAATCGATGGTCTAAACCTAATCTTCAATGAAAACGAATATGCCGACAAGGTTGTTCAAAAAGTTCTTCGTTATGACAAACGTTGGGGAGCACGTGATCGTGGATTTATCGCTGAAACTACTTATGAAATAGTACGTTACAAACGTTTATACACAGAAATAGCAGAAGTAAAAGCTCCATTTAGCAGACCAGATTTGTTCCGTATTTGGGCAGTATGGGCAGTGTTAAAAGGTATAAGTATACCAGATTGGAAACAAATTGAACCTACACCTGAAAGAAGGATTAAAGGTAAATTTGACGAGCTTTCTCAAATAAGAAAATTTAGAGAGGCTGTGCCAGATTGGATCGATGAGTTATGCGAAAAAGCTTTAGGTGAAAAATTATGGACCGAAGAGTTAGCAAAGCTTAATGTGCCAGCAGAAGTTATCTTGCGTACAAACACATTAAGAACTACAAAAGAAGAATTGCGTAAAGCTCTTTTAGACGAAAATATTGTAGCTGAACCAATTAAAGGTTATGCTTCTGCATTAAAATTAGTTGAAAGACAAAATGTATTTGTAACCCAAGCATTCAAAAACGGAATGTTCGAGGTTCAAGATGCTTCTTCTCAATTAGTTTCTGAATTCTTAGATATTGAACCAGGACAACGTGTTGTTGATACATGTGCAGGTGCAGGTGGTAAATCTTTACACCTTGCCGCATTAATGGAAAACAAAGGTCAATTAATTTCAATGGATATTTACGGAAGTAAATTAAAGGAATTGAAAAGACGCGCAAGACGTAATGGTGCTCACAATATTGAAGTAAGAGAGATAGATTCTAGTAAAGTATATAAGAAGCTTTACGGCAGCGCAGATAGAGTTCTTATAGATGCACCATGTACCGGATTAGGAGTTTTAAGAAGAAACCCAGATTCTAAATGGAAGATGCAACCAGAGTTTTTAGATAAGATTGTAAAGACTCAAGCTGAAATCATAAGAAGCTATAGTAAAATTGTAAAACCAGGAGGAAAAATGGTTTACGCTACTTGTTCTATTCTACCTCAAGAAAATAGTCACCAAGTTCAGTCATTCTTAAAATCTGAAGAAGGTAAAGATTTTACTTTGGTGAAAGACAAAAAGATATACGCTTCCAAGAGTGGTTATGATGGCTTCTTTATGGCATTATTAGAGAAGAGTATTTAAGACGACATACTCTTTTAGTCAACAAAAAAGCCTTTCAGTTTATATAAACTGAAAGGCTTTTTTTTAATGGATATAATTACAAGAGTTATTCTTTCAATGTTGGATATTCAATTCCTAATTGCTCCAAATACGTATCATATTTCGTTTCATCATAATAAAATTTCTCCAAAGCTGGTCTAAACTGATCTTGCTTATCCTTATTCAAATAAATGGGAGGCATATCACTTTCAGAAATCATAGGCTGATACTTGGTATCTTTTTGTTGTTCATTATTGAAATAATCCCATGCACCTTTCATTAAATCTGGTTTCAACAAAAAGTCTATAATTGTCATTGCCTCTACCTTTGCCCCTGCTACAACTCCCTTGTGTGCAATTGGTGTTGCCATAGCAATTGCATTACTCCAATGGTGACCTTGCAGTCCAGGAATGTTAGATGGATACCTCAACGTTACAGTAGGCACTTTCCAAGAAATATCTCCAATATCATCTGAACCACCACTAATTGGTTCAATAACCGGAAGTCCTAATTCATCTAATTCTAAAGGCAAACCTTCTATTTTTTCTGAATTAACTTCTGTTTGCACGGCTTTCGCTAGTTTTTGATCAGCTTCTGACCATTCTGGCAAGCCTACTTCCTTAATATTTGAATACATGGTCTCTGCAATTACCTTATTATAATGACGTGGCCATGCTGTACCCAAAATTTTAGAAGTCATTGTGGTTCCTGTCATTAATGCTGCGCCTTCAGCCATATCATTTGCCATAGCATACATTTCCATGATTCCCTCGTATTTTATATCTCTAAAATAGAACCAAATAGCCGCTTTAGAAGGCACTACATTGGGTTGATCTCCTGAATCAGTGAAAATAGAGTGAGAACGTTTTAGAGGATGTAAATGTTCTCTTTTGTAATTCCAAGCAACATTCATTAACTCAGCTGCATCTAATGCACTTTTTCCTCTCCATGGTGATCCAGCAGAATGTGCTGCTTCGCCATCAAAGGCATATTCTACAGATATTAAACCTGTACCCCTGGTAGGTCCGTAAGACACGCCTAAATTATTACCAACATGCGTAAATATGCACATATCAATATCATCAAAACGCCCATCTCTTACATACCATGCTTTTGCAGCTACCAATTCTTCGGCAATGCCCGGCCATACTAATAATGTACCGCCAATATTTTCACGTTCCATAATTTTCTTTACTGCCAATGCAGAAGAAATATTCATTGGAATGCCTGAATTATGGCCTTCGCCATGCCCAGGAGCACCTTCTACTATTGGCTTGTGATAAGCCACACCAGGATATTGAGATGCTTTTGGAATACAATCCACATCGCTACCTAGAGCAATTGTAGGTCCTTCCCCATTACTCCAAGTAGCAAACCATGCCGTAGGAATACCAGAAATGGAATTTTCAATTTCAAATCCGTTTTCAGCGAGAATTCCGGTCAAGTATTTAGAAGATTCAATTTCTTGAAATCCTAATTCCGAAAAACTGAAAATCTTGTCTACCATTACTTGAGATTGTTTTTTATTATCCTCAACAATGGCTGCGACTTCAGTTTTTAATTTTTCAATTTGCTTGTTTGATCTTTTCTTTTGTGCATACACGCCACTTAAGGCTAATAAACAGCATGCAAAAGCACATAGTGTTGTTCTTTGTTTCATGGTGGTTTTTTGAATTAGTTGCTAGAAGTTACATAAATTGACTGTTATGCGTGCGCAAACAACCAATTTTTATCTAATTCAAAACCTGAGTACTCTATTTTATGGTAATAGGATTTTATACGGTAATAAAATCCACATTTATAAACTACAAGAAGTTAGTGTATAATAGTTTTTAAAAAAGTGGCAACTGCTGATTTTTAGGAGCTTCTGGCGCCACTGGTATTTCTACTTTCTCTTCCATTTGTTTTTGACCCCAACTAGTCATTGACTTCACAACCGGAAGCAATGATTTACCTAAAGGTGTCAACGTATATTCTACCCTCGGCGGAATTTCACCATATAAGGTACGATCAAGTATTCCATATTTCTCCAAAGACTTCAACTGCTTACTAAGCATTTGACGATTAATTTCTTCTATTTCAGCAAAAAGCTTATTGAAACGATTTGTTCCTTTCGATATATGATAAAGAATAACAGGCTTCCACTTTCCCCCTATCATATCCATACAATATTCAAGTGCTTGTGTATCCTTTTTTTGCTTCGCCATTCTTTTTTACTTTTCTAATATCAACAATTCTCTTAAGTAAGAACTGAAACTTACATCAGTCAAACAAACATACTATTATAATGTTTATTAGAAAAATCTAATTTCAAGACTATAAAGTAATACTTCACATAAAATAATAATCCTAATTGATAAAGGTAAAACAAAATCACACTAATTTCATTAACAATTACTGTTTAAAAGTGTTTCAATTTCCCGTAAATCTTAACTAGTAAAACCTTAATTTTGTACTTTAAAAATCAATACCAGACACATTATAATGATTCACTTTTTTGGGGAACCTAGCAAAAAGGTTTTTGCGGTACAGACCGCTAAGGAACTTTCATCAGAAGATATAAGTAAACTTATATGGTTGTTTGGCAACCAATCTAAAATAAATGCGGCGTCTCTAGACGCCTTTTTTGTTGGTCCAAGAGCTGCCATGATTACTCCTTGGAGTACAAACGCAACAGAAATTACCCAGAACATGGGTGTAATAGGCGTAATTAGAATTGAAGAATTCAATGCTGTAGAGGAAAAATTTACTGGGTTCGACCCTATGATTTCTCAAAAATATGATTCTTTAAGCCAAGATATATTTGAAATTCATGTAGCGCCAAAACCTATTTTGAATATTGAAGATATTGCTACTTTTAATCAACAAGAAGGTTTAGCCTTAAATGATGAGGAAGTACAGTACCTTGAAAACCTTAGCAAAAAATTAGGTCGCAAATTAACCGATTCTGAGGTATTCGGTTTTAGTCAGGTGAACTCAGAACACTGTAGACATAAAATATTCAATGGCACTTTTGTCATTGACGGTAAAGAAATGCCTAGCTCACTTTTTAAGCTTATTAAAAAGACATCGCAGGAGTTTCCAAACGATATAGTTTCCGCATATAAAGATAATGTTGCTTTTGTAAAAGGACCTAAAGTGGTTCAATTTGCTCCTAAAACAGCAGATAAACCCGATTTTTATCAAGAAAAAGAGTTTGATTCTGTTATTTCTATAAAAGCGGAAACACATAACTTCCCAACTACTGTTGAGCCTTTTAATGGTGCTGCTACTGGTGCAGGTGGTGAAATTCGTGATCGTTTAGCTGGTGGTAAAGGCTCTCTTCCTTTAGCAGGAACAGCTGTGTACATGACCGCCTATTCTCGTTTAGAAAAAGAAAGACCTTGGGAAAAAGGAATGAAAGAAAGAGATTGGCTATACCAAACACCAATGGATATTCTTATTAAAGCTTCTAATGGTGCATCCGATTTTGGAAACAAATTCGGTCAACCATTAATTTCTGGTTCTGTGCTTACGTTTGAATATGACGAAGCTTCTACTCCATTTGACTCATCAGAAGAAAATAAGACTTCGGCTACGCTCAGTCAACGTAGATTAGGTTATGATAAAGTAATCATGCAAGCTGGTGGTATTGGCTACGGTAAAATAGAACAAGCAATAAAAGATAAGCCCGAAACCGGTAACAAAATTGTAATACTAGGCGGTGACAATTACCGAATTGGTATGGGCGGTGCTGCAGTCTCCAGTGCAGATACAGGCGAATTTAGCTCAGCAATTGAATTGAATGCTGTACAACGTTCAAACCCTGAAATGCAAAAAAGAGCTGCGAATGCTATTCGCGGTATGGTAGAAAGCGATGTAAACACAATTGTTTCTATTCATGATCATGGCGCTGGCGGACACCTAAACTGCTTGTCTGAACTAGTAGAAGAAACAGGAGGAAAAATAGATTTGGATAAATTGCCTGTGGGCGATCCAACTCTTTCTGCCAAAGAAATTATAGGTAACGAATCTCAAGAACGTATGGGTCTTGTTATTGGTAAAAAGGATATCGATTTATTAAAGCGAATTGCAGACCGTGAACGCTCGCCAATGTACGAAGTTGGAGATGTAACTGGTGATGAACGCTTTACGTTCGAATCTAAGACTAATGGTGCAAAACCAATGGATTTAGCGCTTTCTGATATGTTCGGTAGCTCACCAAAAACAGTAATGACAGATAGTACCATTGCCCGTAACTATGCAAATGCTGATTATTCTTTAGAGTTTTTCCATGATTACTTAGATGCCGTTCTTCAACTTGAAGCTGTAGCTAGTAAAGATTGGCTTACCAATAAAGTTGACCGTTGTGTAGGTGGTCGTGTTGCTAAACAACAATGTGTTGGTCCATTACAATTACCATTAAACAATTGCGGTGTAATGGCTTTAGACTTCAAAGGAAAAGAAGGTATTGCCACTAGTATTGGGCACTCCCCTATTTCTGCTTTAATTGACCCTGCCGCAGGTAGTAAAAATAGTATCGCCGAATCATTGACCAATCTTGTATGGGCTCCACTTAAGGATGGACTAGCTTCTGTTTCCTTATCTGCCAACTGGATGTGGCCTTGTAAAAACGAAGGTGAAGATGCCCGTCTATATAAAGCCGTACAAGCAGTATCTGATTTTGCTATCGATTTAGGAATTAATGTTCCAACAGGAAAGGATTCTCTTTCCATGAAGCAAAAATATAAAGATGGTGATGTTATCTCTCCAGGCACCGTAGTCATTTCAGCTGCTGGTAACTGTAATGATATTACTAAAGTAGTTGAACCTGTTTTACAGAAAAACGCAGGATCAATCTATTATATCAACTTATCTAGAGACAGTTTTAAATTAGGTGGTTCTTCTTTTTCGCAAACTAGAAATAGTATTGGGAACGAAACTCCAACAATTACTGACTCTGCATACTTTAAAACAGTATTCAATACAATTCAAGACTTAATCAAAGGAGATAAAATTGTTGCTGGACACGATGTTGCTTCTGGTGGTTTAATCACTACTTTGTTAGAACTTTGTTTTGCCGATACAAATTTAGGAGCTCAGTTAGACCTAACCGAACTTGGCGAAGCAGATACAATTAAAGTATTGTTTTCAGAAAATGCAGGTATTGTTTTTCAATCAAAAGATGATAGTATTGAAACTATATTGAAGTCTAAACATATTGATGCTAAGAAAATAGGAACGGTTACGAACGAAGCTACACTTACTGTTAGGAATAACGGTATGGAAATGGGACTTAACATAGAGACTCTACGAGATACTTGGTTTAAAACATCTTACTTATTAGATAATCAACAGACTGCAAAAGGTTTAGCGAAGGATAGATTTGAGAATTATAAAGTTCAACCTTTACAATACAACTTCTTAAATTCTGCAGCTATCACTTTACCTAATTGTTCTGAAACAACAAACGGAACGAGACCAAAAGCTGCGATTCTTAGAGAGAAAGGAAGTAACTCTGAACGAGAAATGGCTAATGCTATGTATTTAGCAGGTTTCGATGTAAAAGATGTTCACATGACCGATTTAATTTCTGGTCGCGAGAATCTAGAAGACATTCAATTTTTAGGTGCTGTTGGTGGATTCTCTAATTCTGATGTTCTAGGTAGTGCAAAAGGTTGGGCAGGTGCCATTAAATACAATGAAAAAGCAAATACGGTTATTAAAAACTTCTTTGCAAGACCAGACACGTTATCTGTAGGTATCTGTAATGGTTGCCAATTATTTATGGAATTAGACCTTATCAATCCGGAACACGAGTCTCATGGTAAAATGACATATAACGATTCTCATAAACACGAGAGTAATTTTACTTCTGTAGAAATACAAAAGAACAATTCAGTTATGCTTTCATCTTTAGAAGGAAGTAAACTTGGTGTATGGATTTCTCATGGGGAAGGTAAATTCAGTTTACCACAATCAGAAGAAAATTATGATATCGTTGCCAAGTATGGTTATGAAGGTTATCCTGCAAACCCTAATGGTAGTGATTTTAACACTGCTATGCTTTGTGATAAAACAGGTCGCCACCTAGTTACAATGCCACATATTGAACGTTCAATTTTTCCATGGAACTGGGCTAATTACCCAACAGACAGAAATGACGAAGTTTCACCATGGTTAGAAGCATTTAAAAATGCTAAAGAATGGATTTTGGAAAAGAAATAATCAATATTAAAATAGTGCAAAATATAAAAGCTGTGCGCTCCCATAACTGGGGTACACAGCTTTTTTTACAACCAAAAAATCTATCTAACCAATAACCTACCGCTCCATGTTTTCTTACTGGAGTTTTGTAGTTTATATAGATAGAGCCCGGGAGCTAAATTTTTTCTATTAATCGTAATTTCATTCTGACCTTCAACCGTATAAAGCATATTATCGGCGGCATTAAAGGCCCAATCTGCAATCGACAAACTTTAACTTAAACTAAACTTCCCTAAGTATTCTAAATAGGAATCAGATTCTGGGTTTATATCTACTTTGTAATATGAAGAACCGCCGGCTTTAAAATAGTAAACACCATCTTTTGAAATATCACCAACATACTTGTTACCAGAGGGCAACTCAGGAATGGTATATTGTTCAACTGAATAATCATTTCCAATTCGAACTATCGTACTTGATGGAGTTGATGGAGTTGATAAATATCCCCATAGAAAACCATCGGTAGAATTATAACCTACACCATTTACATTACCTGGTGTAATATTTTCAGCTACAAGATAAGAACTGCCAGAAGCCAGATCCAATGCATATATATCATTATATTGAAATAGGTAGGCGTTAAAATCGCAATTAAATGGTTCTGATTGCGCAACCATATTCTAACTTGTAAAAGTGAAAAATATAAGTGCAATCGATCGTAAATAGTTAATAGTAGTGTAGTTTTTCTGCATGTTTCATACGATTTGGAGATAAAAATTCTTTATATAAACCTAAATAAATTTAATAAGGAATTTTCCTACAAATAATCGAGATGTAAACATAACACGTTCAATTACAATTTATTGTAGGTAAATGGTTAAAATAGCGGACTTACAAGTTGTAGCCCTATAATTGTGGATATTGTAATGAGATGCCATATTATTTAACAATACAATTTTAAAATATCGAGTTCTTTCGCTATTTTGCAATACTTATTAGAAATCAAGTATGCAAAAAGTAACCCGTCTTTTTGACTTTCCATATTATCAGCTAGAAAAGCATGCCTTAGATAAGGCATTGGTGTCAAAAAAAAATGGATCGTGGATAAGTACCTCCACTCAAGAATATATAAACAAGGCTAACGCTATTAGTCGTGGTCTTTTACGTCTTGGGGTTAAGCCCAACGACAAAATTGCCGTAATATCCCTTACCAATAGAACGGAGTGGAATATTATGGATATTGGCATACTACAGCTAGGTGCACAAAATGTACCTGTATACCCTACTATTTCAGAGGAGGATTATGCCTATGTTCTTAATCATTCTGAAGCAAAGTTCTGTTTTGTTTCTTGTGGAGAGGTATATGAAAAAGTTACTTCAATTCAAGACCAAGTAAAAAGTTTGGAAAATGTCTATTCTTTTGATGAACTGTCCAATTGTGATAACTGGGAAAAAGTTTTGGAATTAGGCAATGATACTTCAAATCAAGACGAAGTTGAAAAGTTAATGAACGCGGTTACCCCGAACGATTTGGCTACCTTAATCTACACATCGGGCACCACTGGCAGACCTAAAGGTGTAATGTTATCCCATGACAATCTTGTAAGTAATGCAATAGAAAGCTCTAAACGTTTTCCTATTGTTGACGGAGATACCAAGGCGTTAAGTTTTTTACCTCTATGCCATGTATATGAGCGTATGTTAATCTATTTATACCAATTTAGAGGTGTAACTATATATTACGCAGAATCTCTTGAAAAAATCAGCGACAATTTAAAAGAGACTAGTCCGCATGTAATGACGGCGGTACCTAGACTTTTAGAGAAAGTATATGATAAAATTTACGCTAAAGGAACTGAACTCACAGGAATAAAAAAGAAGCTTTTCTTTTGGGCTGTTGAGCTAGGTTTAAAATACGAACCATATGGTCAAAACGGCTGGTGGTATGAAACGCAATTATCAATAGCAAGAAAACTTATCTTTAGTAAGTGGAAAGAAGGCCTAGGAGGAAATCTTAGCCTTATAGCTTCTGGTAGTGCTGCACTACAACCAAGATTATCACGAATCTTTAATGCTGCTGAATTCGGATTGATGGAAGGCTATGGTTTGTCTGAAACATCTCCTGTTGTTTCTGTAAACGATATGCGTGATGGCGGATTTAGAATAGGTACTGTTGGTAAACCAATTGATAGAACCGAAGTGAAGATTGCCAAGGATGGAGAAATATGCATTAAAGGTCCTCAAGTTATGTTAGGGTACTACAAGGATGAAGAAAAAACCAAAGAGGTTATTGTAGACGGCTACTTCTTAACTGGTGATATTGGAGAATTGGATAGTGACGGATTCTTGAAAATTACAGATCGTAAAAAAGAAATGTTCAAAACCTCTGGCGGTAAATATGTTGCTCCTCAGTTGTTAGAAAACCGTTTTAAGCAATCTAGATTTATAGAGCAAATAATGGTAGTTGGTGAAGGTGAAAAAATGCCTGCCGCGTTAATTCAACCAGATTTTGATTTTCTACAAGCATGGGCAGCAAAACATAATATTAATATATCTGATAATGCTGAATTAATTAAAAACGAACAGGTATTAACACGTTACCAGCAAGAAATTGATGAAGCTAACGAGAAATTTGCTAAATGGGAGAAGGTAAAGCAGTTTAGACTTACCCCAGATTCTTGGAGTATAGAAGGCGGTCACCTAACCCCTACTATGAAATTAAAAAGGAAAATCATAAAAGAAAAGTACATTTCGCTATACAATGATATTTATGAGCATTAGTACTGTTCATATTATTAAAAATTCATAAAACAATTACAAGCACTGGGTAGAATTTCAGAAATGATATTTGATTCAGTGCTTTTATTATTTACACGTTTTATTGATTAGAATATATAAAATCAAAACAATACAAAATTTCGAATTTATATAACTCTATTCCTAGTATATTTCTACACCATTTAATGAGCTTAAGCTAAGAACTCAAAAGATGCTAGCCTTAATTACTTTAGTAACACCTGAGTAACTAAAAAATTACACTAATTTATTATGCATGCATAATAAATTTTCTTATATTTGGTATCCAACTAATTTAGTATGAAAGAAGCAACGATAGATTATGCGTTGAGAGCTACATGGCAAGCAGTAGCTAGAATGTATAATGAAGAAGCAAAGAATTTTGATTCTACTATGGCAGTTGGCTTTACTTTATTGAGCATTGATCCAAAAACCGGTACACCTTCTACTTCATTAGGACCAAAAATGGGAATGGAAGCTACTAGTCTTTCTAGGATTTTGAAAAGCATGGAGCAGAAAGGTTTAATTTTAAGAAAACCGAATCCAAAAGATGGCAGAGGGGTTCTTATTTATTTAACTGATTTTGGATTAGAGAAAAGAAACGATTCAAAAAGTACAGTTCTAAGATTTAATGAGGCAGTAAAAGAAGAAGTTTCTGAAGAGAAATTATTAAACTTCTTTGAAGTAACAGATGCCATCAATAAACTAATTGCAGACAAAAAATTATATTAATACAACTTATCAAATTAATACAGCATAAAGTACATGAACAAGCACATTAAAAAAGTAGCGGTAATTGGTTCAGGAATTATGGGTAGCGGTATAGCCTGTCATTTTGCAAATATTGGCGTAGAGGTATTATTGTTAGATATTGTTCCTAGAGAACTTAACGACAAAGAGAAAGCGAAAGGTTTAACCTTACAAGACAAGGTTGTACGTAATAGAATGGTTAATGATTCTTTAACGGCAGCGTTAAAATCTAAACCATCACCTATTTATCATCAAAAATTTGCTAACCGTATTACTACTGGTAATATGGAAGATGATATTTCTAAAGTATCTAAAGTAGATTGGATCATTGAAGTAGTTGTTGAACGTTTAGATATTAAGAAACAAGTTTTTGAAAACTTAGAAAAGTATCGTACTCCGGGTACACTTATTACATCTAACACTTCTGGTATTCCTATCAAATTCATGTCTGAAGGTAGAAGCGAAGATTTCCAAAAACACTTTTGTGGTACCCACTTTTTTAACCCAGCTCGTTATTTAAAACTTTTTGAAATCATTCCTGGTCCAAAAACGGACGATGATGTTTTAAGCTTTTTAAATGGATATGGTGAAAAGTATTTAGGAAAAACGTCTGTAGTAGCTAAAGATACTCCTGCGTTTATTGGCAACAGAATTGGAATATTCAGTATTCAAAGCCTTTTCCACATGGTTAAGGATATGGACATGACTGTTGAAGAGGTAGATAAGTTAACCGGTCCTGTAATTGGTAGACCTAAGTCTGCTACATTTAGAACTGTTGATGTTGTTGGTTTAGATACTTTAGTACATGTTGCTAATGGTATCTACGATAATTGTTCTGATGATGAGCGTCACAATTTGTTTAAACTACCAGGTTTCATCGATACCATGATGGAAAATAAATGGCTAGGTAGTAAAACGGGACAAGGATTTTACAAAAAATCGAAGGACGATAAAGGTAAAACAGAAATATTAACACTTGATTTAGGTACGATGGAATATCGTTCTAAAAAGAGTGCAAAATTTGCCACGTTAGAATTAACGAAAACAATTGATAAGGTTGTAGATCGTTTCTCTGTATTAGTTGGTGGAAAAGATAAAGCAGGTGAATTCTACCGTAAGAGTTTCGGACAGTTGTTCGCTTACGTTTCTCATAGAATACCTGAAATTACAGATGAGCTTTATAAAATTGACGATGCCATGAAAGCCGGTTTTGGCTGGGAACATGGTCCTTTCCAAATATGGGATGCTGTTGGTTTAGAAAAAGGTCTTGAATTTATTAAGGCAGAAGGTTTAGAAGTTGCTGCTTGGGTTCAAGATATGAAAGCTAGTGGTAAAGATTCTTTTTATACAATAAAAGAAGGAAGTACATATTTCTACGATATTCCATCGAAATCGATGGATAAAATTCCTGGACAAGATTCATTTATCATTTTAGATAACATTAGAAAATCTAAAGAAGTATTTAAAAATAGCGGTGTCGTTGTTGAAGATTTAGGCGATGGTATTTTAAATGTGGAGTTCCAGTCTAAAATGAACACCATTGGAGGTGATGTATTAGCGGGATTAAATAAGGCTATCGATATGGCCGAAAAAGATTTTCAAGGATTGGTTGTTGGTAACCAAGCTGCGAACTTCTCTGTTGGCGCAAACATCGGTATGATTTTCATGATGGCGGTTGAGCAGGAATATGATGAGCTTAACATGGCTATTAAAATGTTCCAAGATACGATGATGCGCATGCGTTACTCTTCTATTCCAACTATTTCTGCTCCACACGGCATGACATTGGGTGGTGGTTGTGAATTGTCTTTACATGCCGATATGGTAGTTGCTGCTGCTGAGACTTATATTGGTCTTGTTGAATTTGGAGTTGGGGTTATACCAGGCGGTGGTGGTTCGAAAGAATTTGCCGTTCGCGCTCAAGACACTTTCAAAAAGAATGACGTAGAATTAAATGTATTACAAGAATACTTTTTAACCATTGGTATGGCTAAAGTATCTACTTCAGCTTATGAAGCATTTGACTTAGGTATCTTACAACATGGCAAAGATATCGTTGTTGTAAATAAAAACCGCCAAATAGCTACTGCTAAAGCTTATGCAAAATTAATGGCAGAGCAAGGATATACTCAGCCAGTTAAACGTACAGACATTAAAGTCTTAGGTAAGCAAGCATTGGGGATGTTCTTAGTAGGTACAGACTCTATGGAAGCTAGTCACTATATAAGTGAACATGATAAGAAAATTGCTAATAAACTTGCCTATGTAATGGCTGGTGGTGATTTATCTGAACCAACTTTAGTAAACGAACAATACTTGTTGGATTTAGAGAGAGAGGCCTTCCTTTCACTTTGTACAGAAAGAAAGACCTTAGAAAGAATTCAGCATATGTTGAAAACTGGAAAACCGTTACGTAATTAATTTACGAAGCTATTTGCCATTAGCTCTTAGTTAATGGCAGTCTTAACTTAACAACAATTAAATGCTAGCAGCCAAAAGCTGAAAGCCAAAAGCAAGATTAAAAATGAAAACAGCATATATAGTTAAAGCATATAGAACAGCGGTAGGGAAAGCTCCGAAAGGGGTCTTTAGATTTAAACGTACCGATGAGTTGGCAGCGGAAACCATTCAATACATGATGAAGGAGTTGCCAAATTTGGATAAAAAACGAATTGATGATGTAATTGTGGGTAACGCAATGCCAGAAGGATCCCAGGGATTGAACATGGCACGTTTAATATCTTTAATGGGACTTGACATTGTAGATGTTCCTGGTGTTACAGTAAATAGATTCTGTTCATCTGGTATTGAAACAATTGGTATCGCAACAGCAAAAATTCAGTCAGGAATGGCAGATTGTATTATTGCAGGTGGTGCAGAAAGTATGAGTTCTGTTCCTATGACAGGTTATAAAACAGAATTAAATTATGATGTAGTTAAAGCTGGTCATGAAGATTACTACTGGGGAATGGGAAATACAGCAGAAGCTGTAGCTAACGAATATAAAGTTTCTCGTGAGGATCAAGATGAATTCGCTTATAACTCACATATGAAAGCGCTTCGTGCACAAGCCGAAGACCGTTTTCAAGATCAAATAGTACCTATTGAAGTAGAAGAAACTTACGTTGGTGCAGATGGAAAAAAAGCGACTAAAAAATATACGGTTAATAAAGATGAAGGTCCAAGAGCAGGAACTTCAACGGCTATTCTAAATAAGCTAAGACCTGTATTTGCTGCCGGTGGTAGTGTTACAGCAGGTAATTCATCACAAATGAGTGATGGTGCTGCTTTTGTAATGGTAATGAGCGAAGACATGGTGAAAGAATTAAATCTTGAACCAATTGCTCGTTTAGTAAATTATGCCGCTGCAGGTGTACCACCAAGAATTATGGGTATTGGTCCAGTTGCTGCTATTCCTAAGGCATTAAAACAAGCAGGTTTAAAGCAAGATGACATCAAATTGATTGAATTGAACGAAGCATTTGCCTCTCAATCATTAGCCGTTATGAGAGAATTAGGTCTTAACCAAGATATCGTTAACGTAAATGGTGGTGCAATTGCCTTAGGTCACCCATTAGGTTGTACAGGTGCTAAATTATCTGTTCAGCTATTTGATGAAATGAGGAAGAGAAATATGCAAGGACAATACGGAATGGTAACCATGTGTGTAGGAACTGGACAAGGTGCTGCCGGAATATTTGAATTTTTAAAATAACATTATTATTAGTTGGTATTTAGTATTGTCTAAATGCTTTATACCAAACATTTTATACTAAATACTATTAACAACATGAGTACAGAAGCTGCAAATAAAGATATTCTTAGAGGAGGACAATTCCTTGTTAAAGAAACCAATTGTGAAGATGTTTTCACATTAGAGGATTTGAATGAAGAACAACGCATGATGCGTGAAAGCACCAAAGAATTCGTTGACAGAGAACTTTGGGCACATTGGGAACGTTTTGAAAAGAAAGATTATGCTTTTACCGAAGAAACCATGCGTAAAGCTGGTGAATTAGGTCTTTTAAGTGTTGCCGTACCAGAATCTTATGGTGGTATGGGAATGGGGTTTGTTTCTACCATGTTAGTGTGTGATTATATTTCTGGTGCTACTGGTTCTTTCAGTACTGCTTTTGGTGCACATACAGGTATTGGAACAATGCCTATAACTCTTTATGGGACTGAAGAACAAAAACAAAAGTATGTTCCAAAATTAGCTTCTGGAGAATGGTTTGGCGCTTACTGCCTTACTGAGCCAGGTGCTGGTTCTGATGCAAATTCAGGAAAAACTAAAGCTGTTCTTTCTGAAGATGGTAAATTTTACAGTATTACAGGACAGAAAATGTGGATTTCGAATGCAGGATTCTGTAATTTGTTTATCGTTTTTGCTCGTATTGGAGATGACAAGAATATTACTGGTTTTATAGTTGAAAACGATCCAAGTAACGGAATAACTTTAGGTGACGAAGAAAAGAAATTAGGTATCCACTCCTCTTCTACTCGTCAGGTTTTCTTTAACGAAACTAAAGTTTCTGTAGAAAATATGCTTTCTACAAGAGGAAACGGATTTAAAATTGCAATGAACGCTTTAAATGTAGGTCGTATTAAATTAGCTGCTGCTTGTTTAGATGCGCAAAGAAGAGTAATTGGTGAAGCTACTAAATATGCTAATGAGCGTATTCAGTTCAAGACTCCTATAATTAACTTCGGTGCTATTAAGTCTAAAATTGCAGAAATGGCTACTAGTGTTTATATTGATGAATCCGCTAGTTACCGTGCTGCTAAAAATATAGAAGATCGTATTGCAATGCGTGAAGCTGAAGGTAATACACACCAAGAGGCAGAACTTAAAGGTGTTGAAGAATACGCTATCGAATGTTCTATTCTTAAAGTAGCCGTTTCAGAAGATTGTCAAAACACTACTGACGAAGGAATTCAGATTTTCGGAGGAATGGGCTTTAGTGCAGATACTCCTATGGAATCTGCATGGAGAGATTCAAGAATCGCTCGTATCTATGAAGGTACTAATGAAATCAACAGAATGTTAGCTGTAGGGATGCTAGTTAAAAAAGCAATGAAAGGTCATGTCGATCTTTTAGGTCCTGCTACTGCTGTTGGCGAAGAATTAATGGGTATTCCTTCCTTTGATTCTCCAGATTTTTCCAAATTATTCGCAGAGGAAAAAGATATCTTGAAAAGACTTAAAAAAGTTTTCTTAATGGTTGCTGGTTCTGCTGTTCAGAAATTTGGTCCTGAGTTAGAAAATCATCAACAATTGATGTTAGCTGCTTCTGATATTCTAATTGAAGTATACATGGCAGAATCTGCTTTGTTACGTACAGAGAAAAATGCTAAACGTTTTGGAGAAGAAGCACAAGCTACACAAATAGCTATGTCTAGATTATACTTATTTAATGCTACAGAAACTATCATCAGTAAAGGTAAAGAGGCTATCGTTTCTTTTGCTGAAGGTGATGAGCAAAGAATGATGTTAATGGGACTTAAACGTTTCACAAAATATACTAATTACCCTAATGTCGTTGCCTTACGTACGCAAATTGCCGATAAGGTTTCAGCTGACAACGGGTACACCTTTGACTAATTCAGATTACCTTTTGTTGTTTGGTAACTTGAATATTAAACCGTCCCAATTGGGGCGGTTTTTTTGTTTGGTAAACATAGTTATTGCGACTATTTTTAGACCATGCATAAAGAATTACTAGAACAGGTTTATAAAACTTCAGATTTTAATACAAATGGTCATATTCTCATAGACCATTTAACCGCTCACTTAGAGGATAAACTGAACGATACTTCACGAAATGCTATCAATTGGAACGAACCAGAAAAGGAATTACAGTTCTGGAAAGAATTTTTATCCGATGGTGATAGCAAAGACATGTTCCAGGAAATTATAAAACGTACCACTTACGTGCATCATCCTCATTATATGGGGCATCAAGTGAGTCCGCCTGCCCCTATCACTGCATTAACAGGATTAATTAGTGCGTTATTAAATAATGGTACCGCTGTTTATGAAATGGGTATGTCTTCTAATGCGATTGAAAGGCTTGTCATAGAAACAATATGTAATAAATTAGGCTACAATGATACTTCTGGTGGTTTTCTAACCTCTGGAGGAACCTTGGCAAATCTTACTGCTTTATTAAGTGCTCGAAAAGCTATAACAAAAAGAGATATTTGGAATGATGGTAACCAAAACCAATTAGGCATCATGGTTAGTGAAGAGGCTCACTATTGTGTAGACCGAGCAGCTAGGATAATGGGATTGGGAGAACAAGGAATTATTAAAATTCCTGTTACCAAAGAGTTTCGCATGAATACCGATTTATTGGAGACTAAATTCAATGAAGCAAAAGATAAGGGTATTGAAATATTTGCAATTGTAGGTAGTGCACCATCTACAGCCACAGGTATATTTGATAATCTTGAAGTCATTGGTGCTTTTGCTAAAAAACATAATATTTGGTTTCATACAGATGGAGCCCATGGTGGTGCTGGAGTATTCTCTAATAAATACAAATACACCCTAAAGGGAATTGACCAAGCAGATTCTGTTGTAATTGACGGACACAAGATGATGATGATGCCTGCCCTTACTACTGCCCTACTCTATAAAAATGAGGTAAATGCTAAAACCACTTTTAGTCAAAAAGCGGATTATTTACTTTCAGATTCTGAGCATGAAGATTGGTACAACTCAGGCAAACGGACATTTGAATGCACCAAAAATATGATGAGTATTCATTGGTTTACTCTTTTAAAACTTTATGGTGAAGAAGTATTTGATGCCAATGTTACGCATCTCTATGATATGGGAGCTCTTTTTGCAACACTTATAGAAGAAGAACCAAACTTTGAATTAGCATTGAAACCAATGTCCAATATTGTTTGTTTTAGATATTGTGAACCAGGCTTGAATACCGAAAATCTCAACGAATTAAATGTAAAAATTCGCCAAGCACTTTTACATGATGGCGAATTTTATATTGTACAAACTAAATTAAATGGTATTCAGTATATGCGTATCACGGTCATGAATCCTTTTACTAAGACAGAACATTTACAGCAATTATTGAACAAAATAAAAAAAGAATCAAAAGATATATTATCTAATAGCCAATAATTATACAAGCATTCCAATCTTCAATATTAAAATACCTTACAAATCCTTAAAGGCTACATTTTTTATACAATTTATGGGAATGTTTTAAAATTTAATAACATCCCCCCTATACATTAAAAATTAATTCCAAAATGATTACCTATACTTAGATTGGATTATATGATAATTCTTGGCTAAATAACAATTAAAATTTAAATCTAAGTAACAACTCATTAGTATTACCTATATCAGCCAATTGCTTTCTAGTACTAACTTCATAAGCATATCCTATTAGAAGTCGCTTCTTAATACTAAAATTTATCAGACCGGCAAAGGCCGAGTCTGTTCTATAAGTAGCTCCAATTTCAAAATCACTATCAAAGGAAAGCATAGTGTTGATATCCAAAGATACTGGTGCCCCACTTACATAACGCAATAAAGCGGATGGTTTAAGGGAAATCTTGTTCGAATTATTCAACATAAAATCATACCCTACAACGGCGTACATATGCGGTCTTGCTTTGGCTAATGTAACTAGACCTTCTTCATTGTCTGCACGGTCTGTAGACAACATTCGTGGAACCGCCAAAGAGAAGTGCCATTTATCAATATTAAGAAGAGCCCCGATCCCAATATTCGGATTAAAATTTGATATAGATGAAATATTTGGATCGGCCATTTGATTATAGGTCATTAAACCTGCCGTATTCACACTATAAAAATTGCCTCCCGCTTTTAAACCCATGTAAATATCTGCTTTTTCAGAAATTTTTAATCTATAGGAAAAATCGATTGCTGTAAAGGTCTGTTTCTCAACAAAGGTCTGTCTGTTCAATATAGAGACTCCTATCCCTAAATTCTTGCTCAAAGTGGTACCGAATGAAACTAATTGAGTACTGGGCGCATCCTCTACCCCTGTCCATTGTTGCCTAAATGTACTTGTAATAGCTGTTTCACCATTTACTCCTACATAGGCGGGGTTAAAAGCGTTCATATGGTACATATAATTAGTAACTACGCCTTCTTGTTGACAAAACAGTGTACTACAACCAAGCAGTATTACACTTAAAATTATATTTTTTATATCCTTCATGTTTGTTTTATGTAATTGGTTGTTCTATTAAAGACCAGTTATGTATAGCCATCCATCTTGATCCACACTACCATTTCCATCAAAATCTATCTGGAAATAATATGATCCGGCATCGGGTAATTTGTTGTTTAAGTTCTTGAATTGTCCATCCCAATCATTTTGGTAATTCCTTGCAGAAAAGACTTCCTTTCCCCAAGAATTAAATACCCTTACCAAAGAATTTGGATAATTCTCTATATTATAGATTGTCCATGTATCATTAATACCATCTCCATTAGGCGTAAAAGTTTGTGAAACATTTAGTTCTACGGTATCGCATACATCACCTAGGCCATCGCCGTCCCTATCTTCCTGACCAGGGTTGAATTGGTTTGGACAATTATCCAGAGAATCTTGAACACTATCCTCATCTGTATCTTTTTGACTAACTGAGCAACCATTACTATCTACACCTTCATCTTCGGGAGAATTAGAACACATGTCTAAAGCGTTACTAACACCATCAAAGTCACTATCCTTTTGGCTATCCGAACAACCATTAGCGTCTACCGTTTCTCCTGTTGGAGTATTTGGACACATATCAATGGCATCAGAAACACCATCGTTATCAGCATCTTTTTGAGAATCTGAACATCCATTTGCATCTACCGTTTCCCCTGTTGGAGTATCGACACAACTATCAATAGCGTCTGAAACACCATCGTTATCTGCATCTTTTTGAGAATCTGAACAACCGTTAACATCTACCGTTTCTCCTGTCGGGGTATCGATACAGATATCAATAGCATCTGAAACACCATCGTTATCTGCATCTTTTTGAGAATCTGAACATCCATTAGCATCTACTGTTTCTGCTGTTGGCGTATCGACACAAGTATCAATAGCATCTGAAACACCATCGTTGTCTGCATCTTTTTGAGAGTCTGAACAACCGTTAATATCTACTGTTTCTCCTGTTGGGGTATTAGCACAACTGTCAATAGCGTCTGAAACACCATCGTTATCTGCATCTTTTTGAGAATCTGAACAACCATTAATATCTACCGTTTCTCCTGTTGGAGTATCATCACAGGTTTCAATAGCATCAGATACACCATCGTTGTCTGCATCTTTTTGAGAATCTGAACATCCGTTGGCATCTACCGTTTCTCCTGTTGGGGTATCGACACAGGTATCAATAGCGTCTGAAACACCATCGTTATCCGCATCCTTTTGGGAGTCTGAACAACCGTTGACATCTATCGTTTCTCCTTCAGGAGTACCCAAGCAGTTATCTAAACTATCTTTTATTCGATCTCCGTCTTCATCTGGACTAGGCGTACTTCTTTCATAACTAAAACCACCACCCCTGAACTCCTCTTCCCATGATAGAATTTTAACATCAATATAGATATCATCTGAAATTAAATGAAGTACAAATTCTCTATTTTCAAAACAAGGTGGACACCACTCTATAAACGACATGTCATATGCCCAAGGTGAAAAATTAAGTGTTCCTAAATCTGCAGTTGTACCATGTGCCCATTCGGTATCTAAAGGCGATTGGTGGTCCATTTCACCGTAACTTGCTTCTTTAGCAATATTGAACAAGCTTTTATTATTATCTCTTGTTAATATTACATTATCCGTTAAAAAATCTTGATTCTCAGCTTCGGTCCAATCCGTATTGGATATTTTTTCTACAATGAGTTTTGGCCCATCCCAGATAAATGCTAATGTGGGTACATTGTTAATTATTGGACTGGAATCACTTTCATTCCCCGCTAAATCATAGGCGGTCAAATGGTAATAATACGTAGTATTGGCTGTTAAACCCGAATGTTTATATTCCGTAATACTACTGTTGTTAAGGTCTGCAACTAATGTCAATGCATTTTCATCAGCACCTCCGTATATTCTGTAGCCTTTCGTATCATCGGTATTCGCCGTCCAATTTAAGGTAATGTTATTCAGACCCGCTACACTTGTAATTTCTACTGGTGTTAGTGGCTTGGTAACATCTGTACATCCATCTTCTTCCACAATCTCTCCAGCTGGTGTTTCTGGACAAACATCCTCGTAATTGGCAACCCCGTCCTCATCCTCATCCAAAAATTTTAAATTGATTGTACTATTGGCTTGGGCAATACTAGCGCTATTCGCATCTGCATCATAAATAGAGTTCTCATCTATAGGGGATATAGTAAGTTCCTCTGTTCCATGAATAATACCCGCAACATCTATACCTAAAACATAGGTATTGCCACTACCAGAGATACTAGTGGGAGACGTAGAACCCAAGGTAGCATTGCCACCAGAAAGTGCAAATTGAAAGTCATCGGCTTCCAGAGTACCAGACCCTAAATCTGAATTAAAAACAGGCCTGCTCATAGTTACTGACACCGTTCCATCATTGGGTGAATGGATAATGGATGTTATAAAATTTGATAATATATTTCCAGAAACTACTATGGGATTCCCTAAATAGTTAGTTCCATTATTCTCAAAAGTATTATTGGAAATGGTTGTTTTATTGTAATTGTTAGTACTCCAACCTGGATTAATAATGGTTCCCGTATTTCTGGTAAAGGTATTCCCGTCAAAAAGCGTGTTATTGGTTCCTAAGGTACTTGCGCCCCAACCGTTATTTATCGCACTATAAAAAGAAAATAATTGATAGCCAGTATTATTGGTAAAGGTTGAGTTTAAAACCTGATACCTATTAAGTCCATTAAAAACTCCAATTTGATTGATATTATCCGTAAAAATACAATCATCAATTTTTACATAACGTTCTGTTCGAAATATTATCCCTGAATTGGAACTAAAAGTAGATCCGGTAACTGTTATTCTATTGGTGTAATCAGTTTCAATATCGGAGGTTGTATTAGGCGTAGAACCATGATCACTTCTAAACAAAATGGCTGAATTGTCACTAAATGTAGAATTGGAAATATTTAATGCAGAATTACCTTCCCAAGACACAAATGGCGTGCTATTGGTAATTCCTGTAAACACCATATCACTTGCATTTACGGTAGATCTAGATACATGGAAAATGTTTCCTTTATTGTACTCACTTGCGCTTTTGGTTGCGGTGAATCCAGAGATATCCAGCACAATGCCAGTATTGACAACAAACATTTTATACTGATTGTCTCCAGAAATAGTAATATCGGTAGCTCCTGGACCTGTAATGACCATATTACTGGCCACATTTGGAAGATTGGAGGTTATAGTAATTGTACCTGTTAACCCAGCATCAAAAATAATTTCATTGATATTGACGTCGGCATTGGCGGTAGTCATTGCCCAACGTAAGGTGCCTGAAGTTCCATCATCCGCAAGCGAATTTACCGTGGCAGTAGTTTGCGCCCAAGATGCCGAAAAACATAAAAGGGCAATTACAAAAGTTAAAACAGTGGTTTTTTTCATTCTTTTGGTAATTAAAAATATAGGTTGGTTAAAATTTTGCAGACTATTTATAAGACTAAGATTAAATCAAACAGACATTACAGCGAAATCAAATGTAGTATTATACCGACATAATATGTAGTGTACCTATTTTAAAGATGTGTAAATGCTCTATTCTGTTGTGTAGAGAACAATCAAGGAAGATTGTGTATTTCTATGATATATTATACCATCGAAAAAGACAGTTCTTTTTATCTGAAAATTTTTTTTCCATTTCTTGCAAAGACTTTAAGGCTAATTTTTTTTAATGTTCTTTTCTTAAACTAGGATATCATCTAAGAGTATCTTTTTCACTACTTCATAGCATTAAAAAGAGTCATTGACGATGCTTTTTAATACTAATTTTTACCTAACCAGAAAAGGTTACATGTGTTTTATAAGTAGTGTCGATTTCAAAATCGATATCTAAGAAAAACATAGTATTGACACCCGAAGACACTGGTGTCCCGTTCATGCAACACAAAAGAATCGGATAGTTAAAAGTCTATTTTGTTTGATCGATTGAACAAAAAATCATACTCTGCAAAAGAATTCACATGTAACCATGGGTTGGTCTTCGTAACCAACCCGTTCATTGTCCACATATTTTGTAGACAACATACGCTATGGCTACCAAAGACAAATGCCATTTATAGACCTTAGGGAAGAGACAATGATAATGTGGGTCAAAAAACTATCTTCTATCAAGGTTTTGCTTTTTACACTCTTACCTTTTTAACTGTAGAAAGAGTAACCGAATCGAAAGTCTTGACTTAATAAAATAAGCTAATTGATGGGTAGGAATTTTCAAATTGTACTCATCATATTAAAATCATAAACTCGTTTACTACTACAAGTCGTTTCAGGAGCTAACGTATTAAATAAAAGCATTACATAAGATTCAAACTATGTTATTCCCTTAGTGATTCCATCATTTCATCTTCACTTTCTTTTTTAGAGAAGTTAATAGCACACTCAATCAATGCTAAATGTGAATATGCCTGAGGGAAGTTACCCAGCAATCTTTTGGTCTTAAAATCAATATCTTCACTAAACAGACCTAAATGATTACTATAACTTAATAATCGCTCAAAATACTCTAATGCTTTTTTGCGTTCCCCTATTTTAAACAGGCTGTTAATGTACCAAAATGTACATACCGTAAATGATGAGGATGGCAAACCAAAGTCATCTTCGTTTTTATAACGATAAAGCAATCCGTCATTACTCAATTCTGCTCCAATAGCATTTACCGTTTTTATGTAACGCTCATCTTTAGCATTTACACATCCGTAAGATTCCATTAATAATACAGAAGCATCTAGCTCTTTAGAACCATAAGATTGTGTGTACGCTCCTACTTCTTCGTTCCATGCATTATCGTAAATATCTTTCCAGATTTCTTCTCTAATTGGTTCCCATTTGTCAATTTTATGCTGCTTACCCAACATTTCTGCTACCTTAATAGCTCGATCTAAAGCTGTCCAACATAACACTTTTGAGAAAGTAAAATGTCTATCTTCTGTTCGAAACTCCCAAATACCTTTATCGGCATCTTTCCAATTATTGCTTACGATCCAAACGATACCTTTCGTTATCGCCCATAAATCTTCACCATTATCAATATCGACACTAAATTTCACCATCTGCTCATAAATAACATCCATTAGAATTCCATAGATGTCATTTTGTTTTTGATGATATGCTGCGTTACCGATACGAACTGGCTTTGAACCTTTATAACCAGACAAATGGTCTAATGTTTCTTCGGTTAATTTCTTCTCCTTATTGATACCATACATAATCTGCAGTTTCTCTGCTTTATCAGGAATCAAATCAATAATGAACTGTAAATATCTTCTAGCCACATTCTTATGACCCAATTCCGATACTACTTTTATTACCATTGATGCATCACGAATCCAACAGAAACGATAATCCCAATTACGAACCTCACCAATTGTTTCTGGTAATGAAGTAGTTGCAGCTGCTAAAACAGCACCTGTTTTATCATAACTCAATAATTTTAGAGTTAATGCGCTTCTTGAAATCTCTTCATTGAACTTTTTATAAGTAGGTGTCAAATTAGACCAGTTCAACCAATATACTTTGGTGTTCTGTAAGTCTAAATAAGCCCTCTCTGTGGTTGGTAGCAACAATTTTTCATTGTAGCCCATTAACATAAACTCGTCTTGCGTAATCTCTAACGTACTGCTATTTACAACAGACTCTTTATCAAATGAAGTATATAAAAATACTGTATCAAACTTTACATCATGCGTAAGACTAGCTATGAAATCCTTTTTAATAAAAGTATCGGTCGTACCCATGGCATATTCAAGCCTTGGATCATACAAAACGGATAGCGAAGGCTTGCCCGAAATATGTTTGAAATATCTTACCAGTTCAGGTGGAGAATGATAGGTATTCCCCTTCTTACGGTACCTTGGCATAAAATCATGTATTTCAAAATGGTCGTCACCAGATTTGAAAGAAGTGATTAATATGTTCGTATACTGTTGATATTTTTGAGTTATTGTGTAGCTATCATCAACATTTATTTCAAAACTACCGCCAATTTCTTCGTCCAATAGTTTAGCGAAAACTGACGGACTATCGAATTCTGGTAAACAGCACCAATCGATACCTCCTGTCTTTGAAATTAATGCCGCACTTCTGCAATTTCCTATTATTCCGTAGTCTAAATTATCCATTCAATAAAAATCTTAATTCATATGAGGTTTCAATTGGTATTACCCTCCTTTTTCCCGAAATTTAGAGAAATAATTATCAAGAAGTTGCAAAAAATACTCTTTTATGGCTAAAACTATCATTATCTCAAATAGACTACCTGTACAATTACAAATTAGCAATGGAAGCATAACTGCAGTGCCAAGTGTAGGTGGTTTGGCTACCGGAATGAAATCTGTACACTCTGGCGGAGATAGCCTTTGGATCGGTTGGAGCGGATTGACAGATGAGGAAATACCCGAAGAATTAATTCCTAAAATTGATACAGCCCTTGCAAAACACGGTTCTTCTAAAGTAAACCTTACGGAGAAAGAGGTGGATGGTTTTTATTACGGTTTCAGTAATAGGACCATATGGCCTTTGTTCCATTACTTCTTAGAATATTCTGAGTTTGAATTAGAGAGTTGGGAAATTTATAAAGCGGTAAATCAGAAATTTGCAGATGCCATTCTTGAAAAGGCAGATAATGAAGATACTATTTGGATACATGATTATCAGTTAATGTTGGTCCCACAAATGGTACGAGCAGAAAGACCGGATATATCTATAGGGTTCTTTTTGCACATTCCTTTTCCTTCTTATGAAATATTTAGAACACTTCCTTGGAGGCGCGAAGTGTTACTAGGTCTTTTAGGCTCAGATTTAATAGGTTTCCATACTTATGACTATGAACGACACTTTTTAAGCTCTGTTCGCAGGTTATTAGGTCTAGAAGTTAGTTTTAATGATATTTATTTAGAGGATAGGGTTATTAAGGTAGACTCTTTTCCGATGGGGATTGATTATAAAAAATTCAGTGAGGCGGCTAAAGAGCATTCGCAACGTAGTGAAAATGAAAAATCTGACTTACAAAAGCGTTTAGATACACATAAAAAATCTGCACCAGATGCAAAGTTCTTTTTATCTATTGACCGCTTAGACTATACTAAAGGTATTGCTAAACGACTTAAAGCTTTTGAATACTTCTTAAACAAGTATCCACAATACAAAGAGAAAGTACGTCTTATTATACTTGCTGTTCCTTCTCGATCCAATGTACCACAATATCAATTATTAAAACGTGAAATTGATGAGCTAGTGGGGCGTATTAATGGAGAGTTATCTACCGTTAGCTGGACACCAATTTGGTATTTCTATAGATCCATGCCTTTTGAAAACTTAATAGATCTTTACACATCATCTGATATTGCTTGGTTAACTCCAATTAGGGATGGTATGAACTTAGTTGCTAAAGAATATATTGCCACAAGAACCGATAAAACAGGAGTTTTAATTCTTAGTGAAATGGCAGGTTCTGCCAATGAAATGAATGAATCACTACTTATTAATCCTAATAATTTTGAGCAAATAGCAGATTCTTTAAATGAGGCTATTAATATGCCTAAAGAAGAACAGATAGCTAGAAACACTTTGTTACAAAAGAGATTAGAGCGATATAATGTTGAAAAATGGGCTAATGACTTTATGACTTCTTTGGTTGGACAAAAAGAGAAAGACCAGACTTCTAAAACAAGAAAATTATCCGTAGATATCATGAATACGGTGGTGGATGATTACAAGAAAGCTAAAAGAAGATTGGTGTTTTTAGACTATGATGGCACATTAGCAGGTTTTCATAATGATCCACAAAAAGCATCTCCAGATGAAGAATTATATGAGTTATTAGACCAAATTTCTTCACAAGAAAATACAGATATGTATTTAATTAGCGGAAGGGATAAAGAAACATTCACCAAATGGTTCTTGCCTAAAAAATATAACATGATTGTTGAGCATGGTGTTTGGATTTCTCAAGGTGGAGAAGAGTTTAGAATGCTCGAAACTGTAAAGAAAGACTGGATGGAGAAGATTTTACCTGTATTGGAATCTTTTGTTGACCGTACGCCTGGTAGTTTCATTGAAGAGAAAAATTATTCTTTAGCTTGGCACTATAGAAAAACAGATCCAGACTTCGGTAAGAAAAGATCAGTAGAACTAAACACGGTGCTTACGAGTTTAATCGCCAACGATGATCTTAGTATTTTGAATGGTAATAAGGTTATGGAAATTAAAAGTAGCAATGTAAATAAAGGGCGTGCATCTATGCGAGTTTATACAGAGCAAGAATATGATTTTGTTTTCGCTATTGGCGATGATTGGACAGATGAGTTTATGTTTCAAGAATTACCTGAAGATTCTGTGACCGTAAAGGTTGGTCGTCAAAAAACACAAGCAAGGTATTTTGTTGACAACACTAAGAATGTTCGTGCAATTTTGAAAAGATTTGCCGAAAAACGTTAATTCAATAGTATAAAACAATTAGACATGATACAGAATCATCTTACTATTTTATTAAGTCTTTGTTGCTGTCTAAATGCTTTCAATCAGCAAAGTACAGAAGTGTACTTAACAGAATTAAATTTAGAAAACGATTCTCTAAGTATTGATTCCGTTTTAAATATTTCTAAAAATGAGGGCTATGACAATCAGCCCTCATTTTTAGATAACAATAATATTCTATTTTCATCTACAAGAAATAGTCAGACAGATGTTGCTCTTTACAACATTAAAGAAAGTAGAACTACTTGGCTTACTAATACACCTGAAGGCAGTGAATTTTCACCATTAAAAATTCCTGGCAAAAATGCAATTTCAGCTATTCGATTAGATAAAGACGGATTACAACGACTGTATGAATACGATATAAAGACTGACGAATCGAAAGTTTTATTATCAGATTTAAAAGTTGGTTATCACGTTTGGTTTTCTAGTGATATTATCGTGTGCACGGTTTTGATTGAAAACCGCATGGATTTGGTGATTTCTAACCTTAAAGTTAATACAAATTATACCGTTCAGAAAAATGTAGGTAGGTCGTTGCATAAAATTCCGAACAGTAATTTGGTAAGCTACATTTCAAAAACAGAAGATTCAGTAACTATTAAATCATTAGATCCTATATCATTGAAATCCGAAGAAATAATCTCTTCAATAGGAAATTCTGAAGACGTATGTTGGACTGAAAATGGAGGCTTAATTACAGCATACAACACCTCTATTCTATCATTTAATCCATCTACAGACAAAGAATGGAAACTTGAATTTAAAATCAACCAACAAGACGTAAACGGTATTTCTCGACTAGCAATAAACCCACGTGGAAAACACTTAAGCTTTGTATCTAAAGATTCACCTAAAAAAATTATAGACAAACAAGTAGAAACTTTTAACGCACGAGATATTAATGCATTTGCGAACTGCTTTTCGAAAAATGTCGTGGTTAAAAACTTCCCAATGGATACGTTGTATACAGGAAGAGAACAACTGAAAGAGAATTATGAGGCTTTCTACAAAAAAACACCCGCTATAGAAGCTAAGGTGGCATCAAGAATACATGTTGGGCTAACGGTCGTGGATCAAGAGGTGATAACGATAGATGGAAATCAGCATCATCAAGTTGCCATTTATGAAGTTGACGACTTTATTAAAAGTATGTCTTTCATAAGAGATACAGTAACGAGTATTGATCCAGAAATTATTGTTCAAGAACAGCTTGATGGGTATAACGCAAGAGATATTAATGCATTTTTACAGCCATTTTCTAATAATGTGAAAGTTTATGGTGCACATGGCGAACTAAGAACCGAAGGCATTGAAGAAATGAGAAAAGGTTATGTCGACTTTTTTGAAACAACGAACGATTTGCATTGTTCAGTAAAAAATAGAATTGTAATTGGTAACAAAGTTATAGATGAAGAATATATAACTGCCAATGGCGAATCTTTCAGCGCTATTGGTGTTTATGAAATAGAAAGTGGTAAAATAGCAAGAGTCACTTTTTTACAATGATATATTGAAGCAAAAAGCACATATACTCCCCATAATAATTCTATCTCAATTTGCGTGTACTTCTACTTGGTTTGCAGGCAATGCTATTTTAGAATCATTGACCAAAAAATTAGATTTTGGTTCCGAAATTATTAGTTACGTAATTTCATCGGTCCAATTTGGATTTATCATAGGTACCTTACTATTCGGAATTCTAATGATTGCCGATAGATTTTCACCATCGAAAGTATTTATGGTTTGTGCTTTACTCGCAGCTATCTCCAATTTAGCATTGATTCTTCCACAACTAACTGTAACTTCCTTACTATTTGCTAGGTTCAGTACAGGATTTTTTTTAGCGGGTATTTATCCTGTGGGAATGAAAATAGCCGCAGATTATTATGAAAAAGGGCTGGGCAAGGCTTTAGGTTTCTTGGTAGGTGCATTAGTTCTTGGTACTGCCTTCCCATTTTTAATTAAAGGGACGCCATGGGTAAATAATCCCAATAATGTTATTATGCTAACTTCTGGTATTACTGCAATAGGCGGTGTATTACTTTTTGTACTTGTTCCTCACGGTCCATATAGAGTTGCTAGTGCCACCTTGAAACTAGACGCCGGACCTAAGCTTTTTAAAAATTATGAATTTCGAAAAGCTGCATTCGGATATTTTGGCCACATGTGGGAACTTTATGCATTTTGGGCATTTACCCCAATTGCGATACAATGGTTTGCCGTACAAACTAACAGTACTATTTCAGTTGCATTATGGTCCGGAATTGTTATCGCTTTAGGCGGTGTATCTTGTGCTTATGGTGGTATACTATCTCAAAGAATTGGCAGTAAAAAGGTGGCTTTAATTGCATTAATCATATCAGGATTTCTTTGTATTATCTCTCCACTTCTATTCTCACTTCCCTTGTATATATTCTTAGCAGGTTGGTGTATATGGGGAATTGCCGTAACTGCAGATTCTCCACAATTCTCAAATTTAGTTGCTTCAGCTGTAGCACCAGAATTAAAAGGTACAGCTCTAACGCTAGTCAATTGTATCGGTTTTGCCATTACAATAATCAGTATACAACTTCTAGGATCACTTCAATCGATCATCTCTATTGATCTTTTATTTATTCCTTTAGCCATTGGTCCATTAATTGGAATATATTATTTAGTGAATAAAAGAACGAAGTAAATTCAAAGCTCATTTTTTGCTATAGCGCTATATTTTACAAGCAATCATATTTGCATCCAATTCAAAATATTGCTTTATGTAAAATGTAGTTTAGCAAATCAAATTATGGTCAGCCCTTTATTTTACTTAAATTTATAAACCGATTACCACACTAACTTTACCTCTTAATAAAATTGAAAATGAAAAAATTATTACTGTTAACTTTTCTAACATCAGCTATTATGCTAACTGCGCAAACAGATCAGCGCATTTACGATATTATCAATGCCGTATCTGCTGAGCGTATTGAAAATGATGTAACCAAGCTTGCGAATTTTGGAACTAGACATACCTTAAGTGATACCGTTTCAACCACAAGAGGAATTGGTGCCGCAAGAAGATGGATTAAAAGTGAATTTGAAAAAACATCTGCTAATTGTCAGAGTTGCCTAAACGTTTTCTTTCAAAAGGATTTAATAAAAAAAGGAGCAAATGACCGTATTATCAAAGATGTTGAAGTAGTCAATGTTCTTGCTATTCAAAAAGGAACCAAATATCCTAATCGTTATATTATAATGAGTGGAGATATTGATTCTCGTGTAAGTGACCCTACCAATTTCACAGATGATTCGCCAGGTGCTAATGATAACGCCAGTGGTATGGCCGGTACGCTAGAAGCCGCTCGTGTACTTTCTAAGTATACATTCGAGAATAGTATCATTTACATGGGACTTTCAGGTGAAGAACAAGGTCTTTTTGGCGGTGGTGGAATTGCACAATACGCAAAGGATAAAGGTTGGGAAGTTATTGGTATTTTCAATAATGATATGATTGGTAATATTACCGGTGTTGACGGAGTTGTCAGTAATGTTGATTTTAGAATATTCTCTGAACCTGTACCACCGACCGAAACTGAAGAACAACGTAAAGCACGTCGTTTTTATGGTGGTGAAGTTGATGGTATTTCTAGACAACTAGCACGTTACGTGCATAAAAACGTGAAGCAATATATGCCAGAAATGAACCCCATGATGATTTATCGTTTAGATCGTTTTGGTCGCGGTGGTCACCACAGACCATTTAATGATGCCGGTTTTCCTGGTATTCGTATTATGGAAGCTCACGAAAACTACACCCAACAACATCAAGATATTCGTGTTGAAGACGGTATAGCTTATGGTGACGTTCTAGAGCATGTTAATTTTAAGTATGCTGCTAAGCTAACGGCTGTAAACGCCATAAACCTAGCTTCTATTGCTTGGGCTCCTCCTGCTCCAAAAACCGTTAAAATTGGCGGAATTGTGGAACCTGCAGCAAAATTTCAATGGAGTAAGGTTGATGGCGCAAAGGGATATAAAATTTATTGGAGAGATACCACATCTCCAACTTGGGATTATAGTAGATATGTAGGTGATGTTTCTGAATTTGTTTTGGAAGGTATTGTTATCGACAACTTCTTCTTCGGAGTTTCTGCTGTAGGTAAAGATGGATTTGAGAGTCCGGTTGTTTTTCCTAATGGAATTTTTAGATAGGCTATTTATATGAGTAGAGAACAAAGAATTACTGTTTATATTTTTTTAGGATTGAGTGTCTTATCTGTTATTATATTTACTCTTTTTAAGAATGAAAAAAGTACTTATTTAGATTTCATTTCCGTCTGGGGGTCATTTGCTTCCTTGAGTGCCTTTGTTTTTTTGTTTTTTCAAATTATTCTCCCCATTTCTTCATACAGAACCGCCTCCTGCGCTTTTTTGTCCGCAGTGCGATCTCCTTTTGGCACAGAACAATCAATAATGATTCCGTGTTTGTCGATCGTGTTATAAAGACGCCGTCTTTTATCTACCAAATCGGTGGTGATAATCAGATGATTATCGCCCGGAAAACCGTTTTCGATCGCTTTTTCCAAAACCTCTCCGGTATCCATCATCGATGGAATGGTCATACCATGGTCCCGGCAGTAATCAACGATCTTGTCCAGCCATTGGCCGGCCTGGGAATATAAAAGGTCAACCGCAGCAATTTTGTCTCGATATACCTCGCGCAAATCATCGAAGGAAAGATTCGAAAAGGCCAGATAGCTTAATAGATGCCTTGCCGTTTTCTGGATCTCGTCCTTATCATAGGCTTCCTGCGCTTTTTCGAGAAACTTTTCTTTATCTTCTTTTCTGTAAAAAACCTTTGAATCGCAAATCGCCACAATCTTTTTCCCCAAAAGGAGAGAAAATGTATTTATTCGCTCAACCGCTTCGGGAATATTCTCATTTGCGCCATCTATCGGCTCATAGTTAAAGTCCTTCGAAGCGCCGGGCGAATCTGATATAATCCGGTTTAAAACGTCCTCCAATGCTTTTTTATAGAGAAGTTCGTCACCATAGATCAAATAGACCGGTGCCACCTGTTCTACCTTTAGATCCTGAAGATATGTTTTTAGCTGTTTATAATTGAGTACAGACATGATGCCAAATGTTTACGGTTTACTAATGAGGCCATATATATATAGACCCGAGCGCCGAGCAGGATATTGAATCGGTCGGCGGCTCAAACTCAGGTCAAAGCGGGTGTAAAACCTGTTGG
>LAZR01000053.1_pt1 | contig 165034 bp, 167 predicted proteins | sample 329461 | NCBI WGS metagenome assembly LAZR01 (sample SAMN03002196, study PRJNA259156) | marine sediment metagenome | biome: sea floor; feature: Hydrothermal impacted sediments; material: marine sediment; isolation source: Loki non-amplified sample from Loki's castle hydrothermal vent sediment ...
TGCTTGATGGATTGGTTAGGTTCTTGAAATCATAGCACTTTCAGCCGCTTTCTTTTATACCCTGTGAGAAATCCGGGCTAGCCGCCGCCATGCGCTTATTTAATTATGACCGTGCGTTAACGATTATTTTAGTAATTCTTGTAGTCGTGATTGGCTTTGAGCAGCTCTCTTCGCAAATCCGAAAGCGCGTCATTTAATATAAACAATTTATTAAAACCACATTAAATAAAAATTAAAAACCGGTGTGGATAAATCCACACCGGTAAAGATCGAAACATGCGAGTCAACTAAAAGCAAAGAACTAATACAAAGAACCAACACAAACAACTGTTACAACATTACCACTAACATCTTTCTATTCATTAGAAGTGATAACGAGCTCCTACTGCATAATACATATCTTCTTCGAAATCATTAACGGCATCCAGGTTACGATCATTAAGCTCGAGGAACATATCAAAATTATTCGTTAGCTTGTACATTGTTCCTAGCGCCCAGGCATCGCGATCACTGCTAGCACCATCTTGGTCGATGTTGTAGTAGTCAGCGAAGAACTTCCAAGCATCGATAGCCAAAGTGGCACCCACACCAATTTTATCGAAACCACCACCGTTAACATCGTCGTCCCCACGGGTTTCATAACCTACACGAGCAGCAAAGGCATCCGTAATGGCAAACTCACCCGTAGCGCCATAACGCACTTCGCCGTTGCCACCACCGCGTACCTTATCGTCCACATAACCAAGCGCTAAACGGGCGGGACCTGTTTCGTAAACAACACCACCCTGAGTGGCAATATCGGAGCCTTCGTCACTCTGCTGAGCATCAGTCAAACCACGCTCAGAGAAGTGCTTAGCAGAAATAACAGCCTGGAAGCCATTGAGTTCTGGCGTTTTATAGCCAATCGAATCGCCACGAGCCTGAACACCACCGCCAGCAAATTCATAGCCACGCTCAACGTAGACGTCGAAAGGTGTCATTACGTAGTTATCGTAGAAGCTGTCATAATTACCAGCCATGAAGGTACCGAACTGCTGGCTCTGAAGACCTAAATAGCTGGTGCGAACCTCATCAAATCCAGGCTGACTACGCTCGTCTCCACGAAAGCGCCATTCAACCCGAGCAATACCGCGCAGGTCGCTGGTGATCTGATGACCAGCGGTAATACGTAAACGCGAACCAAAATTGCGGAACTCTTCGCCGTTATCAACCCCGTTTTTGACACCACCGCCTTCAAAGCCCATCGCAATACGGCCATAAATATCTAGCGTGGTGCCATCTTGATCATATACCAGTGCCGCTTGAGCGGCTGATGCGCTTAGCAAACCACTAACCGCTAAAGCAAGTGTCATTTTTTTAAACATGTCTGTTCCCTTTAATATAATAATTTTTTGCGCTGTAACAAGGCAGAGTGGAGGAAGAACAATGCCTCAGCGCTGGGAACATTAAAGGAGTTATATTTCATTAATCTTAAAGTTTTAATTTTCTGGAACTTATTTTTCTGTATATTTCGCTAAATAAAAATGCCATCAAACATTAACATTCAACTGCTAATAAAAACTTATAGCGATAAAATAAACGGGCACTTTTATAAACACATTACGTAGCAGCTAGCAGCGCTTTTTAGGGTGTCATCACTTATTCACCTAGTTGACTCGGCAATGTCATTCTCGCCGCCCACACTAGCGTTAAATGTGATAAAGGGATGAATCGCTCATGCGCCTCTGCATTGTTAGTGAAACATGGTCACCAGATATTAACGGCGTCGCCCATACACTTAACCGGTTAAGCTGTGAACTCAATCGGCAAGGAGTACCGGTGGATGTCATTCGCCCACGCCCACAGGTAGCCGGAAATACCTCCCGCATCAATCATGAACTTCAGGTCGCACGGTTTGCGTTGCCAGGCTACACCGATGTTCAGGTAGGCTTGGCCACACCTGCCTCCCTACGCCGTTTTTGGCGGGTCTATCGTCCAGATGTGATCTATTTGGCAACCCAAGGCCCGCTTGGTTGGGCGGCACGCCAAGCAGCACGACGGATGAATATTCCCTTAGTGGCGGGTTGGCACACTAATTTTGATCACTACTGTAAAGACTATGGCGTTGCGTGGCTGGCTTCTACGACACGTCGTTACCTACGTTACTTTCATAACGGCTGTGCATTAACGTTAGTTCCTACCCATCAACAAGCTGCCACGCTTCGGCGTCAGGGTATTCATGACGTCAACGTGCTGTCTAGAGGGCTTGACGGTGAGCGTTTCTCGCCCGCCCACCGAGATGCTGCGCTACGTAAGCGCTGGGGCGTTAGCGAGCACCAGCCGGTCGCGCTCTATGTTGGCCGTTTAGCGGCAGAAAAAAATCTCACCTTGCTGCAGGAGAGTCTTCAAGCCATGCGTGAGGTGAGGCCTGATATCGCCCAGGTCATTGTCGGTGATGGCCCCGCCCGAGAGCAGTTGCAAAAGGCGTTACCCGATGCCCATTTCACTGGTTTTGTGGGGCAAGAGTCGCTTGCGCGCCACTACGCTAGCGCCGATCTATTTATATTTCCTTCGCTTTCAGAAACCTGGGGCAACGTAGTGGCGGAAGCCATGGCCAGTGGATTAGCCGTGGTGGCCTTTGACCACGCCGCCAGTGCCGAACTTATCAACAGTGGGTATAACGGCATCACCGTACCTGCTGGTGATAGCGCTGCCTTTCAGCAGGCAGCGGTAGATCTTTGCCAACATCCAGCTGACTACGCTCGTTTTGGTCGCGTCGCACGGTTACGCGCTCTTGAGCAAAGCTGGATAGGCATTGCCGAGCAGTTTTTGCGTTACCTTCACCAAGCCCTGGAGGCTCAACATGCGCCCGCGCCCGCTTGTGGTATTCGATCGTCTTGACCTGCTTGAATGGCAATTCTGCCAGCGTATATCGCGGCTATCACTTTACCGCCCCTGGCGCATTACCTTGCAGGCGGCCAGCCGTTTAGGCGACTGGCCGGTATGGGTGCTGCTGATACTGGCCCAGCCATGGCTTCAACCACAAGGGGCTTGGCGGATGATGCAGTACAGCGTTATCGCCTTGTTCGCCATTGCGGTTTATCGGCTGCTAAAAACACGCTTATGCCGCGAACGGCCTTTCATTACCTACAGTGAAGGGATTCAGTGCTGCGAACCGGCACGGGATCGCTACAGTTTTCCAAGTGGCCACACCATGCATGCGGTGATGTTTAGCGTATTAGTCGCTGCCCATACCCCCTGGCTACTGCCTATTATTCTGCCGCTAACCCTGCTGATTGCCTTCTCCCGTGTAGGCCTGGGATTGCACTATGTTAGCGATGTGCTGGCAGGTGCTGCCCTAGGTTATGCATTTGCCTTAGCCAGCCTTTACTGGATGGGATAAACGCTCTTTTTTCGCGTTATGAGTCACTAGGCGCTATTTTTAAACCAACTTTGTCATTTTTCTAACACCCCTGCTTAGCCCTTTGGCGATAAGCAGACATCAGGGAGTGATGTAATGACCATGACGGTTGGTGAACTCTTTGTAGCGCTGGTGACCATTGCGCTCGTGCTATTAGCCAGTAATGCCCTTCGGCTATGGCTACCTTGGTTAAGGCGACTATTTCTACCCAGCTCGGTAATTGGTGGGTTACTACTCCTACTCATGGGGCCTGATGTTATTGGCCGTGCCATGCCGACCATCTTTGAAGAGAGCCCTGGGCTGTTTCCTGCCTATGTGCAGGAGAGCTGGTCAGCACTACCTGGACTGTTGATTAATGTGGTCTTCGCAGCGCTATTTATCGGTAAAGCCATTCCTGGACTACGCACGATCTGGTTGCGCGCAGGCCCCCAGGTGGTGGTCGGTCAGACCATGGCGTGGGGGCAGTATGTGGTCGGGTTAAGCTTGGCACTGCTGGTGCTCGTGCCGGTGTTCAACATGAATCCAATGGTCGGTGCGTTAATTGAAATTGGCTTTGAAGGTGGCCACGGCACCGCAGCGGGTATGGCCGACACCTTCGCAGAACTGGGTTTTGAAGAGGGGGCCGATTTGGCGCTGGGCTTGGCCACCATCGGCATCGTCTCAGGGGTACTTATCGGCACCATACTAATCAATATTGCCGCGCACCGTGGGATCGTCAAACTCAGCGACGAGAGCAAAACGTCAGAGGAACCGGATGATTTAATGCGCGAGGATGAGCGTCCCTCCACCGAAGAGTTTAGCGAATTCAAGAAAGACCTCATGCAAGAGGCAGGCACTACTGATCCGCTTAGCTTACATATTGGTTTAGTGGGCATCGCCATAGTGATCGGCTGGCTGATTCTTTCCGGCCTACAGTGGGTTGAACAAGTGACCTGGGCACAGGATGGCGGGCTCGAAATTCTTGCTCATGTCCCGCTATTTCCCATCGCAATGATTGGCGGGGTGATTGTTCAGTTGATCGTGATGCGGTTTGGGTTAGAGCATCATGTGTCTAGCCGCACTATGTCACGGATTGCCGGCACCGCATTGGATTTTACGATCGTCGCCGCGCTCGCCACCCTCTCACTGACTACCTTAGGCGAGTATTTTCTACCCTTCTTACTGCTCGCTGTCGCTGGCATTGCCTGGGGTTTGTTCGTACTGATAGTGATCGCCCCACGGGTGATACCCGAAAACTGGTTTGAACGGGGGATCGGTGACTTTGGCCAATCAATGGGCGTCACCGTGACCGGCCTACTGCTAATGCGTATGGCCGACCCTAAAAACAAATCCGGCGCGCTTGAGAGCTTTGGTTACAAGCAGTTGATGTTCGAACCCGTTGTAGGTGGCGGGCTTTTCACCGCTGCAGCTTTACCACTGATAGCCGAGTTTGGCGCGCTGGCGGTGCTGATTTTTGCCGCTTGCTTAACAGCGGGCTGGCTTGTATTTGGGCTGCTCTATTTTGGGCGCATGGTGCCCGATCGCGGCAAAGGGCGGTGGGACAAACAATCCTAAAATTCGCCTTCGTTAGCAAAGTACCAACGCAAAAATGCCCGCAGCTTAGCGGGCATTTTCAAAGATTCTTTAAGTAATTTTTATTTATATAACAACTATTTAAATATCGGGCGGTACTTCGTCGCGCTCATCGATTCTGGCCATAAATGACGTCTTAAACATCATATACACCCCCACGCCCGAGAACCCCAAGAACAACACGAACATGCATAACATCAATGCCATAGCCATAATCTTGTCCCTGATCATTTGCGGCTGTACGTTAACGTTTTCTAGCCGCTGCATTTTGGTGTCATCAAAGGATAGACCAAAACACTGTTTTAATCTGTACAAAGGCTATGCAATACGCATGAATCTATAGAATAGCTATACATATCAAAAGGTTACTTTAAAACAAATACGCAAAAAAACCACCTCATATTCATGAGATGGTTGTTTTGCATCGTTCACGTTCCCTGGTTTTGATGAACAACGCCTCCCTGCGCTGCAACCAGTGAGTGGGCAAAGTGTCCCTTAACGTCCTGTCTTTCTACCCGGCTTCCTGCCTTCCAAATTCGCCTGTCTGCCCACTCACTCAGTTACTTGATAATTTACGTTTATGTCCGGTAACTCTGTCTAATAGTTATTTACCAATTGATGAAATGTTTTTCTTTTGCTGCCAACTTAATACAATTAGGTAGTTGCAGAGGTTGGGCCAACATGCCACAAATAAAAAATAAAATACTAAAAAACAAAAGCTTATATAAAAAATTTAGCGTGAAAGAGCCTTAAAATCCACGCATAAAGATGTATAGAACTGGCACATGCGACATAAACAAACGTAAAAAAGGGCATTTCTAGGCTGATGTCATGGCGAAACGCGCTCACAAGGATTATTTTGCTTAATGATGAGCACACTTTGCCTCACCAAAACACAAACCTTCTCTGTTGTTTCTCGCCTTCCAAGGAGGCCTCCATGAAACGCACGCTTGCCCTTTCTTTACTAATGCTAGTGACACTGCTGCTGATTAGCGGCTGTAATACCATTCAAGGTGCCGGAAAAGATATTGAACAAGGAGGCGAGGCAGTTCAGCGCTCTGCAGATTCTTATCTATGATGACCGTCTATTTATCTCACGGGTTAGAGAGCGGGCCTGGGGCGTTGAAAATCCAGGCGCTTAAAGGGGTTGCCGAGAAATTAGATGACTGCGAACCGATAGTGATGGACTACCGGGGCATGGAAGAGCCCCAGCAGCGCCTGCAACACTTGCTTGAGGTATTAGCCCAACGCGGCGACGACCCAGTAGAGTGTGTCTTTGCGGGCTCAAGCTTAGGCGGCTGGTTAAGCGCGGCAATCAGTACTCGACAGCCCGTGCTGGGCTGTTTTCTACTGGCTCCCGCTCTGGGTTTAGCCGACTACCCTGAGTCTTCGCCTATTATCCAGGCAGCGCATACGCATATCATTCACGGCTGGGGGGACGATGTTGTTGCTCCAGAACCGGTAATCGAACGCGCCCGTTTACAGCGATTATCGCTACGTATGGTCGATGACGATCATCGATTGCATACCAGTCTCGACACCATTTTGTTTGATTTTGAGCGCTTTTTACGCCAATGCAGCGCACCGTGTGAATACCCCCTTTAAGCGAAGGCTAAAACAAACATTCGACATGAGCACCCCAAACCTATACAAATAGTATACATAGAAAAGGAGATGACTCATGTTTGGCATGTTTAAGCGCGACCCTAAAAAGAAATTGCAGCAAAATTATGAACGCAAGCTACAAGCCGCGATGGAGGCGTCACGCAATGGTGACATGCGCGCCAATGCAACACTCACCGAAGAGGCTGAGGCAATCCTGGCGGAGATTAAACGCCTTGAAACGACAGGCTAGCCTGCTGAGCGCGAAGCCCTTTATAAAGAGCTGTACTTATCTCTGTGCATCTTTCTGCGCAGTCCTGCTGCCAACGCTAGCGATGGCGAGCTGTCCGCAACCCGGTCAATGGTGGCAAGCACAAGCACCCTTGACCAATAGCGAGCTGCTGATAACAGCTTCCCAGCAACAAGTAGTGTTGCTGGGTGAGCAGCATGACAGCCTGGCCCATCACCGCTGGCAGTTGCATACCCTGGCGGGCCTACACGCATTACGTGACGATATGGTGATTGGTTTAGAGATGTTGCCGCGCAGTGCCCAGCCGGCCCTTGATGCCTGGGTCGCGGGCGAGATAGACGCCCCCACGTTACTTGAACAAACTCGTTGGGATGACGTATGGGGATTCGATCCTGATCTCTATATGCCGATACTGGCGTTTGCCCAAATGGCGCAAATTCCATTAATCGCGCTGAATATTGATGCTTCCCTGCGCCAACGGTTGGTGAATGACGGTTGGGAGACAGTATCAGCAGAAGAGCGCTACGCCATACCGCCCCCTTACCCCGCTAGCGAAGCTTATCAAACACGCCTCACCGACGTGTTTAGTCAACACGACATGGGTGACGACCCCGCAATACGTGAGCGCTTTATTCAGGCGCAGCTCACTTGGGATGTCGCCATGGCTCAGCGCTTGGCCGAAGCGGCTGAAGGCGGCGCCCTCGCTGTCGGATTAATGGGGCTAGGCCACGTTACCTATCATGAGGGTGTTCCTCATCAGCTTGCTGCCATAGGTATTGAACGCACCCTGAGCTTGCTGCCCTGGGAGCAAAATAGCTGCACCCAGCCCGAGCCTGGATTAGCCGATGCCGTATTTGTGCTAGGGAAAACGCAGGCAGACGATTAGCGTTAAACAAACGTTTATCTAAACTTCCCATACAACCCACAGCGTTGACTGTCGCGTTAAAACTGCGTGACAAGCCCGGTTGTACCTGCGTTAGCGACTGAATAGGGTAGAAGCCTCATCTCTCAGCCGATACACCCCCTATGATCCCCGATACCCAAATGCTGCGTAAAAATGTGTGGTCTGGCCTTGGGGTAACGCTGGTTACCTGCTGGCTGTTAGCTTGGCTTATACCCCGCTACGGCGGCTCAGGCATGGCCTTCGGGATGCACCCTCAGCGGCTAGCAACACTAGGCGCCTGGGTAATGCTGCTGTGCGCTATTGCGCTAACACTGGTTAGTTTTATCCAGCTAAGGAAGCAACGCGTTACGCTATTTGCTTCCCCCTCTCTCGCGGTGATATGGCATCAACTCTGGCCCTTCCTGTACGTATTACTCTTTATTGTCTTAGCGATTTACCTGCCACTGACATGGCTGGCGCCGTTTATCGTTGGCGCGCTGGTGATGCTATTAGGTGAGCGACGCTGGTACGTCGTCGCACTCGCTGCCGCTGTTCCTACCGCCGCGTTATACCTGCTAACCGTTCACTTAATGCGCATAGGAGTGGTGTGACATGCTGGAATTAAGTGCCATTACCAGCGCCTTTGGCGACGCATTAACGCTCCACTCGATTGGGGTGATTTTCGGCGGCGTACTACTCGGCTACTTAGTCGGCGTTATTCCCGGTTTGAATCGTTCTGTCGCCATTGCGATTGCCATCCCGCTAACCTTTTATATGTCTGCCTACGCTGCCATCGCCTTTTTAATTGGGCTCTCCAAAGGTACTGCGGCGGGCAGTGCCGTCTCTGCAATCCTGCTCAATACCCCAGGTGAGCCCTCCTCTGCAGCCACCTGCCTGGACGGCTACCCCATGGCCAAGAATGGCCAGCCGCGTAAAGCGCTTAAAGTGGGCCTGTTAGCCTCTGTGATTGGTGATTTGCTCTCCACCCTATTGCTGATTGTAGTGGTCATCCCGTTTGCCTCTATTGCGCTTAAGTTTGGCCCTTATGAGCTCGCGGCCATTTTGATCTTTGCGCTGGTGTTTATTGCCGGTATGGCGGGCGGCTCATTTCTGAAAGGCATGGCCGCGGGGGGTATGGGGGTCATTTTAGGCACGGTGGGATTAGACCCTGAAACCGGCGCCATGCGCTTTACGTTTGGCTATGCCGAACTGATGGAGGGAGTCCCGATTTTGCCGCTGGTGATCGGCACGCTGGCCCTGTCGGAAATGTTTGTCCAGTTAGACGAGTACCGGCGCAGCAAAGACGGTAGTTCGATTCGCTTAACCAACAACCCCGACGACAACCTCTCTTACAGCGAGTTCAAGCGTACGTTACCGACCATTTTCAAAAGCACCGGCATCGGCGCATTTGTTGGCGCGCTGCCCGGTCTAGGGCCTTCCGTAGGGTCATTTATGGCCTATGGGCTGGCCAAGCGCAGCGCAAAAGACCCGGACAGTTTTGGCAAAGGGAACCCAAACGGTATTGCGGCTGCGGAAGCGGCCGATAATGCGGTCATTCCAGCCAGTTATATACCACTGTTTGGGCTTGGTATTCCCGGCAGCGTTTCGGCTGCACTGCTGGTGGGTGCCTTTATGATTCACGGCATTCAAGTGGGACCACTGATGCTGCGTGATCACCCGCAAATGCTGTTTACCATTTTTGCGGGCATGATCGTCGCCAGCTTAATCATGCTGGCCATTGGTTGGTACGGCTTACGGTTATTTGCCAAAGTCACCAGCGTGCCGCAGAACATCGTTATACCGGTGGTCATTTTTCTCTGTTTAGCGGGGATTCAAGTGCAGGGTTACGGCACCTTCGGCCTGTTAACCGTGTTTGGCTTTGCCATTTTTGGCTATTTTTTGAAAAAGTTTGATTACTCATTCGTGACCTTCTTAGTCGCCTTTATCGTCACCCCGATGCTCGAAATGAACCTGCGACAGTCCGTGATTCTTTCTGGCGGGGAGATCAGCATTTTGCTCCAGCGCCCCATTGCACTGTTCTTCGTTGTCGCTACCGGACTATTGGTGCTGCACCTGCTTTGGAGCAGCTATCGCGAATACCGGAATCGCCGCTCACTCAGTTCACCATGACACTTCGTTGTCACTCTATAAACCACCGTCAACCTAAAACGACACAGGAAACTAACCCATGAAAAAGACCTTACTCTCCTCCGCTATTATCACGGCAGCACTCAGCGTGGGCATCACCACTGCGCAAGCCGATGACTTCCCTACTAAGCCGTTGACGCTGGTCGTGGGCTTTGGTGCTGGTGGCAGCACCGATATCCAGGCAAGGGTATTGGCTAACGTATTGGAAGAAGAGCTAGGCCAACCAGTAAACGTGGTTAACCAGCCAGGCGCTGGTGGCGGCGTAGCATTGACCCGTTTGGCCAGCAACCGTGATGAGGGTTACACCTTTGCCTTCGGCACATCGATGACTATCACCTACGGCCCGTTGGCAACCGAAACCGCCTATCAGCTAGACGATTTCCGTTACGTAGCAGGCGTTACCCTAGGACAGTCAGCTATGGTGACGGGCGAAGACCGCCCCTTCGGCAACAGCTGGGAAGAGCTGATTGAGTACGCCCGTGAAAACCCCGGCACTTCTTACGCCACACAGACAGCACTTGATCGCATGATCATCGAGTATATCGCGCAGCAAGAAGGACTTGATCTACGTATCGTACCTACTGCAGGTGGTGCAGGTATGGCACCGCTGATTCTGTCCGGCGACGTTGATTTTGCTTACAGCGGCGGCACGCACTCGGGCTATGCCGAAACAGGCGAAATGCCCGTTCTACTGAGCCTGGCGGAAGACCGCTTAGTGGCCTTTCCGGATGCACCAAGCATGCAGGAAGCAGGCTACGACATTAACCCTGCTGAAATCCGCGTAGTAATGGTGCCGAAAGACACCCCCGATGCCCACGTAGAGCGCCTTGCAGAAGCGCTAGAAGCCGCCACTCAAGATGAGCGCTTTATCGAAATCACTGAAGAGCGGATTTTGATGCCGGTGGTTTACATGTCTGAAGACGAAGTCACCCAGACGCTCACTGAGCAGACCGAAAGCTACAAAGCCCTGCTAGAAGAGCTCGGTGGCGTACCAGGTGAAGGGGAATAAGACTAAAAGCCTTCTCGGCTAATCGATCTTTGTCATAAAGAAGCGCCCGCCACGTTAAACGTAGCGGGCGCTTTTGTTGATAGCTAGTTTGCGCTAATCGTCGGCCAGGGCGGGCAGCAGCGTTTTCAGCTTACGCGTTAATGTATTGCGCCCCCAACCCAGCAACTCGGCGGCCTCTCCCTTTCGACCGCCGGTATGTTTCAACGCCGTCTCGATCAGAATCCGCTCGAAATCAGGTACGGCTTCTTCCAACAGATGCGTATGCCCTTCCGCTAAGGCATGATCCGCCCAATCCCGGAAGGCGGTACGCCAGTCACCATGGGCGCTGCTTTCAGAGGCACTCTGCGAGCGCAGTTCAGGCGGTAGATCTTCGACCAGGATTTCACGCCCTGACGCCATGACGGTCAGCCAGCGACAGATGTTTTCCAGCTGCCGCACATTGCCGGGCCAGGGTAAACGCGTCAAATGCGCTTCCGCTTCGCTGGTCAGTACTTTGATATCCGTGGTGAGCTCTTTCGCCGCTTCGGCTAAAAAGTGCCGGGTTAAGCGGGGAATATCTTCACGCCGCTCGGCGAGCTTCGGAAGATGGATACGAATAACGTTTAAGCGGTGGAATAAATCTTCGCGGAAGCGGCCATCGTCTACTAAAACCTCTAAATTCTGGTGGGTAGCCGCGATAATACGCACATCGACTCTTACCGGCGTATGACCACCTACACGATAAAATTCACCGTCCGCTAGCACCCGCAGTAAGCGGGTTTGTGTTTCCGCTGGCATATCGCCTATTTCGTCTAAAAACAGCGTGCCACCATTAGCCTGCTCAAAGCGCCCTTGACGCTGCTGGGCGGCACCGGTAAAGGCGCCTTTCTCATGGCCAAACAGCTCAGACTCAATTAAGTCACGAGGAATAGCCGCCATGTTCAAGGCAATAAACGGCTTACCCGAGCGTGGGCTGTGCTGATGAAGCGCCTGAGCCACACGCTCCTTACCGGTTCCCGACTCGCCGTTGATCAATACCGTAATATGCGAGTGGGAAAGACGGCCAATGGCGCGAAACACTTCCTGCATAGCAGGCGCTTCGCCGATTATTTCAGCGTTCAACCCCTCAGGCACTGTCACCGGGCGCTGGCGCTCACGGGCGTGAGCCACCGCGCGGCGTACCAATGCAAGAGCCTCATCGACATCAAACGGCTTAGGCAAGTACTCAAACGCCCCGCCCTGATACGAGGCCACTGCGCTGTCCAAATCCGAGTGCGCCGTCATTACAATCACTGGCAAATCGGGGTGCACTTCGCGCACTCTCGACATTAAATCCAGCCCATCAATGCCAGGCATGCGGATATCGGTAACCAATACATCAGGCGGGCTTTCTAGCAGACGTGCCAGGGCTATGTCGGCGCGTTCAATACACTCAACGTCGAGGTCGGGTTGCGCCAACGCGCGCTCCAGCACCCAGCGAATAGCGCGGTCGTCATCGACAATGACCACCCGCGCCACATCAGTACGTGTAGCCTCAGTCATGACGCTTCTCCGGTAAAATTAATACCAATGGAATCAGTAAACGAAATTCGGTATGTCCGGCTCGTGAATCGCATTCGATCAGTCCTTGATGTTGGTGCAAAATCGACTGGGCGATAGATAGCCCAAGGCCGCTGCCTTCTGCCCGACCTGACACCATGGGATAAAAGAGTGTTTCTTGCAGCCCATCGGGAATACCGGGGCCGTTGTCGATGACCGCGACCTCACTGACTAAACGGTGGCGCTCAGCGCCCAACGTGAATTGGCGGCGGGCACGGGTACGCAATATCAAAAGAGGCTCAGGTGTTTGCGCATCGCTCATGGCCTGTACCGCGTTGCGGGCCACATTAAGCACCGCTTGAATCATTTGTGATTCATCACCCGAAAGATCGGGCAAGCTTGGGTCGTAATCGCGGCTAATTTCAATACAGGGGTGTTCGGCAATTAACAGCGCACGCACGCGCTCCAAGACCCTGTGAATATTGACGGGCTCGTGTTTAAGGATGCGGTTAGGACCAAGCATGGAATCCACTAGATCCCGCAGCCGATCCACCTCTTCCACAATAATATGGGTGTATTCACGCAGCGCGGGATCATCTAAGTCACGCTCGAGTAGCTGCGCGGCACCACGGATACCGCCAAGCGGATTTTTAACTTCATGAGCGAGCCCGCGGGCTAATATTTTGATGGTTTCCTGGCGCGTGGTGAGCGCCTCTTCCCGGGAAATTTGCATTAACCGGTCGCGGGGCTCCACTTCTAACAGCAGTTCATTTTCAGAGAGTGGCGTGACGGTGTAATCGACCGTAAGCGGCTCACTATTAAGTGGTGTAATTCGAGCTTCACGCTGGGTGTAAGGGTGAAACGCATCCCGCGCCTTGGCCAACACATCATCGATACTTTCATCACCGCCGAGCAAGGTATCCAGGCTGATGCCCTGAACCCGGCTAAGGCTGACCGCTAATAGCGCTTCGGCGGCAGGGTTCATCCAGCACACACGCAGTTCGCCGTCGAGCAGCAATACCGCCGTAGTGAGATGTTCAAGCAAGCGCTGATGCATGGTGTCGTCCTGTGAAATCGCCTCTTCCATCGCCGTTTCAGACCTACCGGTGGATGATCAATGAGGGAAGTGCAAAAAGCGCGCCAATTACGCGTGAATGCTTATTTGCACGGCTTGCGGGCAGACCAAAGGGAGGAGGTGATTCTTTTTAGCGCACATGCCGCATCAAATGCGCCCATCAATGCACTATTTTAGTGCATTGAGTTTTTTAAAACTGGTTTTTAAAAAGCTTGTTTTTTTAAAGTCGTCTTTTAAAACAGGTAGAAAATCTTTTAGGGAACGCTAATCGTCACCGGTAAGGAACGGTGCTGCAAACGCTGGCTGCTATCTAACAGCTCTGCCTGAAGCTCATGTCGGCCCGCCGCAAGCCCTGTTAACCAAAAGACATCACTGTGCAAAGCGGTCTGGCTAATTTCACCATTCACTAACAGTCGCACCTGGTGATCTTCGCGCAGCGGTGGTGCAATCAACACTTCCACGGCGGTCATCCCCTCTTGCAACCGTGTACCTTGCTGGGGCAGCGTAATCGTAAAGTGGTCATAAGGCATAAAGGGCTGCCCAGGCCTACCCCGTGGCCGCTCAGCGGCAGGTGAGACCGTTTGATGGCTGGGCATGGTAGCCCTTAGCGCAGGTGGTAGGCCGGGTAATGGGGCAAGTTCTAGCGCTTCACCGCCGCGGCCAGGGTTATCAGTAAAGATCACGTTACCGTGCTCATCGGTGACACGGAAAACCGTTTGCGCAAAAGCGGTTGCCGCACTGGCAGCGAACCAAACGCTCAACACGGTGGCCATTACACCACTTACCTTTAACGTGGTTATGTTACTCACTGTGCTCTTAACCACCACCTTGCCTCCTACAACGAAAAAACCCCGCCGAAGCGGGGCTTTTAACACTATTACCAACCACCATTACCACCGCCATCATGATAGTAACAGCCTGGGGTGCATAGCGCTGATTAGCAGCTGTAGTACATATCAAACTCAATCGGGTGAGTCGTCATGCGAATACGCTCAACGTCTTCCATTTTAAGTTCGATGTAAGCATCGATCATGTCGTCGGTGAACACGCCACCTTCGGTCAAGAACGCACGGTCAGCATCGAGTGCTTCCAGAGCCTGATCCAGGCTGTGCGCCACAGTTGGTACTGACTTGCCTTCTTCTGGCGGCAGGTCGTACAGGTTTTTGTCCATGGCATCGCCAGGATGGATCTTGTTTTTGATACCGTCGATACCCGCCATCAACATGGCAGAGAATGCCAGGTAAGGGTTGGCAGTCGGATCAGGGAAACGAGCTTCTACACGCTTACCTTTCGGGCTAGCAGTGTAAGGAATACGGATCGAAGCAGAGCGGTTACGCGCGCTGTAGGCCAGCATTACCGGCGCTTCAAAACCAGGCACCAGACGCTTATACGAGTTCGTAGAGGCGTTAGTGAAGGCGTTCAGGGCACGGGCGTGCTTGATGATGCCGCCAATGTAGAAAAGCGCCATTTCAGACAGGCCAGCGTACTCGTCACCGGCAAACTGGTTTTCACCACCCTTCCAGAACGACTGGTGAACGTGCATACCAGAACCGTTGTCGCCAACCAGCGGCTTAGGCATGAAGGTCGCGGTTTTGCCGTAAGCGTGAGCCACGTTATGGATCACGTACTTCATTTCCTGAACTTCGTCAGCTTTCTTCACCAGCGTGTTGAATTTAACGCCGATTTCATTCTGACCTGCGTTGGCAACTTCGTGGTGGTGAACTTCCACGGTCTGACCAATCGCTTCCAGGGTGTTACACATAGCGCCACGGATATCGTGAAAGCTATCAACCGGTGGCACGGGGAAGTAACCGCCTTTCAGACGCGGACGGTGGCCTAAGTTGCCGCCTTCAACGCGGCTGTCGGTTGCCCAAGCGCCTTCGTCAGAAGTGATTTTGTACATGGAGCCTTGAATATCGCTCTTCCAATGTACTTCATCAAAGATAAAGAATTCAGGCTCAGGACCAAAGAATGCGGTGTCACCCAGGCCAGTAGACTGCAGGTAAGCTTCTGCACGCTTAGCGATAGAGCGCGGGTCACGATCATAGCCTTGCATGGTGGCCGGCTCGATGATGTCACAACGCAGCACCAACGTAGCATCTTCGGTAAAGGGGTCGAGGAAGGCAGAGCCGTCCTCTGGACGCAGAATCATGTCGGATTCGTTGATGCCCTTCCAGCCATCGATAGAGGAACCATCGAACATTTGGCCGTTTTCGAAGAACTCTTCGTTTACGTCACGGGCAGGCACGGTCACGTGCTGCTCTTTACCGCGGGTGTCGGTGAAACGCAGGTCTACCCACTTAACATCATGTTCTTCAATTAGCGCGAGAGTCTTGGCTGACATAGTGTCCTCCGGTATGAGCGTGGCTTAAAGTTAACGACTGTAAGCTACCGATAAAAGTGTTGTTCGACAAATTACGTGTAAACCATACGCATGTCATTTCTTGTTCGCTCAACGTTTGCTGGCATTAATGAACAAATCGCTCAGCGAGCATTTCAAACCGGCTATCGTTTTAGCACGCCGCAAGGCTTATGCCTACGACCCGCTAGCCGCTGGCGAATATAATGCAGAGAGCATGCCAACACTGCACCATAATGGCATAAAAAAACAACAACTAATTGTTTTTAAAACGTTAAAAAATAGGTTCCTATGCCTCTTGATGAGGCATAACGGCTTTACCATCGCTGAGAAGGCTTATAAACTCCACCCAATGCACCAAAAAAGAACAAAAATAACTACCGATGACTCAATTTAGTGCATCGAAATTGTTGAGCGCACATTTTTTGCCCGCAAACTTTTGCTTGCTACTCAAATAAACCAGATACTACAATAAATTACATTCTGTCAGATTCGCTCACATTTGGAGTAAGCTATGGTATCGGTTTGCTTTATCGTTGATGCCATGGTGACGGGTGCAATGCTGCCACGCCATTTAAAGTCTATACGTGAGTCCAGCGTTGATGATCACTTGCTGCCTATTTTGGTTACCGGCACTCGTCCACATGCACGCTTAGCTTTAATAGAGCAGCGTTATTACACCCATTGCCTAGTCACCCCTGCTAAGCCGCTGGGCGCTCGTCTTAACCAGGCGGCCTTTACCAGCCAGGCTGAATGGCTAATCATCGCGCTGCAAAAACAACCGCTGCCAGCGAGCTTGTGGGGCTCACTCTACCCGCAATTAAATGCCTATACGCTTGACGCCATTATGATTGGTCTTGCAAAACCTACATTTTCTGAACGCATCCTACGCCGCTTAATGGCAAGCGCGCTGCTACTGCCGCCCTATATTGCCGTTAGAAGAGCGTGGCTTGAACGATTAGGTGGGTTTGACCCTGAATTAGACGAGTTCTACGCTATCAAAGATTTTCTGCAGCGCTTACACGCCTGCTCAACTCGCTTAAAAAGCTATAATGGTCAACTGCTTAGAGAAGTAGATGATATTACTAGCAGTGCCCAGATTAGCTCATCGCGTCGTGCATGTACGCCGCGGCTGTAACAGGCACTATCTATTCATATCATGTGCCCGCAACCAATTCCTTAAAAGCGAATGCTTCCGCCATTGTATCGTTGACACCCTAGGCTACTTTTAGTCGCTTGCCAAAAAGCATTGAGCCTAACGTGAAAGTATTTGCCAACTTATTGAGTGCTACCGACCCTGCTACGCCCACCACAATAAGCACTAACGCATACAGCGTAATGGGTAATGACAAGGGCGCTACCGCTAAATCAGCAAGCACAAAGAACATCGGATGCGCCAAATAAATACCAAACGAATAAGCGTTTATTTGGCGCACCCATGACGGCGCAGGACGCCCCGCTAAATAGCGCATGGCGCAGAGCGTAAACAGAACAAAGAACGGGATAACCCATACCTCTTTGGATGAGAACGCCAGCCAGCCTGCAAAGGTTGCCGCAATCACCAGTGCTACAAATAGCGCAAGCCACCCTGGACTAGCCATTTGCTGCATCCAGACAGGACGCTCTGCCAGCACGCTTTCCGGTGCTAGCGGGTAGTAGCGCACCAGCACCAGGGCCAGGAAAAACACATAAATCCATCCCAGCGGTGCGATCCATAACAGGTAACCTGGCCAATCCACATTAAACCAGTAAGCCAAGCCCCAATACGCCATGCTGACAACACAGGCACCCCACAGCCACGGCACGGGGTTTAAACGCCACAGCTGCCAGCGGGCAAATAGCCAATAAGCCACATAAAACTGCATCGCAATGATCAAGAAATAGCCATGCCAGCCGGCATACACGTAATACTCAACGGCGTTGGCAACAAACCCCACCGGTTCATCGGTAGTTTGTAAGCGTACCCACTCCGCCGTGGAATAAATAAATCCATAAACAAAATAAGGCACCATCACGTACTTCACGCGCTGGGTGAGGAATCCCTCTGGGACAGATTTATCGTAGCGAACGGCGAACACGAAGATAGAGATAAACAGGAAAATGGGGGTGCCCAGCACGAGCGGCAACCGCATTAAATCGGTGACTAGGTTATCAACACGCTGATTCACATGGTCAAGCAGATGAAACAAAAAAACGGCCATACAGCCGTAAGCACGTAACCAATAAATCTCTTCAACTTTCCGCATCAGACCTCCCGCCGCCACATAACCCAATCTCATTCTTCTGTATGGTTATTCTGCATAGCTATCTTAAAAAGCTATCCTCAAGGACTATCCTGAATGGCTATGATGAACATCTAACGCCGTCGCGTTGTCCGACCCCATTGAACAGTTTTAATTCCCGGAGGAAACGTGTTCAAACCCAAGCTGCCGCACTTCTCATACCGATTTAACGTGTTACTAACGACGCTCATTGGGTGGCTAACGCTCAGTGGGCACAGCATGGCCAGCGAGGTTGAGCACCACCAGTTTTTCTCGCCAACGCTAGGCTACGACTACCCTTATAGTGTTTATTTACCTGATCAATATGACGCCCAAGCGACAGACGCCTATCCCGTCATCTATATGCTACACGGCTCCTTTGGAACTGACCGCGACTGGGTTTCACGAGGCAATTTACAGCAAGTGGCAGACAGGTTAATTCGCGCAGGCCATATTCCACCAGCAGTTTTTATTATGCCGGGTAGCCGTAGCTGGTGGGTAGACGGACACAACGAACCCGCCCGCAGCGCATTTTTTGATGACCTAATGCCCCACGTGGAAGCGACTTATCATGTAGGCCAGGAGCGCCACCTGCGTGGCGTAGCAGGGCTTTCCGCGGGTGGCTATGGCGCGCTCAACTTTGCGTTAGAGCGGCCTGACTTATTCGCCGCCGTGGCCGCGTTAAGCCCCGCTAGCTACGCCCCCTTACCGCCGCGCAACTCCTCCGCGTGGCGCCACCCAGCATTTATCAACGAGCAGGGCCAGTTCGACCGCGGGCTGTGGGAGTCGTTAAACTACACCGCTCACTTAGAAGAGTACCGCTTCCTGGTTACCCCTAGAGGCCCCGAAGAGCAGTCAGAAGCCCCCTATGTACCGCTGTATATCAGCGCCGGACGAAGCGATGTTTACGATGCAGAGTTCCATGCCCGACTATTGCGCCAATCAATGGAACGCATTCAGCCCGATGCCGTTCGCCTAGACCTTTACCCCGGAGGCCACACCTGGCAAGTATGGCGCGCCAGCCTACCCGCCGCATTAAACTTCATGTTCCAGCATGTAGGCCACCTACACCGCCCAGCAGCCACAGAGCCAGTGAACACAGATACAGCCAACAGCAGTTGAACTGCACTACACTAAAACAACCCCATCACGACAAGGAAAAGCGCCATGCATCAGCATATTGAGTGGGATGATCCTGGTAGCGCCAGCGTAATGAAACTGTTTAGCAAAGATCACCGCTACCACCCCAAACCCGGCCCAGGCGACATACTTTCTGCCCGTTACCAACTGGTCAACGTGCGCGTCAAAGTGCAAGCCTACCTTGAAGAGGATGGCGTCAGCATTGGTGAAGTCGTCGCTATTATTGATGCCAACGATAGACGCTATAAAAACCATCACAAACTCGAACTCGGCAGCATCGTAAGATTGCCCGATGATAAACGCGCCTTAGAAGCTCACCCGCAGGAAAAAGAGAAAGAAGAAGACGAGAAGGATTAAAGACACAGCCGTTTAACGTATTCAGCTAAAAAGCCACCACGGTGGCTTTTTTAGTGAGCGTTTCAAACACAATGCATAGCTACCACTATTCACGATTCAAGCACACTCCGAGTAGCGCGGCGTAAGCGTTAGCGCACCCGCGAAAGCACCGCGCAGCGGTGCTAAGGGCACATACTTTAAATCTAGGCATAACCTACCTGGGCGACTGCGCACTCTTTAGTTGGGAAACCACCCGCCGCGAACTATTTCTAAGCTGCCTACTCGACAACACAAACCTCACCACTTATTAAGAGTAAGGCACATTCCAAGTAGTGCGGCGTAAGCGTCAGCGCACCCGCAAAAGCACCGCGCAGCGGTGCCAAGGGCACATACTTTAATCTAGGCATAACCTGCCTGGGCGGTAGCGCACAACAGCGTATTGGCCAGCTACTCACAAAGCCATTTCTGAGCTGCCAGAGCGGCAGCACACTATTGTCATTACGGACTCAAATCACAAAAGTATCGAGGTGGTGTTGGCGATGGGGATATTCCAGTAGCGGGATTTATTGCCCTCGTCGGTGACATACTCCACCCGGCCACCATTCACCAGCACCCGGTAGTGCTGCAGGTAGTAGAGGTTAGCGCGCTTGGAGTTAAGAATGGTTTTTAGGTCACTGGGAGAAAAATCATCCATGCGGCACTCCTTGTTATCGTTTTCTCCATCTAACCATTCTTTACACCGCCACGCTATTGACCTTAGTCATACTTAGCTGACCGTGATTCCACGCTATCCACCCCCTAACTCCGTGCTACGCTTAGCGCTACCGCTCCCCTTTATAGGCACTTCACCATGCATCCTTTTCGTCTTCTCACCGCCTTGGTTACTACGCTGGTGATCACCCTGCCTGTCTCTTTACAAGCCCAGGCACAAACGGGCGGACAGTGGAGTGAATACGATGATGTATTTGAGAACGGTGCGCGCCATGCCAATATTTGGCAGTTGGGTTGGACCGGTATTTATGGCGCCAGCCTTGCGGTGAATGCTTACCAATCGAGCGAGGCGAGCAACCCGGATGACCGCTTTGATGCGCGCGTAGGCGTGGTGAAGTCAGCCTTGGCCGTGGCCGGTATGTTGACGGATCGTCAGCCGCACCCAGCGGCATTGGCGGAGTATGAGCGTTTGAAAGCCAGCGGTGATCTTAGTGGCGTGCAGGCACTTGGCTTGCAGCTTGCCCAAGCGGAGCGCGAGCGACGTGGCTGGGGTGCACGCGTTAGTTCACTGGTGGTGAATGGCGTGGCGGGTGCGGTGATTGCCGCCGATGGCCGGGAAGGCGATGCGGCCATTAACTTTGCCAGTGGCATGCTGGTGAATGAACTACAAATTTGGACACAGCCTCGCCAAGCAACGTCTGCCATTAATCGCTTTCAGCCCGCTAACCTTTCGCTTGGGCCGATTACTATTCCCGGTGAGTATGCGCTCAACGTGGGGCCACAGCAGCTAGGCGCTACCTGGCGCTACTGACCCCCCTGCTGTTAGGTCTCTCAAGTATTGGCGGCAGTTTGCCTCCAGCGCTTTATCGTTGCTAGTACGGCATGAAGGCGTAAAATACCCAGCAATTTTTTGGCTTTGCCAAACGTAATGTTATAACCTATTTGATATTAAACGAGGCCACTTGATGAGTGAGCATACGCACCGCCATAACAAAGAGGGCCCCTGCCACTTCTCCTTGATGTCGCTATCAGCTGTTAAACGGCTGCTGTTTGTTGCCGTGCCGCTATTGGCGCTTTGGGTGTTAGTGGTGTGGGCTGGCGGGTGGTTGAGATGAGTCAGCGCTCTTTATCACGTTTACAGCTACACAATCTGCACTTGGCCCAGGCGCGCCGCACGGTGCTTGAACACATCGAAGGCGACTTTAAGCCGGGGGCGATTACCGCGCTGATTGGCGCTAACGGCGCCGGCAAAAGCACGCTGATTCAAGCGATTATGGGTGAACTGCGGCCTATTAGCGGCGAAGTGGTATGCACCGTCGCCAAAGAGCGCCGGGCGTGGCTGCCACAGCAACTTGCGTTAGACCTGACCTTCCCCATGAGCGTGGAAGAGCTGGTAATGACCGGTAGCTGGCCCAGCCACGGGGCGTTAACCGGCTACTGTGCGGGGCATTACCGCAAGGGCCGCGAGATCATGGCACGGCTGGGCATTTCGCATTTGGCCCACCGCCCCCTGGGTGAGCTTTCCGGCGGCCAGCGCCAGCGGGCACTGATTGGTCGCACGCTGATGCAGGAAGCCGAGCTGTTACTGCTCGATGAGCCGTTTGCCAATGTGGATAGCGAGACGGTGGATATTTTGATCCGTATTTTGCGCCAGATGGCTGACGACGGCGCGACGATTATTGTCGTGCTCCACGATATGGATCATTTGCGCCGCTTGGCCGATGAAGTGCTGATGCTAAACGGCGGCCATGGCCGCTGGGTCGCGCCCAGCGCGCTGACCCATCAACATGCTACCGCCCAAGTGGTGCCATTTAGCTTGGGAGGTCGTCATGTGGGATCTGCTTAACGCCTGGTTTATCAGCCCGTTCGATTACGGCTTTATGCGTCGGGCGGTGGTGGGTGGTTTGGCGCTTTCGCTGGCTGCCCCACCGTTAGGCGTATTTCTGGTGCTGCGCGGCATGAGCCTGATTGGCGACGCCATGGCCCATGCGATTTTGCCCGGCGTGGCACTTGGCTTTTTGCTGGCGGGATTCTCGCTGCCAATTATGAGTATTGGCGGGGTGATGTTCGGCTTACTGGTTGCGCTACTGGCAGGCGCAGTCTCAAAGATGGGCGGGCAGCGCGAAGATGCCGCCATGGCGAGCTTTTTTATTATCTCGCTTGCCGCAGGCGTAATGCTGATCTCGCTGGGTGGTAGCAGCGTTGACCTTACCCACGTTCTGTTTGGCTCGATCCTGGCGATTAACTCTACCGCCCTGCTGCTGATCGCCGGCATTAGCACGCTAATTGTGCTGACCCTGGCCGTGGTGTTTCGCGCCCTGGTAGTGGAGTGCTTAGACCCGCTGTTTTTGCGCGGTCAAAGTCACCGCAGTGGCTGGGTACACAGCGTGTTTTTAGGCCTGCTGGTGCTCAATCTAACCGCTGGTTTTCAGACATTAGGCACGTTGATGGCAGTGGGCCTGATGATGCTCCCGGCTACATCGGCGCGCTTTTGGAGCAAACGCTTAGAGGGCTTGATCGGCATCGCGATTGTGTTGGCGATGGTGTCGAGCACCGGTGGTCTGCTGCTCTCGTTTCATCTCGATATCCCTTCTGGCCCGAGCATTATTCTGCTGGCGGGGGCGGGGTATCTGTTTTCGGCCCTATTTGGCCGTTACCACAGCTTGGCGGCCAAGCTGCGGCGTAAAACAACGCCGCTGGCTGTTGAGCAGGGCGCTTAATTTTCGTATTTATGCTTAACCCTAAAAGGAGTGCTGTATGTCTTTTGCCTCTTCCTCGCGCTGGTTAGTGGGTGTTTCTGCGATGCTAGCGCTGCCCGCTGCCATGGCTAACGAGCGCGTTCAGGTCGTCACCAGTTTCTCTATTTTGGCCGATATGGTGGAAAACGTCGGTGGCGAGCATGTTGATGTGACGTCGCTAGTCGGTGCCGATGGCGATGCCCATGTTTACTCCCCCAGTCCTGGCGATGCACGTTCGCTGGCGGATGCTGACTTAGTGGTGTTTAACGGCCTACTGTTTGAGGGCTGGATGGAGCGTTTGATTAGCGCCAGCGACTACTCAGGCCCGCTAGTTACAGCCACTGCTGGCATTGCGCCGCTCTCGTACGCTGGGCATGACGACCACGACGATCACGGACATGGGCATGATGAACATGAAGCGCATGATCACGAAGATCCACACGCCGGTCATGACCATGGTGACGAGGATCCCCACGCTTGGCAGGATATGCAGCAAGCCAAGGTGTATGTGGCTAATATCCGCGACGGTTTAATCGCGGCGGACACCGACAACGCGGACGAATATCGCGCTAACGCCGAGCGCTATTTAGAGGAAATGGCCGAGGTAGACGCAGAAATTCGTGCCTTGATTGAGGAGATTCCGGCGTCGTCCAGCGTGATTACCGGACACGACTCTTTTGGCTACTTCTCAAATGCTTATGGGGTTAATTTCCTCTCACCGGTCGGCCTTTCCACAGAAGCAGACCCGAGCGGTGCCAGCATGGCGGCACTGGTTGATGTGATCGCGGCGGAGAATGTTAAAGCGCTGTTCCATGAGAACATGACCAACCAGTCGATCATTACCCAGTTGTCTGAAGAGACGGGCCTACCGATTGCGGGCACGCTGTATGCAGATGCGCTAGCAAGCGAAGGTGACGCCAGCACCTACCTGGGCATGATGCGCCATAATGCTGAAGTACTGCACTCGGCCCTCGCTGAGCCTGGGCATGATGATCACGGTCATGCTCACGATGACCACGACCACGACCACGACCACGACCACGACCACGACCACGACCACGACCACGACCACGACCACGACGATCATGGTCATAGCCACTAAGCCGTTAACGTCAATAGTGCTGCTCAGGCATTAATCGCCGTGAGCAGCCACTCCCGAAAAGATGCCATGGCATGGGTTTCTGCCCGCGTTTGCAGGCGAGTGAGCCAGTAACCTCCCAAACTGACAGTGGTGTCGAAAGGCTGCACTAACGCACCACTGCTCAACTGCCGGGAGAACATCAATGGTGGTGCTAGCGCCACGCCTGCCCCTTGTAACGCTGCTTCCACCATAGCGATGGAAGAGTCAAACACTATGCTTTTGGTCATCGGAAAGCTGCGTGGCAGCCCTGCCGCTAATAGCCACTCTGTCCACTCATCGGCGCGATAAGAGCGCAGCCAGGTCTCGCCTAATACATCGGCTGGCGTGCTGAGCCGCGCGGCGATGTCAGGAATGCACAATACCGAAAGCGAGGCGGGCAGCAGCGGTTGCGCTGCCGTGCCGTGCCAAGCACCGGTACCAAAACGGATCGCTAAATCGAGCCCCTCAGCGGCTAGGTCAGCGCGATTGTTGTGGGTAGAGAGCCGCAAATCCACATACGGGTACTTCTGCTGAAAATCCTCCAGCCGTGGCAATAGCCAGCCAACAGCGAAGGTCCCCACCACGCCGACATTTAGCACTTCACGATAGCTGCTCTCGCCAAGCCGATCCAGCGTGTGCGACATTTGATCGAAGGCGCTTTTCAGCACAGGTAACAGTAACTCGCCCTCTTGAGTAAGCATTAGCCCCCGGGGCAAGCGTTTGAACAGCGGCACCTTCAACTGGCCTTCAAGCAGTTTCACCTGATGGCTGACCGCCGCCTGGGTGACATGCAGCTCTTCCGCTGCGCGAGTAAAACTCAAATGTCTGGCCGACGCCTCGAAAGCACGCAATGCCTTTAACGGCAGATAAGAACGCACCACACAGACCCCCAAATTTTTCTAATGACTCATGCAAAATATTGCCGTTTGTGAATCCCCGCAGCGCGCCGTATGTTAGTCCTTTGTCACCCATTTATCGGGTCACGGCACGATTAATCGAGTCGCTATAACATTAGGAACAGGATTCTGGTATGCACAAGATGTTAGCAGCAAATAGCCGCTTTATCATGACCACTTCACTGCTTATTAGTAGCTCTGCATGGGCATTCGACAGGACTGACAATGCTGCCATTGAAGCACTGGTAAACGAGACTATTGCGCCGCTTATGGAGGAGCATCGCATACCAGGAATGGCGGTGGCGCTAACGATCAACGGCGATCAGCATTACTTTAATTATGGACTCGCCAACCAAGAGGCGGAGATCCCAGTGACTGACGAGACGCTGTTTGAACTAGGCTCGATCAGTAAGCTCTTCACCGCGACGCTGGCGGCCTATGCAGACGCGAGCGGTGCCCTTGCGCTTTACGACCCAGCCAGCCAGCATTTAGCGGCCCTGGAAGGCAGTGCCTTTGATGAGATCACGCTGCTTGAACTCGGCACCTACACCGCAGGCGAGCTGCCGCTGCAGTTTCCAGAAGCGGTACAAAACGAAGGGCAGATGATCGACTACTATCGCCAGTGGCAGCCTGAATCCGCCCCTGGCAGCCATCGCCTCTACTCCAACCCAAGTATCGGGCTGATGGGCTATTTGACCGCCCAACGCCTTGGTAAGCCTTTTGAGACGCTGATGCAGGAGGAAGTGTTCGCCCCCCTAGGACTTGAGCACAGCTATTTTCAGGTACCAGAAGAGCAGCAGGCGCACTACGCCTATGGTTACTCTAAAGAGGATGAACCGATTAGGGTGAACCCAGGCATGCTGGATGCCCAAGCTTACGGGCTGAAATCAAATGCCGCCGACCTGCTGGCGCTTGTGGAAGCGAACATGGCAGATGCCGATATTGATGTTGATATTGGTGAGCCCCTTCGCCAAGCCTTGGAAGCCACCTGCGCAGGCTACGTTGAGGTCGGTCATATGACCCAAGGCCTGGGCTGGGAAAGCTACGCCTACCCGGTAACGCTTGAGCAGCTGCTGGCGGGCAATTCGCTTGAGATGATTTTAGAGCCTAACCCTGCCAACCGCTTAACCCCGCCGCAGGCCCCAAGACACGAAGCGCTCTATAACAAGACCGGGGCCACCAACGGTTTTGGTGGCTATGTAGCTTTCGTGCCCAGCGAGCAGATCGGTATTGTGTTGCTGGCAAACCGCAACTACCCCAATCAGGCGCGCATCGAGACCGCTTATCAGCTGCTTAGCGCGCTCATCACCGATACACCCTAAGCTAAAACCGTACACAACCATCTAATGCCGCCCTTGGCGGCATTTTTACACCTATTAAGCGCGCTTTTAGCCGCCTAAAGTTGCATTTTCCGCTATCAATAAGGAGACTACCCACCTTCCCCGTTACTAACCTTCACTGCGAAGAGCCCTCTCTCATGCGTCTAAACGCCGATTTTAGCCACTTTGCCTGTGTTACCCCGGAAGAGTATCAGTGGGTCGACTCCCCCAGTGCTGGGGTAGAACGCATGATGTTTGACCGTATTGGTGATGAAGTAGCCCGCGCGACCAGCCTGGTGCGCTATGCCCCTAACACCAAGTTTGAGCGCCATATCCACGGCGGCGGCGAAGAAATTTTGGTGCTGGAAGGCGTGTTTGCCGACGAACATGGACGCTACGCGGCAGGCAGCTACCTGCGCAACCCTGTGGGTACCGGCCATACACCCAATATTGGCGAGGAAGGCGCGCTGATTTTTGTCAAACTGCACCAGTTTGACCCTAACGACACACTGCAACTAGCGGTACCTGCGCACCGGCTCCCTTGGCAGCCAGACCGCCGCCCGCGCATTGCCTACAAGATGCTGCATACTTATAAGCAGGAGCGAACCAGCCTGGAACGCTGGTCGGCGGGAACCTCTATTACTTACCCCACGTTACTGGGTGGCCTGGAGTTTTTCATTCTGGAAGGCACGCTAAGCGATAGTGAGCAGAGCTATACGTCCGGCACCTGGTGCCGCTACCCAAGCGGTGCGGCACCGGCGTTAACCGCAGGTGATGAAGGCGTAATGATGTACCTCAAGCGTGGTCATCTGCCACCCGTTTAGGTTCGCGCTAAGCCCAGAAATGGCAGTAGCGTAAGGGCCGCAATTAGCCCGACCGCTAATAGTACCAGGACGACCTGCATGGGGTGATCCGCTAAGCGCTTCCAGAGCGTCATTTGTTCGCCCCGCTCAACGGCTTGCTGGTGTTCGCGCTGGGCACGCTCCAATCGCTCCGCTTGATAAGCTTCCAATGCCGCCTTGGCCGCTTCATGCTGATGGGGGTTGCGCAGCCAAATGGCATCGACCCCCAGGCGGAAAAAGCCCGCCTGGGTTTCATAGGTATCAAAGCCATGGGCGGCGAGCAGGTCACGCACTTCCATGGCCTCTTCATCGGTCACATGGCGCAGTCGGAACAGTAGTTCAGCCATTAGCGTGCCTCATGCGTCGCTCTTACCCACCATCAGGTCTGCCTGAATCACTTCTATCCAGTAGCCGTCAGGGTCTTTAACGAAGATAACATCTTTCATTTTGCCCTGATCCGCGCGTTTTACAAAGGTGACGTTATGCTCATCAAACCACGCCTGAGCTGCCGTTAAATCTGGCACATTAAAGCAGATATGCCCAAAGCCCTGAGGTTCGGCATTGCCATCGTGGTAAGCGAAATCGTCCTGATGCTCGGTGCCCCAGTTGTGGGTAAGCTCTAACAGCCCTTTCTGGCTGAAGGTCCAGGCGGTACGGGCTTGAGTATCTTCTGGAACGCTGTCGCTGGGTGAAAGGTTGGCCAGAAAATAGAGCGAAAACTGCATCTCCTCAAAGTCCAACCGGCGCATCACCTGCATGCCAAATACCTTAGAGTAGAAGGCCAGAGCAACTTCGGGATCTTTCACCCGCAGCATGGTGTGATTCAAACAAAACCCCTGGGTTTGTGGCGGTGTAGCGACAACGCCAGGATGCTGCTCGCCTTGAAAACTCATCTCGCTCTCCTTAATCAACAGTAGCTGTTACCTACCATGGGGGTTCAATAGCCATAATTCCAGTCAAAACAAACGTCCAGACCTTCTGCCGGCTAACCGCATTAGTGATTGACCCGTGTTGTCGTGAAGACTGCTGGCATTACCACACGAAACCTCTACACTTATTATTCAGTGCTTTTACAAAAACGTTACAGAACAATAACGGGTGCCACTTGATTGCGGTATCTCGCAGGAGTCCTCCATGAGTTCGAGTGATATGGGATTGGGTGATCGCTTAACCCTTAAACAGCTTGCTCACGCGCTGCAAAATGGTTTTTCGCCGATTGTTGAGGTTGAGTCGATGGATGGCATTTACGCTGTTCGATTCCATCATGCCAACGGGGTTGCTGATTTATGTAGCGCAGAGGGGAAAGTCAGCACTTTTTTAGGCACCGGGGAGATACGCGACGTTCTCGGTCAGCTAGGCCTTACTCACGGCGTTCTCACCTTTGCCGATCAGTGTGGTGATGAAATGATTGGCGTCGAGGGTAAAGCGATCACACCCACCGAAAAGCTTACCTACGGCACCCGGATTGCTTTTCGCTAGCAGACCTTCACTCCCACAAGGTCTTTACAGGCTGGCGCAAGCCAAGGATAGTATTCGCTCGACAGGGGCGCCTTTTTTTAACACTGGGCTGAGAAGCACCCTTTGAACCTGAACCGGATAACACCGGCGTAGGGAGTCGTGGTGCTCTTTACCACCTCCCTGCCGGGAGGAAGCTATGCCTCTAAGCCCACTTGGCGATTATCTTCAAACGCTTCGTGTAGAAACCCCGCTGGTGCACTGCATCACTAATTATGTTGCCATGAACAGCACTGCTAATGTGCTGCTAGCCACCGGGGCGTCCCCCGCTATGCTGCATGCCCCTGAAGAAGTCGCTGAGTTCACGGCGATTGCTGCGGGGCTGTCGGTTAATATCGGCACGATCTCTTCCCACTGGGCCAACGCGATGCTGATGGCCACAAAGACCGCCGAAGAGCATGGCATCCCCTGGGTGTTAGACCCTGTCGCCGTGGGTGCTACGCGCTATCGCCAAACGCTCTGCACGCAACTCCTGGCTACGAAACCTAGCGTTATTCGTGGCAATGCCTCGGAAATTCTTACCCTTAATGGCTTAGCTAACCCAGGCCGCGGTGTGGACTCAACAGCCGCTACCGACCAAGCCATAGAGGCAGCAATAGCGCTGGCGCAGCAACATGGCTGTATTGTCGCAATGACCGGCGAAAGCGACTGGGTGACGGACGGACAGCAGCACTATCGGATACATGGTGGTCACCCCTTAATGCCGCGAGTGACCACCCTTGGCTGTGGGTTAAGCGCGCTGGTGGCTGCGTTTGCCGCTGCCAACCCTGAAGCGCCACTGGGTGCCACGGCGGCTGCGCTTGCCTGCTTTGCCGTTGCCGGCGAGCGCGCGGGTGAGATAGCTCCCGGGCCGGGCAGTTTTCAGGTCGCGTTATTGGATGCGCTCTATCAGCTTACCCCCGCTGACCTCACCACTTACGCGCAGTTGGAGACACTTCATGCCGATTGATCTATCGCTCTATTTGGTGACCGACGCAGAGCTCTGCCGCGATGCAGGTTTGGAGCAAACAGTTGAAGCAGCAGTAAAGGGTGGTGTCACGGTCGTGCAGCTACGCGATAAGCATGCCAGCGATAAACAGATGATTGACCAGGGCAAACGGCTAAAGGCGATATTGGCAGGCACCGGTGTACCGCTGATCATTAATGACCGTTTGCAGGTGGCCTTAGCGTGTCAGGCGGATGGTTTACATGTTGGCCAAAGTGATACGGCCGCTCAAGAAGCGCGCCGTGCTATGGGGCAACAGGCGATCATTGGCTTGTCCATCAATACGCTTGAGCAGCTTCAAGCAGCGCCTATTACGCTACTGGATTATGTGGGGCTTGGCCCGGTGTTTGCCACCGTGAGCAAGCAGGATCACGCTCAGCCCATCGGCTTTGGCGGTTTGGCCGCGCTGGTTAAGAGTTGCCCGCTGCCCAGCGTGGCCATTGGCGGGCTTAAGGCTGAACATGCCATTAGCGTACAACGTGCAGGTGCCAACGGCTTAGCGGTGATATCCGCCATTTGTGGCCAGCCCGACCCTTTTCAAGCCGCACGGGCATTTCTGACAACCCAACCGTCATGAACCAGTTAGAGCACATCGTCGCTTTTGTACGCGTCGCCGAGCTTGGTAGCTATACCCGGGCGGCTGAAGCGCTGGACCTTTCGCGCACCCGCGTCTCCAGACAGGTAATGGCGCTGGAAGAAGCCTTGGGCGCACGGCTGATTCAGCGCACCACGCGGCGCTTACACCTTACTGAGGCCGGTGAACGCTACTTATTACGCGCTCAGGGAATTCTCCAAGCGCTTGATGAAGCGGCTGCCGAGGTTGGCCAAGGCACCAGCGATGTGCGTGGCCGACTCCGCATCAATGGGCCAATGAGTTTTGGGACACGCTACTTAGCCCCGTTAGTTGCCCAGTTTATGAACGCCCATCCGGCGCTTGAAGTCCGCTTGGACTTGAACGACCGCCGCGTTGATTTACTGGAAGAGGGCTATGACGTAGCGATTCGCATCGGCAGCCTACCGGATTCCAGCTTGGTCGCGCGGCGCCTGACGCGCTGTCGTTTGTTGTTTTGCGCATCGCCCGCGTATCTTGCCACTCACGGTGAGCCCAGTAGCCTCTCAGCACTTACTGACCACCGCTGCCTGCGCTATCGCAGCGGCCAGAATAGCGCTGCCTGGGCGCTCCCCTCGCAGTTGCTAAGCGTACATGGACCACTTGAGAGCAATAATGGCGATGTCTTAACCCATGCCGCTGAAGCTGGCTTAGGCATCGCTCAACAGCCTAGTTTTCTGGTCACAGAAAGCATCACCAGCGGCCGCTTGGTGCCGATCTTAACCAAGGAGCCAGCGGTGCGTCTCGATGTGCACGCGCTCTACCCTGCCCGACGTTACTTACCCGCAAAAGTAGAGCGTTTTATCGACCTGCTGACTCACGCCTGGGGCGATCCGCCGGTTTGGGAGCAGCACATTGGATTATCGCCTATAGCGCAACAGTGATGTGCATATAGCGCTGATTATCTCGAAATGAGCAGCCTGTAAAGTAGCGCCATCAACCACCACGATGGAAGCTACGACGATGACGACTCTTTCACAGCCTGCTGTAACAAGCACTTTTCAACCTCATGCTATTGCGCTGCTGCGTATCGCCCTGGGGGTTATGGCCCTCGCCCACGGTTTGCTTAAAGTGTTTGTGTTTACCCTGCCCGGCACGGTCGGCTATTTTGAATCCCTCGGCTTACCAGGCTTTTTAGCGTACCTAACCATTGCCGCTGAAGTGGGCGGCGGTATCGCCTTAATTTTAGGGGTGTATACCCGCTGGGTTAGCCTGGCTCTGGTGCCCGTACTGCTTGGCGCGGCCTTGGTTCACCTCGGTAACGGCTGGCTGTTCTCTAATGCCGGAGGCGGCTGGGAGTTCCCGGTCTTCTGGACGCTGGCACTTATCGTACAAGCGGGTTTGGGGAGTGGTCGCTGGGTGTTAAGCAACCGCTTCGCTTAACACTAATGCCTACCTAAAAAGGTCGCCAGCACTTGCTTCACCGGCAGTGCTGGCACTGTTGTGGAGAGACACGCATGTTACCTAGTCTATTTATTTCCCATGGTTCCCCCATGCTGGCGCTGAACAAAACGCCGGCTCATGAATTTCTGCGTGAATTAGGCAAACGCCTTGCTCCTAAAGCGGTGGTGGTTATCTCAGCGCACTGGGAGAGCTTGACGCTCAAGGTTAGTTCTAGCAGTCAGCCGGAGACTATTCACGATTTCGGTGGGTTTCCCCGTGAGCTTTTCGCCTGCCAGTACCCTGCCCCTGGCGAGCCGGCGCTGGCGGAACGGCTAACGCAATTATTGGGATCGGAGGCGGTTGAACGCGGCTTTGATCACGGCGCTTGGGTGCCCCTTTCGTTGATGTTCCCCGACGCTAATGTGCCCGTCGTTTCTGTATCACTGCCCGTGCGCTGGAGCAATGCAGAACTTGTCGACCTGGGAGAAAAGCTCTCGGCACTGCGGGAAGAAGGCATTTTGATTATTGGCTCGGGAAGCCTGACCCATAATCTGTATGAACTTATGCCGCAAGATAGCTCGATACCCGGCTGGGTAGATGATTTTGCGCAGTGGGTTAATCATCAGCTTATCAGTGACCATCGCGCAGCGCTGCTTAACTGGGAAAGCGCGCCTAATGCGCGGAAAAACCACCCCACACCTGAACACTTTTTACCCTTACTGGTGGCCATGGGGGCTGGTGGTCAAGCAACTCAGCTACATCACAGCGTGGAGCACGGCGTGCTGGCAATGGACGTCTATCAATTCGCCTAAAGAAACATTAAACAACCTGCTTTTTTTGACTAGGCCGTGGGACGACGCTTAAGGGTGGTTCTGCGGTCATGGTAAGCCACCGCTAACCCACTGCACATAATCAAGGCACTGCCCACCCACACCCAGATATCCGGCATCTCACCCCAGATCCACCAGCCCATCAGCACTGCCCACAGCATCGCGGTGTAATCAAACGGGGCCGCAATGGCGGCAGGTGCAAACCGAAATGCCAGGGTGATAAAGGCGGTGGCGACAACTCCCAGCACGCCTGAGGCGAAAAAGCCGGCCCAGTGCCATGGTTCAGGGGTTTGCCACACCCAGGGTAACGTGAAGGCAGTCACGACCAGGGGTACTAAGGTCATATAAAACAGCATGGCCCAGAGGTGCTCACGGGCACCGTAACGGCGAGCAGTAATCAGCATTAAGGCATAAAAAAAGGCGGCTGCCACCAGCACCAATGCCCCCACGTTAAAGGCATCGCCATTAGGACGTACCACAATCAGCACGCCAATAAACCCTACTATCGATGCAATGAGCACCGGGGTATCAATACGCTCACCCAACAGGGGCACCGAGAGTAGCGTCACAAACAAGGGAGCCACAAAGGCTATCGCTGTCGCCTCTGCTAATGGCAATAAGGTTAAGCCGAGGATAAAACACACCATGGTGATGGTATGCAGCAGCCCACGCATTAGATGTACGCGAGGGCGTTTGGTGCGCAGCTTGCGTAACCCACCCGCATAATGGGCCAGTAGCGCAATCAGTGGCAGGGAGATCAAGGCGCGGAAAAAGATAATCTGCAGCGGTGAGTGAAACTCCCCCAGCCATTTGGAAACCGCGTCTCCAAGGGCCAGGAAAAGCACGCCTATACACATGCTGAGAATGCCTTTCAGCGACGTCGTCACTGCTATCTCCTTGTTAACATCAGAGGCAAAAAAACCCCGCCAATGCGTGATTGGCGGGGTGTGTTCACAACGCCACCTTATAAGCTGGCGTTGACCACCATGCAGTCCATTCCCTGAGAGTGAAGCTCTCGACAGGCTTGCCGGGCGCGCTGCTCATCCAGCGCGACTAAGCGGGCGCGATAAACGGGGGTTTGCCCTTGGACGGTATCTACTTCAACGCGACCGCCAACACCTTGCCCGATGCGATTGGCAGCCTGCTGAGCTAGCTGGCGTGCCTGCATCTCTTGGCTAAAAGCGCCTACCTGAATGCCCCAGCTGCCACCAGTATCAGGCACTGAGGCTAACTGGCGCTCCCGCTCAATAAAGGCACGCAGTGGATCAGGCTCTGCCATGGCATTGCTTGGTTCGGGGCGCTGAATAACCGCGATATTGGCCAATTGCTCTTCCAGATCAACCGAAGGCGGCGGCGTATTCGGAGAAGATTGCGCTGTGGTTTCAACCACCGCAAGCAGTGGCTGGCGCTGCACAGGCTGAGATGGTGCGGCAGGTTGTGTTGGGGCAAGCGCAGGTGGACCAAACGCCATAAACTCCTGAGCGACATTGGTATTGGCCATCCAGGTCTGCTGATCACGCAGCGACGCGCGCATAAAGCCTCGATCTAGCAAATTAGCCATATGCGTATCACGTGACTGGGCCGAAAAACCACCCATTACAACAGCGACTAACCGTCGATCCCCGCGTACTGCGGTAGTCGCAACATTAAAACCTGAGGCGCGAATAAAACCGGTTTTAAGTCCATCTGCGCCGGCATAGTCACGCACCAGCCGGTTGTGACTCGTGTGGCGGGTACCGCGGAAGGTAAACTCTTGAAGCCCAAAATAGTGATAGTACTGGGGGAAGTCCTGCCTCACGCGTACCGACAGTGTGAGCATATCCCGGGCAGTGGTGACCTGGCGATCATCCGGCAAGCCTGATGCGTTACGAAAGGTGGTCGCGGGCATGCCTAACTCGCGCGCTTTAGTTGTCATCATTTGCGCAAAGCGCTCTTCGCTACCGCCTAATGCTTCAGCAACAACCGCAGCAACATCATTGGCTGAGCGTACCGCAAGTGCACGCAGGGCAGTATCAACGGGAATAGTACTACCGGCGGCAAGCCATAGTTTCACCGCGGGCTTGGCAGCAGCATAGGGTGATACAGGTAAAGGCTGATCTATGCGCATCGTGCCCGCTTCAAGGGCCTCAAACATTAAGTACATGGTCATCATTTTGGTGAGGGAAGCGGGATAACGCTGCTCATCAATATTTTCGGCGTATAATATTTCGCCATTGTCTAAATCCACCACGATTCCCGCGTAGCGTGGGTTAGCCTGAGCGCTGGTGGCCGCGATAAGTAGCAGCAAAACCAACCCCATCGACCAAATAAACGACGCTTTACCCACTGCGCTTTTTACCCTCGCATACATACGTGCCCCTTGCTTGTTTATCAATGCGCTAACGTGACCCACTGCTTAGCTAACGTGCCGCACTCAAGGCCCACGCAAGGTTTTCCCATAGCGATAAAGTAGCACGTACACGATTTATAGTACGTAGAGTATATACCTAGTTAAGCGTAGAAAAAGAGAACATGCAGCGGAGATGTAAAAGATTGCTTAAATGGAATAAAAAAACCGACCCACAAAGGGGTCGGCTTTCATTCGCTATTAAATAAGTAAGTGGCAGAGGATTACTCTTCTGCTGCAGCTTCTTCAACAACGGGACGGTCAACTAGCTCAACAAATGCCATGGGCGCATTGTCGCCGGTGCGGAAACCGCACTTAAGAATACGGATGTAACCACCCGGACGCTCGGCATAACGCGGACCTAGCTCGTTGAACAGTTTGCCGACGGCTTCTTTAGAGCGCGTACGAGCAAATGCCAGACGACGGTTTGCAACGCTATCCTGCTTGGCTAGGGTAATTAGCGGCTCGATAACGCGACGCAATTCCTTGGCCTTAGGCAGGGTTGTCTTAATGACTTCATGTTCGACCAGCGAGACAGACATGTTCTTAAACATGGCCTGACGATGCGAGCTGGTGCGATTCAGATGACGACCACTCTTACGATGACGCATGGTTGTAATTCCTTACCAAACTGGGACTCAAGTCGACACTCACGCGGAGGCCTTGTCGTCCTTCAGGCTAGCGGGTGGCCAATTTTCCAGCCGCATACCGAGGGACAAGCCGCGCGCCGCCAATACATCTTTGATTTCATTCAAAGACTTTTTACCGAGATTCGGTGTCTTCAACAGCTCAACTTCTGTGCGCTGGATAAGATCACCGATATAGTAAATATTCTCGGCTTTTAGGCAGTTCGCGCTGCGAACGGTCAACTCAAGATCGTCTACGGGGCGCAATAGAATTGGATCAACATGATCCTCTTCCTCTTCGACTTCCTGTTCTTTATCAGCTTCCAGGTCGACGAAGGCGGCCAGCTGCTCTTGCAGGATGGTCGCACTGCGACGGATAGCCTCTTCCGGATCCAAGGTACCGTCGGTTTCCAGATCGATAATTAGCTTATCGAGATCGGTGCGCTGCTCTACACGAGCGGCTTCAACCGAATAGGAAACACGGCGGACAGGGCTGAAGGTGGCATCCAGCTGCAGGCGGCCAATGGCACGAGTCTCTTCATCAGAGCCACGCGCGTCAGCCGGTTCGTAGCCACGACCCAACGCAACCTTAAGCTGAATTTTCAGCTCAGCACCTTCATTGACATGAGCAATGACGTGGTCCGGGTTGACGATTTCGACGCTATGATCAAGCGCAATGTCGCCAGCAGTGACGACGGCTGGGCCCTGCCTGTTCAGCGTGAGCACCGCCTCATCGCGGCCGTGCATCTTGATCGCAACATCTTTCAAGTTCAGGAGGATTTCAATGACATCTTCCTGCACCCCTTCGAGCGCACTGTACTCATGCTCGACACCAGCAATTTCAGCCTCTACCACGGCGCAGCCGGGCATAGACGAAAGCAGAATGCGACGCAGTGCATTCCCCAGGGTGTGACCAAAGCCACGCTCGAACGGCTCGAGCACGATTTTGGCGTGATGTGCGCTGATTTCTTCGACCTTGATGTCGCGAGGACGGAGAAACTCTGTCACTGAACGCTGCATATGAACACCTTTCAGGCTGCCAAACGGATACTTGGTACTCGGTACGGTCTGGTGCTGGTATTAAACCGGCACCAGACCGACAAGAAACAGACTACTGCTTACTTGGAGTACAGCTCGACGATCAGGTTTTCGTTGATGTCGGCAGACAGGTCACCGCGTTCAGGCAGAGCCTTGAAAGTGCCTTCCATCTTCTTGGCGTCGATTTCGATCCAAGCAATATCGCCACGGTTGGCCGCAATGGACAACGCGCTTTGGATACGTGCTTGGTTTTTCGCTTTTTCGCGAATGGAAACAACGTCACCCGGCTTCACTTGGTAGGAAGCTACGTTAACGGTGCGGCCGTTCACGGAAATCGCCTTGTGGCTTACCAGCTGACGCGCTTCAGAGCGAGTCGAGCCGAAGCCCATGCGGTAGACGACGTTATCCAGTCGGGATTCAAGCAACTGCAACAATACCTCACCGGTCGCACCTTTAAGGCGAGCGGCTTCTTTGTAGTAGTTACGGAACTGTTTTTCGAGTACGCCGTACATACGACGAACTTTTTGCTTCTCGCGAAGCTGCAAGCCGTAGTCTGAAAGACGTTGACGACGCTGGCCGTGTACACCCGGGATTTGCTCGGATTTACACTTTTTCTCGAAGGGAGTCACACCACTCTTTAAAAAGAGGTCGGTGCCTTCACGACGAGACAGTTTACACTTCGGTCCAATATAACGAGCCATGAATCTGTCTCCTTAAACGCGGCGTTTCTTCGGCGGACGGCAGCCATTATGGGGAATGGGCGTCGCGTCTACGATGCTTTGCACGCGGAAGCCTGCGGCATTCAATGCGCGCACGGCGGATTCACGACCGGGTCCTGGGCCTTTAACCAGTACGTCTACGTTTTTCACACCATACTCGGCTGCAGCAGTTGCTGCACGTTCGCTTGCCACTTGAGCAGCGAACGGGGTGCTCTTGCGAGAACCACGAAAACCCGAACCACCGGCAGTTGCCCAAGAAAGAGCATTGCCCTGGCGGTCTGTGATCGTCACGATCGTGTTGTTAAAAGAGGCATGGATATGCGCAATTGCGTCCACTACCTGCTTTTTAACCTTTTTACGGTTACTACGCGGGTTAGCCATGTTGATGTTTCTTCCTGTCTTAACGCCGGCTCTCTATTAAAGAGCCTGCGTGTTATTTGCGGATCGGCTTACGCGGGCCCTTACGGGTGCGCGCGTTAGTCTTAGTCCGCTGACCACGCAGCGGAAGACTACGACGATGACGCAGACCACGGTAGCAGCCTAAGTCCATGAGACGCTTAATGTTAAGCGTGACATCACGGCGAAGGTCGCCCTCTACGGTATATTTGCCAACTTCAGAACGCAGGGTGTCGACTTCTTCAGAAGACAGATCCTGGATCTTGGCAGTAGGCGCGATACCGGCTGCAGCACAGATGTGCTCAGCACGGGTACGGCCAATCCCGAAGATATAGGTCAGCGAGATCGCCGCATGCTTGTTGTCCGGGATATTGACGCCTGCAATACGGGCCATCAGCTTACTCCGAAATTTGAGCGGCTTGCTCGTTTATTCATCTACAAAAGGCGCAACAGCATACCCCTTTAATTGCCCTAAGGCAAGGGGTATGCTGGCACCCGCTTAATACAACCCAGGCTTATTAACCCTGGCGCTGCTTGTGCCGTGGTTCGCTGCAGATGACGCGGACAGCGCCATTGCGACGAATGATCTTGCAGTTACGGCACATTTTCTTTACGGAAGCTCGAACTTTCATCGATCTTTCTCCAAAAACCGGCTCGCGGCGCGCCCTCTCTAACTAAGTAGGGTGGACGGCGCCTCAGCGCATGATACCGCCGCTACCGTAGCCTTTCAGGTTGGACTTCTTCATCACTGAGTCATACTGATGCGACATGAGATGCGACTGCACCTGGGCCATGAAGTCCATGATGACCACGACTACGATTAACAACGAGGTACCGCCGAAAAAGAACGGCACGTTCCACGCCACAATCAAGAACTGGGGCATCAAGGAAACCGCAGTGATATACAAGGCACCGAACAGGGTCAAACGTGTCATGACCTTGTCGATATAGCGAGCGGTCTGCTCGCCGGGGCGAATGCCCGGCAGGAAAGCACCTGACTTTTTAAGATTGTCAGCTACATCCTTTGGGTTGAAGACCAGCGCTGTGTAAAAGAAGCAGAAGAATACCACCGCCGCGCCAAAAAGCAAGATGTAAAGCGGTTGGCCGGGGCCTAACGCTTGTGATGCACGCTGCAACCACTCCATACCTTCACCAGCGCCAACCCACTGACCAATAGAGGCCGGGAAGAGCAGGATACTGGAGGCAAAAATCGCCGGGATAACGCCGGCCATATTGACCTTCAAAGGCAGGTAGCTACTTTGCCCTGCGTACATCTTATTGCCCACTTGCCGCCGTGGGTAGTTAACCTTGAGGCGGCGTTGACCGCGCTCAATGAAAACCACAAAAGCGACAGTCGCAACACCTAACACTGACAGCGCTAACAGTGGCAGAACATTCCAGGCCCCTTCATTACGGGCAAGCTCAAAGGCTTGACCCACGGCACTGGGCAGTCCAGCAACAATACCGGCAAAAATCAGCAACGAAATACCGTTGCCAATGCCTTTCTCGGTAATCTGCTCACCTAGCCACATCATAAACACCGCACCCGACACAAACGTAATCACGGCGGTGAAGTAGAAGCTGAAGTCTGCAGTGTACGCGATGCCTTGGCTGGCCAGACCGACGGACATACCGACAGCCTGGACAAACGCCAGTATCACTGTGCCGTAGCGGGTGTACTGGCTAATCTTGCGGCGGCCAGCCTCACCCTCTTTCTTGAGCTGCTCAAGATGAGGGGAGACCGCAGTCATGAGCTGCATGATAATCGACGCTGAGATATAAGGCATGATGCCTAGCGCGAGGACGCTCATGCGCTCCAGGGCGCCACCCGAGAACATGTTAAACATGCCCAGGATGGTGCCCTGTTGCTCCCTAAACAAGGCAGCAAGCTGGTCAGGATTGATACCGGGAACGGGAATGTGGGCACCAATACGGTACACCACGATGGCGAGGAGCACGAAGCGCAAACGCGCCCACAGTTCACTCAGACCGCTGCCCGTCGCCGGCATTTTTCCTGACTTGGCCATTTAGTCCTCTACCTTGCCGCCAGCGGCTTCGATCGCTTCACGGGCACCTTTGGTGACCTTGATTCCACGAACGGTAACCGCCGTTTTCAGTTCGCCAGAAAGGATAATCTTCGCGTGTAGCGTAGAGTCCTTCAGCACGTTGGCTTCTTTCAAAGACGCCAGAGTGACTTCGCCACCGGCTACTTTAGCCAGCTCAGCCAGGCGTACTTCTTCAGAGACCAGAGATTTTGCAGACGTAAAGCCGAACTTCGGCAAACGACGCTGCAAAGGCATCTGACCGCCTTCGAAACCGGGCTTAACGCTACCACCACTACGTGCTTTCTGACCTTTGTGACCACGGCCACCGGTCTTACCAAGACCGGAGCCGATGCCACGACCAACGCGCTTTGCAGCGTGTTTGGAGCCCGGAGCCGGGCTTAGGGTATTAAGCTTCATGGATTACTCTCCCTCAACGCGCACAAGGTAATTTACCTTGTGGATCATGCCGCGTACGGCAGGGGTGTCTTCCAGTTCAACCGTATGACCGATGCGACGTAAACCCAAGCCCTTCATCGTGGCCTTGTGCTTGGGCATAATGCCGATGGTGCTGCGGATCTGGGTAACCTTGATCGTTGCTGCCATGGTGCCTTACCCCGTGATCGCTTCGACAGACAGGCCGCGCTTGGCGGCAATGTCTTCCGGTGCTTGCATGGAGGAGAGACCTTTAACAGTCGCTCGCACCACGTTAACCGGGTTGGTGGAACCGTAGCACTTGGCCAGTACGTCGTGAACACCTGCAAGCTCTAATACAGAGCGCATGGCGCCACCGGCGATGATACCGGTACCTTCAGAAGCCGGCTGCATGTACACCTTGGAAGCACCGTGACGGGCTTTGACCGGGTACTGCAGCGTATGGCCAGCAAGGTTCACCTTGACCATGTTGCGACGAGCTTGATCCATCGCTTTCTGGATTGCGACCGGCACTTCACGCGCCTTGCCACGACCGAAACCGACACGACCTTTACCATCACCAACGACGGTCAGTGCGGTGAAGCCGAAAATACGACCACCCTTGACCACCTTGGCGACGCGGTTGACCTGCACTAACTTCTCTTGCAGATCACCGCTTTGCTGTTCGTTCTTCGCCATCGTAAAACCCTTTAGAATTCCAGGCCGCCTTCACGTGCGGCGTCGGCCAGCGCCTTGACGCGGCCGTGATACTTAAAGCCAGCACGGTCGAAGGCCACCTGGGTGATGCCTGCTTCTTTAGCGCGTTCGGCAATCAGAGCACCTACTTTAGAGGCCGCATCTGAGTTGCCGGTCGCACCCTCGCGCAGTGCTTTGTCCAGCGTAGAAGCACTGGCTAGCACTTTGCCACCATCCGGCGAGATAATCTGCGCATAGATGTGACGCGGGGTACGGTTGACGCACAGGCGATACACGCCCAGCTCGCGGATCTTTGCGCGAGCGCGGCGGGCACGACGGAGACGAGATTCTTTCTTCGCGTTCATAACCCTGCCTTACTTCTTCTTGGCTTCTTTGCGACGCACCTGCTCGTCGGCGTACCGGACACCCTTGCCTTTATACGGCTCGGGCGGACGGAAAGCGCGGATTTCCGCGGCGCACTGACCGAGCTGCTGCTTGTCCGCGCTTTTCAGCACGATCACGGTGTTTTTCGGCGTTTCCGCTGTAACACCCTTAGGCAGTTCGTAGTCGACCGGGTGCGAGAAGCCCAGTGAAAGATTGAGCGTCTGGCCCTTAGCTTGGGCACGATAACCGACGCCAACAATTTCGAGAGTCCTTGTGAAACCCTCGGATACGCCCGTCACCAGGTTCTGAACCAAGGCGCGGGTAGTACCGGCCATTGCCCAGCTCTTGGCAGATTCGCTCGGGGCGAAGGTCAGCTGGCCATCTTCTTGAGCTACCACTACATCAGAGTGAATAGTCATAGATAGCGTGCCCTGGCCGCCTTTGGCGGTCAGCTGGTCAGCATTGATTTTAATCTCAACGCCGGCAGGCACTTTAACCGGATATTTCGCTATGCGGGACATTCCAGCCTCCTAGAATACGGTGCAGATGACTTCGCCACCGACACCGGCTTGGCGCGCGGCACGGTCGGTCATGACACCATTGGATGTGGTGACAATCGCGATACCGAGACCATCGGCGACCTTAGGCAGGTTGTCCTTACCCATATAACGGCGCAGGGACGGCTTGGAAACCCGCTGAATGTGCTCAATTACCGGCTTGCCCTCAAAGTACTTGAGAGTGACGGTTAGCTCAGGCTTAGCACCCTCTGCTACCGTAAAGTCGGTAATGTAGCCTTCTTCCTTTAGCACTCGGGCCACTTGCACTTTCAGCTTGGAGGACGGCATGGTTGCCGTCTCCTTGGTGGCCATCTGCGCATTGCGGATACGCGTAAACATATCCGCCAGAGTGTCTTGCATGCTCATTTAATGTGCGCTCCTGATGATTCTACGTGGCGTTACCAACTGGACTTCTTCAGTCCAGGAACGTCGCCACGCATGGCGGCTTCACGCAGCTTGTTACGGCCAAGGCCGAACTTGTTGTAAAAACCGTGCGGACGACCGGTAATACGGCAGCGGTTACGCTGACGAACCGGGCTTGAGTCGCGCGGCAGTTGCTGCAGCTTCAGCGTCGCCTCGAAGCGGTCTTCTTCAGTCGTGTTAACGTCTGATATGATCTTCTTGAGCTCGGCACGCTTGGTGGCATACTTCGCCACCAATTGCGTACGCTTAAGCTCACGCTCTATCATACTTTTCTTAGCCATGATCCAACCCTTATTTCTTGAACGGGAAGTTCAGCGCGGTTAAAAGCGCACGACCTTCCTCGTCGGTGTTGGCGGTCGTAGTGATAGTGACGTCCAACCCCCGGATGCGATCGATCTTATCATACTCGATCTCCGGGAAGATGATCTGCTCACGCACACCCATAGAGTAATTGCCGCGACCGTCAAAGGACTTCGGGTTGAGACCACGGAAGTCACGCACACGAGGAATCGCGATGTAAACCAAGCGGTCCAAGAAGTCCCACATGCGCTCAGCGCGTAGGGTCACCTTGATGCCGATGGGCCAACCTTCGCGCACCTTGAAGCCCGCGATGGACTTACGTGCTTTGGTCACCAACGGTTTCTGACCAGAGAGCTTCTCTAGGTCGCCGATGGCATTGTCAATCAACTTTTTATCGTTGACTGCTTCGCCGATACCCATATTCAGAGTCACTTTCGTGATCCGGGGTACCTGCATAACGTTGGCATAGCTAAACTGTTCTTTAAGTTCAGCTGCTACCTCGTTTTGATAACGTTCTTTCAAGTTCGCCATTTTGCTACCCGACTCGCGTTAGGCGTCGATCTGCGTCTGCGTCGACTTGTAGATACGTACCTTGGTACCGTCTTCCTTCACTTGGAAGCCGACGCGATCCGCCTTACCGGTCTCCGAATTGAAGATGGCTACGTTGGACGCGTGAATCGGAGCCTCACGCTCGACGATACCGCCCTGATTACCCGCCATGGGATTTGGCTTGGTGTGACGTTTAATCATGTTCACACCGGACACCAAAAAGCGGTTTTCTAATACCCGCTTAACGGTGCCACGTTTGCCTTTATCCTTCCCGGCGATGACGATGACTTCATCGTCACGTTTGATCTTTTGCATATCCGCCTCGCTCCTTACAGCACTTCAGGCGCTAAGGAAATGATCTTCATGAACTTTTCATTACGAAGTTCACGAGTCACCGGCCCAAAAATACGGGTACCGATGGGCTGTTCGTTGGTGTTATTCAACAAAACTGCCGCATTTCCATCGAAACGGATGAGCGAACCGTCGGGACGACGGACGCCACTACGGGTCCGGACCACGACCGCTTTGAGCACCTGGCCTTTTTTGACCTTGCCACGCGGAATCGCTTCCTTAACCGTGACCTTGATGATATCACCAACGCGAGCGTAGCGACGGTGTGAACCGCCTAACACCTTGATGCACTGCACCCGGCGCGCTCCGCTGTTGTCGGCGACATCCAGCATTGTCTGAGTCTGAATCATCGGTTTTCTCCAAACCTAATCTGACTGCACGATTGGACAGCCTTGGGATTAACCCTTGGCGTGTTCAACCACCTCGACCAGCGTCCAGGCTTTCTTCTTGGAAAGCGGACGGCACTCCTTAATGGAAACCGTATCGCCTGCCTTAGCCTGGTTCGCCTCATCATGGGCGTGCAGCTTGGTGGAGCGCTTAACGTATTTTCCGTAGATCGGGTGACGCTCGCGCCGCTCGATCATAACGACGATGGACTTGTCCATCTTATCGCTCACCACTTTACCGGTGAGCGTACGCGTTGTTTTTTCTTCGGCCATCTCAATCACCTGCCTTCTCGTTGAGCATAGTCTTAACGCGGGCGATATCCCGACGGACCTGCTTGAGCAGATGAGTCTGGCTCAGTTGGCCAGTGGCCTTCTGCATGCGCAGGTTAAACTGCTCGCGGAGGAGTTCGAGGAGTTGCTCCTGGAGCTCTCCTGCGGACTTTTCACGAATTTCCTGGGCTTTCATCACATCACCGTCCGTTTCGCAAAGGTGGTGGATAAGGGCATTTTCTGTGCGGCAAGCTCAAACGCTTCACGTGCAAGCTCTTCCGACACGCCTTCAATTTCATACAGGACCCGACCCGGTTGGATCTGGGCAACCCAGTACTCAACAGAACCTTTACCTTTACCCATACGAACTTCGAGCGGCTTCTTGGAGATCGGCTTATCAGGGAAGACGCGGATCCAAATCTTACCGCCACGCTTAACGTGACGTGTGATCGCACGACGGCCTGCTTCGATCTGACGCGCAGTGATGCGGCCGCGACCAGTAGCTTTTAGGCCGTATTCCCCGAAGCTGATCTTGCTTCCGCGATGCGCCAGGCCACGATTGCGGCCTTTCATCATCTTGCGGAATTTCATACGCTTGGGCTGTAACATCGACTCGCTCTCCCCTTACCTGGAACCTTTCTTCTTGGGCGCGTTGCCGGCAGGCTGTTTGGCCTTGGCACGTACTTCCTCGATACCGCCGAGGATTTCACCCTTGAAGATCCACACTTTGACGCCGATAACGCCATAGGTGGTGTGAGCTTCGTAAGTGGCGTAGTCGATATCCGCACGCAACGTGTGCAGCGGAACGCGACCTTCGCGGTACCATTCGGTACGTGCGATTTCAGCGCCACCAAGACGACCTGACAGCTGAATCTTGATGCCACCAGCGCCAAGACGCATTGCGTTCTGTACCGCGCGCTTCATAGCACGACGGAACATCACGCGACGCTCAAGCTGACCCGCTACGTTAGCAGCGACTAGCTTGGCATCCAGCTCGGGCTTGCGAACTTCTTCAATGTTCACATGCACCGGGACACCCATCATCTGAGTGAGATCGCGACGCAAACGGTCGACATCTTCACCTTTCTTACCAATCACGATACCCGGACGGGCAGTGTGAATGGTGATGCGGGCATTGTTCGCCGGACGCTCGATGTGAATGCGGCTTACGGAAGCGCTTTTAAGACGCTCTTCCAGGAAGCTACGCACTTCGAGATCGTTATTGAGCTTATCGGCGTAAGCGCCGCGCTCAGCATACCAGACAGAAGCATGGTCTTTGACGATGCCCAGTCGAATGCCTGTTGGATTGACTTTCTGACCCATCGGTCGACTCCTACTTCTCGGCTACCTTGACGGTGATGTGGCACGTGCGCTTCAAGATACGATCCGCACGCCCCTTGGCACGCGGCTTGATACGCTTGAGCGTCATGCCCTCATCGACGCAGATGGTCGAGACACGCAGCTCGTCAATATCCATGCCGTTATTTTCTTCCGCATTCGCAATCGCGGATTGCAGCACCTTCTTAACCAGCTTGGCAGCCTTCTTCGGTGAGAAGGTCAGCAGGTCGAGTGCCTCGGCGACAGGTTTACCGCGCACCTGGTCAGCCACCAAACGGGCCTTCTGGGCGGATAAACGAGCGCCAAGCAGCTTAGCTGTGACTTCCATCTCTCAATCCTCTCTGGCTTACCGTTTGGCTTTCTTATCCGCCACATGCCCACGATAAGTGCGGGTAGCAGCGAATTCGCCCAATTTGTGGCCAACCATTTCCTCGGATACGTGCACCGGGACGTGTTGGCGACCGTTATGGACCGCGATAGTGAGGCCTACCATATTGGGCAGGATCATAGAACGACGCGACCAAGTCTTGATCGGTTTGCGATCGTTCTTCTCCACTGCAGCCTCTACCTTCTTCAAAAGATGAAGGTCAATGAAGGGACCTTTCTTTAGTGAACGTGGCACAGCCGTTACCTCTTAATGTCTTGGCAATTTAGATCAACGCGTCTTATTACGGCGACGAATGATCAGCTTGTCGGTGCGCTTGTTCTTACGCGTCTTGTAACCCTTGGTCGGCACACCCCATGGGGTAACCGGGTTACGACCACCACTGGTGCGGCCTTCGCCACCACCGTGTGGGTGATCGACAGGGTTCATCGCAACACCGCGAACAGTCGGACGCACGCCTCTCCAGCGCTTCGCACCGGCCTTGCCAAGTTGACGCAGGCTGTGCTCAGAGTTGCTCACTTCACCCAAGGTCGCGCGGCACTCTGCCAACACTTTACGCATTTCGCCGGAGCGAAGACGTAGCGTGGCGTAGTTACCTTCACGAGCAACCAGCTGGGCGCTTGTACCGGCACTGCGTGCAATCTGCGCACCTTTACCCGGCTTGAGTTCGATGCAGTGCACCGTAGAACCCAACGGGACGTTACGCAGCGGCAAGGCATTGCCTTTCTTGATGGGCGCGTTAACACCAGATTCCAGCACGTCACCCGCGCTGACACCTTTCGGTGCAATGATGTAACGACGCTCACCATCGGCATACTTCAGCAGCGCAATGTGCGCACTGCGATTGGGATCGTGCTCCAGACGCTCAACGGTGGCTGGAATGCCATCTTTGATACGCTTGAAGTCAATCAGCCGATAATGCTGACGGTGACCACCACCAACGTGGCGAGTGGTGATACGACCGTAGTTATTACGGCCGCCGGACTTGGACTGTTTTTCTAAAAGCGGTGCATAGGCACGACCCTTAAACAGCTCTTCGCCTACGATCTTAACGACGTGGCGACGACCGGCGGAAGTGGGTTTGGTCTTGACGATTGCCATTATCCGTACTCCTGCCCTTATTCGGCGCCAGAGAAGTCTTCGAGCGTTTCACCCGCAGCCAGGGTCACATACGCTTTGCGGTAACCCTTACGCAGGCCAACGCCGTTCGCAGTACGTTTTGTTTTACCCTTCATGTTCAGCACCTGAACACTGCCGACCTTTTTGCCGAAGAGTGCTTCAACGGCCTTTTTGATCTCGGGCTTGGTAGCATCAGATGCCACCTTGAAAACGTACTGGTTGCGCTCGGCTGCCATCGCGGCCTTTTCGGTCACGTGCGGCCCAAGCAGAACCTTAAATACGCGTTCCTGGTTCATGCCAGCTTCTCCTCGAATTTACGCAGGGCGGAGACGGTAATCAGCACCTTATCAAAGGCTACCAGGCTTACCGGGTCAGCTGCCGCGACATCCACCACATCTACGTGGGGAAGGTTGCGCGCGGCTAAATAGAGCTTTTCGTCAACTTCTTCAGTAACGATCAACACTTTTTCAAGATTGAGCTCTTTTAGCTTGGCAGCTACCTGCTTGGTCTTAGGCGCATCAACGACGAACTCTTCAATCGCGACTAAACGCTCTTGACGTACCAGCTCTGACAAGATGGAGCGCATCGCTGCACGGTACATCTTGCGGTTAACCTTCTGGGTGTAGTCTTGCGGACGCGCCGCGAAGGTTACGCCACCACTACGCCATAGCGGAGAGCGGATGGTACCGGCACGTGCACGACCGGTGCCTTTCTGACGCCACGGCTTCTTACCACCGCCACGAACGTCGGAACGACTCTTTTGTGCGCGGGTTCCCTGACGACCAGCTGCCAAATAGGCAGTGACAACCTGGTGAACAAGCGCTTCGTTGAATTCTTTGCCAAAAGTGGCGTCGGCTACTTCAACGGTACCCGTGCCTGCAGCAAGATTCAGATTCATTGGTAATTATCCCCTTCAGCCTGCTTTCACGGCGCTGCGAACGATAACGTCACTACCGGGAGCACCCGGTACGGCGCCTTTAATCAGCAGCAGGTTACGCTCGGCGTCGACACGGACGATCTCAAGGCTCTGCACGGTGCAACGGGCGTTACCCATTTGACCGGCCATCTTTTTGCCTTTGAAAACGCGACCCGGCGTCTGACACATGCCGATAGAACCCGGCGCGCGATGCGACAGAGAGTTACCGTGAGTCATGTCTTGGGTACGGAAGTTCCAGCGCTTAACAGCACCCTGGAAGCCTTTACCCTTAGAGGTGCCAGTCACATCAACCATTTGACCAGCTTCGAAGAGGGATACGGTGAGTTCGCCGCCAACCTCAGGAATCTCTTCGCCTTCTGCAAGACGAAATTCCATCAGCGCACGACCAGCTTCAACACCCGCCTTGGCAAACTGACCCGCTTGCGCTTTGGTGAGGTGCTTAGCTTTACGAGAACCAGACGTGACCTGAATCGCTGCGTAACCGTCAGAATCGACAGATTTAACGCGTGTAACACGATTAGGATCAACTTCAATAACGGTTACGGGCACTGATGCGCCGTCTTCGGTAAAGACACGGGTCATCCCGGCCTTTTTACCGACTAAACCGATAGTCATACTCAGTCTCCTATAGTGTACGGGGCTATCACCCGCTATGGCTGCCCTTTCCAGAGCATTCCACTAGCACATTGTATGGCGCCTCACGGCGCGGCGGCTGCTGCTCATACTAGCTCGCTAAATTGAGCGATGAGCGCTGGGCCGCAAAGTGACTAGTGTAATTAGTTGAGCTTGATTTGCACGTCTACGCCAGCGGCGAGATCGAGCTTCATCAATGCATCAACAGTTTTCTCGGTCGGCTCAACAATGTCGAGCACACGCTTGTGCGTACGAATCTCATACTGGTCACGCGCATCTTTATTGACGTGCGGCGAGATCAGAATGGTGTAACGCTCGCGGTTGGTCGGCAGCGGAATCGGCCCACGAACCTGAGCACCAGTACGCTTAGCGGTTTCAACAATCTCCGCTGTGGACTGGTCGATCAGGCGGTGGTCGAAAGCTTTCAACCGAATGCGAATCTTTTGGTTCTGCATTTGCCCTAAACTCCAATGGATGTCGACGGCGCGAGCCGTCTACCCACGCATTCAAAGGATGCGCATTATAGGCACGCCAAAAGCCCATGTCAAACATTTGCTGTTGGTGCGCAGAAAAGGGGGCTCATCAGAGCCCCCTTCATCATTCAAGCATGCTGCTTACTTGACGATCTTGGCCACAACGCCAGCACCGACAGTACGGCCGCCTTCACGAATAGCGAAGCGCAAGCCTTCGTCCATTGCGATCGGAGCGATCAAGGTAACAACCATCTGAACGTTGTCACCCGGCATGACCATTTCAACGCCTTCCGGCAGTTCACAAGTACCCGTTACGTCGGTGGTACGGAAGTAGAACTGCGGACGGTAGCCCTTGAAGAAAGGCGTGTGACGACCACCCTCTTCTTTGGACAGTACGTAAACTTCTGCTTCGAAGGTAGTGTGCGGGTTGATGGTGCCCGGCTTGGCCAGTACTTGGCCACGCTCGACGTCATCACGCTTAGTACCACGCAGCAGGGCGCCAACGTTCTCACCAGCACGACCTTCGTCGAGCAGTTTACGGAACATTTCAACACCGGTAACGATCGTTTTGGTGGTGTCGCGGATACCCACGATTTCCACTTCTTCGCCCGCTTTAACGATACCGCGCTCTACACGACCGGTAACAACAGTACCGCGGCCAGAGATAGAGAACACGTCTTCGATCGGCATCAGGAACGGCTGGTCGATAGCACGCTCCGGCTCAGGGATGTACTCATCCAGAGCTTTGATCAGATTAGCAACGGCAGTCGTACCCATGCCCTTGTCATCTTCACCGTTCAGCGCCATCAGCGCAGAACCAGTGATGATCGGCGTGTCGTCGCCCGGGAAGTCGTACTGGTCTAGAAGTTCGCGAACTTCCATTTCTACCAGCTCGAGCAGCTCTTCATCATCGACCATGTCCGCTTTGTTCAGGAACACAACGATGAACGGTACGCCAACCTGACGAGACAGCAGGATGTGCTCGCGAGTTTGCGGCATCGGGCCATCTGCGGCAGAACATACCAGGATCGCGCCATCCATCTGCGCAGCACCGGTGATCATGTTCTTGACGTAGTCAGCGTGTCCTGGGCAGTCAACGTGAGCGTAGTGACGCTCTTCAGACTGATATTCCACGTGAGAAGTAGCGATCGTGATACCGCGCTCGCGCTCTTCAGGAGCGTTATCGATGGTATCAAATTCACGCCAGTCGCCGCCGAAAACCTCAGCAGACACGCGGGTCAGGGCCGCCGTCAGAGTCGTTTTACCGTGGTCGACGTGACCAATGGTGCCGACGTTGACGTGCGGTTTGGAACGTTCAAATTTTTCCTTAGCCACTGCTATAACCTCTTTACGTTAGCTAACGGTTAACCGTTTTGATTGATGACGGCTTCAACGACGCTGGAGGGCGCCTCGTCGTACTTCGAGAACTCCATGGAGTAGCTCGCACGGCCCTGGGTTTGTGAGCGAAGATCGGTTGCATAACCGAACATCTCACCCAATGGCACCGTCGCACGAATGACTTTACCAGAAGAGGAGTCATCCATACCCTGCACCAGGCCGCGACGACGGCTCAGGTCACCCATGACGTCACCCATAAATTCTTCGGGGGTCACGATTTCGACCTTCATCACCGGCTCCAGCAGCACGGCCTTGGCCTTCCTGGCACCTTCTTTTACTGCCATAGAAGAAGCAATCTTAAACGCAGTCTCATTAGAGTCCACGTCGTGGAAGGAGCCATCAAACAGCGTTACTTTAACGTCGATCATCGGGTAACCCGCGATGACGCCGTTTTTGAGCTGCTCAAAAGCACCCTTCTCAACCGCAGGTACGTATTCCTTAGGAACCGTGCCACCCACGATTTCTGAGTTGAACTTGAAGAACAGTTCGTCTTCGCCTTCACCCTTCTCTTCTGCTGTCAGCGGCTCGATACGCAGCCAAACGTGACCATACTGACCACGACCACCGGACTGACGTACGAACTTGCCTTCTTGCTCAATGCTGCCGCGAATAGTTTCGCGGTAGGCAACCTGAGGCTTACCGATATTAGCTTCAACTTTAAACTCGCGACGCATACGGTCAACGAGGATATCGAGGTGAAGCTCACCCATACCAGAAATAATCGTCTGGCCGGTTTCTTCGTCGGTTTTGACCTGGAAAGAGGGGTCTTCCTGAGCAAGCTTGCCCAGAGCAACGCCCATTTTCTCCTGGTCTGCCTTAGATTTTGGCTCTACGGCTACCGAGATAACCGGATCAGGGAACTCCATACGCTCAAGTACGATCTTGTTATCGATGTCACACAGGGTATCACCCGTGGTGACGTCTTTCAGACCGATACAAGCAGCGATGTCGCCCGCCAGAACTTCTTTGATCTCTTCGCGGGAGTTGGCGTGCATCTGTACGATACGGCCAACGCGCTCTTTCTTCTGTTTAACGGAGTTGTACACACCGTCACCAGATTTCAGAACACCCGAGTAGACGCGGATAAAGGTCAGCGTACCAACGAAGGGGTCGGTAGCGATCTTAAATGCCAGAGCCGCAAAAGGTGCGCTGTCGTCAGCTTCACGGGTATCAACGGTGCCATCTTTATCGTCAAGCTCGCCTTCAATCGCCTTAACTTCCGTCGGCGAAGGCATAAACTCGATAACACCGTCCAGTACCGCTTGCACGCCTTTGTTTTTAAAGGCAGAACCGCAGGTAACCAGAACGATATCATTAGCCAGGGTGCGCGCACGCAGGCCTGCTTTAATCTCTTCAATCGAGAGCTCACCGCCTTCGAGGTACTTCTCCATCAGCTCGTCAGAGCCTTCAGCAGCCGCCTCGACCATCTCTTCACGATACTTCTCAGCGGTTTCCTGCAGTTCCGCCGGAATATCCACGAGATCGTAAGACATACCCAGACTTTCCTCATCCCACAGGATAGCCTTCATCTGGATAAGGTCGATAACGCCTTTAAAGTCCTCTTCCGTGCCCCAGTTAATCTGGATCGGAACAGCGTTAGCACCCAGGCGCTCTTTCAACTGGTCAACAACCATGAAGAAATCAGCGCCGGTACGGTCCATCTTGTTGACGAAGACCATACGCGGAACTTCGTACTTGTTGGCCTGGCGCCATACTGTTTCGGTTTGCGGCTGAACGCCGGAAGAACCACACAGTACAACGACCGCGCCATCAAGTACGCGCAGAGAACGTTCTACTTCAATAGTGAAGTCAACGTGCCCCGGGGTGTCGATAATGTTGATACGGTGCTCATCAAACTGCTTGTTCATGCCCTGCCAGAAACAGGTAGTCGCAGCTGAGGTGATAGTAATACCACGCTCCTGCTCCTGCTCCATCCAGTCCATGGTCGCAGCACCGTCGTGGACTTCACCCACTTTGTGGGAAAGGCCGGTGTAGAACAGTACACGCTCGGTCGTCGTGGTTTTACCCGCGTCGACGTGAGCGACGATACCGATATTACGGTAACGATTTAGTGGAGTCTTGCGTGCCACGGTGAAACTCCCGTTTGTTGGCGATGCTCGTTAATTTAGCGGCGTATGCAAGTGAGGCTTATGCGCCCGCCGCTACCCGTGCAGGGTAGCGGCTAGGTATTGCAACTAATTTGCTGCAACAACGCGACTCAGCAAACACTTTGCCATGCTGAACAACGTGCATATAAAAACCATAAAGCCGTACTTAAAAACGCCGTACTTAGAAACGCCGATCTTAGAAACGCTGCCCTTAGAAACGGTAGTGCGAGAAGGCCTTGTTGGCTTCTGCCATGCGATGCACGTCTTCGCGCTTCTTAACAGCAGAACCTTTACCTTCGGCTGCATCCAGCATTTCGCCAGCTAGACGCTGCACCATGGTTTTCTCACCGCGACGACGCGCCGCGTCTACCAGCCAGCGCATGGCTAGCGCCTGGCGGCGTGACGGACGTACTTCAACCGGCACCTGATAGGTCGCACCACCTACGCGGCGCGACTTCACTTCGACCATCGGCTGGATAGCTTCCAGCGCTTTGTCGAAGATCTCCAGCGGATCTTCTTTACTACGCTCGGCAACCTTGTCCAACGCACCGTAGACGATACGCTCAGCTATGGACTTCTTGCCGCTGACCATCAGGTGGTTCATGAACTTCGCCAGACGCTCACTTCCGAACTTAGGATCCGGCAGAATCTCGCGTTTAGCTACTACTCTTCTTCTAGGCATGATAAGCCCTCAATTAAGGATCTTTCAGGTAAACCCGGAACTCTTGCAGCCTGTGTACGCTATTCAAATACGACAGGCGCTGCCCGACCTTACTCTTATCAGACCGTCAAATTCGTGATAATCGTTACTCAACACACCCAACTAACGTGGCCGTGCTGTACAGCAACCCCATCCCTTAGGACTTAGGACGCTTAGTACCGTATTTAGAACGACCCTGACGACGGTTTTGTACGCCGGAGGTGTCAAGGGCGCCACGGACGGTGTGATAACGCACACCTGGCAAATCCTTTACACGACCGCCGCGAATCAAAACGACAGAGTGCTCTTGAAGGTTGTGACCTTCACCACCGATGTAAGAAGACACTTCAAAGCCGTTGGTAAGGCGCACACGGCAAACCTTACGCAGAGCCGAGTTAGGCTTCTTCGGGGTGGTGGTGTAAACGCGCGTACAAACGCCACGTTTTTGCGGGCAGGCCTGCAGCGCTGGCACGTCACTTTTGGTGACGGGGCGCTTGCGCGGCTTGCGCACTAGCTGATTAATCGTTGCCATGGTGTTTAGCTGACTCCAATGGTTGCCTTGGCCTATTAACAAATACAAGCAGCGGATGCGGGCGCACCCACCCCACTGTTAAAGGCTGCGCATTCTAAAGGCTGACCCTAGGTCGCGTCAAGCCTTGCCGGCGGTTTTACCGGCAAGGTGTCGCTTTTCAGGTCAGCTACTCGTTTTACTTACTCATTTTACCTACCGCTTTAGGTGCCTGACCTACAGCTCATCGTCAGAGTCGAGAGCGGTCAACTGAGCACCCAGCTCCTGTTCGACTTCGGTAGCCGAAGGATTGAACAGTTGCTCCACGTCTTCGCGTTTGCGACGACGCTCTGCGTGGTGAGTCAAACCTGTACCCGCCGGTATCAGGCGACCAACCACCACGTTTTCTTTCAGGCCGCGCAGGTAATCGCGCTTGCCGGTCACCGCTGCTTCGGTCAGTACGCGGGTTGTCTCCTGGAAGGAGGCCGCGGAAATGAACGACTCGGTGGCCAGACTGGCCTTGGTGATACCCAGCAGCATACGCTGATACTTGGCCGGGAATTTCTTCTCTTTCTCAAGGCGTTCGTTCTGCTCCAGCACGCGAACCAGTTCAGCCTGGTCGCCGGTGATGAAGTCAGAGTCGCCCGAATCAGTAATCTCTACCTTGCGTAGCATCTGACGCACAATCACTTCGATGTGCTTGTCGTTGATACCTACGCCCTGCAGACGATAAACGTCCTGCACTTCGGCAGTGATGTACTTGGCGAGTTCCTCAACACCCAGCAAGCGCAGGATATCGTGCGGATTGCTCGGCCCATCGGAAATTACCTCACCCTTCTCGACAGTTTCGCCTTCGAAGACGGCAATTTGACGCCATTTCGGAATCAGCGCTTCAAACGGATCGCCAGACTCCGGGGTAATGGTCAGACGACGCTTACCTTTGGTCTCTTTACCGAAGCTAATAACACCACTGATTTCGGCCAGGATAGAAGACTCTTTGGGCTTACGCGCCTCAAACAAGTCAGCAACCCGCGGCAGACCACCGGTAATATCTTTGTTAGCGGATGCCTCAACCGGGATACGGGCAACCACCTCGCCCACACCGATCGTGACACCGTCGTCGACCGAAATAATCGAGTTGCCAGGCAGCAAGTACTGTACTGGCGTATTCGAGCCAGACACAGATACGTATTCGCCAGCAGCATCTTGCAGCATGACCATGGGGCGCTTGTCGCGACCGGCCATGGGACGTGCTGCGGACTCGATCACCTCAATGGAGGAGAGGCCGGTCATCTCATCGACGCTGCGGTGCATGGTGACACCTTCGTCGAGATCGATGAACTGCGCTTTACCCTCTACTTCGGCGACGATCGGGTGAGTGTGCGGATCCCATTTGGCTACTGTCGCACCAGCGTCGACCACGTCGCCATCGCGTACAGAAAGCTCAGCACCGTAAGGGAGCTTATAGTACTCACGCTCACGGCCATGGTCGTCAGCAACGGCCAGGGCACTGGAGCGCGATACCACCACCAGCTTGCCGTCAGCACGTTCAACGTGCTTGATGTTGTGCAGACGAACCTTACCGCCGTGCTTCACTTGTACGCTATCCACGGCTGACGAACGCGATGCCGCACCACCGATGTGGAAGGTACGCATGGTCAGCTGGGTACCCGGCTCACCGATGGACTGTGCGGCGATAACGCCGACGGCTTCACCGATGTTGACCTGATGGCCACGGGCCAAGTCACGGCCGTAACAGGAGGCACACACGCCGTGTGCGGTCTCACAGGTAATCGTCGAGCGTACGATGATCTCGTCGACACCCATGGTGTCGAGCTCGGCACACCACTTCTCGTCGAGCAAGGTGCCTTTAGCGATCAATACTTCACCGCTGCCAGGGTGAACTACATCCTGAGCGACAACACGACCCAGCACACGCTGGGAAAGCGGTACGATAATGTCGCCGCCTTCGATGATTGGGTGCAGGGTCAAGCCATTTTCGGTACCACAGTCGACTTCAGTGATGACCAGGTCTTGCGCTACGTCTACCAAACGACGGGTCAGGTAACCGGAGTTGGCGGTTTTCAGGGCCGTATCCGCAAGACCTTTACGTGCACCGTGGGTAGAGATGAAGTACTGAAGTACGTTCAGACCTTCACGGAAGTTGGCGACGATGGGCGTTTCGATGATCGAACCGTCCGGCTTGGCCATCAGGCCACGCATACCCGCCAACTGACGAATCTGAGCGGCACTACCCCGGGCACCGGAGTCGGCCATGATGAAGACGCTGTTGAACGAGTCCTGCTCAACTTCGTTACCATCACGATCAATGACGGTCTCTTTAGAGATACCCACCATCATCGCCTTGGCGACTTTATCGTTGGCCTTGGACCAGATATCGATAACCTTGTTGTACTTCTCACCCGCTGTTACCAGGCCAGAAGAGAACTGGTCTTCGATCTCTTTAACTTCGGCTTCCGCTGCATCAACGATTTCAGTTTTGGCTTCGGGGATAACGAAGTCGTTAACACCGATTGAGGCGCCGGACCAGGTCGCTAAGCGGAAACCGGTATACATCAGCTGGTCAGCGAAAATGACGGTCGGTTTGAGGCCGGCACGACGATAAACTTCGTTGATCAGGCTGGAGATCGCCTTCTTCTTCATCGGCTGGTCGATCAGCTCGAAGGGCACACCTTCGGGCAGAATACGGAACAGCAGTGCACGGCCTACCGTCGTATCGTAAATACGGCGGTGGAAGCTACGCTCGCCGCTCTCTTCTTCGATATCGATTTCGTCCAGGCGTACTTTGACCCGGGCGTGCAGCGATACTGACTGCGTTCCAAAGGCGCGCTCGACCTCGTTGAGGTCAGAGAACACCATGCCTTCGCCTTTGGCGTTGATCTTTTCCCGAGTCATGTAGTATAGACCCAGTACAACGTCTTGGGACGGCACGATAATCGGCTCGCCGTTAGCGGGCGACAGCACGTTGTTGGTGGCCATCATCAGCGCACGGGCTTCGAGCTGGGCTTCCAGGGTCAGCGGTACGTGTACCGCCATCTGGTCACCGTCAAAGTCGGCGTTGTAGGCGGCACATACCAGCGGGTGCAGCTGGATCGCTTTACCTTCGATCAACAGCGGCTCAAACGCCTGGATACCCAGACGGTGCAGCGTCGGCGCACGGTTAAGCAGTACCGGGTGTTCGCGGATGACGTCGGCGAGGATGTCCCACACCTCAGGCAGCTCGCGTTCGACCATCTTCTTGGCGGCTTTGATCGTTGAGGCGTAGCCCAGCGACTGCAGCTTGGAGTAGATAAACGGCTTGAACAGCTCAAGAGCCATTTTCTTCGGCAGACCACACTGGTGCAGACGCAGGGTCGGGCCCACGGTAATTACCGAACGACCTGAGTAGTCGACGCGCTTACCCAACAAGTTCTGACGGAAACGGCCCTGCTTACCTTTGATCATGTCGGCAAGCGATTTCAGCGGGCGCTTGTTAGAGCCCGTGATCGCACGGCCGCGACGACCGTTATCCAGCAGCGCATCAACCGCTTCTTGAAGCATACGCTTCTCGTTGCGCACGATAATATCCGGCGCATTGAGATCGAGCAGACGCTTAAGGCGGTTGTTACGATTGATCACACGACGGTATAGGTCGTTCAAATCAGAGGTCGCGAAGCGGCCACCGTCAAGCGGTACCAACGGACGCAGATCCGGCGGCAGCACAGGCAGCACTTCCATGACCATCCACGCCGGTGCGTTACCGGAGTGGTAGAAGGCTTCAAGCAGCTTCAGGCGCTTGGACAGCTTCTTGATCTTGGTTTCAGAATTAGTCTGCGGAATCTCTTCACGCAGGTGGTTAATCTCTTCTTCCAGATCGATGTCTTTGAGCAGTTCCTGAACGGCTTCGGCACCCATACGGGCGTCGAAGTCATCGCCGAACTCTTCAAGCGCTTCGAAGTACTGCTCGTCGTTCAATAGCTGACCGCGCTCAAGCGTGGTCATGCCTGGGTCGATAACGACAAAGCTTTCAAAATAGAGCACGCGCTCGATATCACGCAGGGTCATATCGAGGAACATGCCGATACGCGACGGCAGTGACTTCAGGAACCAAATGTGAGCCACCGGCGAGGCTAGCTCAATGTGCCCCATGCGCTCACGGCGAACGGCGGCTTTGGTCACTTCTACGCCACACTTCTCGCAGATAATACCGCGGTGCTTCATGCGCTTATATTTGCCGCATAAGCATTCGTAATCTTTTACCGGGCCAAAAATCTTGGCGCAGAACAGACCATCCCGCTCCGGTTTAAAGGTACGGTAGTTGATGGTCTCAGGCTTCTTCACCTCGCCAAACGACCAGGAGCGAATCATGTCCGGCGACGCGAGGGTAATCTTGATCGCGTCAAACTCTTCGGACTGAGACTGCGATTTGAGTACTTTCACCAAATCTTTCATGTGACGGCTCCTAGCTCTCTAACTCGATATCGATGCCCAGCGAGCGGATTTCCTTCACGAGTACGTTGAAGGATTCCGGCATGCCTGCCTGCATGGTGTGGTCGCCATCCACGATGTTTTTATACATCTTGGTGCGGCCTTCGACGTCGTCCGACTTGACGGTGAGCATCTCTTGTAGCGTGTACGCAGCGCCGTATGCTTCCAGCGCCCACACTTCCATCTCACCGAAGCGCTGACCACCGAATTGCGCCTTACCACCCAAGGGCTGCTGGGTAACCAGCGAGTAAGAACCGGTAGAACGCGCGTGCATCTTGTCGTCTACCAAGTGGTTAAGCTTCAGCATGTACATGTAGCCGACGGTAACCGGACGATCAAAGGCGTCACCGGTACGGCCATCGAATAGGGCCATCTGACCCGACTCGGGGATATCCGCCAGCTTCAGCAGATGCTTGATTTCGTGCTCTTTAGCACCGTCAAACACCGGCGTCGCCATCGGCACACCCGCTTTCAGGTTCTTCGCCAGCGCGATGATTTCATCATCGGTCAGCGAGTCGAGATCCTCAATGCGCGTACCTGGGGTGTTGTACACCTGACCCAGGAAGTCACGAATTTCCGCGACTTGCTGGCCGCGTGCATCACGCAGCAGGGCTTCAATCTTGACACCCAAACCGCGAGCAGCCATGCCCAGGTGGGTTTCAAGAATCTGACCAACGTTCATACGTGACGGTACACCCAGCGGGTTTAGCACCACGTCGACCGGCTCGCCCTTCTCGTCAAACGGCATATCTTCGATCGGCATAATTGCCGAGATAACACCTTTGTTACCGTGACGACCGGCCATCTTGTCACCGGGCTGAATGCGACGCTTAACAGCCATATAGACTTTAACGATTTTTAGTACGCCCGGCGCAAGGTCATCGCCCTGGGTCAGCTTGCGCTTCTTATCTTCGAAACGCTCGTCCATCTCTTTGCGACGGTTTTCCAGCTGCTCGTCGGCCTGAGCCAGCAGCTCGTTGTAAGACTCATCCTGCATGCGCAGTTTGAACCACTGCTGACGCGGCAGCTCTGCGAGGTAAGCCTCGTCCAGCACATCGCCTTTCTTGAGGTTTGGACCGCCATTGACGGCTTGGCCATCAAGGGTGCGCTGCAGGCGCTCAAAGGTGGCGTCTTCGGCGATACGGTAGGTCTCTTGAAGATCTTTACGCACCTCATCAAGCTGCATGCGCTCAATCGTCAGGGCACGTGAATCTTTCTCAACGCCGTCACGAGTAAATACCTGAACGTCGATGACGGTGCCTTTCATGCCGGTAGGGGCACGTAGCGAGGTGTCTTTAACGTCAGACGCTTTCTCACCGAAGATGGCACGCAACAGCTTCTCTTCTGGCGTGAGCTGGGTTTCACCCTTCGGCGTCACCTTACCAACCAGAATATCGCCGGGGCCGACTTCAGCACCGATGTAAACAACGCCCGCTTCATCCAATTTGGAGAGCGCAGACTCACCCACGTTCGGGATGTCAGAAGTAATTTCTTCTGAGCCTAACTTGGTGTCGCGAGACACACAGGTCAGTTCCTGAATGTGGATGGTGGTGAAACGGTCTTCTTGAACGACACGCTCGGAAAGCAGAATCGAGTCTTCGAAGTTGTAGCCGTTCCAGGGCATAAAGGCGATGCGCATGTTCTGGCCAAGCGCCAGGTCACCCATATCAACAGACGGGCCGTCAGCGAGAATATCGCCGCGCGCTACGCTGTCACCTGGGCGCACAATGGGGCGCTGGTTCATACAGGTGTTCTGGTTCGAGCGGGTGTACTTGGTCAGGTTGTAGATATCAACCCCGGCTTCACCGCCGATGATCTCATCTTCATTAACCCGCACAACGACACGGCGCGCATCAACAGAGTCGATCAGACCACCACGACGAGCAACCGCACAAACACCGGAGTCACGGGCAACAAAGCGCTCCATGCCGGTACCCACCAGCGGTTTCTCAGCACGCAGGGTCGGTACTGCCTGACGCTGCATGTTCGAACCCATCAAGGCGCGGTTAGCATCATCGTGCTCAAGGAACGGGATCAATGCCGCCGCGACCGATACGACCTGACGTGGCGATACGTCCATCAGCGTCACTTGCTCAGGACGCATAAAGGTCGTTTCACCGCGGTGACGCACCTGCACGAGGTCATCACTCAGCTTGTTGGACTCATCTACCGCTGCTGACGCCTGGGCGATAACAAAGTCGCCCTCTTCGATCGCCGAGAGGTGAACGATGTCGTCAGTCAACTGGCGGTCAACCACTTTACGGTACGGCGTTTCTAGGAAACCGTAGCTATTAGTGTGGCTGTAGGTTGCCAGCGAGTTGATCAGACCGATGTTCGGGCCTTCTGGCGTTTCAATTGGACATAGACGACCGTAGTGCGTGGCGTGTACGTCACGTACTTCGAAGCCAGCACGCTCACGGGTCAAACCACCGGGGCCGAGTGCGGACACACGACGCTTGTGGGTAACCTCGGAAAGCGGGTTGTTCTGATCCATGAACTGGGAAAGCTGGCTGGAGCCAAAGAACTCTTTCACCGCCGCCGCTACCGGCTTGGCGTTGATCAGATCTTGAGGCATCAGTCCTTCGCTTTCCGCCATGGAAAGACGCTCTTTCACCGCACGCTCTACGCGCACTAAACCAACGCGGAACTGGTTTTCGGCCATTTCGCCTACACAGCGAATACGACGGTTACCCAGGTGATCGATATCGTCAACGTCACCGAAGCCGTTACGGATATTGATCAGCTCGCGCAGCACATCCAGGATGTCTTTGCGATCCAGTACACCGGAGCCAGTGTCGGTATCACGACGCAGGCGACGGTTGAACTTCATGCGACCAACGCCCGACAGGTCGTAGCGGTCCTCAGAGAAGAACAAGTTGTTAAACAGTGTTTCGGCAGACTCTTTGGTCGGCGGCTCACCGGGACGCATCATGCGGTAGATTTCGACCAACGCTTCAAGCGCGGAGTTAGTCGCATCCAGACGCAAGGTGTCGGAGATGAAAGAACCACAGTCAAGATCGTTGGTATACAGGGTTTCAATCAGCGCGATGCCGCCCTGGGCCATACGCTCAAGTACTTCCGGGGTGATCTCGGTGTTGCAAGGACAGATCAACTCGCCCGTTTTGGTGTCGATCTGGTCTTTGGCCAGCGTTTTGCCGAACAGGTACTCCATCGGCACATCCAGACGCTCAAGGCCGGCTTTTTCAAGCTGGCGAATGTGCTTCTGGGTAATCCGACGGCCCTCTTCAACGATCACATTACCTTCGCCATCTTTGATGTCGAAAGTAGCCGTTTCGCCGCGTAGGCGCGACGGTACTAGCTCCACAGAGAAACCGGATTTCTCGATGTGGAAGACGCTGGTTTCAAAAAACTCAGCAAGAATCTCTTCGGTGTTCATTCCCAGCGCACGCATCAGCACCGAGGCCGGCAGTTTGCGGCGACGGTCAATACGTACAAAGACGTTGTCTTTAGGATCGAACTCGAAGTCTAACCAGGAGCCACGGTAAGGAATCACGCGGGCTGAGTAGAGCAACTTACCAGAGGAGTGGCTCTTACCTTTGTCGTGATCGAAGAACACACCGGGCGAACGGTGGAGCTGGGAAACGATAACCCGCTCAGTACCATTAATAACAAAGGTACCGTTCTCGGTCATCAGGGGGATTTCCCCCATGTAGACTTCCTGCTCTTTAATATCTTTGATTGCTTTGTTCGAGGAGTCGCGATCATAGATGATCAAGCGAACCTTAACACGCAGCGGGGCGGAGTAAGTCACGCCGCGCAGCTGGCACTCCTTAACATCGAACGCCGGCGTTCCGAAACGGTAGCTGACATACTCAAGCGCGGCATTACCGGAGAAGCTCTCAATCGGAAACACGGACTTAAACGCCGCGTGTAGTCCGACCTCGTGACGCTCGTCGGGCGAACGATCTTGCTGGAGGAAGTCGTAATAGGAATCAAGCTGGATCGCCAGCAAGTAAGGCACATCCATCACTTGGGGCAGTTTGCCGAAATCCTTGCGGATGCGTTTTTTCTCAGTATATGAGTAAGCCATCTGTATTCCCCAGCTTGTTCACCATGGGTGACCGATGCGTGGTCATCGCTGCCCGGCGGGCTTCGTCAGACGCAGACAGCAAGCCCCTCAAATCGGTAGCTCGCTGTCGAAAATCTAGTTCGATAACTCAGTCGTCGATTACACTGTCGTAGATACACATTTTCTACGTTTCTATCGTTTCCGCTGTTTGCAAACAGCACTGCTGCTATTGAACATCAGTTACAACAGAAAAAGGCCGGCAGCGGGATATCCCGCCGCCAGCCGTGGAAGCTTACGCAGCGCGTAAAGCCGTCCGCACAAGAATTACTTGAGCTCGACGGTTGCGCCCGCTTCTTCCAGCTTAGCTTTAGCTGCTTCAGCGTCGTCTTTAGAAAGACCTTCTTTGATGGTCGCAGGAGCGCCATCAACAGCACCTTTAGCTTCTTTCAAGCCAAGGCCAGTGATCTCACGAACTGCCTTGATCACGTTAACTTTCTTGTCGCCAGCAGCGGTCAGAACTACGTCAAACTCAGTCTGCTCTTCAGCAGCTTCGCCAGCAGCAGCCGGGCCAGCCATAACGGCAGCAGCAGCAGAAACGCCGAATTTCTCTTCCATTGCTTCAATCAGCTCGACAACTTCCATTACGGACATGTCGGCTACAGCATTGATGATATCGTCTTTAGACAGTGCCATTGTTTCATTCCTAACTTTGCGGGAGTCTCGGTCAGCCGAGAACTCAGGATTCATTGCTCAGTTCAGGCAGCGTATCGATCAGATCGTTCACGCCGCCTGCAAGAAACGCTGCTTAAGCAGCTTCTGCTTCTTGCTTCTGGTCGCGCAGTGCGGCCAGAGTACGAACCAGCTTGCCAGCGGAGGCTTCTTTCATTACCGACATCAACTTGGCAATTGCTTCGTTGTAAGTCGGTAGGGTTGCCAGACGATCGATGTCAGCAGCCGGAATCAGCTCACCTTCGTAGGCCAACGCTTTTACTTCGAAGTTCTTGTCCGTTTTAGCAAACTCTTTGAACAGACGAGCAGCAGCGCCCGGATGGTCAGTAGAGAAAGCCAACAACGTAGGACCAACGAAGCTATCGTTTAAGCACTCCCACTGAGTGCCCTCGAGAGCGCGGCGAGCCAGCGTATTACGAACAATACGCAGCTCTACACCATTCTCACGCGCCTGCTTACGCAGATCGGTCATTTTACCAACCGTGACGCCGCGAGAATCAGCAACTACGACGGAGAGTGCGCCCTTGGCCGCTTCACTGACCTCGGCAACAATCGCTTTCTTGCCTTCAAGTGCTAGTGGCACAGTGATCACTCCTTCGTGCCGGAACCCAGGAAGGTTCCGGTGGTTACCATCTCTTCCCGCTCTTTACTGCAAAGCAACAGCAGTGCAAAACGAGAAGCCTTAGGGATGGTGCTCACCAGAAAGCCGTTAAGCTTAACCAACTGGCGGCCACACCATCTGCGCAGGCGCTTATGGGCAATTAAGCCGCCCTTGTTGAGTACAAAACATCATACTGATCAAGCGCGGCACCTGCGGTCTTTGACGATGCCCCGGCAGTTTTATTAACCAAACGGGGGACCGCAAAGTTCTTGCTCGGTTCTCTTACTTTAACGCTAACGACCTCTCACTTCACACGAAAGAGGAGTGATCGATAGTCAGACCTGGGCCCATGGTAGTGGACATGGTCATTTTCTTAAAGTAAATGCCTTTCGACGCACTCGGCTTGAGGCGCTTCAGGTCAGCAACGAGGGCTTCCAGGTTGCCGTTAATAGCTGCAGCATCAAAGTCCACTTTACCCAGGGTAGTGTGGATGATGCCGTTTTTGTCGGTACGGAAACGCACCTGACCGGCTTTGGCGTTTTTAACAGCGGTTGCCACGTCAGGCGTTACGGTACCCACTTTTGGGTTAGGCATCAGGCCGCGCGGACCTAGGATCTGACCCAACTGACCAACAACGCGCATTGCGTCAGGCGAAGCGATAACAACGTCAAAATCCATGACGCCCTTTTTCACTTGCTCAGCCAAGTCGTCCATACCCACAATGTCGGCGCCCGCTTCTTTAGCGGCATCGGCATTGGCACCCTGGGTGAAGACCGCAACACGTACATCTTTACCAGTACCGTTAGGCATAACAGTCGCGCCACGCACAACCTGGTCAGATTTACGCGGGTCAACGCCGAGGTTGATAGCGATATCAACAGACTCTTTGAATTTAACGGTAGACAGCTCGGCGAGCAGCGCTACGGCCTCTTCAATAGAGTAAGCTTTGGTAGTGTCTACTTTCTCGCGAATAACTTTCGCACGCTTAGACAGTTTAGCCATGATCAGAGACCCTCCACGTTTAGGCCCATGCTGCGAGCGCTGCCAGCAATGGTGCGCACAGCGGCGTCAAGATCTGCAGCCGTCAAATCAGGCTCTTTCGTTTTAGCGATCTCTTCGAGCTGCTCACGCGTCACAGTGCCGACCTTCTTCTTGTTCGGCTCACCAGAACCAGACTTGATACCAGCGGCTTTCTTCAGCAGCACGGCAGCAGGCGGCGTCTTGGTAACGAACGTGAAGCTACGGTCTGAGTAGACAGTGATCACGACAGGCGTCGGCAAGCCCGGCTCAATTTCTTGAGTCGCGGCGTTGAACGCCTTACAGAATTCCATGATGTTCACGCCGTGCTGACCCAGTGCTGGGCCTACCGGCGGGCTTGGATTGGCTTTACCTGCAGCAACCTGCAGCTTGATATAAGCCTGTACTTTCTTGGCCATTTTTAACACTCCAATTGGGTGATAACGCCCGAAGGCTCCCCGGTACCAGCGAAACAACTGAACCAGCCATTTCACACGAATTAAAACTTACAGCTTACTTACTAGTCACTACTAACTATTTACTACTCACCCGTTACTCTTTCTCAACCTGCGAGAACTCGAGCTCAACAGGCGTAGAGCGCCCGAAGATCAGCACGCTGACCTGCAGACGGCTCTTTTCATAATTCACTTCTTCGACAACGCCATTGAAATCAGCAAACGGCCCATCGACAACACGCACTGACTGACCCGGCTCAAACATCGTTTTAGGCCGCGGCTTATCAGTGCCATCTTTTACGCGCATCAGAATTGCATCTGCTTCGCGGGCAGTAATTGGTGCAGGCTTCTCTTTTGTACCACCGATAAAGCCCATAACACGCGGCGTCTCATTGACGAGGTGCCATGTTTCGTCGGCCATCTCCATCTCGACCAAAACATAGCCGGGATAGAATTTGCGCTCACTCTTACGACGCTTGCCGTCACGCATTTCGACGACTTCTTCTGTTGGCACAAGAATCTCGCCAAAGCGATCTTCCATACCGTACATTTTCACACGCTCGATAAGCGAACGCATGACATGCTTCTCGAAACCAGAATAAGCGTGAACGACGTACCAACGTTTGGACATGAAGACTCCTAACCAATGACGCCGGACATTGCCCAGCCAAGAAGAGTGTCGATCAACCACAGCATCAACCCAACCACCAAAACAGCCACCAGCACAATGGCGGTGGTCTGAATAGTTTCGGGACGGGTCGGCCATACAACGCGCTGAATCTCTTTCTTGGCGCTTCTGGCAAGCTCTACTAAATCACGACCTTTGGTAGTGGTCAGTGCGATCAAACCTGCGATCACACACAACACCACCACACCAAGCACGCGGTAGAGCAGGCCAATATCGGCGAAATAGGTATTACCAACAACAGCAACGACAAGCAGCGCTACGACCGCCGCCCACTTGAGCCCGTCATGGCGCGTCTGTTGCACCTCGGCGCCATGTTTTACAGAACCAGGCTTCATAAAAACGAGACTCCTCAGGGTGCGGCGAACGATAAAAGAATTCTGGAAAAAGACATACCAACCTGGGGAAGGTTGGCAGGCCAGGAGGGAATCGAACCCCCAACCTGCGGTTTTGGAGACCGCTGCTCTGCCAATTGAGCTACTGGCCTGTATCGTCATGTGCATAAACGCGCTTTAATACGCCTACACAACAGCGGGCGCCATGGTAGCGGAGAAAACCACTCCTGACAACCCTTTCTTAATGATCAGGGCCTACAAAGCAAGCACCTAAACACTAGAGACAAAAAAAGCGAGCTTCGCTCGCTTTTTCGCAACTCTTTTCTTGCAACTTCATACAGCAACTTTCTTATTGCAAATATGGAGCTCATGGACGGAATTGAACCGTCGACCTCACCCTTACCAAGGGTGTGCTCTACCCCTGAGCTACATGAGCCAAACACAACAACTGGAGCGGGCGGCGGGAATCGAACCCGCACCATCAGCTTGGAAGGCTGAGGTTCTACCTTTGAACTACGCCCGCAGCACCTTGCCTGAATGACAATCCGCTGCGCTTTGCGTCGCCTTGTAGACGATGCCCGCTACCGGCTTTTCATTCAATAGCATCGACATAGATCGCTGCCATTTAATTTTGGTGGAGAGAGAAGGATTCGAACCTTCGAAGCTTTCGCGGCAGATTTACAGTCTGCTCCCTTTGGCCACTCGGGAATCTCTCCAACGTGGCGGCATATTATGCCAGCCTTCAAGAATGTGTCAAGTGCAACAAATGCCCCGGTATTATAAACTTAGGCAATTAAACGTTTAACTATCAACACTTGAAACATTGCAAGGCGCTTACGCCTCGCCATGGAACGCGCTGTATTCTGTCAAAGCAGCATTGAGAATGCAAGCCCCGCACGAATCTTTTCTAACGAGACGGGCTCCGGCACGCGTGGTGCGCCGGACATTTTGCCCGCACGTTCGGCGAAGGTCATCGGAAAGCACGCCTCTAAGCCGCCATAAACCATGTCCGGCCACACTGCGTGGGGCACTTGGACACCCCGTGACACCACTCGCGCGTCTCCGCCCGTTAGCAACATCGGAAGCGCCACGCTCTCCTGATCACACACCTCGCTGTAGATACGATTAATAGCGCTGACGGCGGCCATATAGATACCGTGATTGACCGCATCCACGGTACGCCGCCCTGGCTCAAGCAATTCATCGGCCTCGCTCTCGGGATCGATGGCCACATTGCGAGTACCGAGCTTTAAGCTCTCTTTCATTAAGCGTAAGCCGGGGATAATAAAGCCACCCAGGTGAGTCCCGCCGGGCAATACAAAATCAATCGTAATGGCACTACCGCAGTCCACCGCACAGCAGCCGCCTGCCAACTGATAGCCTGCCAGCGCCCCCATCCAGCGATCAACACCTAAGCGCCAAGGCTCTTCATAGCCGTTAACCACGCCCAGTGCCTCATGCGTGGAGTGCGCCACGTGCACATGCCGCACACGCTTACGCAGCAACGCAACCGTCTCTTCCAATACTGCCGCCCTGGCGACGCTTGAAATGCGTACTGCCTCGACCACATCAAGATCGGGGATATCCGCCCCAGGACGCCACTCTTCGCGGGTCCATACCGCGCCACGCGAACGTATCTCGCTGCTCACGGCATCTTTCAACCGCCATTTAGACAGCGTGTTGCCGATATCAAGATCCAGAATCATAAACGCCTACGTACGCTGATCTCACCGCCGGCTAGGCGTCGCGAGTGACCATTTTCGGTAACCCACAGGTTACCACTCTCATCCACTTCACCCGCTATTGCATCGCTGGTCTGCTGGCCTTGAATAACGCGGATAGGTAAGCCCGCATAAGCATGACGCTCGTTCCAGGCATCACGCCATGCACTAAAGCCATCCCGCTCAAAATCAGCCAGCATAACCAACAAACCCGCCACCACATCGGATGCTAGCTGATTGCGTGATAGATCAGGCAAGCGCTCGAAAAGCGCCGCGACGGGCTGATCAATGGCTGCACGCTGGGCATCAGGGAGCCACAAATTCATGCCTATGCCAATGACCACTTCGCAGGGACCTGCTGCATCACCGGTGACTTCGATAAGGATACCGGCCAGCTTGCCCAGCTCGTCGCTCGCGGCATCACCCTGCTCAGAGAGCAAAATATCGTTTGGCCACTTGAGCTTAGGCGCCACGCCGTGCTGCTCAAGCACTTGCGCAACCACCACGCCCACCGCCAGGCTCAAGCCTTCCAGCACCGCAATACCTGACTCAAAGCGCCAGCCCAATGAGAGCATTAGGCTCTGCCCCCAGGGCGTCGACCATACGCGACCACGCCGACCGCGGCCCGCGGTCTGCAGCTCTACCAGACACACTTCACCGTGCCCTGCGCCCTGTTCAAAGCGCTGGCGCAGATACTCATTACTAGAAGGCAGCTGATCCTCAACAAACAGACGCGCAAGGTAGTGACGCGCCTGGGCGGGCAACCGCTCAACGATTTTTGCGCCTTCTAAAGGCTCTAAACGCTGCGCCAGTCGATAGCCACGCCCCTTAACGGCAACGAGCTCAACCCCGAGCGCCTCTAGTTTCTTTAACTGCTTCCACACCGCCGCACGAGAAATACCCAGCGTTTCACCCAGCTGCTCGCCAGAGTGAACCTCGCCATCGCTTAACAAACGCATCAGGTTGCCGATGGTCATGCTCCTGCCCCAGTGGGAAAAGCGCTATTCTAGCGGATCGAGGTTGCCTGCGAAAACTTTCCTGGGGGCGACGAAGGTCGATAAGCGTTCCAGTAATATCAGCGAAGCCTTCGACATGGTAGAATATCTATTGGACGCAAGCCCTGAGCCAAGATGGTCGGCAAATTGCCAGCCCTTGCGACCCGCATTTTCCGACCCGTGGACAAACGGGTGTTCACAAGAGTTCTCTCTCAGCATGCAAAACCAGCAAAACTCCAGCGCGGTTAATAACCTGCGCAACGTCGCGATCATAGCCCACGTTGACCATGGTAAAACCACTCTGGTCGACAAACTCCTGAGCCAGTCCGGCACCCTTGACCGTAAAGCAGAAGGTCAAGAGCGCATCATGGACTCAAACGATCAGGAAAAAGAGCGTGGTATTACCATTTTGGCCAAAAACACGGCCATCCAATGGAAAGATAGCCATGGCAACGACTACCACATCAACATTGTTGATACGCCTGGGCACGCCGACTTCGGTGGTGAAGTTGAGCGCGTCATGTCGATGGTCGATTCGGTACTACTTCTGGTAGACGCCGTTGATGGCCCGATGCCACAAACGCGCTTTGTTACCCAAAAGGCATTCGCCCAGGGTCTGAAGCCGATTGTGGTGGTCAACAAAATTGACCGTCCCGGCGCTCGCCCTGACTGGGTTATCGATCAGATTTTCGATCTTTTTGACAACCTCGGTGCTTCCGACGAGCAGCTCGATTTCCCGATCATTTACTGCTCTGCCCTCAACGGCATTGCCGGTATGGATCCTGAAGAGCTGGCAGACAACATGGATCCCATGTTCCAAGCCATCGTCGATATCGTTGAGCCGCCTCAGGTTGAGCTCAACGGCCCCTTCCAGATGCAGATTTCCGCGCTGGACTATAACAGTTACGTGGGTGTTATCGGCCTCGGGCGCATCAAGCGTGGCGCAGTCAAACCGAATCAGCAGATATCAGTGATCGGCGTTGACGGCAATGTACGCAAGGGCAAAATCGGTCAGGTCATGACCCATATGGGCCTTGAGCGCGTACAAACGACCGAAGCAACGGCGGGCGACATCGTCTGTATTACAGGCATCGACGATCTGTCGATCTCTGACACGCTATGCGATCCGGCAAAAGTCGAAGCACTACCGCCGCTTTCTGTCGACGAGCCGACTGTTTCCATGACCTTCCAGGTCAATGATTCTCCGTTCGCGGGCAAAGATGGTAAGTTTGTGACCAGCCGCAATATCAAGGATCGCCTTGAGCAAGAGCTGATTCACAATGTGGCACTGCGCGTTGAACAGGGCGAAACGCCTGAGAAGTTCAAGGTGTCTGGCCGTGGTGAGTTACACCTTTCGGTGCTGATTGAAACCATGCGCCGTGAAGGCTTCGAGCTGGCTGTTGGCCGCCCGGAAGTTATCATTAAGGAAATCGACGGCGAGAAACAAGAGCCGTACGAAGAAGTCATTATCGACTGTGAAGAGCAGCACCAAGGCTCGATCATGGAAGAGTTGGGCTACCGTAAAGGTGAAATGACCAACATGCTGCCGGATGGTAAAGGACGGGTTCGCCTAGACTTCATTATTCCTGCGCGTGGCTTGATCGGCTTCCGTGGTCAGTTTTTGACCATGACCTCGGGCACCGGCATCCTGACCAGTCGTTTTGATCACTACGGCCCGCTGAAGCCTGAAGCCTCTATCGAGCGTCGTAACGGCGTATTGGTGTCAATGGTCGACGGTAAAGCACTTGCCTACGCGCTGTATGCGCTGCAAGAGCGCGGCAAGCTGATTATCGATCATGCCACGGAAGTCTACGAAGGCATGCTGATCGGTATCAACAACCGTGCCAACGACATGGTGGTTAACCCCACAAAAGGCAAGAAGCTCGACAACATGCGCTCTACCGGCAACGATGAGAACATCGTACTAACGCCGCCAGTTAAGTTCTCGCTGGAACAGGCGATCGAGTTCCTCGACTCCGACGAGCTCGTGGAAGTCACGCCGGTGCATATCCGCCTGCGTAAAAAGCTGCTTAAAGAGACCGAGCGCAAGCGTTTTAGCAAGAAGTAATACGCGCTGAGCAGTTAGCTGTCTGAAAAAACCCGCGCAAGCGGGTTTTTTTTGTTCGCTAGCACGCTGTTTTTCTTTAACACCCCTGCTCTGTTTCGCTGCCAAGTTGCACTACTAAACGCAGCCTAAACGCTAATAGGCTGGAAAGGCGGCGCATTCTATCGCACAGTAGGCAAATTCAGCGCGTCCAAGGCACGCTGCCACCCCTATATTCATACAAGTGTTTGGATACCTACCCCATCCACACACCTAAACATGGACACTCTTACCCATGAGCGGTCACAACGTCTGGACGCATAAAGGTACGTTTCTTCTCGCCGCCGTTGGTTCCGCAGTCGGTTTAGGTAATTTATGGCGCTTTCCTTACCTCACCGGGGAGAACGGCGGTGGCGCGTTTATTTTGGTTTATGCGCTTACGATCTTTGCCGTCGGTATCCCTATTTTGATTGCCGAAATCATGCTCGGGCGTTCCAGCCGTCAAAGCCCGATTATGGGCATGCGCCATCTCACCAAAACCCACCGTACATCGCGCGCCTGGGAAACCATTGGCTGGCTGGGCGCGGCGTCGGCTTTCTTAATATTGAGTTTCTATTCGGTGATTGCCGGCTGGGCGATTCACTACACTGGATTAATGCTGACCGGCTCCCTGGTTGGTGCCGATGCGCAAACCATTAGTGAAGGCTTTGACGCACTGCTGGCCGCCCCAGGGCTGATGACGCTTTATCACACACTTTTCATTGCGGCGTCTGCGTTGATCGTCGGTATGGGTATCCATAAAGGTATCGAGTCGGGCCTGCGCATTATGATGCCCGCGCTGTTTGTGATTCTGCTAGTGGTGTTGGCCTATAGCGTTGTGAACGGTGATGTAGGCGCCGCCGCTAATTTCTTGTTTACCTTCAATATCGCCGACCTCAGTTTAGAGGGTTGGCTACAAGCCATGGGCCAATCGTTCTTTACGCTGAGCTTAGGGATGGGTGCCATCATGGCGTACGGTGCTTACATGCCTAGCGATGTGTCGCTGACCCGCACGGCCTTTGCGGTCGCCATTGTGGATACCGCTGTGGCCATGATTGCGGGGTTAGCTATCTTCGCGCTGGTCTTTGGAGCAGGCTTAGAAACGGGCCAAGGCCCTGGCCTAATGTTTGTTACCCTGCCACTGGCGTTTGCTGAGATGCCGTTTGGCGCCCTGGTCGGTGGTGTGTTCTTTATTCTGGTGCTTGGCGCCGCGATTAGCTCTTCAATCTCGCTGATTGAGCCCGTTGCGGCATTCCTGGTCGAACGCTTCGATATGACTCGCCCTCAAGCAGTCGTAATAATGGTCATCGCCGCCTGGGCAATGGGTCTATTAACCGTCGTTAGCTTTAACATCTGGGCCGAAGGGACGATTTTCCATACGCTATTTGGGCGCAGTGCGTTTGATTTCATTGAGCTACTCACCAATATCTTTATGCCGGTGGGTGGCCTGATGATTGCACTGTTTGCAGGCTGGGCGCTGACCCAGAGCGAAGTGATGAAAGAGTTGGGCACCAATGTCACTTGGTTTAAGTGCTGGCGCTTGCTGGTGCGCTTTGTCGCCCCTGCCGCGGTCGCCTTTGTCTTTTTACGTACGATTCCCCAAGTGGATGGCTATCTCATCCCCACCCTGGGTGCACTGCTAATTATTGGCACCTTTGCGGCCAGCCAGCGGTGGCTAAAAAAACCACGACAAACAATTTAATAACAGTACGCAGGCGGCTTATTAGCCGCCTGCATCGCGTGGAGAATCCATGACCCCTATTATTGAAGTGCAGCGCGTTAACAAAGCGTTTGGCGGCCTGCAGGTGATTAATGACTGCTCCATTCAAGTGGAGAAAGGCTCTATTACTGGCATGATTGGCCCCAACGGCGCGGGCAAGTCGACACTCTTTAACCTGATTGCCGGTGCCTTAATACCTGATAGTGGCCGCGTTCTGCTCGACGGTGAAGATATTACCTCGCTTAGCGCCAACCAGCGCTTCCATAAGGGGTTGCTACGCACCTTCCAGATTGCTCATGAGTTCAGTCAGATGAGCGCGCTGGAAAATCTTATGATGGTACCGCCCCAGCAAGCGGGGGAAAGCCTGTTTAGCGCTTGGCTAAAACCCAGCCTGGTGCGCCAACAAGAGGAAGAGGTACGCCGTCGTGCGTTAGAGGTCATCGACTTTGTTGGCCTTCACCATGTGCGTAATGAGCTCGCCGGTAATTTGTCGGGCGGCCAGAAAAAGCTATTGGAACTGGGTCGCACCATGATGACCGATGCCAAAGTGGTGCTTTTGGATGAGATCGCGGCGGGGGTCAACCGCACGCTGCTGGGCGATTTGATCGGAAATATCGAGCGCTTAAACCGCGAGATGGGCTACACCTTTTTAGTCATTGAGCACGATATGGAGATGATTGCACGCCTGTGTGACCCGGTGATTGTGCTAGCCCAGGGCAGCGTAATGGTAGAAGGACACATTAGTGATATTCAGAATAACCCTGAGGTGATCGAAGCCTACTTTGGCACCGACGCGGCTTAAGAGAGTCATTTTCACTACTAATCGATTAATACGATCAACTAATTAATACAATGATGTCGCTCTAAGCGACCTTGATGAGATATGTCCATATGCCATTGATCGACGCACGCGATGTGCACGGCGGCTATGGCGGCATGAACATCCTTAACGGGGTGAACATGACGCTAGAAGCCGATGAAGTCGGTGTTATCGTCGGCCCTAACGGGGCAGGCAAATCGACCATGCTGAAAGCGGTATTTGGCCTTCTGCATGTCAATCAGGGCGAAATTCTGCTCCACGGTCAGCCCATTCAGAACTTGCCCCCTAATCAATTGGTGCAGCGAGGTATGGGCTTTGTTCCCCAGGAGAAAAACGTTTTTCCCAGCCTTTCAGTACAGGAAAACCTGGAGATGGGGGCGTTTTTAAAGCCGCAAAACGTCAAGCGCATGCTGGCCCAAGTGTATGAGTTTTTCCCGCCACTCTATGAGAAACGCCGCCAGCCGGCAGGCGAGCTTTCCGGTGGCCAGCGCCAAATGGTTGCCATGGGCCGTGCGCTGATGGCCGAACCCAGCCTGCTGCTACTTGATGAGCCCACCGCTGGCCTGTCGCCGCTCTACATGAATGAAATTTTTGACCGCGTCAAACAGATCAACGCCGCAGGCGTAGGTATTTTGATGGTGGAACAAAATGCAAAACAAGCATTAGCGATTGCCGACAAAGGCTTTGTGTTGGCCGCTGGCCAAAACCGCTTTACCGATACGGGTGCAGCCCTTCTCGCTGACCCCGATGTCGCTAAAAGCTTTTTGGGCGGCTAGCCCCAGGGAGAAACGTGTGAACGAACTGGTTTTTTTCATCAATAATGTGGTGATTGCGGGCAGCGTCACGGGCTCCATTTACGCCATTGGGGCGATTGGGGTAACGCTGATTTTCAGCATTATGCGCTTCGCCCACTTCGCCCACGCCGACATGATGACCTTCGGTGCCTTTATGGTGCTTCTGCTAACGACCGCCTTCCCCGCAGCGGGGGCAAGCGTTGGCGTCCCTACTGGAATATTAATGCTCCCACTAGCGATGTTATTGACTGCAGGCTTGGCGGTAGGCGTCGATAAAGTGTTCTATAAGCCACTGCGTGCCCATGGGGTCAAACCTATTGTGCTGGTGATTGGCTCGCTGGGCGTCACCCTCATCCTGCAGGGTTTGATTCGTTTATTCGCAGGCACCGGTGGGCAAAGTTTATACGTCGATGATCGCAAGGAAATCTTCCGCATCGCCTTACCGTTTGAGGGCGCCCGGGCGCCTATTGTGATTACCGAACCGCAAATTTATCTGTTTGTGATTACGCTGGTAGCCGTTGTTGCTTTGCATCTCTTCCTCAATCGTTCACGGTTAGGCAAGGCCATGCGCGCCATGTCAGATAACCCCGAACTTGCCCAGGCCTCAGGCATTAACACCAATACCATTGTGGCTGTGACGTGGGTGATTGCTGGTGGGCTGGCTGCCATTGCTGGAACGCTGCTTTCCCTAGACGTTACCTTCAAACCCGACTTAAGCTTCTTTCTGCTGCTGCCCATCTTCGCTGCAGCGATTGTAGGAGGTGTGGGCCACCCTTATGGCGCTATCGCCGGGGGCTTTGTGGTGGGCTTTGCAGAAACCCTAGCGGTGTTCAATTGGAACGTTCTGCTACGCCCCTTCCGCGATAGCTTGCCCACGTGGCTTGAGCTGCCGTCGAATTTGGCGTTTGTGGGTACCGAATACAAAATCGTGGTGCCATTTTTCATTCTGGTAGCCATTTTGGTGTGGCGTCCCACCGGACTCTTTAAGGGCAAGGTGATCTAATGTCTAACCTCAATCCCTCCTATACCCCCCGTGACGCCACCCAACAACGTCGCTTTCCGCTACGTGAGCTAATCCTGTTTGGCGTACTGCTGGTCGCCGTGCTGGCGGTGTACGCCATTATGGGCGCGGCCTATAGCACCCGCATGCTGGTCGAAGCCGCGTGCTACGCGATCCTTGCCTTGGGCTTAACCATTCAGTGGGGTTACGCTGGCCAATTCAACGCCGGTGTCATGGGCTTTGTGGCCCTGGGCGGCTTCTGCGCCATGCTGTTCAGCGTACCGGTTAACGATGCGTTCTGGGGTACCGAGCTGCCTGGAGAACTGGGCCGCGTGTTGCTCTACGGCTTGGCAGCCATTCTGGTCGTGGTGGGAGCCACCAAGCTTGACCGCCTGGGCGTGCCGAAAAAGCTACGCACCTTTATCGCCGTGATTCTGGCGCTGGTGCTCTACTTAGTCATCATTAGTCTGCTGCGTGAAGTGACCAGCGAAATTCAGTCCAGGGCGGGCTTTGTGGGCGGTTTTGGGCTACCCGCCTGGACGGGCTGGATTGTCGGCGGGGCACTCGCGGGCGGCGTGGGCTACTTTATCGGCCATGTGTGCCTGGGCCTGCGCAGTGATTACCTGGCGATTGCCACCTTAGGCATTGCGGAAATCATTAAGGCCTTTTTGAAAAACTCGGACTGGTTAACCCGCGGTACCGCGACGGTGTCCCCGCTACCATGGCCAACACCCGGCCCTGCAGAGCTGGGCTTTACCCTGGCCCGCGCGATTTATCTTTCGGTCACGGCCGTCGTGATTGCCGCGATCTTCTTTCTGCTCCATCGCGCTTATAACGCCCCTTGGGGACGCATGATCCGGGCGATTCGCGATAACGAAGTCTCTGCGGCGGCCATGGGTAAAGATATCAACAAGCGGCGGCTGGAAATCTTCGTGCTGGGCTGCATATTGATGGGCATCGGCGGCGGTATGCTGGGTACCTTTAACAGCCTGTTCGACCCTCAAGGCTACTTGCCGCTGAATCATACTTTCTTGGTATTGGTGATGGTGATTCTCGGTGGGCCAGGTAATAACTTAGGCACCATTTTTGGCGCCGTCGCGGTGTATATCATCTGGATTATGTCGGAGCCGCTGGCGCTGTTTTTAATGCAGTTAGCAGTAGCATTCGGCGAAGGCGCGTTCGGCTGGGATGCACCTGGCAATATGGATAGCCGCGCCCTACAGGCAAGGGTGCTGGTCATTGGCTTGCTGATTACCATGGTACTGCGCTTCGCCCCCAAAGGCCTGCTGCCAGAGAAGATCAAAAGCCACGGCTGAACACGTAATTGTTGTTCCATAAAAAAATGCCCAGCTTAATAAGCCGGGCATTTTGTTTTAACGCTTAGCGTAAGGCTTAAAGATCGACCTGCCCTTTGCTGGTAAAGGTGCCATTTTCGACCGCCATTTCTACCACTACGCCGGGGACGTCGCCGTTTTCATCAAACTCGTGAGAGCCAGACGCGCCTTCGTAGTTGATTTCAGTACCTGCAGCAATCAGCTCAACGGCTTTTTCCCACTCGCCAGGAAGAATGATCTCGCCCGGTGCGCTGGAAACACTGCGCAGTGCTTCAGAAAGGCCTTCACGGTCAGCGCTGCCGTTTTGCTCAATCGCCAACGCAATCAGGAAAGCGGCGTCATAGGCTTGGGCCGCAAATACGGCACTGGGGTCTAAATCGGCGGCCTCGGCGGCTTCGATGAAGAGTTCGGTGCCTGGAAGGTCAGGGCTACCGGGGCGAGTGGCGATCATACCGTCCAGCACATCAGCACCGATGGCATTGATAAGGCTGTCGCCGACCATGCCATCCGCGCCTACGTATTGGGTAAACATGCCGCTTTCATAGGCCTGGCGAAGCACCGTTTGACCAGAAGTGTCCGCGTAAGCCAGTACTACCAGCGTTTCGACGCCGCTGGCGGAAAGCGAGCCTAGCTCCGAGCGATAGTCAGCGCGGTTATCTTCATGGGCCAGATTCTCGGCAACGTCACCGCCACCCGCTTCAAAGGCAACGCTAAAGGCGTCAGACAGGCCACGGCCATAGTCATTGTTGACATAGGTCACCGCGACGGCATCGATGCCTTTATCCAGCAGCAGCTTAGCCAGAATTTCCCCTTGGAAGGCATCAGAAGGAACCGTGCGGAACACCAAGTCGTTGTCATCAAGCTCTGATACCGCCGGTGCGGTCGAGGCAGGCGATACCATCAACACGCCGCCAGGAATCGCCGCGTTATTAGCAGCAGCGATGGTGGCACCTGTACATAGCGCGCCAACAATAGCGGTGACATTCTCAGAGTTAACCATACGGTCGGCGGCGTTAGAGGCAGCCGACGCATCAGAACACGTTGTGTCGCCAGACGGCATCACCAACGTTTGTCCGTCTAAAATACCGCCTTGCTCATTAATCTGCTCAACGGCTAACTGGGCACCCTCAAAAATCGCCGGCGTTAAGCTCTCAATGCCACCCGTAAAACCGCCCAAGAAGCCAACCTTGACCTCAGCCTGAGCCAGTCCAGTCATTGCCAGGGTTGAGGCCGCCACAGCAGTGGCTAATGCGCGCTTATTGATCATATTATTTGTCGCTCCCAATGAGATAACAGGTTGTGCTTTTTAGTGTGCCCCAGCGGTCAAACGTTAAGGCTGCTATTAATTTGGAACTGGAACGCCAAAAACACAAGCACCCGTTTCTAACGCTACTTTGCATCAGTCGTCACAGCAAACGCTCTAGCCTAAGCGTATGGCTTAACCAGGCGTTGAAATGACGCCAAAAATTACCTGGTTCTGAGGTTAATACCTCCATCTTTCCATCACGCTCCAGGTGCCAGTTCAACTCACCTTCAGGGGTAAGTTCGACTTGGTAGCTCAACGTCGGGTCTTGTCCTACCGCTAGCAACTCGTTAAATGCCTGCATAAGCGACTCGCTACGCGCCAGCACGCCGATTTCGGTATTCCAGTAGATAGAGCGCGGATCAACATTAAACGAACCCACAAACAGCTGATCGTCAAAACTTAGCGCCTTGATATGCAACGCTGACGCCGATGCGCCGGGGACACGCATATCCTCACTGCCGCCGGCTTCCTGCTCAGGGCGCATTTCGTAGAGAACAACGCCGTGGCGAAGCAACGTTTCACGCCAAGGCGCGTAAGCACCGTGCACAACAGCAGCGTCTGTTGACTCCAAAGAGTTAGTAATAATTTCAACGGCGATGCCTTGGTCGGCAAGATCCGTCAGGCTTTTCACCCCTTGCTCGGTGGGCACAAAGTAGGCGGAAATAATTACCAGGCGCTCTTCAAGCGTGGTGGCATCGGTCAAATCGCCCAGCAGAGTGTCCGACCACTTCGGGTGTACCCGCCGCCAGTTTGCCTGGGGCATCCCACATTGCCAGCCCCTCACCCCAATGCAGGGTTTCCCAAGGCGGCGCCGTGCGCGCCTGCCGACGTAGCTCGGTAAAGTATTCCGAGTCAGCGTTATCATCTAACCAAGCCTCAAGGTCGCTTTTTAGCGTTTGCCAGGCGTTATCGTCCACTTGGTGATAGCGTTCAATCGGCTGAGCGAGGCCATGATTCCAATACAGATCAAAGCTACGCGAGAGTTCTGGCACCACCTCGCCAATGGTGACAAAGTCCAAATCAGCAAAGTTGCGCGAATCGTTGGCATCAAAGTACTCATCACCCAGGTTGCGCCCACCTACGATTGCGACACTGTTATCAGCGACCCATAATTTGTTATGCATTCGGCGATGCTGCTGAGCGGGATTGACCACCGACGCCAACACCCGTGTCACGATATGCCCGCGCCCAGCGGCTAGCGGGTTGTAAACGCGCACGTGAATACGCGGGTGGCTGGCCAGTGCCGCTAAGCGGTCACCCTGACCAATAGCGCCGATATCATCGACCAGCAGACGCACCCGAACGCCCTCTTCCGCGGCATCCAGCAGGCGTGCCAAAATCAAGCGTGTGGTTTGGCCATCCCCTAGTAGGTAGGTTTGAATATCCAGCTCGCGTTCTGCTTGGCGGATCAAGCCTGCGCGGGCAGCGAAGGCGTCTTGCCCATTGGCGAGCAGTGCAAAACCATCGGGCTCTGACTGTTCCGCCAGCACCTGATGGACCTGCTCGCCCAGCCACGTGTCGCGTGCTTCAAGTACGGTCAGTGCAGTGTGATGCTCGCGGACGACTGCATGGGTACAACCCGCAAGCAAACCATACAACATCAGTAAGCTCAGCCATTGAGACCAACGGCCAGCACTAGGCGTCGTCATTATCATTGTCGTCCAGTCGTTCGGCCCAGCGCTTACGAGCAAGATTGCGGCGGTAAAGGCGCACTAGCGCGATGATTAGCGCGGTGGCTACCATGGCGCCAAGCACTACCCCCTGCCAGGGACGGGCCGCATTACCCATAATGGTTTCCAGCGTAATAATAAGTATCAAGCCAATCGCTTGGGAGCCGATCGCTAACGCGCGCAGCTTATCGAAAGCGGGTGGGGGCATAACGTCTCCGTAATTTTCAGCTCGCATGGTAAGGTTTGCCAGTGTACCCGTTTCACGGAATGCTTAACCGGAAACCTGAATTAAAAACCCGTATTGTAAGACTGAACGGAAACCAGAACTGGAAACCCATGAACGCGATTGCTCTCGGCCCGCTACTAATTTCGCTGCCCCGTCTCTATGCCGTTGGCTGCGCGCTACTACTGCTCATTAGCGCTCGCTATTTATTAGGGCTACCACGCCTGGCTCAGCAGCGTTGGTTTACCGGGCTCATCGTGGTTTGGTTAGTCGGCGCACGGGCGGGGCATATCATACTTCATCTCGATAGCTATAGCGCCGACCCACTTGAAGCGCTAAAACTCTGGCAGCCCGGCTACCACGGCCTGTGGGGGATGGCAGCAGGTTTGGTCTGGACAGCCTGGACGCTACGTGCGCGTTTGCTGGCCATGGGCGGTGCCATGCTTATGCTCGTTGCCGCCTCTAGCCTGTGGCTGGTGATCGTGACCTTAGCCCCCCTGGGCAACAGTTTTGCGGTCAGCGAACTGCCCGATGTCACCCTTGAAGATGTGGATGGCAACGAGATTCATCTGCCTGGCTTGGCAGCCGACAGCGAACGTATCATCGTTAATTTATGGGCTACCTGGTGCCCGCCGTGCCTGCGTGAAATGCCGCTGCTCGAAGAGGCCGCCCAGCGTGAAGGTGTCAGCGTGGTGGTTGCCAACCAGGGCGAAGACCTGCTGCCCATGGTGCGTTATTTAGATGAGCAGCAGCTCGCTTTTCGCTATGCACTGCGCGACCCTAATCAACAGCTTATGGTGCTTTTTGAAGCGCCGGGGCTGCCCACTACGGTGCTGTTTGACGGCCAGGGGAACACCTTGGATGTGCATGTGGGCGAGCTGACTCGCGCGCATCTGGATCGCTGGTTACAAGATTGATGCTGATACACCTTAATCCCCTCGCTGCTTTGCGTTAGAATCCCCCGCCCTGTTGCCGCCGATGCTTCCCCCGGCGGCATACGACCCGTTTTGCAGACTCCTCCGAGGCATCATGAGCGATTTTTCTCCCGGCCAGCGCTGGATTAGTGACGGCGAAGCTGAGCTTGGGCTCGGCACCGTGCTTAACTGCGACGCCCGTAGCGTTACCATTTTGTTCAGTGCCAGTCAGGAAACCCGTACTTACAATACCCGCCAAGCCCCGCTCACCCGCGTAATGTTCGGCAGCGGCGACCGCGTGCTTTCCGCCGATGGCTGGCAGATGATCGTCGACGACAGCAAAGAGTCTCGCGGTTTGATCACCTATATCGGTGAAGACAGTGAGGGTAACCTGCGCGAACTGCCAGAAGCTAAGCTTGCCGATACCATGCAGTTTGACCAGGCCCGCGACCGCCTGCTGACAGGACAGGTAGACCGCAACGATTGGTTTGACCTACGTTTTCGTACTCTGCACCACTATCAGCGTATTGAGCAGCACAGTGCACTGGGTTTCTCTGGCCCGCGCATCGATTTAATTCCTCACCAGCTCTATATTGCCGATGAAGTTGCCAACCGCCATGCCCCACGGGTACTGCTGGCAGACGAAGTAGGCCTTGGTAAAACCATTGAAGCGGGCCTGATTCTTCATCGCCTGCTGCTCAATGGGCGCGTTGAGCGCGCGCTGATTTTGGTACCCGACAGCCTCACTCACCAGTGGCTGGTGGAGTTACTGCGGCGCTTCTCGCTCAACGTCTCCCTATTAGATGAGACGCAAAGCCAAGCCCACGGCAGCGCCAACCCCTTCGAAAGCGCTCAGTTGGTACTGGCCAGCCAAGGCTGGCTATTTGCTAACCCGCATCGTCAGGAGCAGGCGCTGGCCAGCCAGTTCGATGTACTGATTGTTGACGAAGCGCACCACCTGGACTGGAGCGAGGATGGCAGTGGCCCTGGCTACCAGTGCGTTGAGCAGCTCGCCGCGGTGATACCCGGCCTGTTGCTACTCACCGCGACCCCCGAGCAGATGGGTATTAAGAGTCACTTTGCCCGGCTACGGTTGCTGGACGCTGAGCGCTACCACGACCTGGAGCGCTTTAAAGCCGAAGAGAGCCACTACACCGACGTCGCTCGCGCTATTGATGCATTAGACGCGCTGCCGGGCGACCCCGCTGCCAGCGCTCACGTATCCAACGTAGCCGATGATCGGGACAGCCAAGCGTTGCTGGCCACCCTGTGTAATGAGGAAGCAAGTAAAGAGCAGCAAGACACTGCTCGCGCTCAGCTTAGTGAAGCGCTGCTGGATCGCCATGGCACTGGCCGCGTGATGTTCCGCAATAGCCGCCGCCACGTCGGGGGCTTCCCTGAGCGGCGCTTAAACTTAGCCCCGCTTGCGATGCCTTCAGCGTATCGCCGCGTAGTACGCCGCCTGGAGCGGGACGAAGACTACCTCGATGAGCTGTTGATCGAGACCGGCATGGATCACCCTGATGTGCTGATCTATCCCGATGCAGTGTATCGCGAGCTTACCGACGACCCGCTCAACACTGAAGCGTGGTGGCATATTGATCCACGGGTCAACTGGCTGCTTGAAAAGCTTAGCGATGATAGCGACAGCGGCTTTGCCAACGATAAAGTGCTGGTGATTGCTCACCACCGGGCCACCGCCGAAGGCCTGGCCGAAGGTCTGCGGGTGCTGGGCGGCTATCACGCCCCGGTGTTCCACGAAGGCCTCTCCCTGGTAGAGCGTGACCGGGCAGCGGCTGCCTTTGCCGACGAAGAAGAGGGCGCACAGGTGCTGGTCTGCTCGGAGATTGGCTCTGAGGGGCGTAACTTCCAGTTCTGCCGCCACTTGGTCATGTTAGACATGCCCCAGCATCCTGATCAGCTAGAGCAGCGTATTGGCCGTTTGGATCGCATCGGCCAGCGCCATGCCATTGAGCTACACATTCCTACCTTTGAGGGCAGCCCTGGCGAACGTCTTCTGCGCTGGTATAACGAAGGCATGGACGCGTTCAGTGCCCCCCATGGCGTCGGCAGTGATCTGTTTGAAGCCTTTGGTGACGCCTTGGCTGACGCCCTGCTGGATGACGAAACCCTGGAAGAGATTATTGCCGAAACGCGCACTATGTTTAGGGCTAAGCTGGCTGAACACGATGCGGGCCGTAATCGCCTGCTGGAACTCAACGCCTGTCGCCCTGCGCGCGCCCAGCAGGTCATCGATGCTGTGCGTGAGCTGGACGAAGACGCCGCACTACCGCGTTACCTTGAGCGGGCGTTGGATATTTTCGGGGTGGACAGCCAGGAGATCGGCAAGGGCCTTATGCACCTGCAGCCCAGCCAGCATATGCTTGATGGTTTACCTGGTTTAGTCAAAGGCGAAGAGGGCTTTACCGCCACCCTTAGCCGTTCCCAAGCACTGGCGCGAGACGATGTCCAGCGGCTCTCCTGGGAGCACCCGCTGCTGCGTGAAATGATGGGTCGCGTGCTGGATGGCACCATGGGCAACTCGGCGTTGGCCCTGCTGCGCCATGATTCCATTCCAGGCGGCAGATTAATGGCCGAACTGGTATTCCGCACCCACTGCCCGGCACCCAAAAAGCTGCACTTAAACCGCTTCTTGCCGCCCACCGCCGTGCGTGTGCTGCTGGATGAATCAGGGGCTAACCTGACCAGCAAAATCTCCTTCACGGGCTTGGGTAAGAACCTGCAGAAGGTCAACAAGTCGCTGGCGCGGGACTTGATTAAAAGCCGCCATGATCAGTTGCGTGAGTTGCTGAGCCAGGGCGAAGGCGAAGCCGAGCGCCAGCTACCCAGCATTGTCGAAAACGCCGAGGCGCGCATGCGCAGTCAGTTGGACGCCGAGCTTGCCCGCCTGACCGCGCTAGCCGAGCACAACCCGGCGGTGCGCAGCGCTGAAATCGATGCGCTAAAAAATGAGCGCCAGGCACTTAGCGAGGCTATCGAAAATACTCGCCTGCGGCTTGATTCAGTGCGCGTGATTATCACCGTTGATGCCGACCATTAATCAGGGCTGCTTAAAGGATCGCCTCAAGCGCCTTGTCGAGAGTGGGGTACTTAAAGCTAAACCCTGTCGCTTCAAGGCGCGCGGGGCGCATATCCGCCCCAGTGAGCAGTAACCGCGACATTTCTCCGAAGCCCGCTTTTAATACAAAAGCGGGCACTGGGAAAATAGCGGGTCGATTGATCTGCTTGGCCAGGGTTTTGGTAAACGTGGCATTGGTTACCGGGTGCGGTGCGCTGCCATTAAAGGCGCCGCTCAAGTTCTCTTCATGGATAAGAAACAGGATCGCCGCGACAAGATCGTCGCGGTGAATCCACGGCATAAACTGCTCACCACTGCCAAAACGTCCACCTAAGCCCAGCTTAAACGGTGGCAGCATCTTCTGTAGGCTGCCGCCACCCGCTTCTAATACCAACCCGGTACGTAAAATCGCTAAACGCACCCCTAGAGCCTCAATCGGTTTTGCGGCGGCTTCCCACTGTTTACAAAGACGATGGGCGAACTCATCGTTAGGCATGGTCTCTTCGCTCACCACACGCTTACCCTGATCGCCGTAATAGCCCATCGCCGAGCCCGACACCATTACCTTCGGCAGCGGCTGGTCGCTCTGCTTGAGCTGCTCACACAGTGCTACCAGCTGTTGCGTGGCAGCCACCCGCGAGTTAATCAGCTTGTTTTTTTGCTCATCGCTCCAGCGCTTGGCAGCAATTGGCTCGCCCGCCAGATTAATCAGCGCATCCGGCGGTGAATCAATAAAAGCCTGGGCGCTCTCACGAATATCACAGCCGGTTGGCAGCATATCTCGCACTTTGTGAGGAGTGCGGGATACTACTTGCACCTCGTGGCCCTGCTCCTTCAACTGTCGGCATAGCCGCTGGCCGACAAAACCACTGCCGCCGGTCACTAATACGCGCATGGTGTCACTCCTGTTGATACCGTCTATGGGTGTCGCCTCCTCGGCCGATTGATCACCAAGCCGGAAAACAAGCAAAGCAGTAGCCAAGCTGTACTAAATTTATACACAAATAATACAATGCGATCATATCTGGGTTAATTCAATCTCTTTTAAGCGCCTTGAGGAATCATGGCTACACCGAGCAAGCCCCCGACGCTTTCTGATAATCACTCTGTTGCCATCATTGGGGCAGGCATCGCCGGGCTTGCCTGCGGCCAAGTGGTGGCGAATAGCAATGTTCACGTCACGCTTTTTGATAAAGCGCGCGGCCCAGGCGGGCGTATGTCGAGTAAACGCAGGCCTAGCGCAACGCTTGATCTCGGTGCTCAGGCATTTAGCGTGCGCGATGGCAACTTTCAATCCACCGTGGACGAATGGTTAACCGTTGGCTGCATCGCTCCCTGGCCAACAAGTACCTATCAGGCTAGTTCAAGTGGCTGGCTAACGCATAACGATGGACAACAGCGCTACACTGGTGCGCCAAGAATGAGCGCTTTGACACGTCATTTGTCAGATACGCTGACCGTACTCCCCAACGTCACACTTCTGACCAACACTCTTATCGCCTCACTCAAGCAAACAGCGGCTGGCTGGGTATTGGTAGATAAGAAAGGCACTAGCCATGGTCCTTATGATCGGGTCGTTATCAGCGCGCCGCCGCCCCAAGCCCAGCTATTAGTCGCCCCGTGGGATAATGCGCTTACTGCCGTGTGTGCAGAGCGCAAACAGCGTGCCTGCTGGGCAGCATGGGCCATTTTTGAAGAGCCGCTTCCCGCTATACCCGATGTTGCCTCAGACTGGCAGATGGCACGGGTGGACCACCCAGTACTGAATATAGTCTCCCGCAATCAAACGAAACCGGGCCGCGGGGCTCAGCCTGAAAGCATTAGCCTGCTAGCCCAGCTTGATTGGAGCGAAGCTCATTTAGAACAGAGGGCCGATGAGATTGCAGAGCAACTGTTAGCCGCATTGAAAAGCCTCTTTGTCCCATCGGGAGCATTACCTAGCCTAATTGAAATGGGGGCCCATCGCTGGCGCTATGCCCAGCCTGCCAACATTTGTAAAGACACATACTTGTACACTGAGAGCGGCTTGGCCCTATGCGGTGATAGCTTTCGCGAAGGGCGAGTAGAGGATGCCTGGCTATCGGGTCACCGCCTGGGCGAAGCACTAATAGGCCGGTCGGTCTAACAGCGCAGTAATTTTAGAAGTAAGAAGGATTCTTATAAAGGTTGTACCGGGTAGCGACAAGTTGTACAAATGGGCATACAGTATCATGCTAATGTTTAGCTCATTATCAGGCAATTTCACATGGAACATGCATTATCTTCTCCGCAGCGGACGCTAATACCCTCCTTTAGCGCTGTGCTGCAGACAACAATACTGTTGTTAATTAAACTGTTTTTTATTAAGTTTACGTTAATTATGAGGTACTGGCACCCATGAGTCTCAAGGCGACCCACCCGCCCGATACACCGCTCTACCCCATACGAGAAGTTTCTCGCCTTACCGGTGTGAATTCGGTCACTCTTCGTGCTTGGGAACGACGCTACGGGTTAATTCGCCCACAGCGCACTCCAAAAGGGCATCGGCTTTACGCTCAGGACGATATCACACGCATCGAACGTATCCTGCAGTGGCTCAATCGTGGTGTGCCGGTCAGTCAGGTCGTTGACTTGCTTGACCAGCCAGAAACGATTGAAACTCCTACTCCAAATGCAGGTGATTGGTTTAGCCAGCGCCAGCATCTGCAAACCACGATTGAAGCATTAGATTTACCCAAGTTAGAGGCGTTTTATCATCAGAGCTTGGCGCTTTACCCATTAAGCGTTGCGATCAACGAGCTCTGGCAGCCGGTTATTTTAAGCTTAGAGGCGAAGTGGGCCGTTCAAGCGGACTATTTAGTACGCCGTACCTTGGAAGCTTTTTTACGCAGCCAGGTCGGCATTCGCTTGCACTACGCCAATCAGACCACCCGTGGGCCCTTGATTCTGCTTAATGCCATGCCTGATGATCCTGGCCCACTCTGGGTACTGATGTCGGCACTAATGGCCAGCGAGCAAGGCTACCGTGTACAGATGCTTGACCGCTCACTGCCACTAGAGGATTTGTCTCAGGCCGTGGCGCGGCTGCACTCCTCAATGGTACTGCTCTCCAGCGGCCAGCGGGAGAGCGATAGCTATATCCTTCACGCACTACCCAGCGTCGCTGAAGCGCTGAATGTGCCTGTTGGCGTGTGCGGTGAAGTCGCTCGCTTACGCGAAACCGACCTGCGCGACGGCCCGGTGCATATGCTAGGCGACGACTTGCCTCAAGCGATTGCTCGCCTGCGACCCTTGCTGCGCGAGTCTGGCGTACTCTAATTAACGCTGCCTCATCATGGCCGTTCGCCCTCCGGTGACCGGCCATTTTTTTGTGCCGCCGGAGACCCACCTATAACAGGAGAGCTTATGAAACGGCAGTTGATTTGGCTGCGCAGCGACCTGCGCATTAATGATAACAGCGCCCTTGCCGCTGCTGCGGCCAAAGGCCCTGTGATAGCGGTATTTTTGCGCACTATTCCTCAGTGGCAGGAGCACGGCCACGGTGCCAACAAACTCGATTTTTGGGCACGAGGCGTGGCCGCGCTGAAGAGTGCTCTTAACGGTCTCAACATTCCGCTGTTACATCGTGATATTGGCTATTTTGATCAGGCCCCACAAACACTGCTCGACATTGCCCGTGAGCACGACATTGAGCAGCTGCATTTTAATTACGAATATCCGCTCAATGAAAAGCGTCGCGATCAAGCCGTGTTGGACGCCTTTAATCACGCCGGCATTGCTGCTCATGGCTATCACGATGCCATCGCCTTTGCCCCCGGCAGCCTGCTCACCGGCAAGGGCGACTACTACGGGGTCTTTACACCGTTTTCCAAAGCGTGGCACAAACAGATCACCGCTGATCAACTCGCTCTGCGCGATACGCCAAAGGTACAGGCAGCGCTGGAGATTCAAAGCGACCCACTGCCTGCACTGCCCGAGTTTGAAAGCCAGCCTGTCGATAGCCAACGATGGCCTGCCGGAGAAGAGGCAGCGGGTGATAACCTAGCGCGTTTTTTACGCTTTCGTGGTCGGCACTATAAGGCTCAGCGCGATTTACCTAAGGTGAAAGGTACCAGTGAGCTGTCACCCTACCTTGCGCTGGGCATGATCTCGCACCGCCAGTGCTTGCAAGCGGTCATGGCAGAAAACGGTGGCCACCTAAGCGATGGCGACCTTGGCTTCACTATCTGGGTTAACGAACTGATCTGGCGCGAGTTTTATCAGCATGTCGCGGTTGGCTTTCCGGAAGTGTGCCGTTATCAGCCCTTTCAAGAGCACACTAAACAGCTGGCCTGGCGAGACGATGACGATGGCTTCAACGCATGGTGTGAAGGACGCACAGGATATCCAATTGTTGATGCCGCCATGTGCCAATTAGTGACCACGGGCTGGATGCATAATCGCCTGCGTATGATTACTGCGATGTTCTTAAGCAAACACCTGCTGATTGACTGGCGGCGTGGCGAAGCCTTTTTTATGCAACACCTAGTGGATGGGGAGTTCTGTGCCAACAACGGCGGTTGGCAATGGGCAGCATCAACCGGTACGGATGCAGCGCCCTATTTCCGAATTTTTAATCCCACCACTCAATCCACCCGCTTCGACGCCGAGGGTGAGTTTATTGCTCATTGGCTACCCGAACTGGCGGAGTTGCCCGCTAAGGCACGCCATGCGCCACCTCAGGATTTAATCACCGATCTGAACTACCCAGCGCCGATTGTCGATCACAAAGCGGCCCGTCTGCGCGCGCTAGACGCATTTAAAGCGCTCTCTAAATAAACTCTGCTGATACTCACCTAAGGAGGCCGTTATGACGGAGCCTGCGGCGCTTGAGGCGTTCTGCGCCTTTTTCAACAAACTAGACAATACCTGTACAGAAAAGCTATACGAGGTATATACTGAAGAAGTGATTTTTAGCGACCCGCTCCACCATATTGAGGGGCGCGTAGCATTAGAGCGCTATTTTTCAAGCATGTATGAACACGTTAAACAGTGTCAATTTACTTACCACACCCACCAGCTACAGGGTAACCAGGGTTTTGTGACGTGGACCATGATGTTCATTCATCCTCGCTTGGCAGGTGGCAAGCCTGTAAAGGTTGAAGGCTGTAGCGCCCTAACCTTTGCAGACGATGGGCGTGTAGCGCGTCATCACGACTATTTTGATGCTGGCGCCATGCTTTACGAACATTTACCGCTGATGGGAAGCGCCATCCGCTGGTTAAAAAAACGCCTCGTCTAACCGCACACTGCTGAAATGTGCTGACGGGGCGCACGAGGAGAGGCTTGATGAGCACATGGGAAACGCCCCAACGAATATGGTTAACTGGTGCGACATCCGGTATTGGTGAGGCGCTCGCGCATAAACTCATCGCCCAAGGCCATTATGTGGTTCTTAGCGCACGTAACGCTGAGGCACTGGAGGCACTATGCCAGGGCCATCCTCACGCTTACGCCCTTCCATTAGATGTCAGTGACCGCCAAGCAGTGCTATCCGCAGGTGAGGCTATTCGGGAGCGTTTGGGCGCCCTCGATTTAGCCCTGTTTAATGCTGGCACCTGCGAGTACCTGAATGCTCAGCAGTTCGATATGGACTTGGTGGAACGGGTGTTTAAGCCCAACCTGTTTGGCACCTTATATGGCGTTGAAGCGGCATTACCGCTACTCCGCGCTGCTCGCCAGCAAGGCCTACCTGCCCGGTTGGCGGCAACCTCTAGTGCCTCTGCTTATTTACCGCTACCGCGTGCGGAAGCCTATGGGGCTTCTAAAGCGGCAGTCACTTATTTTTTAGAATCCTTACGCTTAGATTTAGATCAAGAAGGCATTGATGTCAGCCTTATTCACCCAGGCTTTGTGAAAACGCCGCTCACCGACCGTAACGACTTCCCGATGCCCATGCAGGTCACCGCAGAGCAAGCAGCCGATGCGATTATCGCGGGGCTGGTGAAGGGGCGTTTAGATATCCACTTTCCACGCCGGTTTACCTATATCGTCAAGTTGCTGGGCATATTGCCTCCTGCCCTACGCCGCCAAATTGGCCTGCGCATGACGCGTGCCCAAAAGGAGCCCTCATGAGCTCGATAGCATCGCAGCGCATTGCTATTGTCGGCAGTGGCATTAGCGGCATGGCCGCTGGCTGGTACCTGTCAGCCAATCATGAGGTCACACTCTTTGAAGCGGATTCACGCCTGGGCGGCCATACCGCGACGATGGATGTAGAGGTCGAAGGGCGCACTTACGCCATTGATACCGGTTTTATCGTTTTCAATGACTGGACCTACCCGCATTTTCAGCGCTTGCTAGAAACCTTAGGGGTCGCCTCTCAGGCCACTGAAATGAGTTTCTCCGTGCATGAAACAGCGCGAGATTTTGAGTACAACGGGCATACCTTAGGCTCGCTGTTTGCCCAGCGGCGCAACCTATTGAGTCCTTCTTTCTATCGCTTGCTAAGCGATATTCTGCGATTTAATAAACAAGCCACCAAAGCACTTGAGAGTAAAGAGCTTCCCGAGCACATGACCTTAGGGGAGTACTTAGACCAACACCATTACAATCGCGACTTTCAGCGACGCTACTTATTGCCCATGGGGGCTGCTATTTGGTCAGCCAGTATCAGCGACTTACGCGCGTTTCCGCTGGCATTTTTTGTACGCTTCTTTCGCAATCACGGGCTGTTATCGGTGAACCACCGCCCGCAGTGGTACACCCTGGTAGGTGGCTCCAATCGTTATATCCCCAGTCTGACTGCGCCTTATGCATCGCGCATTCACCTCAACACCCCAGTGACGCGCATTACCCGTGACAACACCGGTGTGAACATTACAACGCCTTCCGGCACCCAACGTTTTGATCACGTAGTGCTGGCCTGTCACGCCGACCAAGCACTGGCGATGCTGGGTGATGCAAGTGCCACTGAGCAGGAAGTGCTCAGAGCCATGCCGTATCAAGAGAACGAGGTGGTGCTGCACACTGACACCGCTCTGCTACCCCGCCGACGCCGTGCCTGGGCAAGCTGGAATTACCGCTTGGATCAGCGCAATGCCGAAGAGCGCGTATCAGTGACGTACGATATGAACATCCTGCAGCAGATAGAGAGTGACACCACTTTTTGCGTCACCTTGAACGACAGCGCTAGCATTGACCCCAGTAAAGTTCTTGGTCGCTATAGCTATGCGCACCCTCAGTTCACGCTAGCCGGTCAAGCCGCTCAAGCTCGTCACGCCGAGATATCATCGGCGGCCTATCGCACTCACTTTTGCGGCGCCTATTGGCGCAACGGTTTCCATGAAGATGGTGTTTGGAGTGCACTGCGGGTGGCCCACCATCTCGGCTGTGACGAGGCTATTCAACCGCCTCAAGCTCCAACCACGCTACCCGCACATGAGCTGGTGTCACCACAAAGCGTTGAGGGGCTGGGATGAACGCCACTCCGCGCTCGCGCATTTATCGCGGCACCTTGCGACATCGCCGCTTTACCCCAAAGACGCATACGTTTAGTTATCAGGTATGGATGGCGTGGCTTGATCTTGACGAGCTACCGGAGCTGTTCGATAAGGTGCCTGCCTTTAGCGCCCGCCGCCCGGCGCTGGCAAGTTTTCGACGGGAAGATTATCTCGGCCCTACTGATCGTCCACTAAAAACCGCCGTACGTGAAGAGCTGGTCCGTCAGCTTGGCAGCGCCCCCAATGGGCCTATCTGTGTGCTTACGCAGCTGCGCACGTTAGGCAGCATGTTTAATCCTATTTCGGTCTATTACGCCTACGACCATTTGGGTCGGCTGGCCGCGGTCTTAAGCGAAGTGACTAACATGCCGTGGCGTGAGCGCACGCGCTACGCAAGCATCGTGGATCCTGCGCGCCACAGTCACCAGGCTAACTTTACTAAAGATCTCCACGTGTCGCCGTTTAACCCGATGGACATGACCTATCGCTGGAAATTTAATGCCCCAGGCGAAACGCTTTATTTACATATGGAGAACTGGCGAGATCAACAGTGCCATTTTGATGCCACGCTGACGCTTGAGGCTAAACCGGCAACCCGCAGCGTGTTGATCAAAACCTTGGCGCGCCAGCCATGGATGAGTTTAAAAACCATCGCGGGCATTCATTTTGAAGCGTTAAGGCTATGGCTTAAACGCATCCCCGTTTATAACCACCCTAAGCGCAAGGAGACTTCAAAGTGACCACCCTGCGTTCTACGCCTCCTAATATTCAGCCAGCCGCACAAGATCGCTTAACCAAGTGGCTCAAACCGCGCCTGATGGCTCAACTAGATACCTTTCGTGGTGGCCGTATTACGCTCATTGAAGGTAATCAATGCCACCACTTAGGGCAGGAAGGACCGCTGCAAGTGACTGTCGTGATTCGCCACTCACGAGCCTGGAAACGCCTTGCATTTGGTGGCACCGTAGGTGCTGCTGAATCTTATATGGACGGTGATTGGGATGCAGACGACCTCGTTGCGTTAGTACGTCTGTTCGCCTCTAACCTTGAACAGGTGAATGGCAAGATGGAGAACGGCAGCGCCCGCGCTGCCCGTTGGCTGTTGGGGGCCGCCTATCGCTTTCAGCGCAATAGCCTAAGCGGCTCGAAGCGCAACATTGCCGCCCATTACGATATCGGCAACGACCTTTTCTCAACGTTTTTGGATCGTTTGCACTGGATGTACTCAAGTGCCGTGTTTCCCTATCCGCAAGCCAGTTTAGAAGAAGCCTCTACGTACAAGCTTGACCTGATGCTGGAAAAGCTTGATGTGCAGCCAGGGCACAATTTACTGGAAATTGGCACGGGTTGGGGCGGGCTTGCAATACACGCGGCGAAAACCCGCGGCTGCCATGTCACGACCACCACTATCTCGGAAGAGCAGTACACCCATACCCAGCGGCGCATCCAAGAAGAGGGCCTTAGCGATAGAATCACACTGCTTAAACAGGATTATCGCGAATTAACCGGTCGCTTTGATCGGCTGATTTCTGTTGAAATGATTGAGGCGGTTGGGCATCAGTACCTAGATACTTACCTTGCCAAATTGGATAGCCTACTAACAGATGATGGCCAGGCGATGCTTCAGGCGATCACCATTCGTGATCAACGCTTTGAAGACGCTAAACGCGATATGGACTTTATTAAACGTTACATCTTTCCAGGCGGTTTTTTACCCTCGCACCACGCCATGCTCAGTAGTCTTATGCGTAAAACCTCCTTGAATGTGGTGGCGTTGGACGAAATTGGCCAGCACTACGCACGTACATTACGTGAATGGCGCCACCGCTTTGAGGCCAGCCTAGAACAGGTGCGCAAGCTAGGCTACGACGAACGGTTTATACGCATGTGGCGCTACTACTTGTGCTACTGCGAAGGCGGCTTTATCGAGCGTTCTATCGGTACTTGCCACCTGCTTCTGGCGAAACCTGCGGCCAAGCCGATACCACTGACAGGCGCGCTCTAAATGACAACACGCCGTTGGCAATCCCTGCTGGTAAACGCGCTGCGCTTCGAAGCCGGCTGGCTGTTATGTGTTTTAGGAGGCTCGTGGGTCGCTGCCGTAGCAGGGGGCGGTTTGTTAACGTGGCATTTATGGCGCAGCGGCTTACCTGGAGAGTGGCGCTTTATCGCTCTCTTTGCGCTGCTCGGACTGGCAATCGACGGTGGTTTGCATCTACTGGGAGGATTTGATTTCGGCAATCAAACACTAGTCGCGGGCCTCTTACCGTTGTGGCTATGGATGCTATGGCCACTGTTTGCCACGCTGGTTTATCACTCGTTGGCATGGCTGTGGCGCTACCCCCTACTGGCAGCGCTGTGTGGGGCGGTCAGCGGCCCGCTCTCTTACTATGGTGGCGCGCTATTAGCGGGGGTTAGCATCGCCCCTTGGCTACTCCCCGTACAGGGTTTAGTTTGGGCGGCACTTTGCGTAGGTATTAGTCGATATGTAAGCATCGCTGCCACAAAGCCATCATCTGGCTAAAGTTAAGAGATAGTGCTGGCGAGTGATGCCGATATCAGCCGCTTTTCCAGCTCAGCGGCAGGCAGTGGTCTTGCAAAGTAAAAGCCTTGCACCGCTGTACAACCTGCATTGACTAAAAATTGACACTGATCTTTGGTCTCAACGCCCTCGGCAACTACCTCTAGCCCCATGCCTTCTGCCATGGCCAGTACGGCCTTAACGATGGAGGCATCTGCTTGGTCGTGAGGTAGATCTTTTATGAAGGCCCGATCAAGCTTTATTTTGTCCACCGGCAAGCGCTTTAAGTAGCCCAACGACGAATAGCCGGTGCCAAAATCATCAATCGCAATCGCAAAGCCTTGATCGCGAAGTGTTTGCAACCGAGGTCCCATATCTCCCGCGCGCTCATCAAGCAACACCGACTCCGTTAACTCCAAGCCAATCTGTGAAGGTTCCAGTTGGTAGCGCTTCAAGCAGGTGGATAGCTGGCTTTCCAGATCGCCTTGAAAAAGCTGCAGAGCTGAAATATTGACCCACATTGTGAGCTTAGGGATTGCGCTATTGCGCCAGTGCGCTTGCTGCGCACACGCTTTTTCAATGACCCAGGCGCCCAACTGCGTCATTAATCCATGACGCTCTGCCAAGGGAATAAAGTCGCCTGGCGAAATCATCCCATCTAGGGGGTGCCTCCAGCGCAGCAACGCCTCCATCCCCACTAATTCGCCATCGCTGGGCCGATGCTGAGTTTGAAAGTGAAGCTCCAGTTGGTCACCGGAAATAAGTGCCGCACGCAGATCACTGACTAGCGCTAGCTGAGGGTTATCCTGCTTATCCAGCGCTGGCCGAAAGCGCTGGCTATGGTTACGCCCTAGTCGTTTAGCGCTATAGAGCGCCGACTCTATGCGCTGAAACAGGACTCCTGAGTCGTTACCATCCTCAGGGACACGGCAACTGCCGATGGTGAGGCCCAAGCGCAAAGATTGCCCATTAATTTCAAACGGCCGACTCATATGTTCGCGCAGTGTGGCGACCCATTTATCATGATCATCGAAGGTAGTGGTGCGGATCACCATAAATTCATCCCCCCCCAAACGCCCTACAATACTGCCTGCCACATAGCCGGTTAAACGCTGAGCAAAGCGAGCTAACAAGCGATCTCCCTGCTCGACACCTAAGCTGTCATTCACCGACTTGAGGCCATCGATATCTACCAACGCCATATCCAAACTCTCGCCAGCGCGTAAATGGCGCAAACGAGAAGCAAGTAGGTCGTGTAAACGACGTCGATTAGGTAGGCCGGTAAGGGGGTCTTCGTAGCCAATACGGCGTAAATCCTGCTCGCGGGCTTTTTGTGCAGAGATATCGGTAAACAGATTAATATAGTGGGTTATCTTGCCACGTTTATCGGTCACCGCGCGTACTTTTAACCACTCTGGATACTCATCACCATGCTTGCGGCGATTCCACATCTCACCTTCCCAGCGACCGGTACTTTTTAAGGTATTCCAGTAGGACTCATAAAACGCCTTATCGTGGCGAGGCGCCGCCAGAGTGTCTAATTTAAGCCCTAGTATTTCCTGGCTTGCGTAGCCGGTAATTTCGGTAAACGCAGGATTAACAGAAATGACATGATTCTGCGCATCGCTGATCACCATGGCATCGTTTGCCAGTCCTAATGCATCTTGCGTTAATCGCAAGCGTAGTCGCTGTTGACGGACTTGCCGCCAGGCGTCCCACAGACCGATTGCAATTAATACGGCAGCTACTAAGCGGAGTGCAGAATCGGGAATCCATACGCAGGCAGGCAGCGCGGTAAGTGCAACCCAAATTAATGGGCGATTAAGAGACACGGGAAGCCACATGGCGATTCGCTACACCCCATACAAAATTAACTTAGATAAAAAATAGCGTTGAGAGCCATGCTTATCATGCCGCCTAATAAAAAGCTTGGATAGCGCATATTACGTCAAGAAAACGTTTATTGTGCATAAACGACCGTTACCGATCCTTATTACCCACCATAACGCTATCGGCCTGATCAGCGACATCTGTAGATTGCGATGATAAATGGTCAGTTACGTGCATTCAGCGGTTTCGGGAAGTAGACTAGGCCAACCACCACTTTGAAACTCGGAACGATTCAGTGACCAAGCAACATTCTTTTGATCGCGAAGAACTGCTGGCCTGCTCGCGCGGCGAGCTATTTGGCCCTGGCAATGCCCAACTTCCTGCTCCTAATATGCTGATGCTTGATCGCATCAAGCATATTCACGAAGAAGGCGGCGAGCATGGCAAGGGTGAACTCATTGCCGAGCTGGATATTTCGCCTGACTTGTGGTTTTTTGACTGCCACTTCCCCGGCGATCCTGTTATGCCAGGCTGCTTAGGCTTAGATGCCATGTGGCAATTAGTTGGCTTTTATTTAGGCTGGCTAGGCCACCCTGGCCGCGGGCGTGCACTTGGCTGTGGCGATGTGAAGTTCAGCGGACAGATCCTGCCTGATGCCCAAAAAGTGACTTATAGTATTAATATTAAGCGTATTATTACCCGACGCCTCATTTTGGGTATCGCTGACGGAACAGTATCCGTTGACGGACGCGACATTTACCAGGCTAATGATCTGCGCGTTGGCCTATTCACCTCCACTGCGAATTTCTGAACAGGAGGCTCCCATGCGACGAGTGGTAGTCACCGGCCTAGGCATCGTATCGTGCCTTGGCAATGACCAACGACAGGTCCTGGACGCGCTCAAAACTGGGCGTAGCGGTATTCGTTTTAAGGAAGAGTATGCCGAGCGCGGCTTTCGTAGCCATGTAGCCGGCAGTGTCGATATCGACCTTGATGCACTTATCGACCGTAAACTGCGCCGTTTTATGGGCGATGCTGCTGCCTACGCGTATGTTTCCATGGCGCAAGCCATTGAAGATGCTGGGTTAAGCGAAGAGCAGGTTTCTCACGTGCGTACCGGCCTTATTGCAGGCTCGGGTGGTGCGTCAAGCGCCAACCAAGTTGAAGCAGCCGATGTTCTGCGTGAAAAAGGTCTACGTCGGGTTGGCCCTTACCGGGTTACTCGCACGATGGGCAGTACTGTTTCTGCATGTTTGGCCACGCCCTTCAAAATTAAAGGCGTCAATTTCTCTATCTCGTCTGCCTGTGCAACCTCTGCACACTGTATCGGCAGCGCAATGGAGCAAATTCAGTTGAACAAGCAGGACATCGTGTTTGCCGGTGGTGGTGAAGAAGAGCACTGGACACTCTCCTGTCTGTTTGATGCCATGGGTGCCCTCTCGACTCACTACAACGACACCCCTGAGAAAGCATCGCGTCCTTATGACAAAGCGCGCGACGGGTTTGTCATTGCAGGCGGCGGCGGCATGCTAGTACTTGAAGAGCTTGAGCATGCCAAAGCGCGCGGTGCCAAGATCTATGGTGAACTGGTAGGCTACGGCGCTACTTCCGATGGTCACGATATGGTGGCCCCCTCCGGTGAAGGCGCGATGCGCTGCATGCACCAGGCAATGGCCACGGTCGAGGGTAAAATTGACTATATTAATACCCACGGCACCTCCACGCCGGTTGGTGATGTTGCCGAGCTAAAAGCGATTCGTGCTGTGTTCGGCAATACAACACCGGCGATGAGCTCAACCAAATCGCTAACTGGTCACTCCCTTGGCGCCACTGGTGTTCAGGAAGCGATCTATTCGCTACTGATGATGCAGCACAACTTTGTAGCGGCTTCCGCCAACATTGAGCATCTGGACGAGCAGGCAGATGGCTTTGATATTGTGACTGAACGCCGAGATGACGTAACAATCGAGCGAGCGCTGTCCAATAGCTTTGGCTTTGGCGGCACCAATGCATGCTTAGTCTTCCAGCGCTTTAACGACTAACGCTACGACTACTCGCATTGTTGTGCTATACAGAAACGGCGCCCAATGGGCGCCGTTTTTGGCTACTAAGATTTAAAGTGCAACAGGTTAAACGAGGCTGAGCCTTTAACGGGTGGTAGGCCGCGGCACCTCTGATATCTCCTGCAGCTGCGCCTCAATCCACACCTCCACTTCCGCCAGCACTTCATCGGGCATACGGCCGGCCGTTTCGATCGGCTTACCAATGCGCACTCGCAACACACCGGGCCGCTTAACCCAATGGCGCCCTGGCCAGCGCTCACCTGCATTATGAGCAACCGGTAAGACCGGTACCCCAGCACGGCAAGCAACCACGCTACCGCTTTTGTTGTAGCGCTTCCGCTGCCCAGGATCCACCCGTGTGCCTTCAGGAAAAATCAGTACTGATAACCCCGTACCGAGTCGTTCCACTCCCTGAGTAAGCACCTGTTTCATTGCCCGTGCGGGTTTAGAGCGATCCAGACTGATGGGGCGCAGCAACCTTAAGCCCCATCCAAAGATCGGTAGGCGCAGTAACTCTCGCTTGAGTACGGTGCATACCGGCGGCTTCATTACCTGCAAAAACACCGTTTCCCACTCACACTGATGGTTAGCCTGAATCACACACGGCCCGCTAGGCAGGTTTTCTCGCCCTTGGATGTCATAGCGTACGCCGCAGGCAATACGAAACCAGACCATCAAAAAGTAATTATACAAGTTGAGTAAACGATAGCGGCCAGCCAGTGGGAGAAAGGGAGCGATAGGAAGAAATAGGATGCCGATCATCAGCATGGCCAAAAAGTAGCCAGCATAAAATACCAGGCTGCGAACCACATTTATCAAACCGATGCTCCTGTGTCACTGCCACGACTGGGCTCACGAGTCGAACACCAGGCATCGAGCATACGCCCTGCCTCTAAGCGCCACGGTTTTTGATGAACACCAAAAACATCTAACACGCGTCGGCAATTTAAAACACGCCGCAGTTTGGCATCATGATGGTGCTTGAGCGGCTGTACCTCTCCCAGAGCAACTTCCTCCCCCCGGCCTTCCAAGTGTGTCAACAACTGGGTGCGCACCATGGAGGTAAACGTGAAGGCGCTCACCGGTTCAGTGCCCGCAAGGTGGTAAGCTCCCCAGGTATTTGCACCACACGCTTGCTGTTGCAGCATGCCAATCAGCGCCATCGCAACGGCATCGACTGATGTAGGACAAAAAATCACGTCTTCTGCGGCGCGTACAGCCTCACCGGCTACCAGACTATTGATGATCTCGTTCAGCCAAGCATGGCTGCCTTCTAAAGCAAACAGCGGGCCTAAGCGGACGATCAAATGGCGCTGAAATTGCGCCCGGATACGATCACCAGTCTGTACTAAACGGCGCAGGCTCTCATCCCGTGGTGTGGGCACCACATGCTCATCAATGGGCACTTCCAAACCATCTTCGTAGAGCTGATCTGAGACGCACCATACCAATGCCACCTGATGGGTAGCGCACGCATCCAAGCAGGCATCCACCGCATCGGCGTGCGCTGTCACATCTGCTGGAGTCATACTCAATGGCTGAGCCAACGGCGGGATAATTACGGCATCCGGAGTTATCGCTTGAAGCATTGCCGACGACATCGTCGTACCCTGCTCAATGACTAACTCGGTATCCGTACGGCGGCTCGCCTCGCGAGCCAATGCCAGGCTTAAACAGTGCCCGGCATCCAGTATCAGCAGCTTCAAGACAGCCTCTCCTCGTCACGCATAGCCCTAAAGTACGCCGCTAGTAGCGTCCTCAGAATGGGATCTCATCGTCGAAGTCATCAAAGTTACCCGGATCCGGCGCACCATAGCTACTGTTCTGCTGGTTTGGCGGGGGCGCTTGATTACCCTGACGCGAAGGCTGTTGTGGTGCTGGCTGAGGCGCACGCGGGGGCTGCTGAGCACCCTGCTGTGGATAACCACCGCCCTGGTTATTATTCGAAGGGTGGTTCTGAGCTGGATTGTTCTGAGCAGAGCTGTTCTGCTCATAATTTTGCGGAGCTCCGCCGCCTTGGAAATCACCGGTACGGCCATCCAGCATCTGCATATCGTTGGCGACGATTTCCGTCGAATAACGATCCTGGCCATTTTGGTCTTGCCATTTGCGGGTTTGCAGACGGCCTTCAATGTAGACCTTAGAGCCTTTTTTCAGATATTGCTGGGCGATTTCAGCGGTTTTATTGAACATCACCACACGGTGCCACTCGGTGCGCTCCTGGCGCTGGCCGCTTTGACGATCCATCCAGGTATCGGTAGTAGCCAAATTTAGATTTGCCACCGCCGCGCCGCTAGGCGTAAAACGCACCTCAGGATCCTGCCCGAGGTTACCAATCAAAATGACCTTGTTAATACCGCGAGCCATAAGACGCTCCTTTTATAGCTGTCACATAGAGTTAGTTGCCCACCGAAGTCACTCTTTCGGTTCGGCAGAGGTAATATCCCACTGAGTTAATATCCAACTAAGCTAGTATCGGACTCAGTTAAGATTTTGGAGGTGCTATTAGCCTCGTCAACGCCGCCTGATCAAGCTGTTGACGATTTACTTTCAAATAGACTAACCGCTCTTCTGGCACCACCATCACATCTTCAACGCCGACCACATCAGCTAAATGTTCCATCAACAAATCTAAGGCGTCTGCATGGGTTTCATGCAGTGCCACTACTTCACTGGAGAGGTGCGGTGGCGCGGGCATCCACCACATCGCCACCCACCAGCATAACGCCAACCCAGCACAACCAATAAACACCGCATCAAGCCCGCCGTAATGAGCGAGCAGCCCGCCCAGCGTGCCGCCTAAAAAGGCCCCTAAAAACTGACTGGTGGAGTACACGCCCATGGCGGTACCTTTCGCGCCTGCAGGCGCCAGTTTACTGAGCATGGAAGGTAGCGTGGCTTCCAGCAAGTTAAAGCCGGTGAAGAACACAAATAGCCATACAAATAGCCAATACCCAGCAGAGAGTGGCAAGCCCAGCCCCGCTAGGCTGACCACAATAGCGCTGATCGCCAGCAGACACATCAAGCGCATGCGCTGCTTTTTCTCCCCGACGATAATCAGCGGCACCATCGCAACAAACGAGAGCGCCATAATGCCAAGATAAGCCAGCCCGTGATACTCAATCGCCACACCGGCATCCAATAGACGAAAGGGAACGGCCACGAAAATCGCCATGAGCACCAAGTGCAGAGCAAAAATCGACACATCCAAACGCCATAAATCAGGTCTAGTGATCACACTTTTAAACTGTTGCCGATCCATCCCTACATCACGATGACGGCGCCGCCGCGGCGCTGCGGGCACCCAGCGCCATAACACCAGCAGTCCTATTAAAGAGAGCAGCGCGGTGAACCAAAAAATGGCCGCCAATCCTGCCCAGGCGGCCAACCAAGGCCCTAGTACCATGGCAATCGCAAAGGATACGCCGATCGACAGGCCAATAGTCGCCATGGCGGCGGTGCGCACTTCCTCTCGAGTTTGATCAGCCAGCAGCGCCATAATGGCGGCTGCTACAGCGCCACAGCCTTGCAGCGCACGCCCCACGATCACCCCCGCCATGCTGTCGGAAAGTGCCGCCACCGTACTGCCTAACGCAAAAATCACGAGCCCTAAAGCAATCACCCGCTTGCGACCAATACGGTCTGAGAGCAGACCGAACGGAATTTGCAGTGTCGCTTGGGTTAAGCCATAAATACCCAATGCTAGCCCTACCAATAGGGGCGTTGAACCCTCCAGCGTATCGGCATACAGCGCCAACACCGGCAGCACCATAAAGAGCCCCAGCATGCGCGATGCATAAAGCCCAGCCAAGCCGCTGATCGCACGACGTTCAGAGGCCAGCAATAGTGCGGAAACCTTGCGCATAATGCCCTTTTGTATGGTGGAGAAGCATGTGGTGAAGAGTAAGTGTGTAGAGGATCAACATGGCGTGTATAAGCACCACCGTTTGAGCCAATCCTCCATTCTAGCGGTTTGGACTGTCGCTGGAAACGCCACGAGTTGCCGCAGGTTATTAAAGCTGTTTTGCCGGGAGGGGGCGGACAAACGTATAATCACGCTTTTGCCGCGCGATTCGAGGTGTTGATGGACAGCATTCTGGTCAGGGGTGCCCGCACCCACAACCTCAAGCAGATCGATGTGGAGCTGCCCCGTAACAAGCTAATAGTGATCACCGGCCTATCCGGCTCGGGGAAATCATCGCTGGCGTTTGACACCTTGTATGCTGAGGGACAGCGCCGCTATGTAGAGTCACTCTCCACCTATGCGCGCCAGTTCCTATCGATGATGGAAAAGCCCGATGTGGATCACATTGAAGGGCTTTCGCCTGCGATCTCCATTGAGCAGAAGTCCACCTCCCACAACCCACGCTCGACCGTGGGCACCATCACCGAGATTTACGACTACCTGCGCCTGCTGTTTGCCCGTGCAGGTACTCCCCGCTGCCCTGAACATGGCGAAGACCTTGAGGCCCAGACGATCTCACAAATGGTCGATCAGGTGATGAACCTCGCCGAGGGCACCAAGCTGATGCTGTTGGCACCCGTGGTCAAAGGCCGCAAAGGTGAGCACCTGCAGCTGTTAGCCGAGCTACGCGCTCAAGGGTTTGTGCGCGCCCTGATCGACGGCCAAGTGCTGGAGCTGGACGACGTTGCCCCACTTGATAAGCGCAAAAAGCACGATATCAGCGTGGTCGTTGACCGATTTAAAGTGCGCGACGACCTAGCCCAGCGCTTGGCGGAGTCGTTTGAAACGGCGCTGAACCTCGCCGACGGCACCGCCATGATTCACTTTATGGACGGTGAACGCGACGATATTGCGTTCTCGTCACGTTTTGCCTGCCCGGTGTGCGGCTACTCCCTGGCGGAGCTTGAGCCGCGGATGTTCTCGTTTAACAACCCAGCGGGGGCCTGCCCCACCTGTGACGGGCTAGGCGTACAGCAGTACTTTGACCCCGACAAGCTGATCAGCCACCCGGAACTTTCGCTTGCCGAAGGGGTGATCAAAGGCTGGGATCGGCGCAACATTTACTACTTTACACAGCTTCAGGCACTGGCTCAGCACTACCGCTTTGAACTGGAAACTCCCTGGCATGAACTTGCCCGCCACGAACGCGAAGTCATCTTGAACGGCAGCGGAGACGAGAAAATTCCGTTTGTGTACGTGGGGGATCGCGGCCGCAAAGTGACTCGTGAGCATGCCTTTGAGGGCGTGCTACCCAATATGCAGCGCCGCTATCGGGAAACCGAATCGAACATGGTGCGCGATGACCTGTCTAAGTACATCGCGGTGCAACCTTGCGCAACCTGTAGCGGCTCGCGGCTGCGCAAAGAGTCACGCCACGTCTTCGTTGATGATCACAATATCGCCGAGATTGTGCGTTTCCCGATTGGTGAAGCATGGCGCTATTTTGCCGACCTGACACTGCCGGGTCGTAAAGGCGAGATCGCCGATAAAATCGTCCACGAAATTCACGCCCGGCTGGAGTTTCTGGTCAACGTGGGGCTCGACTATCTCAATCTGGAACGCAGTGCCGATACGCTCTCCGGCGGCGAGGCCCAGCGTATCCGTTTAGCCAGCCAGATTGGCGCGGGCTTGGTCGGGGTGATGTATATTCTCGATGAGCCCTCGATTGGCTTACACCAGCGCGACAACGACCGACTGCTGAAAACCCTTGAGCGGCTACGTGACTTGGGCAATACGGTCATTGTGGTTGAACACGACGAAGACGCCATTCGCGCTGCTGATCACGTACTGGATATCGGCCCCGGTGCAGGTGTTCATGGCGGCGAAATTGTCGCCCAGGGCACGCCTCAAGATGTCATGGACAACCCCAATTCGCTGACCGGCCAGTACCTTTCTGGCACCCGGGAAATCGCCGTGCCGCCCTACCGCATTCCCGGTAACCCTGAAAAACAGCTGATTCTACGTGGCGCTACCGGCAACAACCTTCAAGATGTGACGCTTAGCCTGCCGCTGGGTCTGTTTATCGCCATTACCGGTGTCTCCGGCTCGGGTAAATCGACGCTGATTAATGGCACGCTGATGCCAATCGCAGCGCGAGAATTAAACCGCGCCACCACGCTGACCGCTGCGCCCTATGAGAAGATCGAAGGGCTTGATCAGCTTGATAAAGTGATCGATATTGATCAGAGTCCCATTGGACGCACGCCGCGCTCCAATCCGGCCACTTATACCGGCATTTTCACCCCTATTCGTGAGCTGTTTGCGGGTACTCAGGAGGCGCGTTCACGGGGCTATAAGCCGGGCCGCTTTAGCTTTAACGTGAAGGGTGGGCGCTGCGAGGCGTGCCAGGGCGAGGGCATGATCAAGGTAGAGATGCACTTCCTACCCGATATTTACGTGCCCTGCGACGTGTGTAAGGGCAAACGCTATAACCGTGAAACCCTGGATATTCATTATAAGGGTAAAACCATTCACGAAGTGCTGGCCATGACCGTGGAAGACGCGCTGGCATTTTTCAGCCCGGTGCCTGCCATTGCTCGTCGTTTGCAGACGCTGCTTGATGTAGGGCTCTCCTATATCCGTCTGGGTCAAAGCGCGACCACGCTTTCAGGCGGTGAAGCGCAGCGGGTCAAGCTTGCCCGTGAATTGGCCAAACGCGATACCGGTAAGACGCTGTATATTCTTGATGAGCCGACCACCGGCCTGCACTTTGAGGATATTCGCCAGCTGCTGACCGTGCTCCATCGTCTGCGGGACCACGGCAATACTATCGTGGTGATTGAGCACAATCTGGATGTGATCAAAACCGCCGATTGGATTATCGACCTTGGGCCTGAAGGCGGCTCCGGCGGCGGGCAGATTATTGCAGAGGGAACACCCGAGCAAATCGCCAAGCAGAAGGTCTCGCATACCGGCCATTTCTTAGCGCCACTGCTGGCGAGGGGAAACCGCGCAACCAAGCGCTAACGCTTTGGGGCGCGTATCTACGCGCCCCACACTGAATAAGCATGATGCGAAGCGCATTTGGCTACACAGTGCGCGACCATAATATATATTGTAGTAGGCAGATAATAGTTCGAAGTATTATGTACACCTCTGCTAGAGGCATAAGTCATGAATGAAGAAAAAAGCTGTATTATCAAACACTTTAGCCACTATTGCTCCTTATCGGAAGAGGAGAAAAACCTGCTCCTTTCGCTTGAAGAGAGCCCAACCGATATAAAATCCGGCACGATACTGTGGGAAATGGGTGATGCAGCCAATGAATTCTGTACGCTGAAAAGTGGCTGGGCCTACTCCTACCGTCACTTAGAGAACGGTGACCGGCAAATTCTGGAAGTGTTTTTGCCAGGCGACATTATTGGTCTGCGCGAGTTTGCTTTCTCAGAGCGCCTTGAGAATGTGCGTATGATTGATGACGGCGTGATTTGCCACTTTCCGCATAAGCGGATGCTAGACATATTCCGCCAGTCACTGCCTCTCACATCAGTCATGTTTGCTATTGGCAGCCGCCAACAGGCGCTGATGACAGAGCGGTTGGTTACCCTGGCAAGACGCAGTGCCCGTCAAAAAATGGCCCATTTTCTTTACGAGATGTATTTAAGGTTGCGTCAAACCAACCCGGATATCAGCAATCAATTCCGGCTACCGCTCTCTCAGGAGCAGTTGGCGGATGTGCTTGGCCTTAGCCCGGTGCACGTAAGCCGCACCTTTACGGCACTTAGTGAAGACGGCTTGGTGTTTCGCGACCGCCATCACCTGACAATTCCAGACCTGGACGCGCTTAGCTACGAAGGCCAATTTGACGATTGCTACCTCACCGACAACGTCCGCCCCCTGTTAGGCGAATCTGCCTGAGTTAAGCGCCCCTGCATAAAAAAACCGCGTGCTAGTAAGCACGCGGTTATTCAGAACCAAACAGGCGCTAAGCCAGATTAACCACACTTGGACCAGCCGCAGCCTGCATAGCAGGTGGGGCAGCCATCCATCATGATCAATTCGCCGCGGCACTCGGGGCAGTTACCCACCGTGGCGGGGCCACTGCCTTCAGACTTTTTTTCCGTTGTTGCCTTCCCGCTAATGGGTTCTACCGCACCTGTTTCAACAGGGGCATCACCGACCTCTTCTTCCGCACTCGGCTGCCATGCATGGCCGTGGGTCATACGATGGGCATAGCGCTCGACCAGTTGCTCAACCGGTACCTGGTTGCCATCCTGATCCAAAAAGCCACGGCGATAGAGAATTTGTTGGATTGACCAAGCAATCGCGGCCACTTCCGAATCGTGAAACATCGGCTTTTTCCAACGATTCATACCACAGCGCACCAATCCCTTATCCCAGGCCACTTTGCGCAGATCCGCCACGGCTTGAGTAACGTAACCACCGCGTGCGGCCAATGAGAGGCTACGCATGGTCGCGGTGATCCACTGATGCTCGCTGGAAAGCTGGCCCGATGGGAAAAAGAACTCCACCGGACGCTCAATCACCACGCGCCTGCCGCCAATAACGCCCTCGACCGGCATAAACGACACCAGTAGATAGACCTTCTTGCGCCCTTCCGCGCCTACGTAAGAGATCTTTTCTGAGACCGCTTCCAAGGTGCCTTCCGGGCGTGACGGAATGCGCACCGTCAGCGGATTTTCATCCTGTAGCTCAGGAGCAGGCGCGGCCGACTCTTGCTGTTTGATGCGGTAACCGACAATTTTGGAGGTAATTTCAACAGCCATAGGGGGTTCTCCGTTTAGCAAAGGTGTGCGTGAGTTTATAAATGGCGCTTAGCGCGGCATCACCATTTGCCGTAGGTGCCTTCTTTTAAACCATCAAAAAGATTCGCAGCGTTGTGCTCTTCGCCGTCGTAAATGACCGTCTCATCGCCGGTTAGCTCTAACGTCTCACCGTTTTCCAGCTCGAATACGTAGGTGGTGTTTTTAAGATCATCTTCCCGTACCAGCACGCCCTGGAAGGCTTCGGGGTTAAAACGGAAGGTAGTGCACCCTTTCAAGCGGCTCTCGTAGGCCTGCAAATAGAGGTCTTGGAACTGCTCAAAGGGGAAGTCGGTAGGCACGTTGACCGTTTTCGAAATCGCCGAGTCTACCCAGTGCTGGGCGGCGGCCTGAACGGCAACGTGCTGCTCTGGTGAGATAGCGTCAGCGGTGACAAAGTAGTCAGGCAGGTCGCTATCCACCGCGTCGGCGGCGATAAAGTGGCGGTAGGCGGCCAGCTCAAAAGAGACGACTTCAACCTGCTCTTTGGTCTTCTTACCCGACTGGATAATATTGCGGAAGTAACGGTGCGAGAAGGAGGGCTCGATGCCATTAGAGGCGTTGTTACCCATCGACAGACTGATCGTGCCGGTAGGCGCGATCGAGCTGTGGTGGGTAAAGCGCGCGCCGTGCTCGGCCAGCTGCGCCACCAGCTCCGGCTCAAGCTCGGCCACTTGGGCCATATACTGGCTATAGCGAGCGTGCAGAATGCGCCCTGGCACTTTATCGCCCACTTCGTAGCCGTCTTTGGCCAACTGCGGACGTTCGCGCAGCATTTTAGGGGTAATGGTGTGTTCCTGCTCAAGCACCGGTGCCATGCCTTTCTCTAAAGAGAGCTCCAGCGCTTGCTTCCAGCCTTCGACTGCCAAATGGCGGCTAACCTCATCGGTGAACACCAGCGACTGCTTAGAGCCGTAAGGAATTTTAAGCATGGTAAGCGTTGACCCTAGGCCCAAAAAACCCATGCCGTGGCGGCGCTTCGCCTCGATTTCGCGCTGCTGCTGGGGCAGCGGCAGACCGGCAATTTCCACCACGTTGTCGAGCATGCGGGTGAAGATCGCGACCACTTTGCAGTAACGCTCCCAGTCAAACCGTGGCTCGGCGCCAAAGGGGTCGATGACGAATTTGGTCAGGTTAACAGAGCCCAGCAGACAGGCGCCTTCTGGCGGCAGTGGCTGCTCGCCGCAGGGGTTGGTGGCGCGGATATCTTCACAGAACCAGTTATTGTTCATGCGATTAACTTGGTCGATCAGAATGAAGCCTGGCTCGGCGTAGTCGTAGGTGGAGGACATGATGGTATCCCACAACTCGCGCGCTTTGATCACTTCCACAATGCGACAGGCAACGCGGCCCTCAGCATCAACGGTGTAGCCCTCTTCGATCACTGGCCAATCACGGTAAAGCAGATCTTCCGCTTTCACATCGTCTTTTTCACCGGGATGGAGCGGAAACGCCAGCGGCCAATCGGTATTGTTTTTGACCGCTTCCATGAACTCATCGGTGATCAGCAAGCTAAGATTAAACTGGCGCAGGCGCCCCGCTTCTCGCTTGGCTTGAATGAACTCACGCACATCCGGGTGACCCACATCAAAGGTACCCATCTGGGCGCCACGGCGGCCACCGGCAGAGGCCACGGTGAAACACATCTTGTCGTAGATATCCATAAACGCCAGCGGGCCATTGGTGCCCGCGCCCGCGCCAAATACAAACGCGCCTTTGTGGCGCAGCGTAGAGAAGTCGTAGCCAATACCCGCTCCCGACTTCAGCGTCATGCCCGCATCTACGACGGAGTCGAGAATATCGCGCATGGAGTCGCGAATGGTACGCGAGACAGTGCAGTTAATCAGGCTCACCGCTGGCTTATAAGCTTCTGCGCCCGCGTTGGAGAGAATACGACCGGCTGGAATAGCGCCGTTTTCCAGCGCCCAGCGGAATTTCGGCAGCCACTCTTTAGCGTTATCACCCTCTACCGCTGCAAGGGCACGCGCCACCCGTTCAAATGTCGCACCAATGTCTTGGTCAACGGGTTGGCTATGGCGATCCTTGAGGCGATATTTTGCGTCCCAGATCTCCCGCGAAGGGGCCTGCATCGGGACATCATTAGAGGTCTTCATAGCCTTAGCAGCGGTGCTCATATCGCAAAACTCCTTCACAACGGGGTGAATATAGCGCTCAAATGAGGGCGATTATACGTGGCATCGGAGTGAAGTATAGACTTGACTTCCCACTATATGAGGCACTTTTTTGAGGATTTTCTACCATATATAGGAAAATCAGCGCCTTACTCTTTTGCCAACCCACAACACGCTATAAACTGAGGTTTCCGTTGATAGCCTAGGGGTTTTGGTTAGATGGCTCAGATTTTTTCCGCTACTTACCCGCTGGGTATTCGTACGTTAATCGCTACCGTGATGCCCGCTGCCTCGTTGGTCGCTGCGTCCGTGGCGAGTGCCGCCACATTTAATATTGATGGTGTAGATAGCCACAATCATTGGCAATCGCTGACGCTTACTCTTGGCGGCGAACGGCATTATCGTGCGGTAGAAACCCATAGCTACTCTGACGCTACGCTGAGCCTAAACACTACTCAAGGCGTATGCGATTTACCTTGGCTGGAGATGCGCGTCACACTTGAGCAACAGCAGGGTGAAAGTCGCGCGGTCAACCTAGTGCCCGCACGCCTACGCATTGATGAGCAGCCCGTGATAGATACGATGGCGGAATTTATAACCGAGCGTGGCGATGACGGCTTTTATGCCCATTTTTATCTCAGCGATATGGAAGCGCTGATGGCGGATATGCGCCAGGGCGAGCAGCTGTTTCTTGGTTTTGATCAAGAGGAGCGAGAGCCGTGGTACATGACATTCAGCTTGGAAGGGGCCGATGCAGCGATTACCCGGATGCTGGCTCAGTGTGAAAGCGGCTGAGCCTACCACGGCTGTATCAAGCCGACCCCTTAATGAAGTGGTAACATGGGTTCAAGCGCCATTTCTACGCGGTTGCGTCCACCATGCTTGGCCCGATACATCGCATCGTCTGCACGCGAGATTAATGTTTTACAGCTATCCCCGGCCTGCCAGACCGCCACCCCAATGCTCACTGTCACGCTTTGCTCAAGCCCCTCAATGCGCAGTTCAGCTACAAGCATACGTAACCGTTCTGCAAGGCCAACGGCGGCATCTGCAGCAGAGTGTGTTGCTAATACAATAAATTCTTCACCTCCCCAACGGCCTAAGTGGTCGCAGCCACGCAGCGAGCTTTCTACTAAACGCGCCAACGCCACGAGCACATCATCACCTACGCTATGGCCATGGGTGTCATTGATCTGCTTAAAGTTATCCACATCAAACAGCAATAAGGCAAAAGTAGCTGCATAGCGGCTGGCAGCCACTAGCTCAGCATTAATGGCCTCTTCAATACGGTAACGGTTCCAGACCTTGGTCAATGGATCAAAATGCGCCAACCGCTCTAAACGCTGATTGGCCTCAGCAAGCGCTTGGCGTTCGCGCTCCAAGTGCATATTAAGCAATCTAATTTCATAGGCTGAAATGGCTAGCGTAAGGTCTTCACCTAGGTCTACTGCCGCTAAACGCTCGACCCGCTGCCATGCTTCACTCTTCCCAACGACCTCTTCATACCAAGCGACTGACGGAGGCGCTATCACCGCAGGCTGGGGAATTGAAGAAGGTTGCATCGCCCAATACAGCGTTTCCACCTGCTCGGGTCGAAAAAAGATCAGCCATGCACGTTGGGTTGAATTCATCGGTAGCGGTACGGCTAGGGCCCCACACTGATCAGGCATAGCTAGCGAGCAGGTTAATGGCTCTTTAGCGAGTTCCCGGGTGCACCAGGGGCCACTATGTTCATGAACTCTTTCAAGGCGTAAGACAAACTGGCTCAAGGCTTCTGGGGCAGGCGTCACGCCTGCTTGATAAGCGCCTCCATTCACCCACAGTACCACGCCATGGGCACGGAACAGCTTCATCCAAGTAGCCGCTTGTTCATACAGTATCTGCTGCGGACTCTGTGGCTCGTTGCACTCTTGAGTGTGCAGCACCAGACTATCCTGCACGCGCTGCAGGTAGCGTGCCTCTTGACGTGCCCGCAATAACAGCATGCGCTGGGTCGCCATTTGAACCAAGGTGCGTACCGCATCACGTACCGGTGGTTCAACCGGGTGGGCACTAGCCGAGTGGCAAAAAACCAGCCCCCACAAACCGGCATTATCTCCCTGCACTGCCAAGCTGAGCGAGCCGCGCACTCCCATGCGCTTTAAATAGCGTTGACGTTCAGGGGCAGGCGCGCGTAAAAAGCTGCCTCTAAGGCTCGTCTGGCGCTCGGGCATGAGGGTTTCAGGGGGTGCATTAACGTCTTCGATTAAGCGTACTGGATGAATTTCGTAGGTTTGGCGTAGCGGGACAGGAAAGTCACTGGCGGGAAAGCGTTGCCCCAACAGCGATGGCAAATTTTTCCCCAGGGCCTCGGCAACCATCAGCCCGTGCCAATCGCTATCGAAATGGCACACGGTGACGCGATCATGGCCGGTTAGCTGTTGAATAGCATTCACCAACGAATCGAGTAACTCTTCCTGATGGGTCGCTTCCGCTAAATGCATCAGCCGCTCATTCACCGTGCCTAGCAAGCGGCGTTTGCCCAGAGCATTAAGCGGCTCAATCTCGACAATGACCTGCTCATCCGCACGATAGGCATGTAGTTGAAAACGCACGTTGCTATGTTTTGGGCGAATAAACGCCAACGGCCCAGGCAGCCGTTGCTCCCCCTGGAGCTCACGACGCACCCGCTGACTAAGCCGTTTACCTAACACACAGGCAAGACTTAACTCTCCCCCCGCAAAAGAAGGAATGCCGGTCAAACGTGAAAAATTAGTGCTGACAGCCAGGATACGCCGACTATCGGCATCTAATACCAGAAGTGCACCAAACGACTGCAGTAGCGAGTGGTCATTGGACACGAACGTGACCTCAAGAGTCGGTTCACCCTTCGTTCTGCTGCCTTAGCAACAGCTCAACGCGTCGGTTGGCTGCGCGCCCATCCGAGGTCGAATTCGCTTCCATGGGTTGGGTGTCGGCATAGCCAACAGCCCGCATTCGAGAAATATTGAATCCTTGGCGCTCTAAATGCCGCACGACAGCAATCGCCCGCGCTGACGAAAGCTCCCAGTTAGACGGAAAGCGCACTGTTGAAATAGGCATGCTGTCGGTATGGCCTTCCACCGAGATCTGCCCATCAAAACTAGCCAGTACGTCCATCAGGCTTTCCACCACACCACGCCCTTGAGGGGTTAGCACGGCTTGGCCGCTGGCAAATAGAAGGCTGTCATTAATGCGCAGGGTAACCCCTTCCCGCCCTTGAGAAACATTAACGCCGGGAATATTGAGCCCGGCAAGCTGCGGTTGCAATCCCTCATGACGTGGCTGAACGCCGGTTGCCAGGGTCGCCAGCGGCAGTGATGATACAGCGCTAGCCGTGCGCATAAAAGCGCTATCACTAGCTTCACCACCTCCGGGTGGCGTTAATGCCAGCAGGAGTACAAAAAGCGTGATTAACAGCGTCAGAACATCAAGATAGCTGGTTAGCCAGCCTTCATCACCCTCACCTAGCGAGGCAGGTATTTCCAGCGCATGACGCGTATCACGGTCTAGCATGGCGGTTATCCCTTTGTTGCTGAACTTACAGGAGCTGGCCTGGGCTTGACACTATTGTCACGAATTTCATCGTGATAGTTGGCTACAAAGGAGTTGAGAGTTTCTTCAATAAAAGACGGCAAACGGCGCTTGGTGATCAGGGAAATACCTTCCAAGACCATATTCATGGTAATTAGCCGTTCTTCTGTACGGCGCTCCAACTTCACCGCAATCGGCTTAAAGACCAAGTTGGCTAATAAAATGCCGTAAAAGGTAGTGAGCAGGGCCACCGCCATACGCGGGCCGATCACCTGAAGATCACCAGCGTCCATGACTTCCAGCATATTCACTAACCCTACTAGGGTACCGATCATGCCAAACGCAGGTGCATAGGTCGCCATGGTGCGAAATATTTGCGCTTCCGCATGCTCCCGCGCTTTCAGGCGCGCAATACGCCAGCGCAGCATGTCAAAAATTTCATCTTCTTTGGTATTGGCAATCACTAACTGGATGCCGGTGCGAAGGAAGGGATTACGGGTGTGCTCAAGTTCACGCTCGACGGCTCTAACGTCACCTTTGAACCATAGACGCGACATATCCACCAGTTCACGGATATCGTCACGCATATAGGTATTTTCACGCCGAAACACCAGCCCCACCAGTCGCACAACGCGGAGCACCTCTTTTAGCGGATAGCTAATAAAGGTAGCCGCCAATGTGCCGGTAATCACAATGGCCAAGCCCGGAAAGTTGATAAAGCTCTCAGGGGACTCTGCGGTAAAAAACAGCACACTGACCAACAGTAATATGCTGGCAAATATGCCTATCAGCGTCGAAGGATTCATCCACGGCTCCTTGCCGGTCACAAGTGAGTAATCAAAAGGGGGATTTTATGCTGAGTCGTGTAAACGCGCGCGTAGGCGACTCACGGCTTGGCTATGTAGTTGAGAAACACGCGATTCCGTTACACCCAACACAGCACCTACTTCCTTGAGGTTGAGTTCTTCTTGGTAATACAGCGCCATCAATAGCTTTTCACGCTCAGGCAGCGCTTCAATGGCCTCGATCAGCGTTTGGCGCTGCTGGCCATCCAGTAATTGCTCAAAAGGGGAATTGTTCGGCTCATGGCTTACTGGCTCGCTGCCCTCGGCCACCAGTTCCTCAAAAGGCAATAGTTGGCCACTGTTGGTATCGTTGAGTAGCTGCTGATAATCACTCAACGGCATCTCTAAATGGTGAGCAATTTCGTGCTCTTCCGGTGCCCGCCCTAACTGTTGCTCTAATTGACGAACGGCACGATCCACCGCACGCGCAGAGCGGCGAACACTGCGTGGCAACCAGTCGCGGGTGCGCAGCTCGTCCATCATCGCGCCGCGAATACGCTGACTAGCAAAGGTGGCGAACGTCGCACCTTGGGTCGCATCAAAGCGACCTAGTGCTTCCAGCAGACCGACCATACCGGCTTGAATAAGGTCATCGAGCTCAATGCTGGCTGGCAAACGGACTTGTAGCGTCAAGGCCTGACGTCGCACCAGCGGCATGTATTGCGTCAATAGCTCATTTTGTTTAATTCTGCCCTGTGCTGTGTACATCTTATCGCCTCGCGGCTATACAGCCTTCACTGATAGTTCACAATCATTTGCAGCCCCTGCACACGAACCGGGCGCTGGCCTGGGCGTAAAGCGAAGCGGAAATGCAACGGTGCCGCCGCTGTTCGCCCCGCGAGTGCGGTAGTGCTACCCCGCATACTGGTTAACGCAACGCACTGTTCAGGGTGGCAAAGCCAAGCGTTTAACTGTGCCCCGGCAGGGTGTTGAAACTGCCACTGAACGCGTCCGAGTTGGCCCGTTTGAACATTAGCAGCCTCAGGCGGGCCGACAGGTTGGCTGGCGCTCGCCCGGTCACTCATTGCTACCATCAGGCCAGGTATCTGAGCGCTCCAACTGCCTGGAGCCGCATAAACACTACTCATCAGTACTGATAGGATCACTGCCCATAGCAATTTGAAAGGCCAGCTTAGCATGCTTGTTATCCTCGGCCGAGTAAGCTCATCGTGCAAGTACCAGAAGCTCCATCTTTAAGTAGTACTCGGCAGCTCCTCGCAAATTATCGAGTAACCCCTGGCGCGGCAAGTGGGGCTCGTGAAGCGCCAGTAAACGGTTAGGTCCGCCATTCTCGCTTAGCTGGCATAGTGTGCGATACATAGCGGCGAAGGCATCGGCATCGCTGTTGATCCACAGCGCCCACCGACTGTATTCGTTACGCAATTGGGAAAGGTTGGTCGCATTCGCCATTACAATACGCACCTCCCAATCCCCTGGTTCACCTGCCCAACGTCGACCCAAGGTAGACCACTGCTCAAGGCGCGCTTTAACTTTATTCACGTTTGAGACACCGCTACCAGGCAGCCCGACAACCACCAAGGGGATCTTAGGCCGGGGAGAAGCTTCCGCTACTGGCTCGCTGGGTGCCTCTGGCGCTGGCGCGAGAAGCGATGAGGCGTGCTGTTCGGGCACATGCTCGGCCGCTGCCACATCAAGCGGCACTTCAGCCTGCTGCTGTTGGCGCTGGAGATCGGCCCACTTGCGTAAGCCAGCCGCTTGATCTTGTCCGCTCACGCCACTCCCTCTCGACTCACACTGCCCAGTTGGCGAATCGCATCGCGCGCCATAAAGGCGTAAACCAGCGCATCAAGCATAGCGGTATCACGACGACGGCGATTTGCGCCTAATAGGTTGAGCAGTTCTCCGCGCAGCGTCTGCGCTTCCTCGTCGTCGGCATTATCAAGATACCCGGCCACGGCTGCTACACCGCTAGCCATTAATAGACGCACATCGGTATTTACTTCTCCGCTATCAGCCTCTTTTAACTGCTGCCAAGCCCTGCGCGTCAAGCCAGCCAAGCCTTCACTTTGTAGCTGAGTTAGTAGCAAAGAGAGTACCTCGGCACCCAGCCGAGCAGGCGTTAGCCAGTAACGGCGCGCCACCACTTTGGCACTCTCTGGGTCGCGCACCTCCCCGTACCAGCCAAGAAGCGCAAGGCCGCTAGCATCCTGAACTTCGGCGTAAGCCGTCCACAGCTGCATCGATTGACCACGAAAACGTACGCCCACATGGTGCGTCAGCACGCTGTCATTAAACAGCTGGCGTAGTGTTTGGCGCTCATGGTGAAAGAGTACCCTATGACTAGGGGCCGCTTGGCTGATCCAAGTCAAATGCTCTGTTACCAGCCATGTTAACGCATCAGGTTCGGGTAAACGGGGCAATAAATGAACGGCAACACCGCTTGTTTTTGTGATCGCGGCTAGTCTAGGCTGCCAGCCGGCGGCATGGCGGTGCTGTAACCAGGGTAGCGCCAACCATGCACCCTGCGTATCAAGGCCAATATCAGGCATCGCCCAGTCGCAACCACGTTCATTACGCCGCGCAGCCCACGCCATGCCAAGCGTCCTATCAGCTGGGGGGTAGCTTGCGAGCAAGGTGTCTAAACGCTGCTCTTGCACCCGCCTTGGCAGCGAGGCTAAATTCCAGGTTTCTTCTAATGCGGCAAACCCTGTTATACGTTGGCGCAGCCGTGCCAGCAGTGAAGATAAACGCCGACCTTGACCCAACACATCTCGCGACCAACGCGGCATTCCCATCGGGGCGTCAGCACCTTGGACTCGCTCGCGCTGCGGTGAAACAGTGCTCAGCGCTTGGTTAACAAGCGCATCAGGAGCGGCGATCGCCATATCTTCAGGCACCTGCTGGCCATTTGAACCAAACAGCACCCGCATGCCATGGCGCATAACGATGTCTAGTACAGGGGCCAGGCGACCCGCTTCATCTTGCTTGGTAATAATACAGTCATCTAATTCAGCGCCCGCAGCACGCGCGGCCTGGCGATAACGCAGTACCACCTCTTCAAGGGTTTCCGGCTGACTGGCCGCATTGAGCAGCAACACCAAGCGCACCCGAGAGCGCCCGCCCTGAAGGTGGGCAATCTGTTCAATAACACGCTGATCACGCTGGCTCATGCCGACGGTGTCGATGATCACCCACTGTTTGCCCTGCAGGCGACCCAGCAAATCGTCGATGGGTTGCTCTGCATCCAGCGCGTACATGGGCGTATCCAGCAGGCGCGCATAAATACGCAGCTGTTCGTGGGCACCGATCCGGAAGCTGTCAGTTGTGACTAGCGCTACCGGGCGCGTACCGTGACGCATAACAAAGCGGGCTGCCAGTTTAGCGGTGGTAGTCGTTTTCCCCACCCCTGTTGGCCCCACCAGCGCGACAATCCCGGTTTGGTCGAAGAAACTTGGCTCATCGCTGAGCACGCTCAGGCGCTCCATCAGTTGCTGTCGTAGCCACTGTAACGGGGCATCGCTATCGCTGCTTGATGCGGCCAAGGGCTCGGGTAATCCCGCCAGCACCTCATCGCTAAGTTCGCTGCTAAAGCCAACGTTCCAGAGCAATTGACGCAGTCGTGCGGTCGCTCCCGCAGGCACCGCTTGAGGTGGCAGCGGCGCTGTTCCCAGTTGGTTATTGGCTAACAGCTGGCGCATCTCCTGCATTTCATGCAGCAACCGCTCGCTCATCGCCTGCACAGGATCTTGCACGGCGGTAGCTGACGCTGTTTCGGGGGGTGGCGGTTCAGGTGAGGGCTCAAACTGATCAATGGCTTCATCGGCCATAGCCAGAATCTCAACGCCCCCTTCAGTGCGCCGATTGGCCACAATAAGAGCGTCTTCACCAAGCGTCTCACGCACTTGGCGCATGACATCACGACTGTTGGCTCCCACGAAACGTCTAACGCTCATGACTTACCCTTGCCTATGCTAGAAATGGTCGCCACTAGCCTATCACGGCGTGCCTTCATCAGCGCCCGCCCACTAGCGTGGTAACTTTTAACGTTCGATCGTCAGGAATCTCGGCCTGAGATAGCACTGACATATGGCGTAGTCGACGGCGTAAGAAGCGTGAAAGTACCGCCCGCAGCGAGTGTTGCACCACCAGCACCGGCGGTTCGCCGGCGCCTTCATGACGCTCCAACGCCTGCTGCGCTTGCGTCATCAGTGTTTCCGCCAAACCAGGCTCCATGGCACCGTTGCCGTTCATTGCTTGAACAAGCACTTGCTCCAACTGGGCGTCTAAGCCCATCACGTTAAGCGTCTCTTGGCCTGCAAACCACTGCTGAACAATGGCCCGTCCTAGGGAAACGCGGACTAGCGCCGTCAGCTCATTAGGATCTTTTTGCTGGGTAGCATACTCTGCCAGGGTATCCAAAATGGTGCGCATGTCACGAATGGAGACGTCTTCATCCAGCAGGTTTTGCAAAATACGCTGCAGCACCGTCAGCGAAATGGCCTTGGGGATTACCTCTTCGACGAGCGCCTTCTGATCATCACCCATTTTATCCAACAGCTTTTGGACTTCCTGACGCCCCAACATCTCCGGCGAGTGACGGTGCAACAGATGGTTTAGATGGGTTGCAATCACCGTACTGGCATCCACCACGGTGTAGCCATAGACCTGAGCGTGCTCGCGCTGATTGGCATCAATCCAGACGGCTGGCAAACCAAACGCCGGGTCTTGAGTATGGGTACCTTGCAACTCACCGGAGACCTGACCTGGGTTAATGGCCAACCATTTGCCCGGCTGTGCCTCAGCGCGGCCAATCTCCGCGCCTTTCATGGAGAGCACATAGGCATTCGGTGGCAGCTCCAAATTGTCGCGGATATGCACGACTGGCGGCAGGAAGCCGACCTCTTGAGCAAACTTTTTGCGCACACTTTTAATTCGCCCAAGCAACTCACCTTTTTGACGTGAGTCCACCAAAGGTATTAAACGGTGTCCCACTTCCAGACCGAGCGTATCAACGAGCTGCACATCCTCCCAACTTGCTTCAGGCGTTTCCTGTATTGGCGCAGGTGCGGTAGCAATCTCCTCCTTAACTAGGGCTTTTTCTTTTTGACGCACCAACAGCCACGCCAATCCGGCTAGCAATGCGGTAAAGAAGAGGAATACAAAGTTGGGCATGCCAGGCACCATACCCAGTAGACCCATTACCACCGCCGCCAAAATGAGTACCTGGGGATTAACGAAGAGCTGGCTAAGCATTTGCTGGCCAATATCCTCGTTCGTGTCAGTACTGACACGCGATACCGTGACACCCGCTGCGGTGGAAATCACCAGCGCCGGGATTTGCGCTACCAGGCCATCACCAATCGCCAGTAGCATGTAAGTCTGGCCTGCAGCACCAAAACTCATGTCGTGCTGCAGCATACCAATCATCAGCCCGCCAATAATGTTGACGACCATGATGACCAAGCCCGCGATGGCATCACCGCGTACAAACTTACTCGCACCATCCATGGAGCCAAAGAAGTCAGCTTCTTGTGCGACTTCTGCACGACGTTTTTTAGCATCCTCTTCACCGATTAGACCGGCGTTTAGATCGGCATCAATCGCCATTTGCTTACCGGGCATGGCATCCAGCGTAAAACGCGCACCCACTTCAGCGATACGCCCGGCACCCTTGGTGATAACCATGAAGTTGATGATGACCAGAATGAGAAAGACGACCAAGCCAACTGCAAAATTGCCGCCGACCAAAAACGCGCCAAAGGCTTCAATGACCTTACCCGCTGAAGCGCCGCCCTGATGGCCCTCCATTAACACCACACGGGTGGAGGCGACATTAAGTGACAAGCGCAGCAGCGTAGTGAACAGCAACACTGCCGGAAATGCCGCAAAGTCGAGCGGTTTCTGGGTAAACATACTGACCATTAACACCATAATGGCCAGAGCTATGTTGAAGGTGAAGAGTAAATCGAGAGCGAAAGGGGGCAAGGGCACAATCATCATGCCCAAAATCATCAGGATGAGCAGCGGCCCGACCAGCAGCTTCATGCGCACATCACCCATCCAGTCGCGCTGACCGATCAATTGGCTTAAGCCTTTCATGGTTGCGCCTCATTACCACCGGAACCACGGCCGGGGTTTTCCATTTCCGGGGGTACCGGTAAGTTATCAGGGGTTGGGGGCATCTCGCCTCCTTGTTGTGCTACCTGCTTGAGTCGGTAGGCCCAGGCCATGACTTCTGCCACTGCGGTATACAGATCAGCGGGCACCTCCGCCTCAAGATCCACATGATGATACAGGGCACGGGCCAGCGGCGCTGCTTCCAAACGCGGAATGCCACTCTCTGCACCGATCTCGCGAATTCGTGCAGCCACCCTATCGGCGCCTTTCGCTACCAACCGCGGGGCACCCATACTGCCTTCTTGATAACTCAGCGCCACCGCATAATGGGTCGGGTTAGTAATGATCACATCTGCCTGAGGTACTTTACTCATCATCCGCCCGCGCGCCATCGCCTGCTGCTGTTGGCGAATACGCGCTTTCAGGTGCGGATCACCCTCTGACTCTTTGTGCTCACGCTTAACCTCCTCTTGGCTCATACGCAGCTTTTTCGCGTTGCTATACAGCTGAAAAGGTACATCGATTAAAATCACCACGATCAGCACGAGCACCATCAGCCCTGCCGCAAGCGCCGCCATTCTTAATGCATTGGTCAGCGCTTGCTGGATAGGCTGATCCATCAACGCCATAAACCTGCCAACGTTGAAGTACAAAAAAGTAGCGGCCACCCCCCCTACTAAGACCGACTTCGCGATTGCTTTTGCCAATTCAATCAGTGCCTGAGAGGAGAAAATGCGCTTTATACCCTTGATGGGATTTAGCTTGGAAAACTTAGGCTGCATCGATTTTGCCGATACTAACCAGCCTCCCAAAAGCGCAGGGGCAATTAATGCGATCACAACCAGCAGTAAAAACAGCGGGATCATGGCGAAAAGCGTTCGCTGGCCCAGATCAAGCGCATTCACCAGCATGGGGGTACTTTCCATTGCCTGGCGACGCTCAAACAGAAATGCCTGCTCCATCACCATGCCTAACTGGTTATAAAGCATACTACCCATGCTCGATAGGCCAATGACGCCGCCCAATAAGAGCATAAACGTAGTCAACTCGCGCGAGCGAGGGACTTGGCCCTCTTCACGCGCTTTTTCCTTACGTCTGGGCGTGGCCTCTTCAGTCTTTTCCTGGTCGCTATCGTTATCTGCCATACGGTTATCCGGCCAGGTGGTGCGAAGCTTACCACGTGTTCAGCCGTCCAAAGGGACGGCTGAACGGCGAACTTAGTAACTAATCGGGCTTTTAATTGCGTGTTTTAAAAGCCTAACTCGTCCAATAGGTCGTCTACTTGGTCTTGCCCAGTGACGATATCAGGAGCATTGTCCTTCACTTGGGGTCCATTCAAAAGCTCTTCGTTACGCCGTGCATTGTCGCTTTTCCACTGATCCTCGGCCTTGCGCTGCATCGTTTCTCGTGCATGGGCACCCGGTGCATTTTCAATTAACACCTGTACCAGTTGATGTTCGATCTCTTGGATCACATCCATCATCTTCTTAATCACTTGGCCGGTCAGGTCTTGGAAGTCCTGTGCCATCATGATTTCCATCAACTCTTTATTGGTCGCCGAGGTCATATCGGGCACCTCGCCCAAGTAGGTACGCGTCTCTTTAACTAACGCCTTCGCCTCATCCAACTCTTTGGGTGCTTCAAACCACTCAGCCCAGCGCTTATCCAACGCGCTCGCACGATCCGCTAGCTGATCTTGAATCGGCTGTGCTCGATCAATCGCATTGAGTGCACGGTCTGCTGCGTTCTCCGTCATGGTCGCAACATAGTGCAAACGGTCGCGTGCATCGGGAATGGCTTCTGCCGCTTTCTCAATCTCTTTGTCTAGCCCCAGTTCACGCATATTATCGCGTAACATCCGCGTCAGCTTACCAATGCGATGAATTAGGTCTTCAGCGGCTTCTTCGGACAGCTGGGCAGAAGTGGCCTGCTCATTCTGACTCATGATGATGTCTCCTCGCTAACCAGGCACAGAGGCCTAGCCGCTTCATTTACCCATTTTGTCGAAGATCTTATTGAGCTTCTCTTCCAGGGTAGCGGCGGTGAACGGCTTGACGACATAGCCGTTTGCGCCCGCTTGAGCGGCCGCAATAATGTTTTCTTTCTTTGCTTCAGCGGTCACCATCAGCACGGGAAGACCCTTTAATGCCTCATCCTGGCGGATCTCCTTGAGCATCTCCAGACCATCCAAGTTCGGCATATTCCAATCGGATACCACAAACTCGAAATTACCCGCCCGCAACTTATTTAGCGCGTCTTGACCATCTTCTGCTTCTTCTACATTGGTAAAGCCTAGCTCCTTAAGCAGACTACGCACGATCCGACGCATGGTAGGAAAGTCGTCTACAACCAGGAAGCTCATATTCTTATCTGCCATCGGTCATCCTCTATTCAGTTCATGGCGCATGGGGCGACTGAAAAGTACAGTCATGGTTTAGCAGTTAAAACGATTGATTAAAAAACTTACTTAAAACTCTTCCCACTCTTCGTGACTGCTATGCTGTACAGCAGGACGGCGGGCTTGCTGCTGATCGGCCCTGGGTGCATGTAACGCAGCAGCGACCGGCGATCCAGAAGGCAGCGCCTGATGAGATGCCGCCTGCATGCCTAACAGTTTAAAAACGGCTACTGCCTGCTCTAAGCGATTTGCCTGCTCTTCAAGGGACGCAGCGGCGGCAGAGGCTTCTTGCACCAATGCCGCATTTTGCTGGGTCACTTGATCCATCTGACCAACCGCCTGACTGACTTGCTCAATACCGTCACTTTGCTCTTGAGAGGCAGCGGAAATTTCATCCATGATATCGGTCACACGGCGTACGGCGGTGACTACATCCGACATCGTGGTACCCGCCTGTTCAACCAACGTCGAACCCTGCTGAATCTGGGTCACTGAGGCATCAATGAGGGTTTTAATCTCTTTAGCAGCATCGGCACTGCGGCTGGCCAAATTACGCACTTCACCCGCCACTACCGCAAAACCTCGGCCTTGCTCGCCCGCCCGTGCGGCTTCTACCGAGGCATTTAGCGCTAAGATATTGGTTTGAAAAGCAATCGAATCAATAACGCTGGTAATATCAGCTACCTTTTTCGAGCTGGTAGAGATGCCGTGCATGGTCTGAACCACTTGCGCCACCACTTGCCCGCCGCGCTCAGCCGTAGTAGAAGCATCAGCAGCCAAGGTACTGGCTTGACGGGCATTGTCGGCATTCTGTTTAACCGTCGCAGTCATCTCTTCCATGCTTGCCGCCGTTTCTTGAATGGAGGCGGCCTGCTGCTCGGTACGCGAAGAGAGATCAGCGTTGCCGCTGGCAATTTCTCGGGTGCCGTGATGAATTTCGTTACTGCCTTCACGTACTCGGCTAACGATATTAGTCAGATTTTGCTGCATGGTACCCATGGCACCAAATAGTCGACCAATTTCATTTTTGCCCGCTTCCGGCAGCGGATCGGTCAAATCAGCCTCAGCGATGGCATCCAGGCGCTGCACAGCGCCTTTTAACGGTGCAATGACCGTGCGGCGTAAGCCTATGTAAATGACCAGTGTCATCAGTAGCGCAAAGATCACTACGGCGGCGTTAATCATGGTGAAGAGATTACCTTCCGCCTCTGCATCAGCTTGAATGGTCTCTACTCGATCAAAGGCGTAGTCCACAAACGCGGTCATGCTAGCAGCAAGACTCGCGAGTGGCTCCATCAGCTCTTCGCGTAAATTGTTGTAGCCATTAAGGTCCATATACTCAAAAGTGGCGTGCTGCTGCTTCACCAGCGCCGTTACAGTGCGAAAATCTTCTATCAACACAGCGCCCAGCGGTTCGCCTTGCAGAGTGCGTGGGGTTGCAGCAAAGCGCTCAAAACGCTCCTCGGATCGTTCGATGCGATCACCGGCAATCGCCGCCTGTTGATTGGATTGAGGCGTTTGACCTACCATCAAATAGTTAGAGGCGGTCTCCATGGCCAGCATGGCTTCGTTTAACAATGAATCGGCGCGATTGATTTCATTTAACTGCGCAGCGCTTATACGACTGAGTGTGGCTAAGTTATTTTGTGCATTGCGGTCAGACACAAACCCCAATCCTGCAATCACTAGAATCAGGGCGACGAAGCAGACGAGTGCCGCAATCACAGCGGCGTGAATACTCAAATTGCGCAGTAAACGATTCATTGGAAATTCCCTTGTGAGCTTATTGAATTTTTATAGAGGTCACTACACGCGCTGCGCGCGGCCTGAAGCAGCAATCAGCGCCATCATGCGGGTAGGAATATCATCAAGCGCAACGACTTCTACCGCCCCCCCTACAGCGATTGCTTCACGCGGCATACCGAAAACCACGCAGGTCTCTTCATTCTGGGCAATGGTGGGAGCACCTGTTTGGCGCATTTCAAGCAGACCCGCCGCCCCATCTTTACCCATGCCGGTAAGAATCACGCCAACAGCATTTTTCCCGGCATGCTGGGCTGCCGAGTGAAACAGCACATCTACCGATGGACGGTGACGGTTTACGGGTGGCCCGTCATCTAAACGTGCCACATAGTTAGCGCCACTACGCGCTAATTTTAGGTGCTGATCGCCTGGCGCAATGTAGGCATGACCAGGCAAAATACGCTCCCCGTCGGTGGCCTCTTTAACTGTAATTCGACACAGCCGGTCTAGCCGCTCGGCAAACGAACGGGTAAATCCACCGGGCATGTGCTGAGTAATTAAAATGGCCGGGGCGTTTGCGGGCAAAGGCTCTAGCACCGCACGAATCGCCTCGGTACCGCCTGTTGAGGCGCCAATAATAATCAGTTTCTCACTGGTAACGAGTGGAGCTTTTAAAGCCGTTGGCGGTGGGGTATTTTTATGCCGTGCTTGACGAGGCCGTGAGCGTGCTGCGGCACGCAGTTTTTCAGCAATCTCGTCAGCGTACTCCATCATGCCATTGCGAATACCAAGACTTGGTTTGGCGACGAAATCAAGTGCGCCTAACTCGAGCGCACGCAGGGTGATCTCTGAACCGCTCTGCGTTAACGACGAGACCATTAGCACTGGCATAGGGCGTAAGCGCATTAAACGCTCAAGAAAATCCAAGCCGTCCATGCGGGGCATTTCGACATCGAGGGTTAACACATCAGGATTGTGCTGCTTGATCAAATCCCTGGCAGCAATGGGGTCTGGCGCTACCGCGACGACTTCCATGTCAGGCTGGGAGTTAATAATTTCGGTTAATAAATCGCGAATTAACGCCGAATCATCGACGCAAAGTACTTTGATCTTGGCTGCGCTCAAAGCACGCCTCCTCTTGCTATAGACGCCTGATGTGTGATTGCAACCGCCTGCGCCATCGCGCCTGAAACGATCATAAAGACACGACTATTATTCATTTTTTTGCCAGATTATAGACAGTCTGGCCACGCAGTTTGAATGCGTCACTAATGTACGAGAAGTTCTCTGAGTGCCCTGCAAACAGTAAACCGTCTTGTTTCATCAATGGTGCAAACCGTTTTAGAATTTTAGATTGAGTCTCTTTATCGAAATAAATCATAATATTGCGACAGAACACGGCGTCAAACGGTCCTTTAATAGGCCATTGTGGTGCCAGCAAATTCAGCGGTAGAAACTCGACAAGGGCCGAGACTTCGGGTCGTACACGTGCAAATCCCGAATGATTGCCAGTACCTTTCTGAAAAAAGCGTTTTATCCGCGCTTCATCCAGTTTACGAACCTGTTCAAGGGGGTAGACTCCAGCACGCGCTTTTGCTAACGCGTCGGTATCAATATCGGTGGCAATGACCTTGGCTTGTGTCGCTTTAGCGCCCAAGGTTTCCAGTAGCGTCATGGCCAAGGAGTAAGGCTCCTCACCCGTGGATGCTGCCGAACACCAAATAGTGACCGGCTCCTGCTTATTTTTAATATGCTCAGCCAGCAGCGGAAAGTGGTGCGATTCGCGAAAAAAAGCGGTGAGATTGGTGGTCAGCGCATTGGTAAACGCCTCCCACTCTTTCGCATCCGGCTGGCGCTCTAAACGCGCTAAATAATCAGTAAATCGCGTCATGCCGTGGTGTCGTAGGCGCTTTGCTAAGCGGCTGTAAACCATTTCTCGCTTGTGCTCGGCCAGCACAATACCCGCCCGTTGATAGATCAACTCGCGAATACGTGAAAAATCGGCATCGGTAAGAATCAGATCACGCTCAATCTGATTGCCAGATGCCCACTGTCCATCAACAACCCGTTCACGTTGTTCGGTCAAAACGCTTCCCACTCCTCTACTGAGGCTGTTTGCCGTTTCACAGGCAGATTAGCCGATGTGGCCTTATGCGGTGGAGCAGCGAGCCTATTGGACGTTGCCACAACGGGGGCTGGGCCTGCTCTCATAGGAGAGCGTAGTGCGCCGTTGCTATCTAGTCGGAACGCTTCCACTGACAGTGCTAAAAGTCCTGCTTGGTGCTCAAGCGATACCGCAGCGCGTGCGGTGTCTTGAACTCGTACGGCATTACGCTGAGTGGCTTGATCCATTTCGGCGACGGCTTGATTGACCTGAGCAATACCACTACTTTGCTCTTCAGAAGCCTCCGATATTTCATGCATAATTTGCGTAACACTGCGGGCCGCTTCAGCCACTTCGGCTATCGCCGCTTCGGCTTTTTTGACTAAACCGGCGCCAGCCCCCACCTCCCGATTCGAACTGTCAATCAGACCGCGAATTTCTTGCGCAGCGCCAGCGCTGCGTCCAGCCAGATTACGCACTTCTTCAGCCACCACGGCGAAACCGCGGCCATGCTCGCCAGCGCGCGCCGCTTCTACCGATGCGTTTAGCGCCAAAATATTGGTTTGAAACGCGATCGAGTCGATCACATTGATAATGTCGCTCATCTGCTGCGAGCTTTGGGTAATGCGCTGCATGTTATCGACCAGTTGGGTCATTAACTCGCCGGTATTTGTCACCTGAATGGCATTGTTATCGGCTAACCGGCGGGCTTCTTGAGCGTTATCGCTGTTTTGTCTTACCGTTGCGGTCATTTCTTCCATACTGGAAGCAGTTTGCTGCAAAGACGCTGCCTGCTGCTCGGTACGCGACGATAGCTCTTCGTTTCCGCTGGCGATGTCTTGCGCAGCAGGGGTGACGACATCGATCCCCCCTTTGACATCGGCAATAATACTGCTGAGGCTTTTGCGCATGGTGTCCAGGGAATCCATCAACTGGCCCACTTCATCGCGCCGCCGGGCAGGTACTTTTGCGGCCAAGTTGCCACCGGCAATTTGCAGCGTAAACCGTGCGGCACTATTTAATGGCCGTACAATAGCGCGGAGGGTCACCACGCCGATTAAGATCAACAGCAGCAAGCCAATGCCCAGCACCAGCGCTTGAGCGCCTATCATGACGGTTTGGCCTTGTTCCGCATCCCCAGCCATCACCTCAGCCGCCTGCTGCTTTTGTGCAATCAGTTGATTGACCATACTGGATAGCGCGCGGCCATCATTGGTCATTACGCTGATGACCGCATCCAAACCGGTAAAAGCCTGATACGTCTCTTCCGCTTGAAGAACGCTAGCCGCTTGACCCATACCGTTTAACAGAAACGCCTGCAACTGTTCGTCGAACTCCGCCGCAAGTGCCGTCGCATTTACGTCGCGGGAGTAGTATTCCTGCCACACAGCCGCGACCTGCTCAGCATTTGCTTCAAAGCGTTCACCCATTTCAAAGCGTTGGTTAATAAGCTCCATCCGCTCGGGTTCAATCATCGCTTGTCGCGTTTGAGCGATGGTCTGATCAATTTGCTGTAAGCGAATAACGTCACGCAGTCCATCATTGTTCAACTGGCCCAATCGCTCACCAGAGGCATTCAAGCCGTATAAGCCTAAGCCACCACTCACTAGCAGCAATAATCCAGCCAGTAAAATCATGCCGGCCAACTTTGCACGAATAGTATTGAGGCGAACCCGTGCCAAGCGCTTAAATATGCCTTTCTGACGTAAACGGCCTTTATCTAAATAGAGATGCTTACTGTGCCCACCACGTATCTCAGCGTAAGCACGCTCTGCCTGCTCAATCGCAGCACGTGCTGCCTGGACACGTACCGAGGCATAACCAACCACTTGCTCATTTTCAACAATCGGCGTCACGCTGGCATCGACCCAGTAGTGGTCACCATTTTTACAGCGATTTTTAACCAGCCCGCGCCACGTATCCCCCGCCTGCACGGTTTTCCAAAGGTTTTCAAAGGCGCCAGGCGGCATATCAGGGTGGCGAATTAAGTTATGCGGCGCCCCTATCAGCTCTGAGTGTTCAAAACCGCTAATATCGATAAACGCAGGGTTGGCATACGTGATGCGCCCTTTGGTATCAGTACGTGAAACTAAGAAGTCATCCTCTTTTAATTCGATTTCACGCTGAGTGACTGGCTGATTATTGCGCATGTTCTGCCTTTTTTAATGTTTTATTATTCAGAAAAAGCTTGCCTGCCCTACCAGACAAATCAAAACGATTCCCACTCTTCGGCCTGTCGCGCTGGTTTTTTAATGCTTGTTTCTGGACGGAGAGTAGCGGAAGGCAAAGCAGAGGAAGGGGCCGAACGAATACTTAACTGTTCATCTACGCGAAAGCGTTCTACCGCCTCACGTAAACGCGCAGCTTCACTCTCTAGCTCGTTGGCGCTGCGTGCCGCATGCTGAACTAACTGGGCATTTTGTTGCACCACTTGATCCATCTGCGCGACGGCCTGATTGACTTGCCCAATACCGCTACTCTGCTGCTCTGACGCTGCAGCGATTTCATCCATAATGTCGTTAACCCGCTGCACAGCGGCGACCAAGTCTTGCATCGTTTGACCGGCTTGGTTGACGCGTTGCGTGCCGGTATCGACTTTGCTCAGCGAGGCATCAATTAACGTACGAATCTCTTTAGCCGCAGTGGCACTTCGGCTTGCCAAGCTACGCACCTCTTGAGCTACCACAGCAAAGCCTTTGCCATGTACGCCAGCGCGAGCCGCTTCCACCGAAGCATTAAGTGCTAAAATGTTGGTCTGAAACGCGATACTATCAATAACAGTAATAATATCAGCCACTTGGTGAGAGCTCGCACTAATATCTTGCATCGTATTAACGATATCGCTAACTTCCTCACCACTGCGACGGGCCATCACAGTAGCACTCCCAGCCAATTGGCTAGCTTGGAGTGCATTATTGGCATTATGTCCGACCGTCGAAGCTAACTGCTCCATGCTCGAAGCAGTCTCTTCCAGAGAGGAGGCCTGTTGTTCCGTGCGTGAAGAGAGATCGTTATTGCCACTGGCTATTTGTTGAGAGCGCTCATAGATAGACGTACCGCTAGTCCGCACGACGCCGACCGTCTGAGAGAGCGAGCTCTGCATATGTGCCATAGCCGTGTAAAGACGTCCTATTTCATTGTTCCCAGGCGACACAATACGCTGGCTTAAATCACCCTGAGCCATGCGCTCAAAATACCCCACCAACCGATCCAGCGGGCGTAGCACATTGGACGTCACACCCCAAATAACCACAATGACGGTTGCCACGGTCATAAACACAATGCCTAGTAGCATCCAACGAATCGTCGCGGCAAAATCACTGAAGGCTGCTTGTTGGGTTTGCATATCGCTAGATGCTTGTACGATGGCAGCGCCATGATGCAGCGCATAAAGGCCGATACCACAGGCAATCAGTACAAGTATCGAAAGCGTTGCTAGCACTAACCCCCAACTAAGACGCACCGTCATATTATTCATCAATTGCCGCATTCGCTGTGTCACACCCCGTTCCCCACACACAACCAACACTCCCGAGCACTTTCCTTAGTGCGAGAATGCTTTTTTAAGTATTTTTAGCATACTTCCCTGTGCCAAGGCACTGACCAAATTAGTGGCTGCTCGTACTCTCTACCAGCGCCATTTCTTCGCTGGTCAGTAGCTTATCGATATCCACAAGTACCAACATACGGTCGTCTAAACTGCCTAAACCGCTCAAGAAATCAGAAGAGAGCGTCACACCAAATTCCGGGGCGGGCTTAATTTGATCGGGGGTTAACGTCATTACATCAGAAACACCATCCACGACGATACCAACAACTCGGTCAGCGACATTGACCACGATAACCACCGTTTGGCCGCCATATTCGACGTTCTCCAGGTGAAACTTAATACGCAGGTCAACGATAGGTACAATGACACCACGTAGGTTGGTGACCCCTTTGATAAAATCAGGTGCATTGGCAATGCGTGTTACATTTTCATAACCACGAATTTCCTGCACCTTCAGGATATCAATGGCGTACTCTTCATCGCCCAAAGAGAACACCAGAAACTCACGGTTTTCGGCTTCTGCGGCTAATACCGCCCCACTATTGGCCTGACTCATGACGGCTCCGCCTCCTTATAAAACTTAAAATTGTGATGGTTGGTTACTTTTTTACCCGCTTCTTTCTTGTACCGACTTAAGCGATGCAAACCAGTAATATCTAGAATCAACGCAACGCTACCGTCCCCCAAAATCGTAGCGGCCGAGATGCCTGGCACTTTGCGGTAATTATCTTCCAAGTTTTTAACTACTACCTGCTGCTGGCCGACCAACTCATCCACCAACATGGCATAGCGTCGACCTTCACCCTGTACAATGACGGCAATGCTTTTGGTCGGGTCGGTAATGGCATTTTCGACATCCAGTACTTCATGAATAGCAATGACCGGCAGGTATTCATCGCGAACTTTGATTACCACGTCATCGCCAGCCATAGCGTACATTTCGTCTTTTGAGGGCTGAAGCGACTCAAGCACGGTGGAGAGTGGCAGGATAAATGTCTCGCCGCCGACTTTGATGGACATGCCATCCAAAATCGCTAGCGTAAGCGGCAATACGATACGCGTATTAGTGCCTTCACCCAGCTTCGACTGAATCTCGACCCGCCCCCCCATGCTTTGAATATTCCGCTTCACCACATCCATACCGACGCCACGGCCGGACACGTCCGTCACTTCTTTGGCGGTTGAGAAGCCAGGGGCAAAAATAAGCTGGAAGACATCGTCATCAGACATGTTGTCCGACACGCTCATGCCGTTTTCGCGTGCTTTAGCAAGCAACCGGTCACGATCAATGCCCGCGCCATCATCACGCACTTCAATCAGAATGTTACCGCCTTGATGCCGCGCCGACAGCGTCAGCTTGCCCACCCGCGGCTTGCCGATAGCCTCTCGCACATCAGGCATTTCAACACCGTGGTCTAGGCTATTGCGTACCAGGTGTGTCAGCGGATCCGTAATCCGTTCAACTAAGCTTTTATCCAGCTCGGTCGACTTACCTTCGGTAATCAGCTCAATCTCTTTACCCAGCTTTCCGGCCGTGTCGCGCACAACTCTGGGGAAGCGGCTGAAAACGAACTCCATGGGGATCATGCGAATTGACATGACCGCTTCTTGAAGGTCGCGGGCATTACGCTGCAATAGGCTCATGCCATTTTGCAGCGAGCTATTGCCCACCGACTGCCCCTCCAGGTCGCTGACCGTTTGATCAAGCATCGACTGGGTAATAATTAGCTCACCGACCAAGTTGATAATCTGATCAACTTTATCAACCGATACACGGATTGATGAGGACTCGGCAACGGCTTTTTTGGGCTTTTCTTTAGCACTGCTGTTGGCTGAATTCGCCTGAGACGACGCTTTAGAGGTAGAAGCTGCAGGCTTTTCGGCCACATCTGCAGGAGCATCCGCCTGAGAAACGTCTGGCTGCGCAGCGCTAGGGGCTGGACCAGCACTATCGATAGCAGTAATTGATATCTGATCTGGCTCGATAATAAAGCACATGACCGCTTCAATATCGTCAGCACTGTCGCTGCTTTTGAGTGTCACCTCGTAACGCTTCTCATCACCGGACTGCGCTAGCACGTCACCTAACTGCTCTAACTCTTCAACCAACAAGATGCGGTCTTTTTCGTTGACATTGAGTAGTGCAACCAGAAGATGTGCACCCTCACTGGACTCTGCATCATCCCTATCAGCAGGCGCTGGAGATGCTTTTGTTTGAGCGGCGGTCACTGCCGGCGCGTCTAACTGCTCTCCAATTTCATCCAGGGCAATTTGTTGCAGCACTTGGCAAATTCGCTCGAATGCTTCTTGATTTGGCTCCTCTTCGCTGCGATAGGCATCGAGTTGCTCATGCATGATGTCTTTAGCCTCTAAAAAGGTGTCTACAAGATCTGCCCGCAACGTTAATTCGCCTTTACGTGCGTAATCGAGAAGGTTTTCCAAAATATGCGTGGTTTTTTGTAATACGGTAAAACCAAAGGTTCCGGCGCCCCCCTTGATAGAATGGGCGGCTCGGAAAATAGCATTAAGCTGTTCGCTGTCGGGGTCATCAACATCCAGCTCCAACAGATGCTGCTCCATATCCGACAGCAGCTCCTCAGCCTCTTCAAAAAAGGTGTCAAAAAAATCTGCTATATCCATTCACCGCTCCACCCTTAACGTCGCTTTTATGAAAGGCTTAGGTCACTCTGCGTCTGGCGCCAGAGGCTCGTCTTGTTGTATTTCTGCTGGCATTTCGACTGACGTATCCGGCAATGAAACATCAGCTCCCATTACGGCTGGGTTGCGAATAGCTTCGGCAATTTCCGGCAGCAGCACCACCAGCTCAATACGCCGGTTGACAGGGTCTGTGGGCTCAGTCTCAGGTAACAGCACACGATCCGCAAAGCCTGATACGCGCAGCAGTTGACCTGGATCAAACCCTCCTGTAATGAGCTCGCGTCGCGAAGCGTTGGCGCGGTCATTTGAAAGTTCCCAATTACTGTAGCCACGGTAGCCGCCAGCGTAAGGAACGCTATCCGTATGGCCACTTATGCTTAACTCATTAGGGAGTTCATTGAGTAATGGCGCTATGGTGCGTAGTAAGCTGCGCATATAGGGCGCGACTTGATCACTACCCAGCTCAAACATCGGCCGCTGGTCAGTGTCAAATAGCTGAATACGCAGCCCTTCATGGGTCAAGTCAAAGCGCATTTGCGAGCGTAACTGACGTAGTTCTGGATCAAGGTCAATGGCCCTCTCAATACGCTCTTGAACATTCATAAAGAAGCGCCGCTCTTGCATGCTAGGCCGGGTACGTTGAAGGGTATCAATGCGCGCCCTCTCGCCGTCACTATGCGTCGGATCTGGGCCGCCACCAGGAATCACCCGTGTACTCCCAGAACGGTCTCCACCGGTAATAACGGTCATTAGAGGCGTACTAAAGTAATCAGCGACCGCTTGTCGCGTTGCATCGCTAGATACACTCAAAATCCACATAACGAGAAACAGCGCCATTAGCGCGGTCATAAAATCCGCTAATGCAATTTTCCAAGCGCCACCGTGATGGGCGTGAACCTTTTTTTTGCGCCGGATAACGATCGGGCGCTTGTCACCACCCTTACTCATGCGTTACCGGCCTTTTTTGCATCCCTCACATACTCTTCTAACTCCGTAAAGCTGGGGCGCTCGGCGGTGTAGAGTGCTTTACGACCAAACTCAACGGCCAATTGAGGGGCGTAGCCGTGCAAACTTGCGAGCAGCGTTATACGAATACATTGCAGCATTTTTTCTGCTTCTTGCGCTTGGCGACCCGCGTAGCTAGCGATAGGGCTGATAAAGCCATAACCAATCAAAATACCCAGGAAGGTGCCTACCAGAGCATGGGCGATCATTTCTCCCATCTGTTCGGGGCTGGCATCAGCATAGGTCAAAGCTTTAATTACCCCCATTACCGCCGCCACGATACCAAAAGCAGGCATGGCATCACCCACTTTGGCGATGGCATCAATGGGAATATGAGCCTCTTGCTCAAATACCTCAATCTCATGCAGCATCAACTCATCAATTTCCATCGGCTCCATGCCGCCACTTACCATTAGGCGCAAGTAGTCAGTCATAAAATTCATGACATGAGGATCTGCTAAGACGGTGGGGTGCTCTTGGAATAGCGGGCTTTCTTGCGGATTATCAATATCTCGCTCAATACCCAACATCCCTTCACGACGAATTTTCGACAGCAACTTGTACTGCAGCGCCATGACTTCCATATAAAAGGCTTTGTTATATTTTTTGGTTCGCTTGAGCCTGGGCAGTATCTTAAATGTCGCCTTGATCGCTTTTAGGTTGTTAGCCGCAATAAATGCACCAACACCTGCCCCGCCAATAATAAGCAGCTCTAGCGGTTGGTATAAAGGGCCTAGGCTGCCACCTGCCAGCACATAACCACCAAACACACAAAGCAATACGACCACATAGCCTAGAGGTATCAGCACAAGCAAAGTCCTTACGATATTTCAGAAGTAAGTAGGCGAACCAAATCTTAGCCATCAGTTCTGATGTTTAAGAGGTGTTCCACACCCAGCACAACTTAGCCTCATTATACTAGGGCTAAGCTGCTGTTTAATGAAAAAGCAACGCTGAATTTTGTAGCTATCTAACCCAATGCACTCATGCTTTATAATTAACAACAGACCATTACGTCTTATACCTCATCCCCTACCGTTAGTAAGCTACAAGAAGGTGCTGTTACATTTTTTCACTATTGCCCTGTGCTTTGCGCGTTTTGCCAGCCCTTGAAGGGGGTTGGCATATCCCACATACATAGTGTTGAGCAGGGCTGTGCGCATGGGCAACGAACTGACCATTGCAGCGCGTGCATCGATTAAGCTGAAGCAAGTCACTCTCAAAAAAGCGCACCAATGTCCAAGCACGCGTTAATCCTAGTACTGGCTCCACATTTTCAAGTGACATTTGCTCATCGTAAAGACGATATGCTTTGACGAATGCATCAATACGCTCGCAGCCAGAGGCATCTTTCAGGCTGACATAGATGTTATAAAACAGTGACGAATGAACATTAGGCAACCAAGTAATAAACCAATCGGTAGAGAAGGGCAGCATACCCTTTGGCGGCGACATGCCACGCACTTCCTTATACAGCTTAATTAAACGTGTGCGACTCAATTCAGTTTCTGTTTCAAGCACCTGCAACCGCGCGCCTAGCTCGATCAGTTCTATAGCCAGCTGCACTTGGTGCATCTCATCGACCAAGCTTTTCTGGCTCACTTCACCTCTCCTGACGGCATTGGCTCAAACGGCTCACAGGCAAGCAAAAGCGAAGCATGCAAACCCGCCAACCCTTGGTCACGAGGATTATCAGTGAGCTGCCGAAGGCGTTCAGCGCTTGTTTGACTAAATCGACACAGCAACTGGCTCGTACGGGCCAATTTTGTCAGCTGTCGAGCATTGAGTGACACAATCAGCTCGGCGACATCGCTGCCAATTTTTAAGCGAAACATGGCAGCCTCGCGGTCTTCATCGAGTAAGCGTTGCGCCAGAAGCAGATACGCTAAGTTTATTTCCTGAATTTCATCGAGAAAGTTGGTTTGACTCATGATGTCCCATTGAACGGCTCAGGCGCGATGTTGTAACCATTTTACTGGCGCCATTAATGACTTTTTATTACCTGTCCTCATGGTTGCACACAACGTCCATAATTGGCTACTCAGGCATGTCACGATGACTTAGCCCTTCCTCGGAAAGCTCAAACACCCATACCAGCAGTTCAGCGACAATTTGATAGAGGCCGGGTGGGATTTCAGCATCCAAATCCAGCTGCATTAAAAGTGCTACAAGCTCAGGTGCATCGTGTACATAAATACCTTGCCGCTTGGCTTCAAGCATAATCCTCTCAGCCAAATCGCCATACCCTTTTGCCACTACGCGGGGGGCACGGTCGTTTTCTTGGTAAGCCAGTGCGACCGCTTGGCGGCGGCGCTCACCCGGCGTTGACATGTGTTTCATCTGTCTCAATGTAGCGTACCCGTAACTGCACTTTTTGTAAGTCCAGTGCGCTCAAACGCTGCTCTAACGTTGGCAACCCGGCGTCGAGTCGTTGATATGCATGAAGACTTTCTGATGTAAAATCTATACTTAACACGTTACGGTAAAGCCACATGGAAGCACTAAATGCACCTAAATGAGGAACATCTAACTGCATTTCAGAGCGCCAGCCTTCATCCGACTCTCCTTGATCTTGCCGCTCCTCCTGGCCCTCCTCACGAACAGGCAAATTAATCACTAGCGCCATAAAAATACCTGCCCAAACATCGCCTTCCCAGCGAATGGTAGGCATAACCAGCATTTCTAGCTGCTGACGCACTAGGCTTTGCAAGCTTTCATGAACAATTTCACGAGCAGGGCGGCTAGCATTTAGCTCTGCTACTTCTCTTGCATGACTCACATCTACTCGTGTCTGACTAATTTCCCGCCCCTCCCCCCCTACAGGCGCAGCGACATTTGGCAAACTAGGAGTGGTAGTAGCGACCATGCTAACCGGACGATCCAGGACTTTATCGTTGGTGATTGGAATTAATGGCCTGTTCGGCAGAATAGCCATATTTGCCTGGCTACTAGGCTGTGATCCTGGCGATGCCACTAAAGGAGCCAACCCGGTATGGGAAGTTGCCACACCCAAACCACCGGGCATCGAAGGAGCCAGCGGACGTGGCCCAGGTTGCATTTGTGGCTCGTTGAGTAGCTGCTGGCGAGGACTATGTCCTTGAAACCAACGTTTTAAATGTGATTCATAAAATAGTCCGCTATCGCGGATACTCGCCTCTAAACGTGACGCAACGGCGCTCACCCCTGGCGCTTCTCCATTACTTATAAGGGGCGCCTGTGGACGCATTACCGAAGGAGGGGCGGGAAAACGTAGCAGTACGTCAGCGATCGTCCGCGCTGCTGGGCTAAAGTGAGTCTGAGTTGACCCAGGTGAAGAGGGTGGCGCTTCACCTCGCGGCGGAGCCTTGCCGCCCTCTAGCGGCAACGGCAATCTTTTTAAGTCGCCTAACGGTGCGGTCGATGCACGCCCATCCAAATTAGCATCACCAAGTATGGCGCGTGGCCCTTCACCTGGCGGAATAGGCTTTACAGGCTGATTGAATGCCCGTTGCAACGACGCGTCACTTTGGCGCCCTAACACTTGATGCAAGAGCGTATCAATGAGGGGATTGATCCCACTCACGACGACCTCGTTGAGTCAGCATCATCCGCATCAAAGGGCACCGCAGCCCCTTGCTGAGGAGCGTAAGCGCGATGTAGATCGCGCTGCCTTTGCGTTACCCCAATGAGCTTACCTAACTCGTCACGGCGCGCTACCAAACGACGACGAATGTTGACATCGTGCTCAAGAATACTCTCCAGCAGCTCTGCCTTACGGCGTTGACTAGCAGTATCAAGCACGACATGAGCATCTAACTCACGCAGCTTTTCAACCTGTACTACATAGTTCGTACGCTGATCAATCAACTCTGCCCACTGCTCTGTATTGGCAAGTTCGTGCATATATTCAACGCTAGCCAACAGCGTTGCGTAGCTTTCTATCAACGTTTGTTGAGCTCTTTCGCTACTAGCGGGTATCAAAGCTGACATTATTGCCTCACGCACTCTGCTGTTGCCCAATATCACGCCATGCAGAAGCAACATCTTCAAGCAAGCGCTCAGCCTGATTCAAGCTCTCTTCATCGTTGCGCAAGTTAGCTGCCAATAATAGCCGTACGATATAATCATAAAGTGAAGCGAGGCGGTCAGCGATTTCACCACCTTTTTCATGATCCAGAGCAGCCGCTAGGCCGTTATTAATTATATCCAGTGCTTTCGATATCGACTTGCCTTTCTCTGGCGTATTACCTGCTTGCATATGAATGCGTGCAGCGCGAATGGCAGCCTGAGCCCCGTCAAACAACATCACAATAAGCTGATGAGGGTCTGCCGACATCACTCCACTTTCTACGCCGACGCGCGCATAAGCATTTGCTCCTCGGCCGTAGGCGGCGCTACCGCGAGAGTAAGTCATAAGCGGAACTCCTATACGTGGTTGCATTTTTCCCTACAGTAGGAAAACCACGAATATTAAATGTTTCAAAATGAGTGCGAATTGTACTCAGCTATTTATCTTATCGGCGCAAGCTGGGCAGACTTTAACGCGCCACGCCGCTTTTAAGTACGAAACCTAGAGCCGCCAAGGCACGCCAGTCTCTCATCAATACCATAGCGCTCAATTTACTTAGGTTGAGATAGCAACCTCTCCAATGGTACGCCCAAGGCGCTCCGTAACATTACCTTGCACGATAGCTCCCACATTGTCTCGCATGGGCGGCTCTGCCTGAGGCGCAAGAAGCACTTCGGTAGGGTTGCCTTTTGCGTCTAGCCGCAGGATCCAGCCCTGTTGCTGACTTGAAAAGCGCGCCAACGAACCGACCGGCAACCCCTTAAAGTGCTCGATATAACGCTTAATCCAGCGCATATCGAACTGGTTAGGATGCTGCAGTAAATGGCGGTAAATTTGTTGCACAGTCTTGGCTGGTCGATCAGTGCGATCACGGCGCATCGCCTCAACCACATCAACAACGGCGCTCGCTTTCGACAATTCATTAAGGTCTGCACCACTAAGGCCACCCGGGTAACCACTGCCATCAAGACGTTCATTGATACCACCAATGACGGCTTGGGCAATACTGGCCGAGAGCCACTGACAGTTATTCAGGCGATCAAGTAGCAATTGAACATGCTCGCTCATCGCCTCTCGATGCCGCGCCTCAAAGTGAGGCGCTTTAAACAACACCTGCGGAACCAGCGCTTTGCCTAAATCATGAATTAAGCCACTAGCGACGATTGCCTTACGCAGCTCGCGCGGCATACTAACACCTACCAAATCAAGAAGATGGATCGCTACCGCAATACCGTGGCGCACTACCAATGGTTCTGGAAACAGGCAACGAGAGGCAAATAACAACGCTTCCCGATCCTCCTCATGCAGGTCCAGTATGCGATCTGAATAGCGAGAAAGCTGCCGCCCATCTATATCACTACCCTGCTGCAGCGCCAGCAGTTGTGCATTTAAATAAGCCGCGACTTTGACTAATCGACGCGCCATTGGAGTCGCGTAGCGCTTAACATCGCGCCGACCGAGTAGCTCGCTTGCGCCGTCACGCTTACCGGGCAGCGCAAACAAAGGAGAGGGCTGGCGGTCGCCTTGGTCTTCTTTTTTATAACGAGCAGCTTCACGCTCTATTTCACATACAAAATACCAAATTTGCCGCTCTTGCTCTGCCCCGCCCTCAACAAAGTTAAAGCCCACACGCAGCAAATGACGCTCGGCGTCTGTTTTACGGTGGCGAGCATTCCCTAGCACCTCAAAATAAGTGCCATCAGGGAAAGTGAAGGCCAGTTTTAGTGGTCCTGATGCTTCTGACAAAACACCACTAGCGGCCATGGGCAGCTCAAGCTGACAGCCATCCTGCGAAAGGTCACGCAACTCCCCTTTTATAGCGGTATTACCACCATGCAGGCCAACAAGCACTACCATCCCCATCCGCAGTTCAGCGCGAAAGGACTCACGGCGCTGAAGCACATCAAGAGCTTCGGGATAATCGCTACAGCATAAAAAACGCCCGCCACTATGGCGCGTCTCCGTCAAGTGCAGCAGCGGAGTTCTGACTACTTTCCCTTGAGCTTGGCCGCGCAAATAAAAAGCTGCGCCCCCCTGAAGGTGGTGCAGCAAGTAATCGACGGATGAAAGATTCATCACTAATGCTTGCCCTACATACTGCTCCATCAACACAATGGGCTCGGGGCGTGCATCAGGGGTGGCAAGGCAAAGCGACACGCCTCCCGTTTCGATAAGCGTGTTTAGCAGAGATTCAATCACGGTTGTATTTACTATTGTTTCATACTCATCCTGCTGCGCTACCATTCTCGCCTCACTTGCTCAAATGCGTTAATTAGCTAACCGCAAAGCGAAGAAGCATATCAGATGCCGCTAGCATGACGTATGCATAATAAGCCGCTAAACCAAGGCTTAATGTAGCGATGATAATGAAAGAGCTTAAGCAAAAGCATGCTCAACATAAGCACTATTAACGAGCAGTAGAAAACCATATCGAACAAGGTAAAGTTTTTCTGGACGCTGCCGATAGAACTTTAGAAGATTAGGTTAAAAACATAAAAATCGAGCTGTGGCTGCCGCCTAGCTGTAGTATCAAATTGGCCGCCGGAGCTAAACCTTCCAAGAGGAGCAAGCCCCATGAGTACACTGCCAATCGAATCAGCAATGACGCTTTTGCCGTCTTCCTTATCCAACTTAAGCCCCAGGCAGCAGCTTGAAAGCACGCTAGACCAACTCACTACTAAAAATAGTCAATTAGTAGCAACGGAAGCGGATAATCAGCCAATTGCTAGCAGCGAGCTAGTTGAACCCATACAGAAAATTAACGATATAATGCGCCCACGAGGCCTGGAATTTGAGCTAAGCGAAGAAACCTCACGCATTATCACTCGGGTGATAGACCGAGAGTCCGGCGATGTAATTCGCGAAATTCCTCCAGAAGAAGTAGTAAGAATTGCAGAGAGACTTGAGACATTGCAGGGACAAATCATTTCACTGGAAGCTTGATACCTAACACGCCAGCCGACAAAGTCCACGTTAAGCGCTAGCCGTTTTTTTGGGTTACTATAAATGTAGCAGCACAGTCGTTTAATCATGCTGCCTTTAGCTGGCCTGTTAGCCAAGCCAAGAAAACGCGTCACACTTGCATGTTCATAACATCTCGATATGCAGACACTAAGCGATTACGCACCTGAAGCCCCATTTGAAACGCAACGCTGGCTTTCTGCATATCAACCATCACGTCATTAAGCGCTAAATTAGGATCGCCCGCCTGAAAAGCCATGGCTTGAGTATTAGCTGTCTGCTGAAGACGATTAATACGCTGAATTGAAGCTTGCAGCTCACTACCAAACCCACCTTGCCCCACCACCGCCGACGCCTGGGCACCACTAAGAGATGGCGCGGAAGCCGCCTGAGTTGCCATGCCTTGCATCTGCTGCAATGCAGACTGTATTGCGGGAGTGCTCATACGCCCACCTCAAATTTGCAAAAAAATACTAATGCCTAAAGCCTACCATTGAAGAGCAACGACTCATACGGACAAATACGTGCAAAAAGCCAAGCTTATCTTTCCTTTAGGCTCGACTAGTCACCGGATAATGGCGTTCATCATAATTCCGCCTGATCTTTTCGGCGGATAACCGCGATTGACGGATATAGCCTATGCCTTCTTTGGTGATGCGCCTGGGCCGACGCCAGTTTTGCCTGCCCCTACGGAGGGACGCATGAGCGAAACCGGTGCAACGGCAGGCCGTCAAAATAGCACGACTCAAACCACTCCCCGCAGTGGAAATATCGGCAGTGGAAACTCAGGCAGTGCCAATACAGAGCGCGATAACGCAGGCGGCTCGACTGTTGAGCGCACGCTGAAACAGCTCCGAGGTAACCCTCTTGTTGCACTGCTGATTGCCGGTGCGGCTTCTATTGCGATCGTGGCAGCACTGTTCATGTGGGCAAGTAGCCCCGAGTATCGTGTGCTCTACAGCAATTTAAGCGAAGCAGATGGTGGCAGCATCATCAATGAACTGGATACACGGGGTATACCCTACCGGTTCAGCGATAGCGGCCAAGCGTTAATGGTGCCTAGCAACCAAGTTCATACGTTACGCCTTCAGCTAGCGGAACAGGGGCTGCCCCGCGGTGGTAACCTTGGCTTGGAACTGATGGATAGCCAAGCCTTTGGCATCAGTCAGTTTGCCGAGCAGATTAACTATCAGCGAGGCCTTGAAGGCGAACTCGCGCGTTCAATTCAGTCGCTTGGCCCCGTTGAAAATGTACGCGTTCACCTCTCTATGGCGAAACCATCCGTTTTCATTCGTGATCGCGAGCCGGCTAAAGCTTCTGTTGTGCTGACCCTTTTGCCCGGCCGTGTATTAGGTGAAGGTCAGGTCAGCGCCATCGTTCATATGGTCTCCGGCAGCGTTCCAGAACTGGCCGCTGAAGATGTCACCGTAGTCAATCAGGATGGTCGTTTACTATCTGCAGAAACGCGCAGGAGTAATGATCTTGATGGCACACAGCTTGAATATATTGCTGAAGTTGAGCGCTCCTACCAGCAACGCATTGAGCATATTCTGACACCTATTTTAGGGAGCAATAATGTACGCGCTCAAGTGGCCGCGCAGATAGATTTTTCGCGACGCGAGCAAACTTCCGAACGCTATGGTCCCAATCAGCCGCCTAATGAAGCAGCAGTGCGCAGTCGCCAGCTTAGCCTCGCTTATGACGGGGAAAACCCTTTAGCGACCGGAATACCCGGAGCGCTTAGCAACACCCCCCCCGGCACACTACCTTCACCCATTGATCAGCCAGAAGATGAAGTAGCCGTCGATGGGCAAGAAGAGGAAGCGCCCCCCGAAGCATTGCGTAACCTGCGCCAAGACGATGTCGTCAACTACGAAGTTGATCGTAGCATTGAGCACATACAGCACCGCCTTGGTCAGATTGAGCGCCTCTCCGCCGCAGTGGTGGTCAACTTCCGCTCAGAAATGAATGAAGAAGGTGAGTGGATCGATGTTGCGTTGACGGATAATGAAGTCGCTCAAATCGAACGATTAGTCCGCCAGGCAATGGGGTTTTCTCAACTACGTGGCGATGAAGTAGAAGTGGTCAACACTCCTTTTGCACGCAGTGTTGATGAGAGAACTGATGCTGAATGGTGGCAAGACCCCAATACGCTCTCAATGGCTGGCAATGTCGGTCGTTACCTGCTGGTAGCACTTGCTATTTTATTGCTCTATCTGCTGATCCTTCGCCCTCTTATCAAGCGCTACACGCAGCCACCGATGATGGCAGCAGCAATGCCCGGCAGCACGCTTGAGACGCGAGTTGGAAGTGATGATGAGGACGAAAGTGAAGAAGCCCTCGACGAAGGAGATGAGACTTACGGCAAACCTAAGCGTCGGCGTAAAACGTCGCTCTACGAGCACAATCTCAACGATCTGCGTGAAATGGCCCAGGAAGATCCTCGCATGGTCGCGATGATTATTCGCAGCTGGATGAATAACCATGAGTAGTTCAATTGCCGAAATGAGCGGTGCTCGTAAGAGCGCCATCTTATTACTTGCACTCGATGAGGATAGTGCAGCCGAGGTATTTAAATACCTCGGTGCCAGTGAAGTGCAAGCGATCAGCATGGAAATGGCCAAGCTAAATCAGGTTTCCCATGAAGATATGAAAGCAGTGCTTGAAGCGTTCCATAAAGAGAGCGAAGAGTTTGTAGCACTGAATCTTAACTCCAGCGACCATATTCGTTCGGTGTTGACCAAAGCTTTGGGCAGTGAGCGCGCAACAAGTCTCATTGAGGACATTCTCGAAACGACCGGCAGTAACTCAGGTATTGACGCTCTCAACCTAATGGAAGCTTCCATGGTGTCTGAGTTGATTCGCGATGAGCATCCTCAGATCATTGCAACGATACTGGTTCACTTGGAGCGCCATCAAGCGTCTGACATTCTTGAGCTATTCGAAGAGAAGCTGCGTAATGACGTGGTGCTTCGTATCGCTACCTTCAGTGGTGTGCAACCAGCGGCGTTACAAGAACTGACTGAAGTATTAACCAGCATGCTGGATGGTCAGAATATGAAACGCAGCAAAATGGGTGGCGTAAGGACGGCAGCCGAAATTCTTAACTTGATGAATTCTGCTCAAGAAGAAACCGCAATCGAGACCGTGCGTGCGCACAGTGAAGACTTGGCGCAGAAAATTATTGACGAAATGTTCCTCTTCGAGAACCTACTCGATCTCGACAACCGTGCTATTCAAATGGTGCTGCAAGAAGTCGATACCAACTCACTGGTGGTGGCCCTTAAAGGCGCTCAAGACGCTCTGGTGGATAAGTTCCTACGCAATATGTCCCAGCGTGCTGCGGATTTAGTGCGCGAAGATATGGAAGCCCGCGGGCCAATCCGTGTCTCTCAAGTTGAGACAGAACAGAAAGCGATTCTACAGGTTGTGCGGCGTTTAGCGGACTCAGGCGAAATCGTACTAGCGGGTGGAGATGATGAGTATGTCTAATACTCACTCCCCCACGTTTGATCCCCATGGGGATTGGCGCCGCTGGAAGATGGATGAACTAGCCACCTCAAGCAGTCACGCCAGTGACAGCAATGTGCCGACGGTTCAACAGCGCAAAGTTCAAGCAGCACAGCGCGCTGCCGAGCAGGCTCGCCAGCGTGAAGAGAGTGAGCGCCAAGAGCTGTATGAGCGAATCCGCCAGCAGGCCGAAGACGAAGGCTATAAAGCAGGCTTTGAAAGGGGTCAGCAAGAGGGCTTTGCCAAGGGCTTAGAAGACGGTGAGGCCAGGGCTCAAGAAGAGCTAAAAGAGCACATTCGGCTTTCGGTAACACCCTTGAATACGCTAGCAAAACAGTTTTCTGACGCGCTTGAGCGCATCGATGACACCATTGCCCACGATTTAGTTGAATTAGCCTTGGCGACTGGCAAGCAGCTGGCTTTCGATGCGCTTAAGGAAACTCCCGAGCAAATTTTAACCGTTGTGCGTGAGCTACTACATACCGAGCCACCCTTGGTAGGCCAGCAGCGTCTTTGGCTCAATCCAAATGATCACGCGCTGGTTGAGGAGCACTTGGGCAATGAGCTACGGGCAGCCAATTGGAAACTACAGCCAGATGACCAGCTTGCCCGTGGCGGCTGCCGGATAACCAGTGCGCAAGGCGAAATTGACGCCACTTTTGAAAGCCGCTGGCACACCATTCAAGCCCAATCACGCAAAAGGGGGGTTACTTCTCAACCGCCCACTAACGCTTCTTCATCCTAGGCAGATATGCTATGGCAGATACCACCTGTCCCCATCGACATCGCTGGCACAAAGCATTACGCCGCACACAGCAGCGTATTAGCCATTTGCCTCGCTACCGTAATAGTGGCCGGGTAATACGCGCGACAGGGATGGTGATTGAGGTAGTTGGTCTGCGGGTCGCGGTCGGCAGTGCATGCCGCATTGAATTACCGGGTAGCGATGGTCGTTTATCCGACAGTGATAAACATGCTGAGGCTGAAGTGGTCGGCTTTTCTGGTGACAAGCTGTTTCTTATGCCACTTGAAGAGGTCTCGGGACTAATGCCAGGGGCGCGCGTGTCTCCTCTAGACGAGGGCAATGGCAGTAGCGCACGACGCTTCCCTATGGGTGAAGGGCTGTTGGGCCGAGTACTTGATGGCAATGGTAACCCGCTTGACGATAGAGAAAGTATTGAAGAAATTCCCAGAACCACGCTTAGTTCACCTCCTCTAAACCCACTGTCTCGCGCTCCCATTGAGGCACAAATTGATGTTGGCATTCGCGCTATTAACGCACTGCTCAGCGTAGGTCGAGGCCAGCGAATGGGGCTATTTGCCGGCTCGGGGGTAGGTAAATCAGTATTGCTGGGGATGATGGCACGCTATACCAAGGCCGATGTCATTGTGGTGGGCTTAATTGGCGAGCGGGGCCGTGAAGTACAGGATTTTATCGACAACATTTTAGGTCCTGAAGGGCGACGACGCGCCGTAGTGGTGGCAGCGCCTGCCGACACTTCACCGCTTCAACGGCTGCAAGGCGCCGCTTATGCAACGCGCTTAGCAGAGGGCTTTCGCGACGAAGGCCGCAACGTCTTATTGATTATGGATTCGCTTACCCGTTATGCCATGGCACAGCGAGAAATAGCGCTTGCCATTGGTGAGCCGCCAGCAACAAAAGGCTATCCACCGTCCGTTTTTGCCAAGCTACCCAGCTTGGTTGAGCGTGCAGGTAATGCTGAGCGGGGCGGTGGTTCTATCACCGCTTTTTATACCGTCCTGACAGAAGGTGATGATCAACAGGATCCTATTGCTGATTCAGCTCGCGCCATTCTCGATGGCCATATTGTCTTATCGAGAACATTAGCAGAAGCAGGTCATTATCCAGCTATTGATATCGAAGCCTCCATTAGCCGAGCAATGACATCCATTACCACCCCCGAGCAATTGCAGGAAGCACGCATTTTCAAGCAGTTATTTTCTCGCTATCAGCGCAACCGTGACCTAATTAGCGTAGGCGCCTACAGCCCTGGTCACGACCCTCAGCTAGATGAGGCGGTCAATCGCTTCCCATCTCTGGAGCGTTTTCTACAACAAAATATTGATGAGTGTGCGACGCTGGACGCATCACGCCAAGCGTTACACGCACTGGTGGGAGGACGTACATGAGCACATCACAGCTAGAAATGTTAACGGATTTAGCGAGAGGCGCCCGTGATCAAGCAGGTAAAGTACTCGCTCAAGAGCGACGGTCGGAGCAACAAACCACTGCTCAGCTACAGTCGCTTTTAAACTACCGTGCCGAGTATGCTGAACGTTTACAGAAGGCGATGAGCGAGGGTATCGACCCCGCTACCATGTACAATTATCAGCAATTTTTGGCCTCTTTAGATGCAGCATTGAGCCGTGCCCGTCAAGCATTAGCGGCACAGCAGGCAAGCGTTCAACAGAGCCAAAAGAACTGGCAACAAGAGCAGCGAAAACTCTCCTCCTACGATACACTGGCATCGCGTCGACTATTAGAAGAGCACCGTCGCAGCGAACGCTATGAGCAAAAAACTAACGATGATCTGGTGACCAGCCGCTTGGCTCGTCAGCACAACGACGCTCCGCAGTAGCGGTGCCAGGGAACGTATTATGAATATTCATCAGTTACTTTCGACTAGCCCAGGTTCACCTCAGTTGCAGAGCCAAAGCGGTCTCAGTCCACAAAGCTCTGCTAATAGTTTTTTTAAGCAGGCGCTGTTAAACGCCTCTGGCTCTCAAAGCTCATCTGCAAACGTAGCCAATGGGACAGGCTTTGCGCCCCCCTCATCTCTCCTAGCCCAGGCTGGTTCGCTCGGCGACCGTTTAGCAGAGGGTTTAATAGGTAACAATGAAGATTTGAGTGCAGCATTAGAGGCGCTGGGCATTAATGTCAGTGGGCCAGAGCTATCTGAGTTATTAGCGCAGTTGCAAATGCCAACCCCTGAAATAACGACTGAAATCCTACCGAACACTGATATAGGTGGCACACCGCCTCTGGATGAAATTGCTGCTCGTCTTACACTAATATCGTCGTTTTCGGAAGATAGCCGCTCATTACCAACTGACTCACCTGTCGCATTAGAGGTTGTCGCTGAGCATCTTAGTATCAACCCGACTGAAGCCGCACATCTTGTTTCTGCTTTAAGTGCACTGGTCGTGCAGAATCAAAGCGCCCAACCTTTGTTTACTGATAAAGCGACTCCAGCAAGCATTCGTCCCCTGCCCGTAGATTTTAATGCGATGCAGCGTCCTCAGGCAGATAATTTTTTGAGCCATACCATTACCCAAAGTTCATCACCGCAGGTTAGCAGCGAGGCGTTGATGGGGTCGCTGTTAACGGTAGAGGGTATGCCAAAATTTAGCCAAGTGGGCGAGCCCTCACTACCGGGTTCACCGTCAAGCGCATTAAATACCAATCAGCAGCCTCTATTAGCCTCTGCTCAATCGACACTGAGTGTTACATCTATAGCATCACCGACACAAAACGTATTAAGCGCCCCAATCAACAGTCCTGCATGGTCTCAACAGTTAGGCCAACAGCTTGTACAGTTTTCCCAGCGCGGGGGCGAGCAACATATCCAAATGCAGTTAAACCCCGCCGAATTGGGTCCGCTCTCTATCTCAATGAAATTTAGTGAGCAAGGTGCTCAAGCACACTTCTTATCGGCCAGTGCACAGGTACGGCAGGTGCTTGAACAAGCGATGCCTCAATTGAGAGAAGCTTTGGCAGAACAAGGGATTTCACTAGGCGAGACTTCCGTTGGCGAGCAACGCGATCCTAATGCACAAGCCTTTGCCCAATCTGGCAGGCAGCAAGGGACGGACATAGAGGATGGCGATAGCGTTTTGATGGCAGATGAAGCCTCTATCTCAAGGTTAGGAGGCGATTCTGTTTCTTTAGATGGACGGGTCGACCTTTACGCTTAATAACTAAACCAAAAGATAGGCTTACCTAGTGAGCCTGTTCATTTCATCATTCGCATGCGCTTTAGGCATAATACTTCGCTAGCGGCACGCATAGAGTTCACAGGAATCGCAAATGGCAGCAACAAGTGGCGGGTCTAAAAAACTGCTCTGGGTAATGATTATACTGGTATTGCTCTCGTCTGCAGGAGCGGCGGCGGCTATCTATATGGTCATTGACCAGCGTGGCGGCGATACGGTAGAAGGCGCGACACAGCAAATGGCTGAGCGTCAGTCACCTATTTTTATGCGTATTGAGCCTTTCACTGTCAATCTTGCCGATGACCGCTATGGGTCGCGCCTACTTTACACTGGCGTCACGCTGCGCGTTGGTAACGATTTAAGCCAACAGATTTTAGAAGAGCATATGCCCCAGGTTCGCAGCCGCTTACTGATGCTACTTTCTGGCAAACAGGCGAGTGACCTCACATCCCCTGAAGGTAAAGAAGAGCTCGCTCAAGCGATCATCAACCGGCTAAATGTTCCGTTAACTGAAAATCAGCCGCCGCTTGATTTGCGTGAAGTCTTATTCACTGAATTTATTGTGCAATAACCTCGGGAACTGGAGCCGTTCATGTCACAGGACGATCTACTGTCCCAGGAAGAAATTGATGCCCTACTGAAGGGCGTTAGTGGAGACGATGAACCATCGGTCTCATCCTCTAATGCGCAAAATGAGTCACGCGTTCGGCCTTATGATCCTGCTACCCAGCACCGAGTGATTCGTGAGCGCTTACATGCCCTGGACTTTATCAATGAGCGTTTTGCTCGTTACTTTCGTAATGGGCTGTTTAACCTGCTACGCCGTAGTGCAGATATCACTGTCGAGTCGGTTCGCTATCAAAGCTTTAGCGAGTTCTCTCGCAATGTGCCGGTGCCGACTAACTTAAACATTGTGTCTATGAAGCCTCTGCGTGGCTCGGCGTTAGTGGTATTTCCACCTAACCTCGTTTTTATGGTGGTCGATAATCTTTTTGGCGGCGACGGGCGCTTCGTCACCAAGTCAGATGGTCGTGAATTTACAAACACAGAACAGCGAATTATCCAACGTTTGCTTAGATTAGCCTTGGATGCCTATCAAGAAGCCTGGAAAGTCGTTTATCCGCTGGATGTCAGCTTTTTGCGCTCAGAAGTACAATCGAAATTTGCTAATATTACCAATTCCCCCAATGAAATAGTCGTTAATACCAAATTCAATATTGAAGTGGGTAATTTATCTAGCAATTTTCAGATATGCATGCCTTACGCGATGATTGAACCATTACGCGATTTACTCGCTAATCCGATCAATGACAGCAATCATGACCAAGACGGTAGCTGGTCGCGGCGAATGGCAAGCGAAATACGTCAATCAGAAGTGGAATTAGTCGCCGAGTTTGCCCAAATACCTAGCCGTATTGCTCATGTCATGGGCTTGAAAAAAGGCGACGTGCTACCGCTAGATATCCCTAGCACTATTACAGCGCGTGTCGATGGGGTACCCGTAATGCAGTGTGAGTATGGCAGTCAACGTCAACAGCATGCTCTGCGTGTGCTTCACATGATCGACCATGCCGCGATGAATAACGTATCGTCCAAGGACTTTATCAAAGGGTCTACGCGACAGAAAGCCAAGGAATCCAAAGCATGACTGATCCCAATAAGCCTAATCAGAACGTCTCTGAAGACGATTGGGCGGATGCCATGTCTGAGCAAGAAGAAACAACATCCAGTGCCGATGCTGCTAGTGAAGAGGAAGACCCCTGGGCAGCGGCTATGGCTGAACAGGAAGCCGCTGAAGAAAGCGAAGAAGAAAAGGTAGCCCCTGAGGCACAAGCACCGGCTGCAAAGGCTGCTAGTGGCGATATTTTTCGACCTTTAAGTCCCGATAACAGTACTTCTCAGGCCCGTGAGCTAGAAATGATCATGGATATCCCGGTGAAACTCACCGTGGAACTGGGGCGTACAAAGTTAACCATCAAACAGCTACTGGAATTAGCCCAAGGCTCGGTCATTGAACTGGAAGGCCTTGCTGGCGAGCCAATGGATATTCTAATCAATGGTTACTTAATTGCTCAAGGTGAAGTCGTGGTGGTTGAAGATAAGTATGGTATCCGAATTACCGAAATCATCACGCCTTCAGAACGCATTCACAAATTGAACCGATGAGCGTCGCAACCCCTTCAGCGCAAAATGGCTCGCTAGATGCGCTCGGAAATAGTGGCGATGCGTTAGTAGGGATGGCCGTTTTAGGCAAAACAGCTGCTGCATTGGCATTGGTCATTGCAATTATTTTGATATGCACATCGCTTTTAAAGCGTTGGAGCAACATGCATACTCGCCACGGCGCTAACCTACGTATCGTAGGTAGCACGGCAGTGGGCAATCGAGAGCGCATCGTTATCGTCGAGGTCGAGGATACCTGGTTAGTGGTAGGTGTTGGTGGAGGACGTATCACTAAGTTGCATGAACGGCCGGCACCAGAGAAACGTTCTACAGAATCAACTTCTTACCCCCCATCACGCTTTTCACAGCGCTTATCACAAGCGCTTGCCGCTCGTCGCCGCAGTGACGCATCCACGTCTTCCGACCCACATCAGACGCCATGAGGCAAAGGATGCACCTTTCTTGGCCCTGTTTTTCAACGCGCCACGGTTTTCAGTCTAATGGGTTTAAGCCCGATGGGTTTAAGCACAGTAGTTCAAAGTGCCATGGTCAGCCATGGTTATGGCTGATTATTGTCTGCGTTTTTTGCTTAGTCATCGCGGGTCCTGCCCATGCCCAGCAGCTACCTGGCATTATTTCACAGCCATTAGATGATGGTGGCCAGCAGTGGTCGCTTTCACTACAAACACTGCTATTTCTAAGCTCGCTGGCCTTTTTGCCTTCAATGTTACTGATGATGACTAGCTTTACCCGCATCATCATCGTGTTGAGCTTGCTACGTACGGCAATGGGTACCCAAGCAACCCCACCGAACCAGGTACTGCTCGGCGTGGCGTTATTCTTGACCTTTTTTATTATGTCACCGGTACTGGCACAGGTTTATGATAATGCTTGGGTGCCACTTACTAATGAAACGATCAATTTTGAAGAGTTTTTACTGCTCGCCCAAGTGCCCTTTCGTGAGTTTATGCTCGCACAAACACGTGAGCCAGATTTAGCACTATTCGTTCGTTTGGCAGAGGTAGGCCCCATGCAAGGGCCTGAAGACTTACCTATGCGTGTATTGCTACCCGCCTTTGTTACGAGCGAGCTAAAAACTGCTTTTCAAATCGGCTTCACTATTTTCATTCCTTTTCTGATCATTGACCTCGTGGTGGCTAGTACGTTGATGGCGTTGGGTATGATGATGGTGCCCCCGATTACCATTTCCCTACCTTTTAAATTGATGCTGTTTATTTTAGTAGACGGGTGGCAGCTGATTATTGGCTCAATGGCGGAAAGCTTTTACATGATATAGCGTCGTATTAACCGCGCAAAGGACTCCAATATGACACCTGAAATGGTGATGAGCATTGCCTACCAAGGCATGCGTGTAACGCTTTTTCTTGCCGGCCCTATGCTGCTGGCTGCGCTATTTACGGGCCTTATCATCAGCTTGTTTCAAGCCGCGACTCAAATAAATGAAATGACACTGACTTTTATCCCCAAAATTTTGGCCGTCTTTGCCGTGCTGGTATTTGCGGGCCCTTGGTTAATTGGCTTAATCACCGACTTTACCCATCGGTTGTTTACCAACATCCCCAATATGGTGATGTAAGGTTATGGTGGAAGTCACTTTTGCGCAGCTGCAAGGTTGGCTGGTGGCTTTTTTATGGCCGTTTGCCCGAATTACTGCTTTTTTAGCCGTTTCACCCCTTTGGGGGCACTCAAGCGTTCCTAATCAAGCAAAAGTTGGGTTAGCGGCCCTTGTTACGATTGTTATTGCACCGATACTTCCGGCCATGCCTGATATTGCGGTTATGTCTTGGGCAGGGATAGGTATCATGATTGAGCAAATTCTGATCGGCTTAGCGATCGGTTTTGTGATGCATATTATCTTTGCAGTAGTGCAAGCGGCGGGGGACTTTATTGGTCTGCAGATGGGGTTAGCGTTCGCGAGTTTTTTTGATACTTCAAGCGGCACCAACATCATGGTGTTATCACGTATTCTTTATATGATAACGCTGCTGATGTTTTTAGCCTTGAATGGTCATTTAATGGTGCTGGAAACGCTTATTATGAGCTTTCAGACACTGCCTGTTGGCATTGGTACTTTTAACCCGGGTGCTTTTGAGCTTCTCGCACGCTACGCAGGAACAATTTTTGCCTCAGGTATGTTACTAGCGCTCCCCTTGGTGGGGTCACTATTAACGATCAACTTAGCCCTGGGGATCCTTAACCGTTCTGCGCCTCAGCTTACCGTTTTCAACATCGGCTTTCCCACCTCTCTCATTGTAGGCCTGATATTAATGATGGTGTTAATGACCGACATTGGTCGTTTTTTGCAGCGTTTATTTTCCCAAGGCTTAGCATTTATGCAGGGGCTAATTGAAACGATGGCACCCTTAACCTAAAAACCCCATACTTTTGAAAAAGCATGGGGTTTGAAAGCGAGTTAAACAGAGATTTACAGCTAGTTACATATAGTTAAATAGCGATAAGCCTTTAATATCCACGAACGCTTTCTGAGCAGCCTGAAGGCCTACCTGGCGCAAGCTATACTCAGAGATGGCTTCAGCGTAATCAAGATCCACTAAGTCGGAAAGCGTTTGGGTGTAGTTGATCTTACGGTTACTTCCAACAGCATCAATAACATCTAGCTCATTTAAACGCGCGCCAGCTGAAGCACGCACCGTTAATGCATTATCAAACGCGTTATCCAAGTCGCGCATAGAAGTATTCAAGGTATTGCGCAGCTCCGCTTTTTTGGCGGGATCATCAGCTGGGAATTCAAGCACCCTTATTGCTGCTTCCATTGTCCTAAACAGATCTGGCTCACGCTGATCGCTGCCTGATTTAGCCAATAGGATTTGATCCTCAACCGCCGGCTCGCCTTGTAACGTAATAGTTACTCCACCGAATGACAGTTGCTGCCCATCACCCGTATATTCACCTGCTACATCATCAAGCCAGCCACCATCTTCGAAGCGCTGTACTTGAAAAACAAACTCGCTTTCTGCATCAACAGCAGTATTTTCTGCGAACACAATACGATAACTATCGCCGTATCCTTCAGCATTAACGTTCGTTATTTGAGGGCCAACAAAGGTGACACTGCCATCATTTCTACCGTTCTCTCCAATCAAACGTTCTCCGCTATCATCAGTCTTCACTGACTCCGCTACGTAGCCCGCTCCACTAGGGACGCTCTTGAAAATAGTCTCACCATTCTCAGCGACTGGCATTAGGCGCGAAGCGTCGACTCGCTGCTCACGCGCATTGCTATCGCCCTGATACTGTACGTTGCCATCGGCATCTTTCACGAAAGGCGGTGCATTATCTTTATAGCCACCAAACAGGTAGCGACCATTACCATCGGTAGCATTCGCTTGACCTAGCAACGTTTCATAAACGCCCTTTAGCTCGCTGGCGATGGACTCACGATCAACATCGCTCAGCGTATCGCTTGAGGCCTGAATCAACAATGTTTTAGCTTTAGTTATGGCATCGCTGACGCTATTGATAATGCTCTCTGTTTGGGCTAATGAGTTACGTGCTGAGGTACGGGCATCTGTATACTGTTCGTTAATCGCCAGTGACTGGTCAACTCCCACTGCTCGTGAAGCTGCTTGGGGGTCATCTGAAGGATTAACCACACGCCTACCGCTGGCAATTTGCTGACTTACTCTCATCAGGTCACTCTGCTGGCGGTTCATCGACGCTGTGCTTTGCTCGAACATGGTAACGGTACTAATACGCATAATTTAAGCTCCCGAATTAACCGCGCAGGTTCAAGATGGTATCCATCAGCATTCCTGCGGTGTCAATTACACGCGCATTGGCTTGATAGTACTGTTGGTAACGGATCAAGTTCGCAGCTTCTTCATCTAGATTAACCCCGGACTCTGACTGCTGTACGGCACGCAACTGATCAGTCAGCCCTTGACGAGCGTCTAAATTAACTTCTGTGATATTAGTGCGATTACCAACATCGCTAACCATAGCTGCATAGGCACCACTCACCGAGGCACGCCCCCCTACAATAGATTGAGCTTGTAAGTTCTGCATTGCCAGAGCATTGCGGTTATCACCAGAACTAGCGTCCGCTTGGCTAATAGAAAGAGTTGCTCCATCAACTCCAGGCAGTTCATTTAGAGTAAACGAAATGCCACCAATTTGGATGCGATCCCCTATCACCAGTTGAGAAGTGGGATTATTAGGATCAAAGTCTTCGCCGTTAACAGTCATGGCAGCCATCGCTGGCTGAATATTACTTACGCTACCATCTGCAGCGACGTCAAATGCGTATTCATCTTCTGTATCAAAAGCGCCTGCTGCAATACTTACCTGCCCAATATTTAATTCACCTTGAATATCGGCCAGGCTACCCGCTGCAATCTTATCTAGATCTGCAATATTTGCTTCCATGCCAGCACCCGCACGGCGTACCGGCTGGATTTCAAAACGGTCTCCGTCTTCAGGTGCACCGCTAAATGTTAAGTTAATGCCACCAAAAGTCAGCGTATTGGTTGCATCATCCCAACCATCCCCGATATCAACGGCTGCCCCTGTATCATTACGCTGAACAATGGGCACACCCCCAGTAAAGCTAACGGTGTAATCTGTTGCACGTAGCTGATCTATCATCGCAGCATCAAACGTTGCAGATGCCACTGTAGTGTCACTATTGTTAGCATAGCCATAAGCCTGGGGAGCACGAACGTTAAAAAAATCCTCACCTTGAAGGCCATCCAAGTCGACACCCTGCTTATGCTGCTCGTTGAACGCAACTGAAAGCGATACAGCCAACTGGCCAATTTGGTTCTGGGTTTTATCTAGCGTTTCTGAGCGAAATGACATCAATCCGCCCAATGCGCCGCCTTTGATAGTCGACTCATCTAGTTGAACCAGATTACCACCGCCATCGCGGTAACCAACGACGGTACGCTGAGGGTCATAATCAGCCTGCATCGCTTCAAGTTGGAATGAGTTCGTTCCTGTGACTAGCGGCTGCCCATTGGGCAAACTGATATTGTAGGTTTTTCCATCCTGTACATTCAGGCGCAGATCCATACGCTCGTTGAGCTCAGACACTAGGTGGTCACGCTGATTGAGAAGGCCATTGGGTGCCTCTCCAGTGCGTGCACGCGCCAGGGCAATCTCTTTATTTAAACCCGCAATTTGCTCAGCGGTATTATTAATTTGGGTAATTTCATCTTCAATCTGGTTATTAATATTGCTCTGCATATCTTGCAGATAGCCATCAAACGAGCGGAATTGAGCACTCAGCGTATTAGCGGTACCCAACACACCTTGACGCGCTGCGGGATCAGACGGCGCACTGGCTAAATCTTCTAACGAAGAGAAAAAGTTTTGCATCAAGGGCGCCAATCCTGCTGCGCGATCAGCTAACAGATTATCAATCTGCGTAACTTGATTGTAATAGGTGGCCAGCGCGCTTGACTGTGTTTTAGCACTGTTTAACTGATTGGCAACGTAGGTATTGAACTGCCTTTCGATGTCATTGACTTTAACACCGCCGGTGCCAAAGCTGCCTTGACCCAGCTGGGTAAGCTCACGATTATAGCCTGGCGTATAGACGTTGCTAATATTATTGCTAGTCGTATTCAGGGCATTCTGCGCGGCATTAAGGCCGCTTAAGCCGATCGAAAACATACTCATGGTTCAATTCCTTAGGACGATACCTATCTATTTTATAAATATCGGCACTGCGCAGAAAAACTTGAGAAAAGGGCTAGCGAGAATCTGCCAAGAAATTACTTTCGGCGTTAAGCGGGCCCATGGTATTCATTACTGCCACTAACTTCTCAGCATAACGTGGATCTGTGGCATACCCTCCGCGCTGAAGCTCCCGTGCCGCTTGCTCTGCGGTAGCCGCTTGAACCACACCAGCATAGCGTGGGTTGTTACCGATCAGACCGGCATAGTCAGTGAATGCGTGCTCAAACGAATCGTATACCCGGAAGGTATCAACCACTTGCGTACGTCGCCCGTTAATATATTCATGGGTGACAATATCGGTTGTTTTACCCTGCCAATGGCTACCCGCTTTAATACCAAATAAGTTATGACTGTTTTGTCCGCTGCGTGTGGCAATTTCATGACGCCCCCAGCCTGTTTCAAGCGCTGCCTGGGCCAAAATCAGCTCGGCGGGAACGCCGGTGGTTGCACTAGCTGCTTGAGCAGGAGCCGACAGTGTTTGGACAAACTGGCTTACATGATCAATTGCACGTGTATTACCTTGCCGAGTTAACAAGGTTTCTTCGGCCGTATTACGCTTATCCATGCCTTGGCGAATAGCTTCTAACTCATCCAAGAAGCGCCCACTGCCTTGAGGTGATGCTGCACCACCTTCTCGATTCGTCTGTAGTGAGTCGTCAATCACGCGGGGCGTACCGCGCGGAATACCTGCAATCAATGCCTGTAGCTCATGGTCTGCGTTTGCTGCTGACTCGCCCCGGGAAATAGCCCCCTGACGCTCTAACTGCTCAACAAGCGCGTCAGCAAGGCCAATACCACGCGAAGCCATCACCTGGGACCACTGCTGATCAAGCATCGATTGATATGTATCTGTCGCGCTACTGTTCATGAGATCTGAGCTGGGAATTGCTTCGCGCATACTCTTCATCATCATCTGAATAAACAACGCTTCAAATTGCTGTGCAGCGCCGTGAACACCCGCTTCAGGATCGATTCGTGCATTGTGCTGAAGTCGCTGAAAACCACTCACATCTAGCGCAAACTGGCTAGTCATGTCATTCGCGCTCATTAAATGACCTCCAGCTCAGCACGCAATGAACCTGATGCTCTTAAGGCTTCAAGGATCGACATTAGATCTTGTGGCGTCGCACCTAATGCATTGAGTGCGTTCACCACTTCATTAAGCTGAGCGCCTTCTACGATCTGCAAAAAAGCCTCTTGTTGTTCAATATCTATGTCCGCGTTAGGCACTACAACTGTTTCACCTTGCCCAAAGGGTGCCGGTTGGCTAACCCCAAACTGGGTATCAATCATGATGGATAAACTGCCGTGCGCGACTGCCGCTTGGCGTAACGTAACGGCGCTATTCATCACGACCGAGCCTGTGCGCGAATTCAATACAACGCGTGCAGGTGCATCCATAGGTGTTACCTGCACGTTCTCTACACGGGCCATAAAATTGACCCGCGCGTTATCATCAGCCGGTCCATCGAGCGAGATCACACGCCCATTTCGGGCGTAAGCAACTGATTGTCCAAACTCGTTGTTAATGGCGGTGACCATACGCTGTACAGTGCCAAAATCGGTATCGTTGAGCTGCAGTTCAAGTATGCCACCGTTACCACCTAAATTAAGCGGCACTTCTCGCTCAACTAAAGCGCCGTTAGGAATACGCCCTGATGCCTGCTGATTGATTTGAACGCTACTACCTCCAGCCTGGGCACCCGCGCCACCCACTAACATATTCCCTTGAGCTATCGCATAGGTGTCGCCATCAGCACCTTTAAGCGGCGTCATGAGTAACGTCCCGCCTCTTAAGCTACGCGCATTAGCAATCGATGAAACAACGATATCTAAGCGTTGGCCAGGCCGTGAGAACGGCGGCAGATCGGCAGTTACCATCACGGCCGCCACGTTGCGTAGCTGTAAATTGGTGCCAGCGGGAATGGTGACGCCTAACTGCGATAACATATTGGTCAAGCTTTGGCTGGTAAACGGCGCTTGGGTCGTCTGGTCGCCCGTACTATCAAGACCCACGACTAAGCCATAACCCACTAATTGGTTATCACGCACCCCTGCAAAGCTAGCCAGCTCACGGACGCGTTCTGCATGAGCAGGAAAAGCTAACAGGCACATCAGTACCAAAACACCGAGCTGAATGGGCCATGTTTGTGTGGATCGGCACCCGCCTAAGCCCAGCGCTCTTATCCATGATGATACTGCTGACATTGTTAGCTCTCCAGGGGGCTAGAACGGTGATACGTTTAAGAAGAAACGCTGTAGCCATCCCATATGCTGCGCCTCATTGATGTATCCATCACCTACGTATTCAATTCGGGCATCAGCGACTTGGGTAGAAGGTACCGTGTTTTGCGCGGTAATAGTTCGTGGGTTTACCACCCCTGAAAAACGAATAAATTCTGTTCCTTGATTAATCGCAATCTGTTTCTCGCCTCGAACACGCAAATTGCCATTATTCATTACTTCTAAAACTGAGACAGTAATCGTGCCAGTCATAGTGTTGGTAGCTTGGGTGCTGCCACCGCCAGCGAAAACATTATCTGACGAGACATCAAAGCCAAAATCTTCTAAAAAGTCGATAATGTCTGGAATTTGAGCGATATCCAGCCCAGCGGACCCGCTGCGGTTAGCACTGGACTGAGAGTTTTGGCTTGCACTCACCTGCTCATCCATCATGATGGTGAGAATATCTCCAATCGCACGTGGGCGGCGGTCTTCAAAAAGAGGCTGATAGCCTTGCCTGGCTTGATAAATGGAACCATTCGGTATTGGTGGTGGGCGATCTACAATATTGATCTGCTCTTGCTCTCCCACCACGGAAGCTCTGGGGACTTGAGCGCAGCCAGCGATCACCAGCATAAAAATCGCCAGTGCTACTAAGGCAATACGACGTGTTGTGTGGTGCAATTCCAGCATAATGCGACCTGTAAGTAAGGGATTACAGCTGACTTAAACGCGCCAACATTTCATCGCTGGTAGAAATTGCCCGACTATTTATTTCATAGGCTCGCTGGGTCTGAATCATATTGACCATCTCTTCCACCACATTCACGTTCGAGGTCTCAACATACCCTTGGAACAACCGTCCTGCACCATTCATACCGGGCATATTTTCATTTGGCGCTCCAGAGGCACCCGTCTCCAGATAGAGGTTACCGCCGATGCTTTGTAAACCCGCCGGATTTATAAAGGTACTAACCGTTATCTGACCTACTTCGTTATCAATCGCAATGCCTGGCTGGCGAACACTGACGGTGCCGTCTTCACCGATATTCACTGACAAGGCGTTTTCAGGTAAAAAGATAGCGGGTTCAACGGGATAGCCATTAGCCGTTACCATTTGGCCATTTTCATTTAGCTGGAAGCTACCGTCACGGGTATATCCGACAGTGCCATCCGGCAACAATACTTGGAAAAAGCCTTCTCCATTGATCGCAAGGTCACGCGAGTTCTCTGTTTGCTCTAGCCCACCTTGGGTATGCAAACGCTCAGTAGCGACGGCACGCACGCCGGTACCGACCTGCATACCTGAAGGCAGGCGATCTTGAATATTATTCTGAGCGCCAGGCTGACGCATATTTTGATATAAAAGATCTTCAAAAACCGGACGTGAGCGTTTGAAACCATTGGTACTAACGTTGGCCAAGTTATTAGAAATCACATCTAACTTGGTTTGCTGTGATTCCAAACCAGTTTTAGCTGTCCACAACGACTTAATCATAATTATGTTCCCTTGACCGACTGACCAACATCAACCATAAGTGGCCAGCATTAGCCTTGAATAGATAGTATGCCGTTAGCACGTTGAGCATTTTCGTCAGCAGTACTGAGTACTTTCATCTGCATATCGTAACGACGTGCAACATCAATCATCGAAACCATTGCCTCAACAGCGCTGACGTTACTCCCTTCAAGCGCTCCACTGACTAACGTGGCGTTCTGATCAGCGGGTAAAGCCCCAGGCTCACCTTCATCATTAGGTGGTGCACGAAAAAGGCCGTCATCACCACGAATTAATGCGCCATCTTCAGGCGTTACCAGTTTGATACGACCCACTTCGACTAACGCTTCCGGCCCCACTCCTTCAGGAATGGCGCTAATAGTTCCATCAGCGCCAATGGAGACCTGCGCACCTTGAGGAATAGCAATAGGGCCGCCCTCGCCTATTACTGGACGCCCTACGTTTAACAACACACCATCAGCATCAATCTGCAGATCACCACGTCGTGTATACGTTTCAGTACCATCATCAGCCTGCACCGCCATCCAGGCATTGCCTTGCATGGCGATATCCAGTGTACGACCAGTGAACTCAACGGGTCCCTGGGAGAAATCACTGCCCGGTGTGGTAGTTACGGCCGATGTACGTGTAGCGAGCAATGCCTCCCCTTGAACGGGAACCGAACGCGCAGCTTGCAACTGCGCACGGAAACCGGCAGTGGTCACATTCGAAAGGTTATGACTCACCACCGACTGCTGGTCCATACTGTTCTTGGCGCCACTCATGGCGGTATAGAGCATTCGATCCACAGTACTTACTCCTCACAAAAAAGACCGATTATTAAAGATTAATAATGGTCTGCAGGAGCTCGTCCTGAGTACTAATGGTTTGTGAGTTAGCCTGATAAGCACGCTGAGCAATGATCATATCCACTAACTCACGGGCCATATCAACATTGGAGGTTTCAATGGCGCTCGCCTCAATCATCCCAAGCAAACCAGTTCCTGCGGCTCCCACTAACTCTTGGCCTGAAGCACCTGTAGCTGTCCACAGATTGTCTCCCACTGGCCGAAGCCCTTCTGGATTGCGAAAGCTCACCAAAGCTATTTGCCCTGCGGCGCGAGACTGCTCGTTAGAATAGTTACGCATAATGGTGCCATCATTTTCGATGGTGATCCCAACTAAAGCGCCCGAGGTATAACCATCTTGAGTAGTATTATTAACAGAAGAGCTATTTGCGAACTGCGTCGTACCAGCAAAGTTCATTGCAACTTCCAAGTTGGCGAGTAATGCGCCATCAAACTCACCTGTATTGATTTCCCACTCGGGTTCTGTACCACCCGTTAAAATGCCATTTTGATTAAATGTTAGTGTAGATATATTAGCTAAACCATAATTATCAGCATCATTTGGCCCACCAGTAATGCGCCCATCAACACGCCATTGGTTCTGCTCAGTCTTTGTAAAATACAGCGTCAGATTCCTTGCATTACCTTGCGAATCATAAATTGTGGCATTAGTTGAATAAGAATATTGGTTGGCATTAAGTCCATCATTTGCCAAATCTTCTGCAGTGGGAGCTGGCAAAGGATTTCCATCTTGACCAAGTACAACGCTCTCACCTGAGTCCAAATTTAACGATATATCTAGTTCAGTGGTTGCGTTAGCTTGTAAGTCAGCTGGTGGCACTTGCATCGGCTGCACATTACCACCCGCCAGCACATTGCCCTCTGCATCTGCTGGGTAACCCATAATTTGAGCCCCCTGTGCATTAATTAAACGCCCATCTGCCGTCATGGTTAGCTGGCCGTTACGCGAGTAACCAACCTCACCATTTGTCTGTTGAAAGCGGAAAAAACCTTCGCCCGCAATCGCTAAATCCATATTGCGGTTCGTGGATTCAATATTACCTTGACTAAAATTCTGCAAAACAGTTGAAGTACGCACCCCGAGCCCTATGCGCGACTCTGCATAAACATCGGCAAACTGCACGTTGGAGCTTTTAAATCCGACGGTTTGTGAGTTTGCAATATTATTGCCCACTGCACCTAACTTTTGTTGCTGAGCGCTTAGACCACTGAGTGCTTGTGAAAAGCTCATAATGTTCCCCTGAGAAAGCTGTGTTTAATTAATAATTAAAGAATTTGTTTAATTTGATCGAGACCGACTTGGCCGTAGATAGCGCCCAAGTCCAGACGTACATCGCTGCCCCCAGCCCCAGGAGATACACCTTGCACTAGTGCATAATTCAATGCCTGTGTTTCAAGTGCATTACCTTCTGCATCAGTCGCCTTGAAGCTAACGCGGTACGCACCTTCCGCCACAGAGCCGCCATCATTGGTCACGCCCCCCCAGCTAAATGACTCAACCCCCGCAGCAACCGGACCTAAATCCCGGGTATAGACTACTTCACCTGAGCGATTGGTAACCGTCACCTCGACGTTCTCAGCAGGCTTGGCTAGCTCGATGCCGAATGGCGTTGCGTAAGTACCATTTTCAGGGTCAACGCTAACCATGACATTGTTTCCAGGCACCAGAACTGCTTTATCAATCAGCCCCGCCGCCTGAAGTGTTTTAGCAGCATCCATTTGCTGTGTAATACCATTTAAAGTGTCGTTTAGCTGTTCGATACCGCTAACCGTATTGATCTGCGCCAACTGAGAGGTCATCTCAGCATTGTCCATCGGATTAAGCGGATCCTGGTTCTGTAACTGGGTGATCAGCAGCGTCATAAAGCTTTCACGCAACTCATCAGATTGGCGGGCAGACAAGCCATTACTGCCGCCGCCGTTGACGTTACTCAATACGTTGGTATCGATATTCATGGTTTAACCCTCACCCAGGGAAAGCGTCTGCATTAGCATTTGCTTACTGGTATTAAAAACTTCGATATTGGCCTGATAAGAACGTGAAGCGGAGATCATGTTGACCATTTCATGTACGGGCTCAACATTAGGTTTTGCTACATAACCATCTTCATCTGCTGCTGGATGGTTAGGCATATACTCCATGCGAAGGGGGGAATCGTCCTCAACTACTTCCGTCACGCGCACACCACCCACGCCGTAGCGCGTGCTTTGGGCCTGCGTTTCAAACATGACGTGCTTTGCCCGGTAGGTCTCGCCATCAGGTCCTGCAACGCTATCAGCATTTGCCATATTACTGGCGGTAACGTTCATTCGCTGGGACTGAGCGCTCATTGCCGAGCCAGCAATATCAAACGCGGAAAACATCGACATCTTTTTATCTCCTTACGACACTAGCCTGGATTATTCAGGCTGCATCGCATTTTTAAGCCCTTGTATACGGCTGTTGAGAATGGTGAGGCCGGCTTGATAACGAACAGCATTATCAGCAAACTGTGTGCGCTCACGATCCATATCAACCGTATTTCCATCTAGGCTTGGCTGATCAGGAATCCGGTAAAGTAAATCAGCGCTACCCACGCCGCGCCATGCAGGGCCTTCTCCGGCGATATGGTTACCAGATGTGCGCGCCAATGTTAGGCCTCCCCCTGCATTGCTAGCAGTCCCAGGAGTGCCGTCTACGGCTTTTTTCAACTCACTTGCAAAGTCGATATCACGCGCTTTGTAGTTTGGCGTGTCAGCATTAGCAATGTTCGACGCCAGCACTTCATGACGCGCTTGACGTAAGCCCAGTGCTTTTTGGTGGTAATTAAAGGCAGATTCCAGTTGATCAATCATGCCAAGCCTCATGTTGAGGAAAAAAATAAAATGGATTTTGTTGATGATGAAGAATACGTCTGTACCTGTCAGCCTAAAGCATGGAACAGCTTGCGTTTCTACCAGTATTTCACGTGATACATCTCACCCCTTTTCGGTAAACTGGCTGGGTGGTTCTCCTGGTTATTTCTCCTCTAAGTGACTTTTCCTAATGCTACGAAAGCGCTTTGCTCCTCTCACCATCCTATGCCGCTACAAAATACTTGGCATATTGGTAGGTTTATTTACCCTTTCTTTAAATAACGCCCAAGCGAATGATGATGAACTTCTTCAGCAGGTACATCAGTTTTTGTATGAAGAAACACGCTTGCTTGGCGAAGAAGTTGTCATTGATTTACGCCCCCCCTCTCCTCATTTACCCACTTGCGTTCAGCCTGAGCCTTTTCTGCCCAATGCAAGCCAGGCGCCTCTAGGTCGCGTCTCTGTAGGAGTACGTTGTGGTGCTGACAGTCGACAAGTCCGTTACTTGCAGGCTCAAATTGATATTATTGGTAGCTATGTTGTTGCAGCAAGGGACATTGAGCGCGGTACGCTGATTACCGCTGAGATGCTTAGTGAGCGCGGCGGGAACCTAGGCGAACTTGCTGCTCAGACGCTAACAGATGAGAACGATATCGTGGGTAAAATAGCCCAGCGGCCTATTCGTAGCGGGAGCACTTTTTTAACGCAATTCTTACAGGCTCCTCACTTAGTGGAACGCGGACAACGCGTTACGGTCATAGCACAAGGATCTTCCTTTCGTGTTTCACGGGAAGGTGAAGCCCTTGAAAACGGTGCTCTAGGTGATCGTGTCAGGGTGCGTTTTGATTCACGTGAAATCATGACGGCACGCGTTTCTGATCAAGGTGTTTTAGTGGTGGATTTTTAACGCTTTGCCTAAAGTTATGTCCAGCGCTGCCGATATATTTCTTAGCAAGCTATACTAGCGCCAAGCGCATCGACGTTGACGATGAGGCAGACAACGTGAAAATTGATAACATTAATTCGCTATTACGATCAAACCAAACACAGCAGCGTGATGAAACGCAAAAAGCTAATAGCATAACGCCAGCCATATCCGGCGGCACTGCTCGCGAATCCACTCAGCTGAGCCAATCAAGCATTGATGAGACTCAGGACATTGATATCGCTAAAGTAGAAGAAATTCGCAATGCTATTCGCGAAGGGCGTCTTGAAATGCACGCTGATCGCATCGCAGAGGGCTTGATTGCTAATCTCAAGGATTTATAAGGGGCGCTTGAAATGAGCCTTGCTAATCTACTTACAAACCAGCAGCAGCGCCTCGACGCGCTTACATCTCTATTGGCTAGCGAGCAAAACTTGCTAACAAAAGGCGATGTTGACGGTGATGCGTTGGCGCAAGTAGCCATTAAGAAACAAGCCCTGCTAGAAGAGCTAGAGCGCATTGAGTCTGTTCGCCGTAGTGTACAAAAACGCTTAGGCTACGCGGATGGTGCAAAAGGTGCCAGATCGGCAGCGCAAGATGCAGGCTGCCAAACCGACTGGGAAAATTTGCTGGAAAAAAGCGAGCGGGCCGCACGCATGAACGAGCTTACAGGCCAGATGCTGTCTGTTCGTATGAAGCACAATCAAGCAATGCTAGACTATATTCGTCAAATCGCAGAAAAAACGTTGTATAAGCCAGACGGCCGAAACAGTGCCCAACCTGGTAGAATCAACGCCTCAGCCTGATACATTTTTTTATACTAGCTATATTATTCCTCGACAAGCATCCAGCGTGACGCTTCAATGAAGCCTTAAATAACGGGCATTCATAGGTTACTCATGCTTAGTCTACTTCCTCCTCATTACACTGCGTTGGTAATAGGTGCATCTGGCGGAATAGGTGCGGCCATCATCCAGCAGCTGCTTGCTTCGTCAAATGTTGGCCATATTATTGCGGTTAGCCGCCAGACGCTACAATCAAATGATGACCGGCTAACTCACCTTACAGTTGATGTATCTAAAGAAGAAGGGCGACTGGAACTCAAGAAAGCAGTGGCAGCACAGCCTATCCACTTTTTTTTCAATGCCATCGGCATCCTTCATGATGAAGCTCTTCATCTGCAGCCAGAAAAACGCTTTGATCAGCTTAACGCTGATACTCTTGCACAGGTAATGAACATCAATGCCTTTGCGCCTATTTTACTGCTAGCTACCCTCCAAGACTCCTTTAAGGGCTCTCATCCTACTGTAATCGCCAGTCTTTCCGCTCGGGTTGGCTCTATAACCGATAATCAATTTGGAGGATGGTATAGCTATCGTGCCAGTAAAGCAGCGCACAATATGTTGCTCAAAACAGCATCAATTGAGCTTAAGCGGCTTAACAAGCAGTCGGTCGTACTGTGCCTACACCCTGGCACCACCGATACAGCCCTCTCCAAACCCTTTCAATCAAGGGTTCCGAACGAAAAGCTTTTCACGCCTAAATTTGTTGCGGAGCAGTTGTTGGCAGTCATCGCTCAGCGAACTCCTGAGGATAGCGGTAGCTTTTGGGACTGGAATGGCCAGCCTATCGATTGGTGAGAGGTAAATCATAGCCATAAAAAATCCCCCAAGGCATCAGCCCTGGGGGATTTTTGGTATAAGTGCCTGACGATGACCTACTCTCGCATGGGGAGACCCCACACTACCATCGGCGCTAAGCGGTTTCACTTCTGAGTTCGGCAAGGGATCAGGTGGTTCACGCATGCTATGGTCGTCAGGCGTAACTTTAAATATATATCATGCTGTATGTGATCGTCTCACTGCCAAGCTTGCTGTTTTAAACAGCAGCTCAGCATGCATATCCGGCGTTTCGTTGATCTCTCAACTTTCACGTTACCACCACGACCAGACCCCTTGGGTGTTATAGGGTCAAGCCTCACGGGCCATTAGTACACGTTAGCTCAACGCCTTGCAGCGCTTCCA